>PJUE01000142.1_pt1 | contig 86855 bp, 75 predicted proteins | sample 1512171 | NCBI WGS metagenome assembly PJUE01 (sample SAMN08177674, study PRJNA422409) | Feces metagenome, whole genome shotgun sequencing project. | isolation source: Chicken feces (3) enriched on wood chips: alkali lignin treatment | host: Gallus gallus | place: USA: Madison | collected 2015-01-15
AACAGTTTTAGTAACCGGTGGTACCGGATTTTTAGGCGTTAATACTATTCTTGCACTACTTGAGCGGGGATTTACCGTAAGAACAACACTGCGCACGCTCGCCCGAAAAAACGAGATTCTAGACGCCCTTACAGCAGGAGGCATCAGCACGTTTGATCAGCTGTCTTTTTATGAGGCCGATCTGCTTTCCGACAACGGTTGGGATGAAGCGGCGCAGGGATGTGACTATGTCCTGCATGTGGCCTCGCCATTTGTCGCCGAGCAGCCTAAAGATGAAAATGAGCTGATTATCCCTGCAAGAGAAGGTACGTTGAGAGCGTTGAGAGCGGCGAAAAAAGCAGGAGTTAAGCGTGTCGTGCTCACATCCTCTTTTGCTGCGATCGGTTATAGCACCGATCCCAGAAATCATGTTTTTACAGAACTCGACTGGACGGATGAAAACGCACCGATACAGGCTTATATAAAATCAAAAACAATAGCAGAAAAGGCTGCATGGCAATTTATGGAGGATGCGGCCACAGCTATGGAGTTAACGGTCATCAATCCCGTCGGAATTTTTGGCCCTATGCTCGGCGGAATTTCCTCAGCTTCACTGGATACGGTCGTCAAGGGAATTATTGATGGGCTGATCACGGAAAATGCGCCCTTCACCTTCGGTGTGGTGGACGTACGCGATGTCGCTGATATCCATATCAAGGCGATGCTACATCCCAAAGCTGCCGGACAGCGATTTCTCGCAACATCGGAAGGGGCAATGTCTTTTTATGACGTAGCCGAACTGATCAAAAAAGAACGTCCCGAACTGGCCGGAAAAATTGCTTCCATGCAGCCCACTCCAGTCGAAGAGTATACGCAAATGTCTAACAAAAAAGCGACAGAAATGCTAGACTGGCATCCCCGTGTGAAAGAACAAGCGATACTTGCAAGCGTGGACAGTTTAAAATTTAGTCAGGTACAGGATTAATCGCTAGGGAACAGTATATTTGGTAAACCATGAAAGTAAACAACATCCAATCCTGCCACCTTGGCCCGGACATCTCTCCGGAAAACTATATACCGGAAAACTATTTTCTATACTTATTGAAGGGCGATATGACGGCTTACGACGGCGAAAAAAACTACACAATGACACCGGGCGACTATTGTATCGCCCGGAAAAATCATTTGGTACGTTATACGAAATACAAGGACAATGATGCGTTTGAAAAAATCATTATCACCCTGGATGAGGCATTCCTGAAGCGATTTCTTGAACGACATGTGTATGAAATCCAGCCATCAACCATCGGTGACTCCTTTATTTTTATACCGGAAAACAAGCTCATCAAGAATTTTATAATATCCCTGGAACCCTATTATACCGGTGATCTGGAGATCAATGCGGATTTTGTTGACGTCAAGAGGGAGGAATTGCTGATTATTCTATTGAAATCGAATCCTGACCTGATTCACATACTGTTCAATTTCTCGTTGCCTGATCGGATTAATTTAAAGGAATACATGAACAAAAATTTCAGGTTTAACATCAGCCTGGAAAAATTTGCATTTTTTACAGGGAGGAGCCTATCGACTTTCAAGCGGGATTTTCAACGCTTATTCGGAACGACCCCGGGCATCTGGCTCAAGAAAAAAAGACTGCAGGAAGCTTATTTTCAAATCGCCGAGCAATCCAAAAAACCAAGTGATGTCTATCTCGAAGTAGGTTTTGAAGATCTGTCGCATTTTTCCTATGCGTTCAAGAAAGAATTCGGAAAGACGCCAAATGAGATAGCAAAGCCCGTTTCAAATCGGATTTAATAACAATTGGCAAAAGTTCAACTAAAAATCCAGTTGACAGTGAGATTAAACTAAAAAACCTATCCCGGGCATTTCATGTATAATGTCGTTCTTGAAGCTGGAATAAGCTTTAAGGAAACCATCAGATTACATAAGTACATGACCTATTTCCTTTAAGAACTCTCTAAGCATTTCATATGTACTACCCTCCGCGGCTAAACCTTATCTTCCACAATCATTTTTCGATGTTCTCTACCCCAAATAATCATTTCCGAAATAATATTCCCGAAAGTCCTGCAATATGCAGTGGGTTCATATTCAATTAAAACAGGAGTATCGGGATAAACAGTTCGTTTAACCAACTTATTTAACTCCATATCTTTCAGTTCTTTTGAAAGCATTCTTGTCGTAATCCCGGGGATACTTCTTTCAATTTCGCGAAAACGTCGGTTGCCGTTGCAAAGCGAGTTAATGACAGGGATTCTCCACTTACCTCCAATGAAATAAAGGGTGTCCTGCAACGCTCTAAGTTCTTCAGTCTGATCTCTTTCCATGGTTACAAAGTTAAATGATATAATCAATGATACTGATATACTCAGTTATACTGATAACAAAAGTATACCATTTCCCTTATAACTTTGTAAAAAAAATCAAAGAAATGAAAAAGTTGAATAACAAATTAGCCATCGTAACAGGTGGAAACAGCGGAATAGGATATGCAACCGCAAAAGAGTTAATCGCAGAAGGAGCACAAGTAATTATCACCGGAAGACGAAGAGAAGCCATTGAAAAGGCTGTTGAAGAGTTAGGGGCCATATCTTTTGTGGCGGATCAGGGAAAATTGGATGACATTGATCATTTCAAAACCGAAGTTGAAAAGCAATTCGGAAAAGTTGACATCCTGTTTATCAATGCCGGAATCACGGGAACTTTAGGTCCGATCGAAAATATGAATGCCGAGAATTTTGACAATGTAATGGGTATTAATTTCAGAGGAGCTTATTTTACCTTGAGCAAATTTATTCCCCTGTTGAACGATGGTGCTTCAGTGGTGTTCCTTTCATCCAACGTCGCGACCACCTCTAAACCCAATAGTTCGATTTACCAGGCAAGCAAAGCAGCATTGAATTCCATTGCAAAAACCGCTGCCGCAGAATTGGCACCAAGAAAAATCAGAGTAAATTTGGTCAGTCCGGGGCCTACAAAAACGGAGATTATGACCAAAGCAGGATTGGACGAAAAAACATTGGAAGGTCTTGATGAATGGTTAATCAGCGGAATCCCCTTACAAAAAATGGGAACTGCGGAAGATGTTGCCAAAGCTGTTATTTATCTGTCAGATAACAATGTGGCAAGTTTCATGACCGGAACGGAAATCCTTATTGATGGTGGAATGGTTTTATAATTTCAAAATCCCACACTGCGATTCCTCTCCCCCCAATCTTCTTTTCTATTAGAGGTTCCATTAACTGGAGCGTTCTTTTTGATGATATTGCTATGGAACAAATTGTTTACGAAAATATTTGAATTTTAAGAGATTTCAGCAATTTCGCCGACGCCAATAATATTAAGGAAGCCCGCTGGTTTAAATATCATTGATGATACCAACTTAAAAAGTGATCCTTTTAATGATTAATTTTGGAACTAAAATTCCAGTAATTGAAATATACTTTAAAACAAATGAAAACACTAGAAAATAAGACCGCTTTTATCACAGGCGGTACAAGAGGAATGGGAGAAGCAATTGTCAGACGTTTTGCTTCCGAAGGAGCCAATGTCGTATTCACCTACGCCAACTCAGCAGAAAAAGCTGAAAAGATGGTAGCGGAAATAGAAGCGCAGGGGGTAAAAGCGCTTGCCATCCATGCTGATGCCTCAGAAGCAGGACGTTTAGAGAATGCACTGGATCAGGCTAATGCCAAATTCGGAAAGATTGATATCCTTGTAAATAATGCCGCTGTTGCCATTCCGGGAACAATCGACCAAGCGTTCCTTCAGGTTGAAGGCTACAATAAGATGATAGACGTGAATATCCGCGCCGTAGCTGAAGCGGTTAGAACAGTTATTAAATTTATGCCCGATGGCGGAAGAATCATCAACATAGGCTCCGTTGGTGGAAATAGAATTGGAGGCCCCGGCATGGCTGATTACGTTGCGACCAAAGCTGCGGTTTCGGCATACAGCAGAGGGCTTGCATGGGATCTCGGCTCAAGAAATATTACAGTGAATGCAATTCTGCCCGGCGCAACTGATACGGATATGATGCCAAAAGACGAGGAGATCCGTCAGGCTTATACAAATGCTATTCCGCTTAAGCGTCTTGGAAAGGTGGAGGAAATTGCTGCACTTGCAAACTTCCTTGCCGGACCTGAATCTTCCTATATTACCGGTAGCAGTATCGTAATTGACGGCGGTATCAGCGCATAACGTATGGCTATGAAAAATTTAAGTCATGAAGATCTCACTGCAATTGTCGAGATCAAAAACGTAATGGCCCGCTACACCAGGTTTGTCGATAGGAAACAGTGGGATTCCTTTAAAGAATTATTTGACAAAAATGCCCATATGCTCTTCGAAGGAGAAAAAGGCGAGCGGCTTTTTGAGTTTAACAGTCCCGAAGAAATGGTGAATGTCACCGCACCTGTGCTGGAAGGTGGCCGCTCTGTCCATCATGTGCATAGCCCAGAAATTGAACTGTTGTCCGAACACCGTGCCACAGCGATATGGGCAATGGAAGATCTGATCAACTTTGCTAAGCGGGAAGAGATTCCCTACAAAAAGCTGCATGGTTTTGGTCATTACCATCTAGAATTGCTTAAAACAGAACAAGGGTGGAAGATCACCAGACTTCAGCTTATAAGAACCATATTGGATATTTTGGTTTAGACTACTATCAATTAATAAGGGGAACCGGGTTTCTGAAATGGAACCCGGTTTTTTATCATTTTAAAATGGAAAGTGTGTGTCCGATCATTTTGCGGCAGGCCTCTTCATCCATCCCCGCTTTGGTGGATACAACTATTCCTGACATAGTGTTTACCAAAGAGTCGGTGACAGTTTCTATATCGAGATTGCTGTGCGAAGGAGAGGAGTTCTTGAGCATTTCCAGGAAATGTAATATTGCATCCCTGCTGTCGTTGTAGCTTTGCCGGATGATCTGGAGGGCCTGCTCATCGTGCGGGCCGAACTCAATGATGGAGTTAACAAGGAAACATCCATTGGGCATTCCGGGTTGGTAGCATCCTTTGACAGCCAGATCGAAGATCTTGCTGATACCCTCCCTCGGGTTTTTGGCATTGCGCCTGATCTGCTCAAGGGCGTCAGTGGTTAATTTTGAATAACGATGGAGAGCCCTTATTAAAAGACCGCGTTTGTCACCAAATGTTGCATACAGGCTTGAGCGGCTGATCTTAAGGTGGTTGACGAGTTCTTCAGGTGAGGTTGCATGATAACCCAGCTGCTGAAAAAGAACAATCGATCTGTCCAGTATATCTTCTTCAATAAAATTTTTTTTTCTGCCCATCGTAATAAAAACTGTAATGCACACCGCTTGATAGACAAATTTAAGGTTTTATTATTTACTGTTAGCCTGGCAGTATCACGGGAGGAACCACCTAAGATTTAAAATTAAGAGCAAAAAAAATCAACGAGTTGACTGCCTGATCGTTGAAAATATTTTAATAATTTTAATAAAAAAATATGAAAGATATTAATGTCATTCCTTTGACCGCAGAAAATACGCGGGCCCTGCAGGACACCATATATGTGATCGGAGGGAAGTGGAAGTTACCTATTCTGTTTTCAATCTGCAGTGGCAATAAGCATTTTAAGGATATTCAACGCAGTATTCCGGGGATTACTACAAGAATGCTATCCAGGAGTTTAAAAGAGCTTCTGGATAATAAGATTATTACAAGAAGAGCGTATTCTGAAAGTCCTGTCATCATCGAATACGAATTTACTGAATATTCCAAAGAATACGCCTTACTGATAAACCAGATGATCGAGTGGGGAAAAAGGCACCGTAAATTAATTATTGAAAGTATCTAGCGCTTTCAATAAGTTTATCTTCTGGCTTTTAAACAAAAAATCTTATCAATTCTGATAAGATTTTTTGTTACCGGGCAATCAAGCAGTATATCTGCCAAAAGTTATCATGCTGCAAACCTACTGCAAACTAACAACAATCTTACCGGTTGTATGGTTTGTCTCCATTTCCTGATGAGCTAGCGCCATTTCTTCAAGTTTAAATGTTTTTGAAACGTGCGGTCGAAGGATACCCTTGCCCATTAAATGGGCCAAAGCTTTTATGTCCGTTCCACTTGATATTACTGCGTTGTAGAAAATGTTGACATTTTTTTCTTTTGCCAAAACTTCCCATTTTGTTCCCTCGATGTGGTTCCATAAACTCAGTAGGTTTCCGCCCGGCTTTAGCAACTTGATGGTCTGCTCGATATGTTCATCACGCAAGGCCTCAATTACATAATCCACAGGCTGAAGGATATCCAGAAAATTTGTTGTCTGATAATCTATAAATTCATCTGCACCAAGCTCCATAAGGAGCTCTTTTTTTGAACCTGAGGCTATCGCAATAACATATGCTCCGAAGCTCTTCGCAATCTGAATGGCCAGATGCCCGACACCGCCACCTGCTGCTGTGATCAGAACTCGGTCTCCGGGTTTAATTTTGACTTTATTTAGAGGTTGCCAAGTCGTTAAAGCTGCAAGAGGCGCAGCGGCAGCTTGCTGATAAGAGATATTTTCCGGTTTCAGCGCAATATCCCTGATACGGGCAACTACATATTCTGCATACCCTTTGGCATGTCCCGGGCTGCTGGAAGTCGGGAAATTGAGCAGACCAAAAACTGCGTTTCCTACTTCAAAGTCTGATACACCTTCACCCAGCTCCACAATATCACCCGCAACATCCCAGCCCAGTATTTTAGGTGATTCACCGTTAAATATATAATCCAATGCTACATTTGTCCTAGCATAAATATCTGTAGGATTGATTCCTATAGCCTTTGCTTTTATCAATACTTCACCTTTACCAGGACTAGGAACGGGTAGATCTTTTAATTCCAATTGCGAAACATCACCCTGCTTTTTTAAAATAACTGCTTTCATTTTTCTGTATTAAAAACTAATACAAAATTAGGAAGATAGCACTGTCGATTTATTGCCAATATCATCAATGATACTAAGCGCTGCACGTTCTTTGCCAGTAAAACTTTCTAAAAAAATCAAGTATGATAAAGCACCGAAAGCCTTTATCAACCAAAAACTCATGGTCAAGTAAGACCTCTTTAATTAGCTGTATGAGCCCAGCATACTGTATTATAACAAGATGCAGGTCAGTCAATGGCCTGCATCTTGTTATCTAGGAAACAATTATAATATAATGGGCACGTTAAGAACCGAATTTAATTTTCCAGAGTGCTAAACGCCCAATCTTCAAAATGAATCTTGCCAGCATTATATTGCCCAGCAGGAACAAGCAGGGATTTAGGAACAGCAAGATGCATATATTTGCTATCCTCGTCAGAAACAACCTTTATAGGTTTTCCGGATATCTCGATATATTTCGCGACAAAATCATCCATATTTGCCCTTGTTGGCCCCGCAATCTCTACCGTACCGTTTTTAGGCTCCTGGAGTGCAAACTGTACAATGTAGTCTGTGACATCTTCCAGGGCAATGGGCTGATAGTCGATCTTCGAAACAAATACCTCGTCACCCTGTCCCTGAACGGCAATGATGGCATCGGTATGCTCGTGAAACTGTGTCGAACGAATGATTGTATAAGGTATTCCGGAGTTCTTGATGTTGTCTTCCTGATATTTCTTTGCCCGAAGATATCCTATCTCCAGCGCATCGTCCGTTCCGACAATGGAAAGTACGAGGTGATGCCTGATGTTTGCGGTCCGCTCCGCTTTTACCAGATTTTTTCCTGCGGTCTGAAAAAAGTGGATTGCATTTTCTTCTTCAGGAGAGGAGGAATTGGATAGATCGATTACGATCTCTGTATTTTCCAGCGCCTGGGAAAGACCTTCTCCCGTCATGAGATCCACTCCATGTGAAGGCGAGCCAATGACCACCTGATGACCAAGGTTTGCCAGCTTTTTTGTGACCAGTCTCCCGGTAAGACCTGTACCACCGATTACTAAGATTTTCATATCTGAACTATTTAATTTGTAAATTGATTAAAATAAGCTGCGTACCTGCACGCCGAATGGATTTCCAAACCAGCATCGCCAATATCCATCAGGCCCTTCTTGGCGTAATCGCTTGAAGTTCCTGTAATATTTACTTTTTCGCCGTTATTTCCTGTTCCGGCGATTTTCCAATGCAGGACCAGTGAAGCCAGATTATCCGTCGAATAAATATTCCGGGGAACAATTTCTATCGGCAATCCAAACCCGAAGGACTGCTGCAGCTCACGGGCGATCGCTATTTTTCCGCGTCTGGGCTCACCTCGGGTACTGATAACGACTGCATCATCCTCATAGAAGCCGAGCATGGTTTCCATATCCCTGGAATTAAAATGATCCAAAAGAGAGTCGACAATTCCCTCAGGTGTGGTTGATAATTTATAAGTCGGGCTTGCTGCCAAATTATGACCTTCCATAAGACCTAAGAATTAATATTAAAAGATATACTGTTATCTACAGTACAAAATTGATCAAAAAATGAATGCAGGAAAACTGACAAACAAAGGTAAAGGGTGGACAAAAAAATAAGCCGTGTTTGAGTTGAATAGGATAGGTTGTCTAATCAAGGTCTGGATTGGAGCGTAGTGTCTTTCTGTAATCGCCCGGTGACCGTCCAGCTTTTTTTGTGAAAAGCCTGATAAAGTACTTGGTGTCTTTATAGCCTAGCTGCACCGCAATTTCCTTAATGCTCAATCGTGAATAATAGAGCAGGCGCTGTGCCTCGCTCAGTATTTCCTTCTGGATCAGTGCGGATGCCGATAAGCCCGTCACCTTTTAATAACATCATTTAGGTGGGCCACGGTGATATTTAACTGCTGGGCATATGCTGCGGGCCGTTTAAGGCTGCGGTAATCACGCTTGACGAGATTTCTGAATTCGTTGACGATACTCATAACCCTGTGGCTGTGAATTATAGACCCTGCGGCGGATCTGCGATCGTGACAAATTACCGCCTGGGTTATAAATGCTGACAACAGTGGCTGCTGCACTTCCTTATTGGCGGTATTGTTTATACTGTCCAAATTTATTAGCGAGTCCAGGATTGACCTAAACCATTGTTGCTCGGGCGCTGAGAGGGACAATATAATGGTTTCATTTAAAGCTGCATCGAGCATGTCTTTGGCTGACCTGGTCATGTGACGGCCTTCGAAGGAAATGTAATAACCGGATGCGCCTAAAACCGTGGTGATCTGATGAACCTGATGAGGAGGGCAGACAAAAAGCGTTCCCGCGGGCATGATCAGCTGTTCAAAATCAAATAGGACTTCCAGCTGTCCAGCTTCAACAAGCATGCAGGTATAGTGGTCATGCCGATGCGGATTCAGTGCTTTTAGGATACCCGAGGCTAATGGAGCTTAATTTATCCAGCTTCGTTCGTTCTTCAGGAGTTAACGTGACGTCTGCTGCTTTTATAATTTCCTCAAATTGATTGATATTGCGTGCTCCCAGTAATGGAAATGCCTCTTTTGATAAATTCCATGCAAAAGCGATCTGACCGGGAGTTGCTTCATATTTTTTCGCGATTGACACCAGTTCATCAATGATCAGTTTGGTTTTCGCGTCCTCCGAATATTCAACGCCTGAAGAATGGCTGATTCGCCCGGCTTCTCCCTTTCTATATTTTGCGGTGAGCAGTCCGCCAGCAAGTGGCGAGTACATCATCACACCGAGACCAAATTCCTTTGCCATCGGAATCAGTTCACGGTCTGCGGTACGTTGCAATAAATTATATTCAATCTGTAATGCAGTGATTTTTGTTGCTGAAGCAATGGCCGACGCTTTCCATGCTGGGAAATTCGTCAGCCCCGCATACAGTATTTTTCCTTCTCTGACCAGATCTTGTAGCCCCAAGGCTATTTCTTCCAATGGAGTCACACCATCATCATAATGAGGCATATAAATATCTATGTAGTCCGTCTTCAGCCTTTTTAGACTCTGTTCAACGGCTTGCCGCATGGATTTACGGTTATTCCCAAAATTACTGATAGCAGGGCTGGGATCGCTGCTTCGGGTATATTTCGAGCAGATGATAAAATTGCTGCGCTGTCCCTGTAAAAAGTTACCTACGATTTCTTCTGCCTCTCCAAATTGATAGACATCCGATATATCGATAAAATTACCACCTGCTTCTGCATATGCTGTTAAAATCTTTTTTGATTCTCCGGGATCGGCTCCGTAGCCTTTTCTTGTTCCAAAGTTGGCAGCTCCTAAAATTATTTCACTGGCATGCAGTCCTGTTTTTGATCCAAATAACTTGTATTTCATCTTTTTATATTTACTTTGTAGCAAAGTTAAGGGCATAAAGTAACCGTATCAATTACGGATAAATTTATCTATACCCACTTTATACCTTCGGAAAATATAGCAGCTATGTACGAAAAAAAGCTTCCGGTCAATTTAGATTGTGGTTTACATCTGTTTTTACAGGTGGTTCAGGGAAAATGGAAAATAAATCTGCTTTGGGCCATCCATTCAGGTATCAAGCGTCCGGGTGAGCTGCAGCGGAAAATTCCCAATGCAACCCGCCGTGTACTTGATGCGCAGCTTGGCCAATTGACTGAACATGGATTAATCAAGAAAACCGACTTTGATCAGCTTCCGCGGAAAGTAGAATATGAACTGACTGAGCTGGGTGAAAGCCTTATACCGGTCATCGAGGTAACGGCCCAATGGGGCGAGGATCACAGGAATGAATTGGAACAGTTTTTTAAAGCCTAGTCATAACCTGTCAATGCAATATTTGCTCATGTTGCTGAGCCGGTAATCAGCAACAGCGGTGCACCCGGGTAATGCGCCGCTGTTGTATCGCTTACTCACCCGGGTGCGTCTATGTATGGACAACCAGCTTAAAACCTTTACCGCGAATATTAACGATCTTAATGGCTGGATCGGCTTCCAGAAATTTGCGCAGTTTGCTGATAAAAACATCCATGCTACGGCTATTAAAATAACTGTCATCTCCCCAGACATAATCCAGGGCGACCTTACGGTCGAGTACAGCATCGCGGTGGTCGATCAGCAATTTTAACAGCTGGGCTTCTTTGTAGGAAAGCAGCTGCTGCCGGTCGCCGAGGCTCAGATGAAGGTTTTTGAAGCTAAACCGGAATTTGCCGAGGGTATATTCGCCATCGCGTGTACCTGATGGTTTCGTCAGGGACTGTCTGTTCAGCAGGGCGCGCATCCGGATGATCAGCTCTTCCATACTGAACGGTTTTTTGATGTAGTCATTGGCTCCGGCTTCGAAGCCGGTCGCCAGATCCTGAATGGCGGACTTGGCCGTCAGAAAGATAATGGGCACCTCGCTGCTGAGCCCACGTACTTCCTGCGCCAGTGTAAAGCCATCTTTGTAAGGCATCATGACATCAAATATACAGATATCAGGCCGCGCGACACAAAACGAAGAATAGGCTTTGAGCCCGTCCACAGCCCAGACGACCTCAAAGTCACGGAGCTCCAGCGCTTCTTTGATCAGTTTGCCCATCATGGGTTCATCTTCAGCCAATAGTACTTTTATTTTATTCATACAGTCGATAACATTCAATTAAGATTTAACGGGAATATGCAGGATAAACGTGGTCCCTTTGCCGACCTGGCTCTCCACCTGGATCGTGCCGCCATGTAGCTCCACGATTTTTTTTACGTACGATAAACCCAGCCCAAATCCTTTTGTCGCATGCACATTGCCCTTGGGCACGCGAAAGAACTGATCAAATACGCGGTCAACATAGTCCTTGGGAATGCCGATACCATTGTCGGAAAAAGAGAGGCGCAGGTACTCTTTTTGCAGGCTGACATCCACGCGGATATCGGGGGCCTGATCGCTGTACTTCAGACTATTGTCGAGCAGATTGTACAGGATGTTTTCCAGATGGGCCTTGTCTACATCGACCAATGGAAAATCATTGGCAATCGTCAGGGACAATGTGCCCTGCGCGTCCTCGAGTTTGGACCGTGTCTGCCGGCGGAAATCATCGAGGATCTGCCTGAAATCTGTGGGCTCTTTTTGCAGCATATAGGGATTGTCCTGCGCCAGCCGAAGTACGGTCTCGATCATGGATGATACACGCTTCAGTTCGGCTCCGCAGATCTGCAGATATTCATCCAGCTTCTGGGGATTGTCTTTGATCCCGAATTTGCTCATGAGCTCCACCGCCAGGCTCGCCGTTGCGATGGGGGTCTTGAATTCATGGGTCATATTCGAGATAAAATCATTCTTGATCTCGGTCATCTGCTTCTCGCGGTTGAAGGAATTGATCAGGGCCAGTGCCGTATAAAAAAGCATGCCCAAAATAAGCAGGGACACAAATAGCAACCATTTCATGCCTTCTAAACTATTCAGCACGTCTGGTTCGACCGTAATCTCTGCCAGGTAGGCGGGACTGATGGCGCTCCGCACCTGCAGGTACTGCCCGACGGAGTCCAATGGTTTTTTTAAGCTATCCTGTATGGCGCAAAAAGAGACCTTAAAGCGATTCTTCAGTTGCAATTCATCAAAATTGCTGCCGATCAGCGAGTCCAGCAGCTGGCCAATGACTAGCGTATCCACGTCGTTTTGTGTGGATTCAGTGGAATAGACCTTCACGATAGAATTGGCGAATGGCTTCTTCTGCGGGACAGTCTGAACAGGGGTATCTGGCAAATGACGGGTCGTGAACTTGATGTGCTTGCGCCGCTTGCCTGCCAGATCGGCTCTCATGATCGAATCAATCAGCTTTTTTTCCGCATTTTTCGCGGCCGCCGCAATATTCATGGTAAACTCATGGGCGATCTTTTTGGAAGGTGCCGCCACACTTTTTTTATCTATGGAGTCCGTCTTGATCTCCCGGTGGATCTGTACGTCCTTTAGCTGGTTGTTGGAGACCTGGTCGAGTATGCCACCCATCGCACGCAGGATGGAGGACTGCTCTTTGGACAGTGAGCTATCTATACCAAAATATGTCTTGAGCCGCACCACATCTATGGCATCTTTGACGGCGCTCTGGACGACCATCTTTTCCTTTTGCTGATTGATCCTGAACGCATTGGACAACCAGAATGCCTGCATGACGATCACAGCGATCGTGCTGGCAATCAACAGGGTGATAATAACGCGTGTTTTTTGATGTGTAGTCATAATTAATCCTACAATGCTAGCTAAAATCTGCGAAAAACAAGGATCTGCTAACAGTTCATAACATTACTTAACAGTAGTTAACAATTCGGGCTCCGATTAACAGTAATTAACAAAGCCATTGGAGCGCGACCTACCGTTCCATTCTACTTTTGGTGCATTGACATCCTAAAAGTAATAAAAATGAACACAACAAAATTTTCGATGGCCGTGATTATCGGTCTGCTGCTCTTAGGCCAGCAGCTGTTGGCGCAACACAACCAGGTGAATATGTTTATCAAATACGATTTTGAACATATCGCCGACAGCAGTAAAAGAACGGAACCCATTACGCGTTCGGTATACCTGTACATCGCTGATGAGAATTCCTATTACGCCATGGCACCTATGGAAAAAAGCCAGCCACAGGGCGCTTTCCACATGAGTATGGATGCCGTTGACCAATCTGATGCACTGGTCAATCTCTATACGCCTTTTGCTGCTGGCGAGGCACCCTGTCTGGTCGCCATGCTGGGCCGCCTGTATAAAGTACAGCCCAATAAAGGCTATAAAATAGACTGGACGATCACTGACGAAAAGAAGGATATCGGCGGCTATACCTGCCACAAGGCCACCGGCCAATTCGGTGGCCGCAACTATGTGGCCTGGTTTACGGAAGAAATCCCATTTCCGGTAGGACCGTGGAAGCTTTATGGCTTACCGGGTGCGATTCTCGAAGCGGCAGATTCTACCAATGAGGTGCGCTTTCGCTATGCGGGACTGGACAAGGTGACGGACCGGATGACCCTGATGGACATCGATAAGTTGCCGGAGCTCCCGTACGAAAAATACCGTAAGGCACTTGAAAACAGCAAATCAAATAAACTGGGCGCCATGATGGCTCAAATGCCTCCGGGCGCTGTTGTCAAATTCAAGACCCAGGATGGCAGGGAAATCTCCCGGGAGCAGGCCGAGGCACTGATGAAGGAGAAAGGGAAAGACAAACAGCAATTCCAGCTGAATAACCCTGTCGAAGGTACTATTAATTAAGGATCCGGATGAAAAGTTTCTTATGTAGCTTATGTCTGACCATGGGCCCCGCGGCGTTATTTGCCCAGGAGCAAATCGCGGGGACCATCAGCAGCAGCAAACAGGCCGTACCTTATGCCACCATTGTCATCGGCTATGCCAACAGCAGCCTCCAGACGGTCCGGAGCAATGGCAAAGGGGAGTATGTGTTCAATCTGACCAAAGAAGATAGGGCAAAGGTTCAGTGGATCGAGGTCAGCCATATTTCATACGAAAAAATCCGTAAGGAGTATAAGGATATTGGCCAAAGAATGGACTTTGAGCTGGTCAGAAAGTCCATTCAGCTCGCGGATGTCACGGTCAAGAGCAAGCCGCTGGCTGTGCGCCGTGCCGGTGATACCACCCGCTACGCGGTGAATAACTTTGCTTCGCCCGAAGATCGGAACATTGGGGATGTGCTGCGCCGTATGCCCGGCATAGAGGTGGACGACAACGGCGTCATCAAACATAATGGCAAGACCGTCAGCCGCATGTACGTGGACGGCGACAACGTGTTTCAGAATGGCTATGGTGTAGGCACCAGGACCATACAGCCCAAGGCGGTAAAGTCCGTGGACCTCATACAGAATCATGAGCATAAAAAGGTGAAACAGGGCGTAAGCAATTCGGAAGATGTGGCTTTGAACCTGGTCCTCAATGAAGACGCCAGAATGATCTGGTCGGGTGAAGCCACACTGGGACTGGCAGCTCCGGCCGATGCTTTTGTCAATGGGAATGCCATGAGCTTTAAAAAGAAATATAAGACGCTGAATACCCTGCAATACAATTCAATCGGTGAGGGCATCGACAATGATGTCGAACCGATCAGTTCATTCAACCTCACCGAACCGATCGCTGCTGCAACGCCCTCTGTGCCGAAAAACAAATACTACGACAACCGGTCTCTGGCCCTTAATGTCAATCAATTTTATAAATCGTCGGAGCGCTGGACAGCCAGTCTGAATGGCAACCTATGGGCCGACCGTGAGCGGCGCAGTAGCGATGGGACGCAGAGATACCTGCTGGCCGATGGCAATCAGGTCACTTACACCAATACGTACCATACGACCAAGAAGCCCTTTTTTGGCCGCGCAGGCTTCACTCTGGAAGGCAACGATAACAGGTTTTATTTTAAAAACAGTCTCAGCTATAAAGCCGAAAACCAAAATCATCATACCTGGCTGTTGGACGATGCCACTCGCTATGATCAGTGGGGCCGGGACCGGCTGAGCTTTATCTCAGAATCCATGGAATACACGCCGCAGCTAAAAAACAAGGATCTGCTGACTTTCAACCTCGATGTGGCGCGCAAATGGCATCGGGACCGGCTGGAAGTACTGCCCGGTGTGATGGCTGACTACCTGAATCAATCGCAGCCTTATGATGCCGTCCGCCAGTCCATTACGCTGCCGCAGACCAACGGCAATATTCAGGTCGCTTACACACGGAACAGATCGAGCTTGAAGCGGACATACTTCGCGGCCCTGCGTTACCTCAGCAAAGAGCTGGGCTCGGTATTGAACCTGGTCAAAGATGGGAGTGTATACGCGCATGAAAATTTTCCGGATAATGATTTGCTGTGGAGACAAGCTCAGGCCTCTGCGGGCATAAAGCTGGACTGGAAAAATAAAGATTTTATATTTTCCGGAAACTTCCCGCTGACCGCGAATAGATGGAATATAGAGGACCGCCAAGCGGACGGAACAAGCTTGACCAAAAAATTGCTGTTTACACCAGCTGTTTCCCTGCAGGCTTTCTTACCAAACCGGGACAATTTCCTGCTGACGCTACGTTTCAACCGGGAAAATTCGGATCTGGACCAGCTCTACCCAAACCCGATACTGAGTAATTTTAGGGAAATCAAAAGTTTCGATGCACCACTGTATTTCACTTCAAGTCAGTCTTATATCTTGCGCTATGCTCTGGAGCGGCCGATCAGCTTATTGTATGTCAACGTAACGGCCTCGCATCTGAAAACGAAAACCGATTATCTGCTGGGACAGGAAGTGGCACCACAGGGAATCATCAGCAAATTGATCCCTCAGGCCAATCATACCAGCAGTAATGCCTTGACGCTGGGCGTCTCCAAATCTTTTTTGAAAGAAGGTGTTTTTCTGGGCTTTAACGGGGGGATCAATCAAAACAAATACCAGCAATTGTTGAATGAGCAATTGGTGTCTGCAACAAGCATGGCGCTGAACGTAAGCCCGAGGCTCGAATACAAGGGCATCTCGCATACGACATTGTCCTATCAGTACGCTTATAGCAGGCTGCTGAATAAACTGAAAGGTCAGCACGAGCAACAGTCCAGCGAGTTTACCTCACAAACACATAGCCTGAGCGCACTGTATATGGTGGGTACCTATTTATTTGTAAAAGGTGCATGGAATTATGGAAGTTACCGAAGCAGCGCACTTGATCCGTTTGCCAACGGCTTCCTGGACGCCTCAATCCGCTACCAGCCCCTCAAAAGTAAACATAGCCTCGAGCTGAATGTGAACAATATCCTCAATAAGAGACTGTACTCGAGCTATAGTATCAGTGCAAATCTGGAAAACCGCCAGGTCATTCCATTGCGGGGCTTCCAGTCCGTGTTAAAATATAGCTTCTTGTTTTGATGTTTTTACCGGAGCATCACCGGGATGAAGGGCAAACGCAGGCCAGCAAGAAAGCTTAATTATTGCAAACGAACACGGCTTTGGTTTGTTCATAATCGACAGAATTTCGTTTCTGCTGATTGACGGAATGGTCGGGTATCGCGGTGCCCGGCCTCCGTTTTTTTAAGGGCTTTCACTTGATTCTATACGTTCTGTATGCGGGCCTGCTGATCCGGCTGCTGGCTGGCCAGCGGGAACTTAAATTGCACGCGGAGTGCTTTAAGTCCGATGAGCCCCTGTAGATCTTCTACCTCAAACTTCTCGATCTCACCTTCAAATAATCCCTTGTGCTGCAGCAGGTTGATATAACCCATATATTCCGCTTCTTCATGCAGATGAGAATAGACGATGACCAGTTTTCCCTTCTGCGTGATGCGCTCGGCCGAACCTTTTATCTTGGCTTTGTCGATACGTTTTTTCGCGATCTCATAGCGGACATTGTAAGATCCGTCGATATCAAACTGTTTTTCATCCATTTTAAAACGGATGGAAATCGGATTGCCGAAAACAAGGATCAGGGAGGTCACCTCCAGCTGGTGCGGCAGCTCAGGCTGGAGCTTTCTGAACTGTTCTTCCATCTCACACATCACCTGCAGCTGCCACAAGCGCAGATTTTTTAGATAGTAGACATCAAAATTGCGGTCCGGAGCGATCGATGCGCCGATATACATATTGTGCTCGATGCCATCTGTTTTAAAACGCTCGTAATAATGGGGGAAATACTCCTGTGCTTCGTGCTGTTTCTCGTCAAGAATGGTCACCAGCTTTTTGTTGATCAGCGTGATCGAGTTGTCGTAGTCCTGTCTCGCTTCGTAAAAACCGCCGATAGCGGCATTTATCCGGTCAAAATAGCTGTTGATCGCGTTGGTGATCAGGCTGTCTTTATTGTTCTTTCTAAAGTTTTCGAGTATGGGATGGATATCGGCATGAAAATAATCCAGCATGACCTGCTCCGTATCGGTCGACAGCGACTGCTGAAGGTTCTCCAGATGCCGTTCGAGGTCAAAGACTTTCTGTTCAAACAGGGGTAGCTTGTGGACCTGGTTGATCTGTGTAAATACTGCGATCAGATCGCTGGTCTGTTGGATCAGGTCCTGCTTGATGGCCTGATTTCTGGATTCTGACGAACCCTGCACATCGATCTGCCCATACAGGGGATATACGTTCTCAAACACGATTTCCTGGAGCGTATAGTCTTTTCCAAAGGCCTTGTCGTTGAGGTAGTGGATGGCTTCCTCCTGAAACCTCCATTTGACACTGGGGTGAATCGAGGTATATTCCTTCTGTATGATCGCTTCGATCTTGTTTTCTGTTTCGAAAAATGCTTTGGACACCTTGTCCTTGATAAAAGGCAGGATAAAGTTGAGCTTATTGGCGTTCACCGAATTGAGTTCGCGCACTCTGGAAGAGGACATTTCCAGCAGGCCCAGCACCTTGTCATCCTGAACCAGGGGTACAAAGATAAAACTCTTCACATTCTGCTGCTTGAGCTTGCGGATAAAGCAGGCCTGCTTTGGATCTGCGAGGGGCATCTTATCGATATCCGGCACCACCAGCATCTCCTGTTTGGTCAGCATGTTCTCCAACGTGTCATTGCAGAGCATCTCTTCACATTCTGCAATCGTCGAATTGTACAGCAGGTGGCTGTATAGCTGTTTTTCAACGAGTCTCAGATTAAACTCTTCCCTGACTTTCTCGAAGGAGGTGAGCCCGATCCGCAGGTCGTCGATTTTGTAAATTGATCTGAATATCGCTTCAATTTCGTCCATCTGGATCGTGCTCTCTTCGCGGAGCAAATTGCTCTTGAAGGTCGATACGGCATTTTCAATCGTCGCATCGAAGAGGGTCATGATGGAAAAGCCTTTCAGGATCCAGCTCTGCTCCGGAAATTTGGACTTCCAAAGGCTGATATCCGAAAAGTTGTCGATGAGCTCGATAATGTCTTCTTCCGACAGTTCCACGGCGCGCTCGGTCGGGACGATATCCAGAAAATCGGCGTTGAACAAGACACGGTAATGATGCATGATGTTGTTCTTGTCCGGGATATCCAGAAATAGGGGCGCTTCCATCGCATCAACCTTAAATCCATAGTAATGGCTTATGATCACACAGCAGTTCAGAATGTAATAGTAGTCTGCGGAGAGATCCCTGAAACTAAACTGGTAATGATCTCCGGCATCTTCCAGAATTTTTTCCAGCCGTTCGGTATGATTGAAGGTATACAGATGAAACGGGATGGTGATGGCTTTTATCTCGTTTTTCGTCAGTGAGTGCGGAAATAAATCGGCGACCAGAACCTTAATGATAGGTTCGTAGCGGTGCAGATCTTCTGTCTTCTCGATCCCATTGATCAGCTCGGGATATTTCTTGATTTCCGCCAGCAGCGACCGCGCATAGCTGGCCTGAAAATCCACTTCGGATAGTGCTGTCTCCTCAAATGACTTCATGATCCTGTGAAAGGAAATCAGTGTCTTGAAGGGACTGGAATCGAATGAGAAGTTAAATTGCATAATGCGTGTTACTGACTAAATTAGATTGTTATTGGAAGCCGTACAAAAATAGGAATTTATTGGCTATTGAACAGCTACTTTTTAACAAATGACATTAGGTTTAATATAAGCGTCGGCCCTCACCGATATTGCAGTACACATCAACACACTTACTTATACTAAAAATATTAGTATTTTGTATTAATTTTTCTTATATTTGAACATGAACTGATTATAACCAAGTAATGGCAAAATTGATACATCGAACAGATGACTTATTGTGGAAATCTATTTTAGAACATACTTTCATACATTTCCTTCGTTTTTTCTTTGTTGGAGCTGATGAAATCTTCAATCTAACCAAACGGTTTGATTATCTCGACAAAGAGTTCGAGAGTTTATTCCCGCCCGAGCCAAATGGCAAAGGGGTCCGGTTTGTGGATAAGCTGGTGAAGGTTTATCTGAAAGACGGACGTGAAAAATTTGTACTATGCCACATCGAGGTACAGTCCCGAAAGGGGAAGGGAGATCTCGCCGAACGCATGTTCCGATATTTTTACAAGATATTTGACAAATATCAAGTCCCCATTACAGCAATTGCTATCCTGGCAGATGACAATTGCAATTATAGACCATCCCTCTATGTACAGGAATTTATGGGGACACAGATGAGCTACACTTTCAATTGTTACAAAATTCTGGATCAAGATGAATCTGAGTTGCGGGCAAATCAAAATCCTTTTGCAGTAGTAGTGCTTACTGCATTGTTGGCCATATTAAACAAGAAGCTAAGCGACGATCAATTAAAAGATATTAAACACGATCTATATAATGAAATGATAAACAGGGACATGGACAGAAAGACACGTAAAGGAATTTATGACTTCCTGATGTACTATGTGCGTTTTGAAGATCAGGTTAATTTAACTATATTTGAACAGGAACTAAAGACAAAATCTGGGAGGAACATTGTTATGGGCACCAACGAGTATTTATTGGACAAAGCAAAAAAAGAAGGTAAAATAGAGGGTAGGATTGAAGGTAAGCGTGAAGAAGCGATTGCGATTGCTTTGGAATTTAAAAAAATGGGATTGCCGTTAGAAGACATTGCTAAGGGAACAGGGCTTACTGTTGAAGAAATCGAGAAGTTGAAATAACAAAGTTTTCGTATAACATAAGAAGCGGCTGAAAGTAAAAATTCAGCCGCTTTCTATTTTTAGCCATAAATAGCCACGGCCAGATGTTTTTTTTATTGACTTGTATTTAGATTTATTCAAAATAATAATATCTTTGGCCCCGTTATTATTTTGAATTTAAAACTGACACCATAACTGTCTACCAGACCTCGACAAGCAATGAAAGCTAATCCAAACAGCATGGCTAAAATAACTGCCGCTTTATTATGTTGTTCCATTTCCTTACCCGCATCAGCAGCAGGCGGGCTAGTGACCGGCAATAGACCATTTCACCTGTCTATCGACAAGGCCCAGCAAAAGGGTGTGATAACCGGTCAGGTGGTGGATGCCCAGGGCGCCCCCTTAGCCAACGTGCATGTACAGCTGCACGGAGCAAAGAGTACCAAGTCGGATAAAAATGGTTTTTTCCGCTTATCGGATATCAATTATGGGAAATACCGCCTTACGTTGAGCTCAGTGGGCTTCGCAAATGTCTCGCTCGATCTTGAACTGCTGGAGGAACAGCACCTGCTCGAGACCATTACACTGACAGCTGCCGAGCATAGTCTGGATGAGGTTGTGGTCACGGCAAGCAGACTGGCAGAACATATCGACGAGGTGCCATCGTCCATTACCTATATTGGCGGTAAGACGCTGGATCAGCAGCGGCAGATCAATGATAACCTGCCATCGATCTTGATGCAGAAAGTGCCGAGTATATCGCCCAGTGAGGAAAGCCAGAATAACTTTATCGCCAAAATCCGGGGACGCAACTTTCTGGTATTGATCGATGGGATCCCGCAGTCCACGCCACTGCGCAATGGTGGCCGTGACCTAAGGACGATAGACGCCAGTGCCATAGACCACATCGAGGTGATCAATGGTGCCACGGCAATGTATGGCAACGGGGCAGCGGGCGGTGTGATCAACTATATTACCAAAAAACCGCAAAAAGGGAAGAAACTAAGCTCATCCACTTACCTCAACAATTCGTTGAGCCTTGTCAAACCGGACGAAACCTATGGCTATAATATCGCTCAGCTCTTCTCGGGTGAAGTCAATAAATGGGACTACGTCGTACAGGGCAAAATCGGCCGCTCTGGCGTAGTGCGGAGTGCCGATGCAGCGGTAGTCAGCCCGTTTTACGGGCTCGGTGAAACAAAGTCCTACAATGCCCTGGCTAAAATAGGCTATCAGATTGCTCCGGATCATCGTGTCGAGTTTATGGGCAACTATTATCGTAGCCTGCAGGACAGCAAATATGTGGGTACCACCGGTAAATTTGGTGAATCGCCGGCCATTGGAATTCCTTCGGATACTGTTATCAACGGCGGAACGCCGTACAACAAAGCACTTCACCTCAAGTATGACGGCCGATATGGCAAGACTGCGGCAAACCTGAGCCTGTACTACGAGGATATGAACACGGTCTTCGAAACGTATAACCAGAATTATTCGGACCATAAAGGTGCACGGCTCAATTTCAATACGCCTTTTCAGCTGAGCGGCTCCTCCACACTGTCGCTGATCTATGGGGTAGACCTGCTGAAGGACCATACCGTGCAGAAGACACTGAAAGACGAACTGGTCACGCCGGATATGAATATGAATAATCTGGCCCTCTACCTGCAGGGTAAGTTGAATCTGGCTGCCGACTGGATTCTGAAAGGTGGGGTCCGCTACGAGAATATCCGCTTTAAAGTCGGTGATCTGACCAAAAACGGAAAGCTGACGCCGGGGGAGAAAAATAACTCGGACGCTTTTGTATTCAACCTGGCGACACGGTACAACAAATACAGCTACGCCCAGCCTTTTGCCTCCTTCTCACAGGGCTATTCTATAGGCGACGTCGGCCTGATCCTGCGCAATGGGGTTCCGCTGAGCCAGCTCGACCCCAAGCCGGTCGTGGTCAACAACTTCGAACTGGGCCTCAATGGTAAACTGTCCATATGGGACTATCAGCTGACCGGTTATTACAGTACGTCCAAGAAAGGGACGACTTTTGCCGAAACTTCCAAGCCCGGCGTCTACGAACTGAGCCAGGTGCCTCAGCGTATCTACGGTCTGGAGTTTGTCGGAAATGTAAGACCCCTGCAATGGCTGTCCCTCGGCACTGTACTGGGCTATATGGATGGCCGCCAGGACCTGAAAAATGAGGGTTCCTACAAAGATAAACTGGACAACTCGATCATTTCACCGTTCAAAATCAATCTGAACGTGGATGTCAAACTCACCGACCAATGGAATATATATTTGCAGTACCTGCATCTCGGCGGAAGGGATGTGTTTCCTGTGGAGGCTTACAACTATGGAAAGTACCCGATATCAGGGTACAACCTGGTGGATTTTCAGACACGGTACAGGTATCAGAAATTCACGTTCTCCTTTTCGGTCAACAACCTGTTCAACGCCGATTATTACCCTGTGCATGCCGAAGTACGTGGCGCTACCAACGAAGGCCGCTATTACATCAAGGGTACGGGCACCATGGCAAACCTGGGGATACAGTTTGACCTATAGCTCCTCCCAACTGATGAAATACAGAAAGCTGCCCCGCACCTTGGATGTTCGGGGCAGCTTTTCTTTTATAGCCTCCACACGGGGCTATGGAACGGGGCTACCGGCAACGTTTGCGTAAATAAGTTTAGCAGTTTGCATTTTAAATTTCTAATTTCAGTTTATGCAAGCGGTTGCATCCAACCGCAAAGGGAAAACAATTTTTAAACTTTATAAACCTTATGATACCAAAGATTGAATGGGAAAGTAGTATCCTAAAAACTGCTGCTCTGAGTGTCATGTTTGTATTGTCCGCTCCTTATGTGAGGGCGCAGGAACAAAATGTAAACGGTACAGTAAAAGACGCCCAGGGAAAGCCTGTGTCGGGAGCGACGATCCGCGCTGTCGGTAACAGCAGCTTATCAACATCTTCCGATGCCAATGGAAATTTTTCGATTAAAATACCCACCACGGTCACACAGTTGTCCATCACTTATCTGGGGGCTGACGCCCAGCAGGTGACCATCGTACCGGGCAAGCCTCTTTCGGTCGTCCTGCAGTCAAACGACGCAACGCTGGATGAGGTGGTGGTCGTTGGCTATGGTACGGTCAAAAAACGTGACCTGACAGGTTCGGTGGTCTCTGTCAAAGGCGATGAGATTGCCAAGGTGCCTTCGGCCAATATGCTGGAGTCGGTACAGGGCAAGGTGTCGGGTATGGATGTGACACGCAGCAGTGGCTCGGCATCCTCGGGTGTCAATATCACCATCCGCGGCAACCGGTCCATCACGGCACAAAATGGTCCGCTATACATTGTTGACGGAATCCAGTACAGCAATATCCAGGATATCAACCCCAATGATGTCGAATCGATGGAAGTACTCAAAGACGCTTCTTCTACGGCGATCTACGGCTCCCGGGGAGCCAATGGGGTCATTATCATCACCACCAAAAAGGGAAAAACCGGTGCTGCACAGATTGCGTTCAATGCCTACGCCGGTGTGTCTAAAGTGGCCCGCTACCCAGAGGTCATGAACCTCGACCAATGGGTGAAACTTCGACGCGAGGCTTATCGTACCACGGGTAAATGGAACGACGTATCTAACGACGCGGCTATTTTCAATACTGCCGAGCTCGAGGCTATCAAAAACAACGAGTACACCAACTATTTTGATCACTTGGTCAAAGAGGGCTTCCAACAGAATTATCAGGTCGGCATCAACGCGGGGACGGAAAAAACAAAGGTCTACTTCTCCGGAGATTTCCTGAATGAACGGGGGATCTTCGAACAGGATAAATCCAACCGTTTTGGGGGCCGGCTCAACATAGACCAGGAACTGGGCACGTACTTCAGGGCCGGAATGCAGTCGCAGGTGACGCACTACAAAATTCAGGCGGCACGCGACCCGCTCAATCAGGCCAATAAGATCAGCCCCCTCGGCAAAATCTACAACGACGATGGTAGCCTGATCCTCTATCCGCTCAACGGATCGGCCATCAATCCGCTGGCTGACCTCGAACCTAACGCCTATGATGCGCAGAATCTTGTGACCCGCACCTTGATCAATGGCTATCTCGAACTGAAACCATGGAAAGGATTTTCGGGCAAGTCGACCATCGGGGTGACCCTCAATAATAACCGCGAGGGGACCTTTGCGGGGATGTATACCATCGACCGCAACGGATCGGCATCGAAAGCCACCTATAGTACAGAGAATAGCCATCTGATCAACTGGGAAAATGTATTGTCCTATCAGAACTCCTTTGGTGACCACAACCTGAACATTACGGCTGTCAACAGTATCCTGTGGAATCGCTCGGACCGTATCGACGCTTCGGGTGAGGGCCTGCTCCTCGATAGACAGCTTTTCTATGCTCTGGGCAATGCCTCCAAAAATCTGGCGACGACGACGGCATACAGCATGAACAATCTGCTCTCGTTTGCCGGCCGTGTCAACTACAGCTACAAAGGTAGGTACCTGCTGACAGCCACCGGCCGTTCTGATGGTTCGTCCATATTGGCAAAGGGCAGCCAATGGGCATTCTTTCCCTCCATTGCTGCAGGTTGGCGCATTGTCGATGAGTCCTTTATGAAAAACCAGAGCGTATTTAGCGAACTCAAGGCCAGGCTGAGCTGGGGTCGGGCAGGCAACTACGCGGTGTCGCCATACTCAACACAGAACAACCTCAGCCGTGTGGCTTTTGCCTACGATGATGCTTCGGCAACGGGCTATACTTTTTCACCACAGATCGGCAATACCAACTTGGGCTGGGAGATCACAGCGACGACCAATGCGGGAATCGACTTTGGGATACTTAATGGACGCGTTACAGGTACCCTGGATTACTATGACTCCAGAACATCGAAATTGCTGCTCGAGCGGGGCTTGCCGCCTTCGACAGGCGTAAGCAATGTGATCCAGAACATTGGAAAAACCCGGAATCGCGGTTTCGAAATAACCGTAAACGCGGATGTACTGAAAGACAGCAACTTGAAGTGGAATACCTCAATCTCCTATACACGTAATAAAGAGGAGATTGTCGAGCTGGTTACCAGTTCGGATGACATCGGAAACGGCTGGTTTATCGGTTATCCCACGGTGGTATTCTACGATTACGACAAACTGGGTATCTGGCAGCTGGGTCAGGAGGAGGAAGCTGCCAAGTTCAACCAGAAACCCGGTGATATACGCGTGCGCGATGTCAACGGGGACGGGAAAATCGATGCCACAAATGACCGCGTGATCATCGGTACTCCACGGCCAAAATGGTTCGGTTCATGGGACAACACTTTTAGCTATAAAGGATTTGACCTCAACGTATTGCTTTTTGTCCGCTGGGGACAGACCATACAGCCCAACTTCCTACGCCGCTACGATCCGCAGGGCCTGGGTCAGAGTGCGGCCATCATAGACTACTGGACGCCGGAGAATCCAACCAACGCCTATCCGCGGCCCAACTCTGGGCTCTCACTGGCGAGCACGCTGTACTCCAGCTCGCTGGGTTATGTGGACGGGTCTTACCTGCGCATCCGGAATATATCACTGGGCTACAATTTTCCGCAGTCGGTACTGAAGGATGGCTTTATCAAAAAATTAAGGGTATATGGTACGGCCAGGAACCCATTTACCTGGACCAAATCGGACCTGCTCAATTCGTATGATCCGGAAAGGGGTGGATCGGAAAACTTCCCGATGACCAAACTATTTGTTTTCGGTGTGAATGTTGGATTTTAATTGCTACAAAAAATGAAAAGAACTATCAAAAATATTGTCATGGCTTCAGTGGTGGCGCTGGCATCATCAGGCTGTTCAAAGATTCTGGACGAGTACAACCCAAGCGGCCTGACCGCCGAAACGGTCTTCACCACGCCCGAGGGCTTCGAGACCCTGGTCAATGCGGCGTATTCGTATCAGCGCTGGTGGTATGGTAAGGAGGAGGGCTACAGCATGTCCGAAATGGGAACCGATCTTTGGATGAGCGGTGCCGGCGATACCTTTCCTGATCTGATGAAATATATCAACCTTCAAGGCAACAATGGCGCAATAGCAACAGAATGGAAGGCTTTGTACTCCGCCATAAATGTCTGCAACGCAGGTATCGGCCGTATAGACGCTGCTGGTCTAACGCCGGACACCAAGGCTATCCGGCTGGCCGAACTACGTTTCCTTCGTGCTTTTTACTATTGGCATATCCTGCAGACCTGGGGCGGCGTGCACCTGACCACCACCGAAACCGCAGGCATCATCACGACGGCTAATAAAACGGCGCCCGAAGAGTTTTATGCCCTGATCGAATCGGACCTGCTCGCAGCGATCAAGGATCTACCGAATACAAGCAAAGATTATGGCCGCGTGACCAATCCCGCTGCCCGCGCTTTTTTGTCGCGCGTATACCTTTCGGAAGGGAAATATAAAGAGGCCAACGACTATGCATTGTCGGTAATCAAAGGCAACTATGGTTTTGAACTGCTCAAAAACTATGCGGATCTCTGGAATATGGCCAATCTGAAAAATAAAGAAGTGGTCTACACCGTCAATTATTCGACCAATCTGGCGCTCAATGATATCAGTGACAAAATACTCAACCCGCTGGGGCACAACCGCGGCAGCAACAACGGCCACCTGTTATTTTTAATGAAGTATGATACAGAAACAGGTATGCAACGTGACCTGGCCAACGGCCGCCCGTTCAACCGCTATATGCCGACCCGTTTTCTGCTGGATCTGTACCCCGAAGGCGACAGCCGCTATGCGGCATCTTTTAAGGAGGTGTTTTATGCGAATAACCCGACGGCAACAGTTAAACTGGGGGATACCGCAGTGTATGCCACCCGCCGTGCGATTAGCAATACGGGCAAGCCGTATAAGATCTACGACAGAAACTACATATATGCGAGTGACGGTAAAGTCAATGATCAGCTGCGCTACCCGACTTTAAGCAAGTTTCTGGATCCTACACGGCCCTCGTCCAACGAGGCCCAGAGTGCGCGGGACGTCTTCGTGATCCGTTTTGCCGAGCTCTATTTAAATGCTGCGGAGGCACAGCTGCGGCTGGGCAATCTTGACTCGGCGGCACATTGGGTCAATATCATCCGCGCGCGTGCCGCGCAGCCCGGTTCGGAGGAAAAAATGAAAGTGAGCGCCAGTCAGATGACTCTTGATTTCATCCTCGACGAAAGAGCCCGGGAGTTTGCCGGCGAGCAGATCCGCTGGTTTGACCTCAAACGTACGGGAAAACTGGTCGAAAGGGTAAGGGCTCACAATCCGGATATCGCCAAAAATATTCAGGATTTCCATAAGGTGAGACCTATTCCGCAGGACCAGCTGGATGCCATCACCAACAAGGACGAATTTACGCAAAACCAAGGTTATCAATAAACCAACAATAAACCAATGAAAGCGTCCCAGGCCGGGGCGCTTTTTTAGCGCCTTAAATCCCAACGCCGGAAAAAGTCCTTCTTAAACGCAGGTCCGATGGGAAAGAAGTCATCCCTGATCCGAACTGAATTTTTTTCCACATACGCAATATGTTCCAAAGACACAATGTACGATTTATGGATCCTGCAAAATCTATGTGCCGGCAAAAGGGTCGTCAGATCCTTCAGGTTCATGTACGTGACGATTACCCCCGTCGTTGTACTGATACTGATGTAGTTATCCAGTCCTTTCACATAAAGAATATCCACCAGCTGAACTTTATGATATTTTTGTTTGGCGTCTCCCTTGATCAGTACATGGTCTTTTGAAGCGGCTGTATTTTGCTGCAACTCCACCTGTACCTGCTGCTTAAATTTATCGATCGCTTTCTGGAAACGGGCAAAGGTGATGGGTTTTAACAAGAAATCAGTGATATCATTTTCGTAACCCTCAAAGGCATACTTCGGGTAGGCCGTGGTAAAGATAAACCGGGCTCTGCTTCGGCTCAGTTTCAGGAGCTGAAGCCCGCTCATATCGGGCATCTGTATATCGAGAAAAACCAGATCAATGTTGCATTCAGTCAATAAACGAAGCGCTTCAAACACATCTGATCCTGCATAGACCAACTTAAACTCCGGAAAATGCGCAAGGTGGTTTTCCAGTATCCGGATAGCAAAAGCCTGGTCATCGACGATCAGGCAATTGAGACGCTGTGGCTGTTCCATTCTATAAAGACAATTGAAGGTAAACTGAAAAACGCTCGTCCGTACAGACCGTCCGCAGCACATGTTTGTCGGGATAGAGAATTTCGAGCCGGCGCTGTACATTGACCAGGCCGATTCCATTGCCCGGATCTTTCCGCTTTGGCTGGATATGGTTTTCCACCTCCAGGGTTAGGTCCTTGTCGGTCGATCTGACCGCTATTATTAATGGCAGTGCGGGGTCGTCGACCACACCATGCTTAAATGCATTTTCAATAAAGGCAATGAGGATCAAAGTGGGTAGCATCACGCTGTCATCCTCGAGTTCTTTGTGCAGGCAGTAGTGCAGGCCTTTGTCAAACTGCGTGGATTGCAGATCAATATAGTCCTGTATAAATTCGATCTCTTCCCGCAGCGGGACCATCTGGACGTCCGACTTGGTCAGGGTATACCTCATGGTCCCTGCCAATTTTGCAACCGTACCCGAAAGCCGTTCGGAAAGGGGCAGAGAAACAGCATACATATAGTTGAGCACGTTGTACAGAAAATGCGGATTGATCTGCGATTTTAACAGGTTTAATTCGGCCTCCTGTACGGCCTGCCGAAGCTCGCTGTTGCGCTTTTCCACCGCAATGGTTTTAAAAACCAAGAAGGTAATAAAACCGATGAAGAAGCCGGGAAGTGAATAGTAAAAGTTATCATAGACAAAAAACAGGGCATTGAAAGGCTCGCTCTTTGGAAAGCCCAGACGGACAAAGATAATCTCCTCGACAATGTAGCGGATCAGCACACAGATCAGGTTAAGGCCGATGATCTGAAAAGAGATCAATCCCCATCGCTTTGCTTCCCAGTTTTTTGGAAAGATGGAGGTGGCCGTCAACAAAATGATGATCAGCAGAATAATCTGGGACTGGATGATCAGCGCGACACCAAAGGAAGAGGCTTTATTGAATATTATGGCGCCGAATAACAGATAAATGGACGATAAAAACCAGATCAATAGGATCACCTCATAGATTTTTCGATTCATATGAATGTATATACTTTAACGGCCATTTTTATACCGTTAGCCTGCTGAATTAATTTTCCCGTAATGTTAAACATATTTTCTCGGGTATACTATGCGCTTGGCGTAAAATATCAGACGGTTGACGGAAAGAATGTAGGATTAAGATCCCGTTGTATCTAGTTTTAAAAGAAAAAATGACCAAAAAAATCATTCCCTTGACCTTACTGTTTCTTTTGTTCGGACTTACCGCATGTACCACTTACTCATATGCGCAGAACGCTGATTCCGCCCGTCGTGCGGAAATGGATAGCAAAGTTCCAAAACCTGCACATACACCCGACACTGGTCTGACTGATCTTGCCGGCCGGCATAGGCTGGAGGCCGTCGAGATCCGGAGAAGATTGCCGGTAATTGAAAATAAGGAGGACAAGATCATCTATCATGTGGCCAAGGATGCCAGTCTCAGGGGTACCACAGCGGAGGAAGTGTTCCGGAAGCTGCCTATGGTATCGCTGTCTTACGATGGAAAAGCAGCACTCCGTGGCAACCAGAACGTCAGGATTTTTATCAACGGCAAACCGTCAAGCATCACCCGGGGCAATCTCGCGGAGGCCCTGCGGATGTTGCCTTCGGAACAGATTAAATCCGTGGAAATCATAACAAATCCCCCGTCAAAATATGATGCTGAAGGTGCTGCTGGAATCATCAACATCCTGACCGGCAGACCAACAGTCTCAGGCCTCAACGGCAGCATCGGCACGACCATAGGTACACGGCAGAGTAACCAAAACAGCAGCATAGCTGGCCGGATCGGCCGTTTTGGCATCACCGGCAGTGTGGGCAATACCTGGAGTTATCCGATTGAAAGCCGCATCACCTCAGCAAATTCGACACTCTCCGGAAAGACAATATTTTCACAGACCAACGACAGCAGAAACCGCCGTAACGGAACGCAGATCTCAGTAGCCATGGATTATGAGCTGGACACAAACACTATGCTGGTATCCAATCTTAATTTCAACCAGTTGCTGCTCGTCACCAGCAATAAAATGCAGACTGTCTACAGGGAGGAGGGTACTGCAATTGGAGCCAGTGTGGACAACCGGCAACCGGCCGGCAATTTCGATTTCAGTACGGATTATATTCGTAAATTCAGCAAAAAGGCCGGGGAGATCTCACTGTCGTTTCAATACCTGAATGGTAAAAATAATACCACATACAAGGGCATCTACGGATTGCTGTCCGAGCGAGGGCAAAACTTGGGTAACAGTGACGAGTATACAACGCAAGTGGATTTTAAACGTTCGATCCAGAAAATAGCGCTGGATTTTGGTGTTAAGCTCGTGGACCGGAATATCAGCTCGACAGTTGCCATCGATTCGTCAACACAGATAGGAGAAACTGTGCGGGATATGCAGCGCAGCTATTCCTTCGGATATACACAGAAGGTGTGGGCAGGATATGCTGCCGTAGGCTTTCCCATCGGAAAATCTGTCAACGTAAAGGCAGGACTGCGCTGGGAAAAAACCATACTGAAAGCCGAAGAGTCAGCGCATATAGCGCAGTTTATGAACCATACAAACGATCTGTTTCCTAACTTAAGTGTTTCGTATAATTACAGTGAAAACTCCACGCTTAAAATGTCGTATGCCAAACGGATCCAGAGGCCAAGCTTATATTACTTAAATCCCTTCCGAAATGAAGCAGACAGGAGCAATCAGATGCAGGGCAACCCCAATCTCCGGTCAGAGATCATTCAGCACGTTGAGCTCGGCGGCGACTTTGCATTGCTGCGCAACAGGGGACAGCTCTATGCCGCTGTCTATTATAGGAGCACGGATCATAGCATAGAGCCTATACTGGAGACAACAACCGCCGGCGGGCGTACGGTCCTCCTGCAGACTTTTCAGAATATCGGAACCAACAAAAACATCGGAGCCAGCGTGTATACTTCGATAACGCTGTTCAAAGGCGTGAATATTAAAGCAAATATGGACGTATACACATATGCAAACGATCCGGCAGAAAAGTTTCTGTACAGTTCGCGCATGGCGAACAAAACCACTGTGATCTATAAAACCTTTGCCGGACTGGACCTGAATCTCGGTAAAGGCTATATGCTGGATTCTTATTTATTCCATGATTCGCCCCAAAGAACTTTCCAGGGGGAATTCGCTGCATTCAACCTCTGGAACATTTCGTTCAAGAAGAAAGTATTGAACGAAGCAGCCATACTGGGACTCACCATCGTCGACCCTTTTAGCAATAGTAAAAACCTCGGCAGCTATTCTGAAACGCCGTTGTTTATTCAAAAAGGAAACTTTGCATTGCCTTTCAGGTCCTTTGGTCTGTCCTTTTCATGGCAGTTTGGCAAAAACAGACCGAATGCTTACCGCTCAAAGGAAAAGCAGATCAGAAATAACGACCAAAAAAAAGCCGGTCAATAGCGGTGTGCCGTGGGCGCATGGTCGCCGAAGTATCTATCTGTTGTAATAAGAAGCCTCATGAACCAAAATGGCATGAGGCTAATACGTAAAAAGAGAGAGATTGAGATTACTTATTTTCTTACATGGCAACCTTGCCGCCGGTTACGGCAATAGTCGCTCCGGCAATGTAGCTGCTATCCTCGCAGGCCAGAAATACATAGGCCGGTGCGATCTCTGCAGGCTGTGCCGGCCTTTTGATCGGGCTGTCCTTACCGAAGTTTTCGGGCTCCGGCATTGTTGACGGAATCAGCGGTGTCCACACCGGACCGGGAGCAACGGCGTTGACACGGATTCCTTTGTCCTGTTCGAGCAGCATCTGCGCCAGATTGGCGGTAAAGTTCTGGATCGCCCCTTTGGTGGCTGCATAGTCGAGCAGCACCGCATTGGGATGATAGGAATTGACCGATGCAGTATTGATGATGGAACTGCCCGGCTGCATATGTGGTACGGCAGCCTTGCACAGATAGAACATACTCCGTATGTTGGTTTCAAACGTACGGTCCCATTCCTCGGCGGTCAATTCTTCGAGCGTTTTATGTGCCATTTGATAGGCAGCGTTATTGACCAGGATATCGATGCCGCCCAGTTCGCGGACACCGAGTTCAATCAGCTGGTTTGCATAGCTTTCCTCACGCAGGTCGCCTTTGGAAAGTATGGCTTTACGGCCTTCCTTCTCCACTAGCCGTGCAGTTTCGGCAGCGTCCTCATCCTCCACATCGTAACCATAACTGATGACCACATCTGCACCTTCGCGCGCATAGGCTATGGCCACTGCGCGGCCTATACCAGAATCACCGCCGGTGATAATCGCTTTTGCACCAGTCAGCTTGCCACTGCCGACATAACTTTCTTCGCCGTGGTCGGCCTGTGGTTGCATCGCTGCTTCTGTACCGGGAACTTCCTGTTCCTGCTTGGGAAATGGCGGTACAGGATATTTTGTGTGTGGATTTTTAAATTGTGTCATAGTGTTGATTTTATTGTTAACATCCATAGTCTCCTAGGTGAACCTCCTCCGTTAAAAAATCGTTTAGAAAAAATCAAAAAGACGATAAGCGATGCCCCAGTCACAGTTTGGTGCCTTCTGTCCGCTAACTATAAACTTTATTGAATATATTTGTGTATTCACGCTGTACATAACATCCTTTCGAAAATGGAAATACAAATCAGGCCGGCGCAGGCACATGAAATCGATCGATTACTCGAATTTGAACAAGGTATTGTCGAAGCTGAGCGTCCATATGACGGCACATTAAAGGAAGGGGAGATTCATTATTACGATCTCCTGGAACTGGTTCGTTCTCCGGATGCCGAGGTGCTGGTGGCGGCGGCAGGGGAAGAGCTCGTTGGATCAGGATACGCTAAAATCTTGCCGGCCAGACCTTATCTGAAGCACGGGCAGTTTGCCCATCTGGGATTTATGTATGTCAGACCGGACTACCGTGGCCGTGGGATCAATGGGATGATCCTTGAAGGCCTGACTGCCTGGGCGCGGGCAAGGGGCATCTCCGAAATAAGACTTCAGGTCTACGATGCCAATGAAAGCGCAAAAAAAGCGTATACCAAAGCAGGTTTCAAGCCCAACCTGCTCGAAATGCGAATGGAGATCTAACCCGCACGGCTCATCCTGGCCATGCATTTTAGCTGAACTCCTCTTGATCAGCGGTATAGTAGGTGATACGGCCCCCGACTTTGGTCTGTTTTATGGTCTGCCCGGAGGCATCGTGTTTTGCCTGCTTGCGGTGCACTTTCAGAAAGTCCCTGACCTCGCCGCTGATGATATCCGGATGCGTCTTCTGGATCTGCCGTTCGGCATCTTCCAGCACGTCCTTGATGGCCTTAGCCAATTGCTGCACCTTCTTTTTGGGGATCTTGCCGGCAATGGAGAGCGGTGAGAGCTGCGCCGCATGGAGGATTTCGTCAGCATACGCATTGCCGATGCCACCGATGAGTTTTTGATCCATCAGAACGGTCTTGATCTTGGCCCTGCTGGCCTTCAAAAGCTGCTCAAGCTTGTCCGCCGTCAACTGGGGAGACAGCGCGTCGATGGCTTCCGCAGAGGGCGGATTCAGCTCTATATTGGCCATCTGCTGAAAGTCGGTGACAGAAAGTATTTTACCTCCCTTAAAAGTCAGGGACACAAGGGCATACTTTGGATCGGGCGTATCGCTGTATTCCAGCTTGCCGTGTAGCATCAGGTGAATGGCAAGGATGGCATCTTTACCAAAATCAAGGAAGAGCCTTTTGCCCCGGCGGAAGACCCTGTTCAGTGTTTTTCCTTCCAGGGCTTGCAATTCCGCTTCTTTGACCTTGATCTTCTGCTTGTTGTGAATGATCGCTTTTTCAAGCGTTTTACCTTTGATCATACGGTTGAGGTTCTTGCTGAAAACCTGTAAGTCGGGTAGTTCTGGCATAGTTTTTCAATTTAACGTCAACAATTCAACCACTCCCGGGTGCTCACTTTCTTATTTGGATTCTTGATTTTGCTCATCCTGCGTATCTTCACCATAAAATTCGCGCGCTTTTTTGAGTCCGGTGGCGATTGCAATGCCTTCTTCGACGCCCTCTTCCAGCATGGCGTTGGCGATTTCGGTCGCCTTATCACGGATCCTAGCAGGCTGATTCTTATAGGACGGTGGGTAGTTTCCATTATACCAGGGCATAGTTCCTCCTTTTAGACAGGAACAAAAACGGTCCCACGATAGTTTTACCCATTGGAAATACAGTGACTGCGGAATAATCTGTATATTTATGCACAGACAATAGTTTGGATATAAACCTGATACGACGATGACAGTCCCAAAAATATGGCTAGCATGGCTCTGCATAATCCCCGTAGTGGCCTGCGCACAGCGCAGCTACACGATCAGAGGGGAGGTGAACAAGTTAAAAAATGGTTCCAAAATTTTTCTGATATACGAGATTGACGGGAATTCGGTGGTGGACTCCACCGTCTCAGCGGGAGGCCAATTTTCCTTTTCGGGCAGGATCGGCTATCCTGTGTCCTCGACCCTGTATCTTCATAAAAACCCTTACGTCGAAAAGCTGGCACCGAAGGAGCAGATGGACTATTTCCGCTTTTATCTCGAACCTGTTGTGATGCATATGCGGGCAGCGGATTCCCTTAAAAATATCGTGATCACGGGATCGCAGGTGAACGCAGATCAGGACACCTTCCGAAAGATGCGAAGCGGCGTTGACGACAAGTTTACGGCTCTGAATAAGGAGTTTGCCGCCCTGCCAGCGGCCCAGCAGGCTGATTCGGCGGTACGCGCCGGTTTCATCGATAGGGAAAAAGCGATTATGGATGAGCTGTATGCTGTGCATCTGGCGTTTGCACGGCAGCACCCCGCGTCTTACCTCAGCCTGATCAGCCTGTCTTTTGTGGCCGGCCAGGAAAAGTTCGCTGCCGCTGCGGCCGAGGTATATGCAGGTATATCCGAACAGCTCAAACAGTACCCGCTGGCTGCGGAGATCCCCCTGCAGCTGGAATCGGCTGTAAAAACCAAAGTCGGGCAGCTGGCTCCGGATATGGAGCTTCTGACCCCGGGGGGCAAAGCAATGAAAGTCTCTGATTTCCGCGGCAAATACCTGCTGCTGGATTTCTGGGCGAGCTGGTGCGGGCCCTGCCGGGAAGAAAACCCCAACCTTGTGGCACTATACGACAAATACAGGTCACAGGGTTTTGAGATACTGGGGGTGTCGCTCGACCGGGCAGCACAGCAGCAGCAGTGGATAAAAGCGATAGCGGATGATGGGCTCCGTTGGCCACAGGTCTCCGATCTCAAAGGCTGGGATAGCCATGCCGCCAAGCTGTATGGCATCAATGCGATTCCAGCAAGTTTCCTCCTCGACCCTGAGGGCAGGATCATCGCACGCAACCTGCGGGGCAAGGGACTGGAAGATCAGCTGCGGACGATTTTGGCCAAGGCGACGGATTAACTGTAATTAGCGGTAGGCTATAGGCTCCAGCTTGCGGATTCCTTCAGTCTCTATCTGAACCAGCGCCGGCGTAATGATCTGCTTTCCTGATGTTGGCAACAATGTTTTGCCTTCAAATTGCCATTGCCTGTTTTTGGCCAGCAAAAAGTCCAGCCGCTGTCGGCGGTTGAGGCCGCTGAGCGTGTAGTAGTTATTATGCTCGCCTTCCTTGCCGTTAATCTGGCGGAAGCTGCCTTTAATCTGGACACCATGCTGTTGCTCGTACTGCCGGATGAAAGAGGCATCAGCTGCCTCCAGTACGCGCCGCTCGTCTTTGGGACAACAGACAGATCCATAACTTTCGGTGCGATAGACCAGTATTTTATCTTTCGGAATCTTTGGTGCAGCGTAGTGCAGCTGCGGCTGCCCTCCGCCCGTCAGGTGATAGCGGTCCACGGTGGCCTTCCCGTCCTCGCGCTTGACGTAGTAGTAATAATTGCTGACAGCAGGCTCCAGTGTGATGCCCTGCTTTTCCGCATCCTTGGCGACCTGTTCATAGGCTTCGTAGTCGGGCATCACCAGAATGAACTCCCGGAGCTCGGGATAGAACCCTTCCGCATTTTCAAACAGCTCGCGTGGCAGCCTCGCGGCAACAAAAAACACCGCCATGCTATCGGGATGGAAATCGACGGCGCGGTCAATCAGGTAGGTACCGTCTTTTTCTGTACAATCGGAATCTTCTATCATCACCGCCTCATGGTATACCGGTTTCAGCCAGGCCGGACGCGGCTTATTCTCGATGGCGGCGGACTGCTGTGCCGGTGTATCCGCACAGGTTCTGACTAATGTCAGGATCAGAACTGCAGCGCAATAAATAAGTTTAAACATATGCAATCGTCTTATACTATGTATCCAATCTGTAAATATACTCCTCGATTTCGGATTGTCGGGCATTCGCATAGCCCTTGTCGTTGCCTATTTTGACAAAGCCACAATGTTCCAGCACCTTTTGCGAAGCCCGGTTATCGAAGGCAACCCGTCCAAAAATAGGCCGCACCTTCTCCAGCGCCAAAAGTGTACGCAATGCTTGTGTCGCTATACCACGTCCCCAGAACCTGCGGTCAATCCAATAGGTGATCTCATGATCGCCTTCCATGACAAACTTTGCGATACTGCCAGCAATCGTTCCGTCAATAAGAATAGTCTGATTATTTACGCTGGGTTCGTTGAGCAGACGGCTGTACTTAGCCAGATAGGCAGCCTTGTCCGCCGGATCAGCCGAAGTAAAAGCAGCCAGGTAATTGGATTCTTTGTCGAGCTGGAATGTAAAGAGCGTCTCAAGGTCCTCAACTGTGGTCGGCCTCAGCGCGAGCCGGAACGATGCGTTGTTCATGATCGTGATTTAGTAGGTTTGTGTCCCAAAGATAGACAAAATGTGACCTTGATAGGCAATGACAACACAAAAAAAGGCTTTTCCTGCGGAAAAACCTTTTTTGTTTCATACGGCAGCTATCGCCCGGATAACCTTATTTCATTTTTTCCTTTACACTTTTACAGTGGTCGAGATGGCTGCGCAAGGTCGGCAACGTTTTGTCGACAAAAGCTTTCAATTCAGCATCTGCGAGGTTTTTACTGGCATCCTCAAACAGTTTGATATCTTTCTCGTGATCTTTTATCATCTCATCGATATAAGCTTTGTCAAAGTCAGCTCCCGATTTTTTCGAAAGATCGTCTTTGACTTTCTGCTGTTCGCTGCTTACCGCGGCGGGCAGTGTGATGTTTTTGGACTGCGCAAGCGTTTTGAGCTCGTCGTTGGCTTTGGAATGATCTTTTACCATCATCTCACCAAAGGCTTTGACGTCGGCGTGTTGCGCTTTCTGCTGTGCCAGTTCACCTAACTCCACTTCGGCCATGCCGCCGTTTGCGGCCTCGGTCACAAATTTGGCATCGGATTCATTAACAGCCACCGGTGTGCCTGCTACTGGATTGTCGGCGATCTGATCAGGTGCCTTAGATTCGTTGATACTGTCTGCAGTATCTTTACTGTCTTTGGATGCTCCGCCACCACAGCTCTGCATCGCAAAAAGTGATAAGGCAATCGTCAGGGTCAAAAATGTTCTTTTCATTGCTTTGTGAGTTTAGTTTGTAATCTGAACAGCAGTCGGCGTCTGATCGTTCAAAAAAACTTAGATAATATGCCGGACGGGCCGAAACAAGGCAGCCGATCCATGGTCATCCTGTTCAGATCTGCTCAGCATGTCCGCCGAAAAATCCGAGCATGGTTTCCAGTGCCGTTGAGGAATGCATTCTTTCACCATTATCCAGAGACTCTTGAGTAGCGGCTGCCGCACGGCGTCGCATCCTGTCTTCGTAGGCCGCAATGGCATCTTTCAATGTCGCATACCGCGGGTCGCTAAGATGCTCGCTCAGCTCCAGCGCATCGAGCATGGCCATGTTGGCACCTTCTCCTGCAAAGGGAGGCATCACATGTGCCGCATCACCGATCAATGTGAGGCTTGGACTGGTTTCCCAATGCTGATCAAGTGGCATATAGTAAATTGGCCGGGGAATAAACGGAACGTCAGCATGAGCAAACAGTTCCTGCCACAACGGGTTCCAGCCTACGTATTCTCGTTTAAACCACTCCAGCACCTGCGTGCTATCCGAAAAATCGAGTCCACTGGCAACCGCCCAGTTTTCATCGGCCTTAAAACTTGCATAAAATCCCAGTTCGCCATCGCCTTTCTGTCCCATTAATATGTTCTGTTTGTTTCCGAATGCCATGATTTTACCGCCTTTGATCAGGGCGTTGATCTGGGGTGCATTCTCTTTGGCGACATGGCCTTCGAGCATAATCACCCCTGAATACATGGGTTTAATGGCAGTCAGATAAGAACGAATTCTGGAATTCGCGCCATCGGCAGCGACAACGAGATCCGCGTAGGCAGAGGTACCATTTTTGAAATGCAGCAACCAGCCGTCGCCATGTGGCTCCATGGACAGAAAATGACTATCCCATACCACTGTATCGGGCCGTAGCGATTCCAGCAGCATGTTTCGCAGAGGGCCACGGTCGATCTCGGGCCGAAAGTGCTCGTGTCCAAAATTTTCTGCCGGTTTGGTGTCATGATCACTGTACAGCAGCTCTGCTTGCGGATTGAGGATGAGCGTCCGGTCTGCTCCGGGGCGGTAAGTCGTCCGGAACACCTGCAGGAGCCCGGCAGCCCGCAAAGCTGCGAGACCCGAATGCTCATGCATATCGAGGGGTGAGCCCTGGACCCGTGCATGTCGGTTGATATCTATTTCGTACACGTTGACCTCGGCATCCTACAGCTGCAGAAGCCTCGCGAGGGTAAGGCCGGCGGGACCACCGCCGACAATAGCAATTGATTTGTTGTCTATCAGCATGTTATTTTACATTTACCCTGCAAAATTATGCTCCTTTGAGAACCGATAATAGTACAAATCGGTCGTTTCGGTTTTTGGACAGTTCCTTTGGCGGCACGCCGCAGTATTTTTTGACTTCCTTGATGAAATGGTTCTGATCGGTGTAATTCAGTTCAGGAAACAGTTTTCCCTGAGCGATATGCGCCAGTGATGCTCTGAAGCGCAAAATCGTTGTGTAGGTCTTTAAAGATAATCCCAGCTGTTTGGTAAAATAACGGTTGATCTGCCGGCTGCTCCAGCCCACGGCATCGGAGAGCTGCTGCACGCTCATTTCTCCTTTGGAAGAATAGATCAGCTCAAATAGCCGGCGCTTCCGATCGTCCACGTCGGCAGGAATCAGGGCGCTGATCTTTTGGGTCGCCTTTGCGCAGCATCGTTCAAAATCCGCGATATCCCCGGGCTCAAAACCCCAGAATCCGGGCGGCAGCTCACATGCGCTGTTCAGAAATTCTGCCAGCGGCGTCTGCAGGATATATTCTACAGCAAGCGGTTTAAAACTGATGACAAAGACGGTCATCCCCCGCGGGATATACCGCTGTTCGGGGTAGGTTTCCAGTCCGATAAGGATTACTTCAAATGGTGCTGCCGGAGAAACTGAAAAAAACAGATCTACGCGGCCGTCGGGGACGACCACCACTTCCTTGGGCTGGTCACCGTCATTACGAAAGGTGCCCAGATTTTCCACAAAATCAGCGATGCTGCTGTCCGGCTCAATAAAGCGGTAAGAGAATTCGGTAGTCATGATCAAGACCAGATTTTCGGACGCATCCTATTTGCGTGGTAAAAGATACAGCCAGACCACACAGGCAATAAAGAGTATAAGCGAGGCCACAAAAGTACTGTAAGCTACCTCTGGATGACCTTCGAGCGCATTGTTGAGCGCCGTATACAGCAGCCAGATCTGTATGAGCAGATTGATCAGCAATACGGCGATCAGCGTGGACATGATCATGTTTTTCTTTTGGGGGTGGGACTGTTCCTGTCCCCGTCTAAATGTACTCATACGGTTTGATCATTAAGTTTTCTGCACGTAAATATCGTCACCTTCAATGGAAACATCAAGTCTATTGAGCGGTCTTGGCGGTGGTCCCTGGAGCACCTCGCCGGTCTTGACATCAAACCAGCCATTGTGGCACGGACATTCTATTTTCATGGTGCCGGGGCGATAATACACCGCACAGGAAAGGTGGGTGCATTTTTGTTCGTACGAATAAAAGTTACCATCTTCGGTGTGGACCAGTATATAGGGGACCGCGCTGTTTTCGAGCACAAAAGATTTTGTGCCGCCCACGGGAATATCGCTGGTGCTGCAGATCCGCTGCCGTTTCGAAGCCCTTTCCTTTTTGGTGAAGAAGGCCTTTGCTGCGATGGCAGCGTTTCCCAGGACCATCCCGCCCGATACCACTGTTAAGATCCGGGCAAAGTCCCGCCGGCTGACCTCGTTTGATTCTGGCCGGCTGATCGGGAAATCTCTCTTCCAATGTTTATCTTCATTGCTCATAGCAAAAGGGATTAAAATCACATAAACCACTGATTATAGGACACGCAGTTCTGTGCTGCCTTTGGGCATCATCAGGTTGACTTTTGTACTGACCTTTTCCTCTCCAAAGAGAAAGGTATTAATGGGGGTTGAATTGGGACGCTTGGCCTGTATCTCCTCACGCGTACCGTAGAAGAGGGCACCACTGGGACATACGGTGGCACACATGGGCTTCTTGCTCACACTGGTCCGGTCATAACACATATTGCATTTCATCATCAGGTCGTAGGATTCCATCTTTTTGGGCACACCAAAAGGGCAGGCCATCACGCAGTTTGAACAGCCGATGCAGCGCGATGTGTTGGCAGTATGCACCACGCCAAACTCGTCTTTGCTAATCGCATCAGCAGGGCAGACATTGGCACATACGGGGTCCTCGCAATGCATGCAAACCTGCACGGTTGTCTGAATGGTGGTACTGCGGTCCACATAATTGACATGGATCATGGACTCCTGTCCGTTGGTTTCGCATTCGGCACATGCCGCCTCACAGGCTTTACAGCCGATACAGCGCTGCATGTCGACAAAAAATTCTTCCTGTAACTTATAATACTCTGCCATAGTCTTTCCGTTTATAGTGATTTAGATACTTTGATAATCCCGTGCGTCATTGCCAATATATGACTGCGTTCCCAGAGGTTCCAGGCGGCAGGCGCTGACCTTAAACTCAGGGATTTTGGAAATAGGATCCAAAAAACCGCTGGTCAGCTGATTGGCTGACTTTTTCCCCGGCCAGTGATAGGGGATAAACACTGTATCCTCGCGGATGGTCTCCACAATATTGGCCGGAAAAATAGCATCCCCGCGTTTGGTGACTACACGTACGTCTTCATGCTGACTGATCCCCATTGTGTGGGCCAGCACGGGATGTATCTCCAGAAAGGGCTGCGCAAACTGTTTGACCAGCTTGCCGATGCGTCGCGTCTGTGTACCACTGAGATATTGTGAAACCACGCGGCCTGTGGTCAGTATGACCGGAAATTCGGCGTCCGTCGGATCCATGCTGGGATGGTATTGCACCGGATTGAAGTGCGCCCTTCCATCAGGTGTCTTGAATTTGCGGTCCTCCCAGAGCCGTGGTGTGCCGGGATGATCCAGGTCTGGACAGGGCCAGAAGACCCCCATGTTCCGTTCTATTTTCTCGTAGGTGATGCCGTAATAGTCGGCTGTACCGCCTTTAGAAGCTATACGGAGCTCGTTAAAGATCGCTTCGCTGCTGGCATAGGAGAATTTGTCGCCTGCACCGAGGCGTCGGGCGATCTCCTGTATAATTTCCGAATCGGGCCGTGCGCCGACGGGTGGGTCGACGACTTTCCGGATCCGCACCACACGCCCTTCGGCAGTCGTCACGGTACCGTCCTCTTCTTCGTGCAGGGAGCCGGGAAGGATAATGTCACAGTGGCGGATGGTTTCGCTCATAAAAAAATCGATACCCACGTAAAATTCCAGTTTTTCAAGTGCGGCGCGCACATAATTGTTATTGGGCAGCGACACCAGCGGATTAAAACAGATGGACAGGAGTCCTTTTATTTCATCGCGGTGAATCGCTTCGATAATCTCGTATGCAGTGAGCCCCTTGCCCGGAAGGTCTTTTTCATCTATTCCCCAGACCTCAGCAATATACCGGCGGTGTTCGGGATTTTCAATGTCGCGATTACCGGGCAGCTGATCACATTTATGGCCATGTTCGCGTCCGCCCTGTCCATTACCCTGCCCGGTAATGGTGCCATAACCGCAGTAGGGGCGTCCGATCCGGCCCGAAGCCAGTACGATATTGATGCAGCTCAGCACATTTTCGACCCCCTTGGTATGGTGTTCGATACCGCGGGCGTGCAACAGAAAGGAGGTGGAAGCTTTGCCCCAGAGCTTTGCAGCGGCTTCTATTTTTTCCTTTTTTGCACCGGTGACTTCTTCGGCCCATTCGAGGCTATAGTCCCTGACCGCCGCGATAGCATCCTCAAATCCGGAAGTATGGTTGGCAATAAACTCGTGGTCCAGCATATCGTGCTGAACCATATAGTTAAGAATCGCGCCAAACAGTGCCGAGTCGGTTCCCGGTCTGATATCTAGATGGATATCTGCTGTGCGCGCCAGGGGTATCTGCCGCGGATCGACCACAATGATCTTGGCACCGTTGTCACGGGCCTGCCACAGCCAATAGGTCAGTGTAGGAAACGTTTCGGAGACATTGGCACCTGTAACGATGATCACCTCAGCATGGGCAAGATCCGTATAGTTGTTGGACGTACGGTCAAGGCCAAACGCCTTCTTGTTGCCAGCACCCGCCGATACCATGCATAGACGGCCATTGTAATCCAGATTTTTGGTTTTTAAAGCGACACGGGCAAACTTGCCCATCATGTAGGATTTCTCGTTGGTCAGGGATACGCCCGAAAGAACAGCAAAGGCATCATGGCCATACTTCTCCTGAATCCGTTTGATTTCGGATACGGTTCTGTCCATGGCCTCGTCCCATGCGACCGGCAGATATCCCTTTCCGGGGGTATTGACCAGAGGACTGGTCAGCCGGTCGGGATGATTGTCCTGTAAATAACGTTGCACGCCCTTGGGACATAACCTTCCCTCATTGAAAGGAAACTCCATCCAAGGTTCAAATCCAACCACTTTATTATTTTTGGCCAGCAACTTTATCCCGCATTGCATACCACAGAAGCAGCAGTGGGTTTCGACAATTCTATCCGGCTCGTCTCTGCCCGGAGTACCCTCAGGATCCGGAAAATGTAAGTGCGGACCAAACTGCGCAATGATCTGTTCTACGGGTATGGGTAATTTTGCCATTTAATTCTTTTATTTAAGGTACCAACTACAGATTATCCAAAAAATTCACCGGCTTCTTTGCGGGCTTTATAATGCGCGATGGCGAGAAGATCCCGCTTTCCTTCGGGACTATAATCCAGGATAGAGTCTCCCTCAGCATTATCAAGGTTGAAACCCGTCTGTTTTGTGATTTTTTTGAGATCTTCGACATGCAATTTTGTTGTATACTCCTTGCCGGTAAACTTGCAGTGCTGCATGCCCTTTTTACGTCCGGCTTCCTTATAGATATGAGCACCAATCTGGGCCGGGCGCTGGATGATATGGAAAAACTTTCCGAAAGGCATCCAGACGAGAAAGACGATCACAAAAAAAGCATGGGTAACGGCCATAAATTCGTAAGCCTTTCCATGCATAAATTCATAATCCAAAGTCAGCCCCAGACCCGTCAAAGAAACGAGAATCAGCAGCAGCAGGGGCAGGATATCGCCTTCAAAAGTCTGCGTGGCAATCAGTCCCGGATCCTTTAACCGTTTTTGCAGAAAATAAGTGGCTCCGATGATCACCAGAATCGAGCACCAGTTGAGCGCCCCGAAGGTCAGGAAGCCCATGACTGACTTTACCGGAAAATTCATCACGGCAAATCCAAAGAAATGCGCGGTATAAATTTTGGGTGCAGCGGGATCCAAACCAGACGCGGAGACAAGTGTAAAATGTATCCAGCCAAAGGTAAGAGGGATCGTGATACAAAAGGCTAAAATACAGCCGATGGCCATCATCAGATGGGCAAAGCCTCGGGACTGGCCTCTACGGATAATAAAGCGCTGAAAAACGATGTTCTGTACAAAATCTTTGACCGTGTATCCCAAAAAACGGAGTCCTTCCGCCGAAAACAGGATCTTTAGGCTGCTCTTGAAATAAACACGGGTGGGGGGACGCTGTATCCAGACGGTGTAACGATAGACAATTCCAAAAACGGCAAACAGTGTACCGAATAGATAGGCCACCAAAGCTGCATCAAAATTCTGCAGCCTGCGCGATCCAACCAGGATCATCCCGAGCGTCAAAAGTGTCGCAGCACTGGCTATAACAAAGGCTTTTAGGTCTACAAGCTTCAACATAGAAATCTATTAGTCTATTTTTATAACAGTAGAGATTTTAAATTGTTTGCTCAGTATAATCAGCTAAACTTTACGGCTCAAAAATACCTTCAACAGCTGTCTGACAAAGCCAGTCATCACGGCGGTCCAGGCAAATAGGGCGAGGTAGATGAAACCGTTGGGAATAAATTTCAGAAAGGCAATATCAAGGGCTTCACTGAGCCGGAAAGTACTGACGACATACATGCCCAGCGGGAATACCATCGCCCAGTAGGTGGGGTCATAACCGGCGGCCGTTGTAGGCACCTTCACTTTTTTGACAATATGCCGCCAGGCTCCCAATAGGACCAACAAAGGGATCCACCAGGTGCCGGCAGCCCAGAATAACAGCACAAACCCTTTTAAAAACGGCCGGATTTCGACCAGGAAAGTAAATTGCTTTTCATGGAGGATCAGCATGGATCCGGCAAGCGTGGATATGGCTGTGGCCCCCATATTGATCCAGTATGGAGCACCAAGTTCCATCGCGTTTAAGGGGAAGAAGGAAATCCGGTAAATGATCAGAGACATCAGATACAAATAGAAGATACAACCCACAGAAAATAGACAGGCGGCAATGAACAGGTAGATCTCAGCAGCGTCGCCCAGACCATCCGACACAAAAGAGATCAGTACAGATATGGCCTGAATGGAAACGATAATGACAAGCCAGGTCCCGTTGATGCCTTCTTTCAACGGTTTTTTATCATCCGTAACCGTCAGATTGTAGAAAAAACCGTAAATCGTAAAAGCCCATATCACGGCAGCCAGAATCAGCAATGCCGTAGCCAGGCCGCTCATGCCTTCAAAAAGGATAACCTGGTTGCCCATAATGCACAAAGCCGCGATAAGCGTAAAAAATCCGGGTCCGCGTTGATAATTTTTGAAATCCGCTACCATATCGGGCCAGTAACGGATCATCCGATAGAGATTGGCGGCAAATAATGTGAGTAAAAACAGGATATTGAGATAAAAAAGTACCCTGCCGAGGACGGAAAATCCTTCCAGAAGACAGGCAATGGAAATAATTCCTGTGGCCATGACCATGGCAAAGTACCCCGGCAGCAGGACTTTGATCCGTTTTTGAAGTGCATTCATCGGCTTATATGGTTTTCTGCATATTGTTAAGCCTTGGCTGTATCACATTCGATGCGACCAAAGACGTTGATAGCTTAACAATCAAAAGCACTGCTGTGTTTTAGCGGAGAGACATTAGTTGACACAAGGCTGCTGCTGGGCGCATCAGCTAGCCTGGTCTGACGCTTAGAACCAGTTATCCTGCAATACTGGCAGAAAAGGAAATGGAAACGGAGCACAGGTCTGAAGCTAAAAACTGGTATCCTGCTGCGCCTGAGAGCGAATAGGATAAGTGATTTATAATCAGTTAGACCAGTGGATGATCCTCAGGGCGGCAGTCTAAAAACGGTAACCAAAAGACAGGGCTGTGCGGATCCCGGCAAATGGTCCGCTCGTACGGAGGGTCACCCCCTCAGCGCTGACTTCTTTTTGGAGATCGATGACGTCGATGTCAAAGTCATCCAGCTGTTTCTGCACCTCGCGCTGTTCGTCCGCATTGAGCGGCGTCTTGCCCTCAAACGTCCCCTTGTTAAAACCATAGCTGGGACCGATGATACGCCAGTCGAGATAAATATCTTCGCCGAGGCGCCACTGGCTACCGATGGCTACACCGGCAGTAAAGGCATTCAATGCGCCCGATATGGCGACTTCTTTCTGGTAGTTCGACTGGTCGACCGAAAGTACTGTACTCAGCGTATAGTTGGAATATTTGACAAAAGGAGCGACGTAGAATCCCCGCAGTGCTTCTTTGTCGCCCAGGTAAAACCGGACCTCGGGCGTAAACGAAAAAGCCCCGAGTTTGGCGCCGCCCAGGATATCGTACTCGTCATCAACTGCAGACTCCCATAGTGAACGAAAGGGTAGTCCGGATTTGGGCCGAAGGCTTAGTGTACCGCTCAGTGAAATGCGGTCCTGAAGGGCTCTTTCATATTCAAGCGCCACATTGCCAGCCGTCAGCGGCAGAAGATTCAGTTTGACCAAATTGGATTTCTCCTGCGCCTTCAATGCCGTTGCTGCGAACAAGCCAAGCGAAAGCAGGATAAGGTGATGTTGTTTCATAGTCGATGCTGTGTACAGGAACCAAATATATCGGATTATCTGCTGACATCCAATGAAATTATACAATTTGTTAAATTCTCTTATATTCATAAAATTACCGTTCAGTAGGGCTTATCGCCCCTTAAACAAACGTCCCTTGGGCCGATTTGGTTGGATCAGCGTACGTTAATATCACTGGCTTGTTAAAAAAGATAACCGGAATTTATCAATTGAACAAAATTTGTCTATTTTAAACCCATGATACTGCGCGAAGTAACCCCTTTGTCGGAAAAAGATTGTTTCATGGTGTTTGCCAGAGAAAAATCCTGTTTTGATTTCCCGATCCATGTGCATTCGGAATTTGAGCTGAACTTTATCGAGAACGCTGCAGGGGCGCAGCGGATTGTCGGTGACAGCATAGAAGAGATCGACCACATGGAATTGACTCTGATCGCCAACGCTAACCTCGAGCATGGCTGGTTTGATCACAACTGCCGCTCCCAGCAAATTTCGGAAATCACCATTCAGTTCCAGCCGGATCTGCTTGGCGAAACCCTACTCAACAAAAATCAATTTCGATCCATACGTCAACTGTTTGAAAAAGCAGCCTATGGGGTGACATTCAGCAAAGGTACCATTGCGGGAGTATGTGCAGATATTAAGAAACTGAGCAAAGAGAAAGATGGCTTCCACTCGGTCATAGGACTCTATGACCTGCTCTATAAGCTGTCCCTGGACGACGATATGAGGGAGCTCTGCAGTCGTTCCTTCCACAGTAGTATCAGACGCCATGACAGCAGGCGTGTCGAAAAGGTACTGCAATATCTCTCCCGGAATTACCAAGGCGAGGTCTCGTTGAGCGAAGCTGCGGATCTGATCGGAATGACGGAAGTATCGCTAAGCCGGTTCCTGAAACAGCGGACGGGCAGAACCTTTATCGATACCTTAAACGATATCCGGCTCGGGCATGCCAGCCGCCTCCTTGTCGACACAACCCACAATGTTGCGGAAGTAGCACTGCTCTCCGGCTTCAATAACCTTTCTAACTTTAACCGCATTTTTATGAAGAAAAAAGGAACGACGCCCACCGCATTCCGGGATAAATACCGCAATTCGAAATTCTATTTATAGGCTACGGTAATAGCAGAGTTAAAATAATACAGTATACAAACACATCCTACAAAGCCTGTATCACGATTATTGGTTGTAATTCCATAAGGATAAGATAAAAAAGTATTAATTACGAGACGACATTCTCCCTAGTTTTGGTTTTAGATAAAGCAATTTAAATAACCAATTTTAAGGGAACTCAAAATGATCAAGAAAATCTTTTATGCCTGTATGGTCGCCGGACTGACACCAATGGTCACTTTTGCCCAGAAGGCACAGCTCTCCGGAAGGGTGTTTAACCAGCAGACCAACGGGGCAATAGCTGGGGCGACAGTGCGTACCGGAGCCGGCCAGTCTACGCTCACAGATGCAAATGGCAACTACAGGCTAGAGGTCAGCGTCGGGGACAACCTCTATGTTTCTTTTCTCGGGATGGAAACACGAACACATAAAATCACTGGCCAGCAATCGCTTAATATTTACCTGATCCCAAAAGCAGATGTACTTGATGAGGTCGTGGTCGTCGGCTATGGCAAGGTTAAGAAAAGAGATCTTTCAGGGGCGGTGAGCCAGGTAAAAGCAGGGGATATTCTGGCCGGAAATCCGGCGCCCAGTATCAATCAGGCGCTGCAGGGGAGAATGGCGGGTGTCAGTGTCAACCAAAACGACGGTGCTCCGGGCGCTGGAGTATCCATTACCATCCGCGGTACCAATTCCTTTTCGACTAACTCACAGCCTCTTTATATTGTGGATGGAATACCTTATGACATGGCATCTACACCAAGCAGCAGCGCCAACGAAAACAACAATCAGACCGCCAACGCCCTGGCGTCAATCAATCCCAACGACATTGAGTCTATTGAAGTGCTGAAAGATGCTTCGGCTACAGCGATATATGGATCCAGAGGAGCAAACGGTGTTGTCCTCATTACGACAAAAAGAGGAGAAAACGGAAATGAAAAAGTAGAACTGAATGCCAACTTTGGTCTGGCTACGCTTGGCCGGCGAGTCAGTATGCTTAAACCTTTTGATTACGCAAATTACATTAACGAACAGGCTGTCAATAGCAAATATTATGAAGGAGTAGATTATCAGATATTACCTTACCCCGGTACTTGGAATTACCCCACCATAAATGGTCAGCCTGTAACTTCCTCGGGAAAGTACCAGCCGGCACCGGAGGATTTCCTGAATCAGGGCATCAGAACGGATCAGTACGGCAATCAGACGTTAGTCCAGGGAGCTGACTGGCAGGATGAAATCTACCAGAATGGCTTTTCTCAGGAATATAATCTCAGCGTTTCGGGCGGGAGTGAAAAGGGATGGCACATGTTTTCCGGAAACTTTCTGAACCAGGGAGGTATCATCAAAAACTCCGACTATCAACGGGTGGCACTGCGGACCAACATCGGGCGGAAGGTCAGATCGTGGCTCGAACTGGGCGCCAATATCAATTACACCAATGGGCTTACCAACTTCGCAAAATCCAATGCATATGATTACGGCATCATTCGCTCAGCGCTGATATTCCCGGTAACATATGGGCCGGATATGAGCACGATTGAATCTGATCAGCTGAACTGGCTCGCCTCCAACCCTGGGGTATATGTCAATACGGCTAAGGACCAGCTCAGAGCAAACAATGTATTTAGCTCTTCCTATGCAAGCGTCAAGCTGTTGCCCTATTTGACTTTCCGTCAAAACCTCGGCTTCGGCTACTCGAATAATAACCGGAACACCTATTATAACCGGAATACACAGGAGGGTAGAGCTCCTAAAAATGGCAGTGCGGGACAGAGCGACAATTGGTATCAGAGCCTTACCAGTGAATCGTTGCTGACATTTGACAAGACGTTCAGGCAGGACCATAGCCTGAACCTGGTGACGGGCTTTACGTACGAACAGGCCAATTACGCCTCCAAATCAATGACAGCAACCAATTTTCCAAATGATATTACTGGAGAATTTGACATGTCCGCGGGTCTCAACCCCGGTCCCCTTGTCAGCAATCGCGGACGCACGCAGCTGGCCTCGGTACTGGCGCGGGCCAACTATTCGTATAAAGGGAAATATATTGCTACCGCTTCTTTCCGCCGAGATGGATCCAGCCGGCTCACTGTAGGTCAGAAATTTGCAAATTTCCTTTCCGGAGCATTGGCATGGCGGCTTTCGGAAGAGCAATTTGTCAGAAATCTCAACATTTTCAACGACCTGAAACTGCGGGCCAGTTACGGACGTACCGGTAATCAGGGGGTGAATGCCTATCAGACACGCGCTTATCTCGCAGTGGCAAATTATCCACTCGGAGGAGCCTTGAGCAGCGGCTTTGCCGAGGTGGACTGGCGTGGTGCGCTCAACAAAAACCTGAAATGGGAAACAACCGACCAATACAACCTGGGACTGGATATGGCTTTCTTAAACAACCGAATCCAATTCACAATCGATGCTTACTACAAAAAGACCAACGACCTGCTGCAGAATGTAAATATCGCTTCCAGCAACGGAATGCGTACACAATGGGTCAACTCGGGATATGTAACCAACAAAGGTCTTGAGCTTACCGGAAAATTTGTTGCCATTGACCGTGAAAGCTTTAAATGGAACATAGACGCCAACATTTCGTTCAACCGCAATGCCATTGGCGGACTTGCTGCCGACCGCTTTGCAGAAAGGCTGTGGTATAACGCGGATAATATCTTCATCCAGCGTAACGGTGTGCCAATCGGTGCGATATTCGGGTACGTGGAAGACGGTTTTTACGACAACGAGGCCGAAGTGCGTGCTGATGCTACTTATGCCAATGCGAGTGATGCCCTGGTACGTTCAAAAATCGGTGAGATCAAATACCGTGATCTGAACGCGGACGGGCAATTGACAACCAGCGACCGCACGATTATCGGCAATACCAATCCGGACTTTGTATTTGGTCTGACCAACAATTTTAAATTTCGCGAATTCACATTGGGATTCTTCTGGCAGGGCTCTGTTGGCAACGATATCTTTAACGGTAACCTGATCGATATGAAAATGGCCAATATCGGAAACATCACACAGGACATCTATGACGTACGGTGGACAGAAACCAATAAGCAGCAGGCACTTTGGCCAAAAGCGGTATCAACTTACAACCGTACGATGTTAACCTCAGACCGATATGTCGAAAATGGGTCGTATCTACGCCTCAAGAATATCAATCTCGGCTATACATTCAAAAATCCGTTCAAAGGACTTCATGGGCTTTACGTATATGCCAGTGCTACCAATCTGCTGACCATCACGGATTACAGCTGGTTTGACCCAGATGTCAATGCTTTCGGTGGCGACGCCTCCCGCAAAGGTGTTGATATTTATTCATATCCAAGCAGCAGAACATTCTCCCTGGGGTTTAAAGCAGAATTTTAACAGAACCTAAATGCATGTATTATGACGACTAAAAACTATAAATTATATCTTAAATACGCCTTGATAGCATCGATTGGGCTTGTAGGCTTGAGTTCGTGCGAAAAGATGCTGGACGAAAAGAAATTTGACTTTGTCGATCCAGAGGATATCCCTGATTCGGACGAAGGAGTCAATCAATGGGTCGTAGGAACCTATAGCAAGCTGCTGGACGATATGTTCCGGTGGAGCCTGTTTCCGCCGGCGCTCGAATTTGACTGTGACTATATGACGGGGCCTGACTGGTCATTTGGATCACTCGGCGCAGGCAACTTTCAGAACAATGAATACACCACGGCAATGTGGGAAAAACCGTATGCGATTATCCACCGGGCCAATCTCGCGCTGGAAAACATAGAGCCCATGAGCAAAGCATCCGAAGCAGTCAAGAAAAACGGGATGGGGGAACTCTATTTCCTGAAAGCTTATTCGTATTTTTTGCTGGTGCGCGCCTTTGGTGAGGTCCCTATACGCACTGCGTCGGTCAATTCGGGTGCAGATCTCAATCAGCCCCGGCAGCCCATCGCCAAGGTCTATGCGCATATCATCGAACTGTTGACCAAGGCCGAGACAATGCTCTATAAAAACACCGACAGCGGCTATCAGGAAGGCCGTGTGTCTGCCGGTGCAGCAGCCTCATTGTTGGCCAAAGTATATGTCACAATGGCCTCAGCGTCCTTACAATCCGGAAATGTAACCGTAAGAGGTGGACAGCCCTACAGTATGAACGGAAGCGAAAAGGTATACACCAACCCAGTTTCATTTACCGTATCCAAAAAACAGGTGGCTGGCTATGAAAGTTTTAGTGCCAAGGAGTATTTTGAGAAAGCCCGGGACAAAGCCCTTCAGGTCATCAACGGCGAGTATGGAAACTACGGTCTACTGAGCTATGACAACTTGTGGTCGCGTGCCCACAAGAACAAGACTGAACATATCTGGACCTTACAGTCCATGTCGGCGGATCAAAAATACGGCGTCACGTTTTCACAGGGCTATAACGGGACTTACAATGACCAGGGCTACATACAAACGGGACTATGGTGGGGCATGCGTGACCATTGGTATAAGCTCTTCGAAAGCAAAGATCTACGTATCGTCAAAGGGGTGATGCATCGCTGGATCAGACAAGGAGATGACTCTGGCTGGGGCGGGGGGTCTTACTATCCAAACAACGAGGAATATACGAAAAAAGCGAAGGGTTATACCGACGAAAATGGCAAGTGGGTACCGCCGGTCGCGCCATTTAATGACGGGGCTCAGTACCGTAGTGAGAAATCGCCGGCGTTTTTGGCGTTCCTAACGAAATATAGTGATGTCAGTAACAACAAACTCGAACGTACAGATGCCCCCTGGTATTTCCTTCGATTTGCGGATGTGTTACTCATCTATGCAGAGGCAGCCAATGAGGCAGACAACAGTACTGCAGCACGTACATTGGCATTGGCAAAGCTCAACCAGGTCCGCGGGCGGAGCAATGCCTCGCCCCGTCGGCTTACAGGTGATGGCAATATCGACAGCCAAAGTGCGTTCCGCTCCGCAGTACTGGAAGAAAGAGCCATGGAATTCGCACTTGAAGGCGACCGGCGTTGGGATTTGATCCGCTGGGGGATTTACCTCGATGTCATGAATAGGATTGGGGGAACAGATGAAGTGGGGGTCGTCAAAATACGGTCCGAGAAACATTTGCTGTACCCGATACCAAATTCAGAAGTGGGGGTCAATACGACGATCACCACCAACAACCCGGGATGGAATTAATGTACACCTAAATTAAATTCACATGAAAATCTACAATCGCTCTTTATTATATCTGCTGGTATGTGCTGGCCTTGCTGGCACAACGGTGGCCTGTCAGAAAGATATTGCCAACTATAACAACACATACGATGACCAGTTGACCTCGAATGGTCCTCCGGTCATTGAAAAAATTTCCACTGCGGGCGACCTGAACGTGTCCATCAGCAGCGGAGCATTGACCGACATGATAGTTTTGCAGGGAAGCAACCTTGCGGAAGTCAAGTCCATAAAATTTAACGATGTCGAGGTCGATCTGTCGACGGTATACGCGGTGAGGTCCCGTATCACCTTACCGATACCCCGGGTTGTACCGACAACGGTCAACAACAAGCTTGCGCTGGTGACGGCCAAAGGAAGTACTGAATTTCCGTTTGAAGTCAGAATCCCCAACTTGGTCGTTGAGGGGCTTTACAACGAGTTTGTGGCAGCGGGGGATACAGCAGTCCTCGTCGGTAAATACCTGGATCTTTATAAGCTGGATACGGCCAATGGTAAATTTGTGATCGACAACAAGGAGCTAAAGCCCCTGCGCAGTGTTGCTGATTCCATCTACTTTGTGATCCCTGCCGGGACAGCAGATGGTGCCGTACTCTCGGTTTCGAGCCCCCTGGTGGCAGTGCCAAAGCAGATCAGATTTCGTGAAAAAGGACTGTCCATGCTGGACATCAAGTCCCTTTCGGACTATGTCACGGATGGTAAAGCCAGCGGCGATCCTAAACTGCTGCCGGGCTTTGACCGTTTCCTGCGCGTGCGCCGATCGTTCGATGCCTGGTCCTGGAACGGCATTTTCTGGTCTGGCTTTGATCTGAATGATGCCGCGATACTGGCCAATCCTAAAGATTACTATGTCAAATTTGAGATCAACACCAAAAGTACGGCTTCTATCAGTCAGGGGAATTTTATCTTGGGCGGGGACAGGCAGGAGACACGTTACAACCCAGCCGAGAATGGTGCCCTGAATACGTACGGCCAATGGAAGACCATGCGGATCGATCTGACCGAATTTTATAAAGATGCCTCTCAGAGCAACGGGACTTATCTTAAAGCAGGATGGAATGCTTTCGTATTTTCTTACCAGCCTACTGTGGATGTCAATGACGACTTCAGTGTGTGTAATTTCCGGATCGTAAAAAAATAGGAGGTTACAGTTGAAAAAGTGTTTGTATGGTAGTCTGCTAATGTTGACCTTGTTGCTATCTGCTTCATGCCGAACTAAATTGATCAGTCCGCAATCTGATGCCAGAACCGTCGTAGCCCGACACGGTCAGCTCCGCGTGTCGGGCACAGCACTTGTCGATGCGCGCTCCGATACAGTGACCGTCCACGGTGTAAGCCTGGGCTGGCACAACTGGTGGCCGCGGTTTTATAATGCACAGACCATCCGCTGGCTTAAAAAGGACTGGAATATTGAGGTTGTGAGAGCTGCTATTGGTGTAGAGCCTGACCAGGGCTACTTGCAAAATCCAGAGACAGCGCTAAAAAGCTTATACGCGGTGGTAGATGCAGCAATAGCAGCGGGAGTATACGTTATCGTGGATTGGCACGCACACCAACTACATCCGCAGCAGGCAAAGGAATTTTTTCGACTTGTGGCACAGAAGTACGGGACGTACCCGAATGTCATTTATGAGATTTTTAATGAGCCCGTGAATACCACTTGGGTGGAAATTCAGGCTTATGCTCAAGAGGTGATCCCCGCCATTCGGGCGATCGACCCAGACAATATTATTTTGGTCGGATGCCCCAATTGGGATCAGGATATTCACCTTGTTGCTGACAAGCCGTTAGAGGGGTTTAGCAACCTGATGTATACGGTACACTTCTATGCAGGCACACATAAGCAGTTTCTTCGCGAACGTACGGAATATGCACTTGGTAAAGGTATTCCAATTTTTGTGTCGGAATGCGCAGGGATGAATGCCGATGGTGATGGGTCGATCGATTGGACTGAATGGGAAACTTGGAAAAAATGGATGGCCCGACATAAACTCAGCTGGATTGCCTGGTCTATAGCGGACAAAAATGAAAGCTGTTCCATGATTACTGATCAGCAAGCGCCTGCAAGTGGCTGGTCTCAGAGCCAGCTTAAACCCTGGGGAAAAATGGTAAGACAAGATTTAAAAACGATCAATAAATGAATAAGTATATAAAAACTGTACTATTGATGATGCTATGCGGATTTACTTTTCTATCCAGTATCCATGCGCAGAAACAGTCTCAAAATAATTTATCAAACAACTTTGGCGTGGACTGGAAATTTCATGCCGGCGAAGGCAGGGACAGCAGCTGGAGTAGAATAGACTATCAGGATAATCATTGGGCCAACGTAGTATCCAATAAACTACTCAAAGAACAGGGACAAAAATTGGATCAGGGCTTTGGCTGGTACCGTAAGAAACTGACCTTTCCAGCTCAACTGCAGCAGAAAATTGCCGAGGCTGAAGGTATCAGGATTGACCTTGGTAAATTTGCAGCCTGTGAGGAGATCTACGTCAACGGAACCTTAGTCGGTAAAACCGGAGAATTTCCGCAGAATTTTGCCGGTTATTTTGATCATGAACGCAGGTATTTTGTACCGCTCGAAGCGCTTGACCTTAAGGGCGAAAACCTGATTGCTATTAAATTTTTTGATGGATGGAGCTCCGCTGGTGGTTTTTTGAATGGCACTGTGATGAAGGTAGAGCCGGCTTCGACAGTGGATAAGCTGATGCTTAAAATCAATGTCCAGGATGAAGACTATATTTTTCTAGGAAGCGATAGTATCGCAATTGCGCCGACAATTGCTAATAGCGGGAAAAAAGCATTGCATGCGACATTGAAAATCTTTCTGACAACGGATGATGGAGCGGTGGTCCAATCTCATGAACTGAAAGTCGATATTCCAGGAAAGGGTACTGCCCGGCCGGGTATATTCGGACTGAAGAATGCAAAACCGGGATTTTATCACTATAAAGTTAGTTTGAATCTGGACGGAGGACAAAAATTGGAAGAGCAGGTGAATGTAGGTTATGAACCTGAAAAAATTGTTTCTCCCAATGATGAAAAGGCAGATTTTGATAAATTTTGGCAAGCGAATAAAGCGCAGCTTGCTCGTATACAGCCCGATTATCAATTGATGCTAATTCCGGAACAGTCCAAACTGGATTACGAAATGTACCATGTGTCGATGCGTTCGCTGGATAATGAACTTATCATGGGGTATTATGCTAAACCTAAAAAGGCAGGAAAGCATCCCGTTATTGTGGAATATATGGGCTACGGATCAAAACCTTATTTCCCAAATCAGTCTTGGGATGGCTTTGCTTATTTTGTGCTGTCCGTTCGGGGACAAGCGTTAAATGAAAAGTCAAATCATTTTGGTACATGGTTCACCTATGGGATAGACAATAAGGATAATTACTACTACCGGGGTGCGTTTATGGATGTGCTGCGTGCATTGGACTTTGTCAGTTCAAGAGATGAAATTGATGGCAACCGAATTGCTGTGCGTGGATCAAGTCAGGGTGGCGCATTGTCGGTCGTTGCGGCATCGCTGGATCCTCGGGTAAAAGCATTAGCTATTGGTATCCCTTTTTTATCGGATTTTCAGGATTACTTCAAAATCGCCCCTTGGCCCAAGTCGGATGTGGCCTATTATTTAAGTCAGCATCCCGAAGTGAGCTGGAAACAAGTATACCATACGCTTTCTTATTTTGATATTAAAAATATGGCTTCTCGTATCCGTGTGCCGTTGGTTATGGGGATTGGGGTGCAAGATAATGTATGCCCGCCACATATCCATTTCGCAGCTTATAACCAGTTGAAAAGCGAAAAATCCTGGATGGCCTTTCCCTCGTATGGACATAGCACAGGAAAGGCATTTCATACCGCGGGACTGGACCTATTCCGACGCGTTCTACATGTTGAACAATCAAAATAATAAAAAAAGAACTTACATTATATTTAATTCGAATCATGAGTACATTATTTGAGCAACGTCTAAAAAATGTTGAAGCAGATCACTTTGCCCTATTACAAAGAAAAAACCATCCAGTTAAGGAAAACAATGGTATTTACCAACGGTATAAACATCCTGTCCTTACAGCTGACCATACGCCGGTTTTCTGGCGCTATGATCTCAACGAACAGACCAATCCTTTTTTTATGGAACGCTTTGGTATCAACGGGACATTCAATGCCGGGGCAATTAAATGGGAGGGTAAGTACCTGCTGGTGGTCCGCGTAGAAGGTAACGACCGAAAGTCCTTTTTTGCCATTGCAGAAAGTCCCAACGGTGTAGATCAGTTTAAGTTCTGGGATTATCCGATGGATATTCCGGAAACGGATAATCCGGATACCAATATCTACGACATGCGCCTGACAGCACATGAAGATGGCTGGATCTATGGGATTTTCTGCTCTGAACGCAAAGATCCCGATGCTGCACCGGGCGATCTGTCGGCCGCAGTGGCTGCCGCGGGAATTGTGCGGACCAAAGACCTGAAACATTGGGAAAGGCTGCCCGATCTTCAATCAAAGAGCCAACAACGGAACGTAGTCCTGCATCCCGAATTTGTCAATGGAAGATATGCATTATACACCCGGCCCCAGGATGGCTTCATTGATACAGGAAGCGGTGGCGGGATCGGATGGGGATTGGTGGATACGATGGAAAACGCCATCGTGGCGGAGGAAAAAATCATAAACCACCGTTATTATCACACGATCAAAGAGCTAAAAAATGGCGAGGGACCGGCGCCGATAAAAACCGCCAAAGGCTGGTTACACCTTGCACATGGCGTACGGGCATGTGCAGCCGGATTACGTTACGTACTTTACGTCTATCTTACCGACCTCGACGCCCCAGAAAGACTGATCGCCGAACCGGCTGGCCACCTGATGGCTCCAATGAATGAAGAGCGTATAGGCGATGTTTCGAACGTGCTCTTCAGCAACGGCTGGATCGCGGATGAGGATGGAACGATATACATCTATTATGCGTCTAGCGACACCCGTATGCATGTTGCAGTGACTTCTGTTGAAAAGTTGCTCGACTACTGTCTGCATACGGCTGAAGACGGCATGCGTTCAAAAAAATCTGTGGCAACGTTGCGGAGTATAATTTCGAATAATTTGAAACTGAAAAATAAGTAAATTTATTGCAAAACGAGAATGATGATAAAAACTGAACATATCAGCCTAAAGGAAAAAATCGGTTATGGATTGGGTGACGCTGCTTCGTCCATGTTCTGGAAATTATTTGGCATGTACCTCATGTTTTTCTATACCGATATATTCGGACTGGAAGCCAAAGTTGTCGGAACGATGTTTTTGGTGACCCGCGTCTGGGATTCCTTATTTGATCCGATTATCGGGATCCTGGCAGATCGCACACAATCTAAGTGGGGCAAATTCAGGCCTTATCTTTTATATGTTGCGGTCCCTTTTGGTGTGATCGGTATTTTCACATTCTACACACCTTCGCTGACGGATAGCGGCAAGCTTGTCTATGCCTATCTTACTTATTCGGTGATGATGATGGTTTACTCGGCGATCAATGTACCGTATGCGTCGCTCCTGGGGGTCATGAGCACCGCTCCGAAGACACGCAGCGTACTGGCTACATTCCGAATGAGCTTTGCCTATCTGGGTAGTTTCGTGACCTTGCTGTTGTTTAATCCGCTGGTCAACTTCTTCAGCGGTCACAACCTCGCAATAGAGGCTCAGCAGAAAGGCTGGGTAATGGCCGTTGCTGTAATTGCGACCTGCTGTGTGATCCTCTTTCTGCTATGCTTTGCATGGACACGTGAACGCGTTCAGCCCGCAACAGATACGCATACAAGCCTAAGACAGGACATCAAAGACCTGCTCAACAATGGTCCTTGGTGGATCCTTCTGGGTGCCGGAGTATCTACCTTGGTCTTTAACTCAATCAGGGATGGGGCAACGCTATATTACTTCAAGTACTACATCCATGAGGAGAACTACGGCGGCATCAGACTGTTCAATATTCCTTTTGTACTAAGCGGCCTCTATCTTGCACTGGGTCAGGCCGCCAATATCATCGGTGTGATACTGGCAGCGCCTCTTAGTAACAGCATCGGCAAGAAAAACACCTTCGTGCTGACCATGCTGGCGGCCACCTTGGGAAGTGTAACATTCTACTGGCTGGATAAAAGTCAGCTATGGGGCATATTCGGGCTGCAGGTGCTGATCAGTATCTGTGCCGGCGCGGTATTCCCGCTGCTGTGGTCAATGTATGCCGACTGTGTGGACTATTCAGAACTGAAAACGGGCAACCGTGCTACAGGTCTTGTGTTCAGCTCCTCGTCCATGAGCCAGAAACTCGGCTGGGCCTTTGGCACCGCTGTAACAGGCTGGCTGCTCGGTTATTTCGGCTTTCAGGCCAACCAGCTGCAGTCTGATGAGACCATCAGCGGCATTAAAATGTTTCTGAGTATATTTCCGGCCGCAGGTACGCTGCTATCGGTGCTCTTTATCAGCTTTTACCCATTGACTGAGAAAAAGATGGAGACAATCACTGAAGAGCTGGACAGCCGCAGGAAATCTTGACAAGCGAAATCAAAACTAGCAAATGAAAGGATTTAAAGAAGAACTTGAAAATAATATCCTCCGCTATTGGATGGAAAATATGATAGATACAGAATACGGGGGCTTTTATGGGCGGATAGATGGACACAACGTGCTCGATAAAAGGGCCGGTAAAGGTGTTGTCATGCATGCCCGGATCCTGTGGACTTTTTCCGCTGCCTACCGCCTCCTCGGAAGGCAGGCATACCGGCAGATGGCCGACAGGGCTTATGTATATCTGCGGGACTTTTTCATGGATAGACAGTACGGCGGTGTCTATTGGGAGCTGGATTACCGTGGGGAGCCCCTCAATCGAAAAAAACAGACGTATGCACAGGGTTTCGCATTATATGGTTTTTCTGAGTATTATCGTGCTACGGGTAATACCGAGGCGTTAGAATATGCTAAACAGCAATTTAATATCATCGAGAAATGCAGGGATAACGCACTCGGTGGCTATTGGGAAGCGTTCACCGAGGACTGGCAGCCGATGGCTGATATGCGGCTGAGTGAAAAAGATGCCAACGAAGCCAAAACCATGAACACACATCTGCATATCCTGGAACCCTACACAAATTTACTCAGGATCTGGATCGATCAAAGGCTTATTGAAGCGCAGAGCGAATTGATCACCCTGTTTGTGGACCGAATCTTTGATAAGAGAACCGGACATCTACAGCTATTTTTCGATGGAGACTGGAATGTCAAAGGTGATATACAGTCTTTTGGACACGACATTGAGGCGGCATGGTTACTATTGGAAGCCGCCGAGGTACTGGGCGATCCCCAATTGGCTGAGAAGGTCCGGATGATAGTGCCACAAATAGGAAAGGCCGCACTTGAAGGCATCCTTCCTGATGGCAGCATGGCCTACGAAAGGAATCATAAACACTGGGATCGGGAACGTCACTGGTGGGTACAGGCTGAAGCCGTAGTCGGATTTTCCAATCTAGGCCGACTACTAAGCGACAAATTTTATATGGATAAAGCAGAGGATACATGGGATTATATTGTTTCCAGCATAATCGATAAAAAAGATGGTGAATGGTTCTGGAGCAGGCTCGAAAACGGTGAGGTCAATAAAGCGGATGATAAAGCGGGATTCTGGAAGTGTCCTTATCATAATGGACGGATGTGTATGGAGATGCTTGAAAATTTTGGAAACACACTATGATCGGAAGAATACTACTGTACGGATCGATGCTGATCTTGCAATCGATCCACTATCTGTACGCGCAGCACGCCTTAACTGCCGACAGCAGAGCAACAAAAGGCACAATAGCGTTATATCAATCCCTCAAACTGGCGCAATCGCAGAGATTGTTGATTCTGGGCCAGCAAGATGCCCTATGTTATGGACGGTACTGGCGTGGTGACCAGGACCGCAGCGACGTGAAAGAGGTTACAGGGAGCCATCCGGCAATGCTCGGCCTCGATTTTCATGTGCTGACACATAAAGATACAGAGTATCGGAGACTAGAAACAGCTAGATTAGTGCGCACCGTAAAAGATATGTATAAACGTGGTGGTATCATCACTTTTTGCTGGCATATGGCCAATCCGGTAAATGGAGGATCATACGAATGGCAGAGCAATCCACAGCTCGCCGTTAGGGAAATCCTTCCCGGAGGTAAGGCCAATGGGACATATAGGTCATACCTCCGCCGGATGCGTGATTTTTTGCGACGATGTAATGACTCCGGCGGAAAGCCCATTCCAATTATATTCAGACCTTTCCACGAGTTTGACGGGGACTGGTTCTGGTGGGGCAAAGGCCATGCCACGGCTGATGAGTTTATCCAGCTGTGGCGATATACCGTCGATTACCTCAGGAATGATCTAAAGGTACATCAGCTGCTCTTTGCCTATTCGCCGGACTGCCGATTCCAGAATAAAAGTGACTACATGACACATTATCCCGGCGATGATTATGTCGATATCCTGGGCATGGACAACTATTGGGATTTTAGGCCGGATGGAGCTAATGACCCTGCCGCAGCATCGCTTAAAATGAGCATCGTATCAGGGATAGCCCAGGAACGGGGAAAAATTGCGGCCCTCACGGAGACAGGACTGGAACGCATATCGGACCCGGACTGGTTTACACAGGTCTTGCAGCCTATGCTCAGGAAATCGCCATTGGCCTATTTTATGCTTTGGCGCAATGCTGACGATATTCCGGCGCATTACTACGTCCCCACAGCGGACCACCCCGCGGCAGCCGATTTTAAGGCCTTCTGCCGTTCGACAGATATTATTTTATTAAACACGCTAAACACGATATATAAACATGATGATGAAGAGAAATTTCGTTAACAGCTCTCTGCGCCGGATTGGCATGTGCCTGTCCTGGTGGCTATGGGGATTAAGTGCCATGGCACAATTGCCAGCAGATCGTAATGCCACTGCCGAAACACGGGCGCTATACAACAAAATCAATAGCCTCCGGACAAAAGGGATCGCCGTTGGGCATCAGGACGCCCTGGCTTATGGACATGGCTGGTACAGGCAGAATGGGAGAAGCGATGTCAGTGACGTGACAGGAAAATATCCGAAAGTCATAGGCTGGGAGTTAGGCGATATAGAACTGGGGAAAGCTTACAACCTGGATTCCGTCTATTTCGAGGATATGCGCCGTTATATACAGGCCACCCACGAACGGGGCGGAATCACGACAATAAGCTGGCATGGCAACAACATCCTATCTGGTAAAAATGCCTGGGACTGTGCACAGGACAGTGTAGTTCGTTCTATTCTACCAACAGGAAGTAACCATCAGAAATACTTGAGCTGGCTGGATAATGTAGCGCAGTTTCTGTTGAGTCTCAAAGACACACAGGGCCATCTCATTCCTGTTGTGCTTAGACCCTACCATGAACATACCGGTACATGGTTTTGGTGGGGAGCCAAGCAGTGTACACCCGCGGAATACAAAGCTCTGTGGAAGATGACGGTCGACTATTTTCAGCAAAAGCATAACATCCACCATCTCCTTTACTGCTATTCGCCGTCTGAAACTGACCATGAAGCACATTATCTGGAAAGATATCCGGGCAACGAGTACGTTGATCTAGTGGCTTTCGACTGTTATGTACCCGGTGCCGGCTCCCCGAAAGACATCGAAAAATACAGGTCTGCCATGGCCAAAAACATCGCTATCGTCACAGCATATGCGGATAAATCGGGAAAAATCCCGACAATCGGTGAGACGGGGCTGGAAGCGGTAAAAGATAATGGATACTTTTCGGAAATTGTATATCCCTTGGTTAGAGGAAAAAAGCTCGCCTGGATCCTGTTCTGGCGAAATGCGTATGAAGCCGACAAACCGCAGCACTTTTACGTGCCCTACAAAGGTCATCCAGCAGCTGTGGATTTTAAGAAGTTCGTAAACAAGAAGGATGTATTTTTGTCAAACTAGCATCTTCGAGGCAGCAAGTGGGCTCCCAAAAAAGGACAGGGCGCTAGACAACCCGCCATCGACCATATCTGCCCCTGCCTTATACCATAACCCTGGATCTGGTCTTCGTCGTCAGTGCCACACCGATTTCGATAATACCGATGATGACATGTGGGAAGTACACTATATCTGCGAAGTCGAACAGCCAGGGTGAGACGGCCAGAAACAAGCCCGAAAGCACATCAAGGACGAGATGCACATTCATGGGAATGATTCTGACCAAGCCCAGCTCGTAGTGGGTTATCGCACTGTATACCAAGGTCAGTATTCCGAGCACCACAAACACGGCTCCCTCGGGCCGATCATTGGTAAGGTGAAATAAAAATGGGCAAAGGATGAGAAAAACGCCTACCAGATAATCCAGGTAGCCGTGAGTCCTGGTGCTGAATATTTTCATAGCTGTTGTCAGTTTAAGTTATGGACGCTTTCCTGATCTGCAGAGCCGGAATATGACCGCTCCCGCGACCAATAAGCCTACGGCCGCTTTTGTGAGCATCGCCTTTCTATTGTATTTCCATTCGGATGAGAGGCCAAGCTCTTTAGGTATATTGGGGATATGTCCACTGCTGAGATCTTTCACAATGCCTTCCAGCACCTGGACGCGGTCGGCGAGCATGAGTGGCAGCCAGCGTCCATAGCTTGACTCGCTGTATTTAAACGCCACGCGCCTGACCATGCCACTGATGCCAGCGGGTGGGACCGACGTACCGAATACGGCAGTCAGATTGGGGCGCTCAACAGACTGTAGGATCTCCACCGTTTTGTCCTGCGGAAGCGGACGCTGCCAGGAATAGCCCCGATGCTCAGCATTGTTTCGCTGTTTGATGGGGTAGGTGGGATCGTTTTTCCGATCGGCATCTATACCCCAGCCTTTGATATGGGCATAGTTATGCTTTCTGTCATGGATAAAATCTTCGGATGTGGTTTGGTCTGTGATCATAATTGACAATATTAAATTTTACATGGATGGGGGTAACAATACCGTTTTGATGCAGCCGTCCAATTTACTGGAGAACATGTGGTATGCATCTGCGACCTCCTCGAGGGGAACCCGATGGGTAATCAGCGCCTTCGGATCTATGATGCCAGACTGTACATGCTCGATGAGCCGTGGCAGCAGCCGTTTGACGGAAGCCTGGTTGGCCCTTATCGTAATGCCCTTGTTGAGCACGTTGCCGATCGGCACGAGACTATTGATGGGACCATATACGCCGACGATGGATACAATACCACCCTTTTTGACACTATTGATGGCCCAGTGGAGGGCAGTGGTGGAGCCACCCTGAAGCATCATGTAACGTCCCAAAACGGTATTTATGGCATTGCCGGCAGCCTCGCAGCCGACCGCGTCGATACACACGTCGGCACCCAGTGAATCTGTGATGGTTTTAATGAATACGACCGGATCACCGATGGAACGGAAGTTGACCGCCTCGCACTGTGCATACCGTTCGGCAAACTCAAGCCGGTACTCGACCTGGTCTATGATAATGACACGGCCTGCACCAAAGAGCCATGCACATCTAGCAGCCATGATTCCAATCGGCCCCGCACCAAATACCACCACGGTATCTCCGGGCTGAATGCCGGCCATCTCTGCCGCCTGATAGCCTGTGGGGACCACGTCAGTCAGCAGCACTGCGTCGTCAGAATCCATCCATGGCGGGATGACTACCGGCCCCACGTCGGCATAGGGTACCCGCACATATTCGGCCTGTCCACCGGAATAGCCGCCGGCAGTATGCGAATAGCCGAATATACCGCCGACCGCTGTGGCCTCCGGATTGGACTCGTGACAATTGCCATACAGTCCCTGCTGGCAAAATGCACATTTGCCGCAGGCGATATTAAAGGGTACCATCACGCGGTCACCCACCTTCAGGTTGTCGATGGCGGAACCGACTTCCACCACTTCGCCAATAAATTCATGGCCAAATATGGTCCCAACACGGGTATCGGGGACCAGCCCATGGTAGAGATGCAGGTCGGATCCGCAGATACAGGAACGCAGCACCTTGACGATGGCATCCTGCGGATGGAGGATTTCTGGTAGTGGCATATTGCGGTCGGCCCGAATACGGTATGGTCCACGGTAGTTCATTGCAAGCATATTACAGATATTTTAAATTAAACTTCAGTTCAATACATCATCTTTAGCGGAACTGAGAAACAGCGTTGCCGGTTAAAGATAAATGGTCACCTTGCTACTGATGAAGGCTATATTGCCGGTAATGGTTTGGATATTTTGCGTATATGTCACAAGCACGGACGAAGAACGTATTAATTGGCGCACGTCCGTATTTTCCCCTTCAACTCTCAGCCGATCCAAAAAACATGGTGTTCTGAAGAAAGTGCCCTCAAACCAACGGTAGCTGATGATTGTTATTGACCATAAACAATGAAAGTAACACAGTATGGCAGACAGCAAGGCTAAACGTGTCTCTATCAATGAGCAGCTCAAACACGCGCGTGCGCTAGAATCTGAAGGCAAGACGGAAGAGGCTATAAAGGACTACAAGGCGATCCTCACAAAAGACAGTCTGAACACCACCGCCTACAACCGGCTGATGATCCTGTACCGTAAGCAGAAGGCCTACAAGAAAGAACAAAGTATGATTAAAAAAGCGCTCAGCGCCTATGAAAAAGACATTCTCGAAGACCAGCGTGAATGGAAAAAATCAAACGATAAATCTGCGGATCTCAGCCGGAATCTGGCGAAGGCCCTGGGCCTCATTGACGAAGATGGCAAGCCAGTCTATCAAGATCCTCAAATGATGGCTTGGCGCAAACGTCTGGATGTCGTGGAAAAGAAACTTAAATAATGGAATGATTTTGATCGTTCGCTTCTGTACAGTTACTGTTCGAATTCGAACAGGTTGATAATGCGTCAACCATCTAAATAACTATGAAATAGAGTTTTAGAAAAATGGTCCGGCATATGCACTATGTGAAGCCATGTGTAACCTTTAGAACTCTATCACCGTATGTTGCGACATTATTTAAAATTGGCTTTTAGAAACATAAAACGCTCGTTCGGCTATTCGCTCATCAATATCCTCGGGCTTGCTGTTGGCATATGCAGCTTCATGATCTTGCTGCTGTACCTCAATCACGAACTCAACTACGACCGGTGGAGCCCCGAGCTGGAGCGGGTGGCGCGGGTATCTCTAAAGGGAAAGGAGGATGTATATCAATCGACTCAGGCACCATTGGCTGCATTACTGCGCGACAAAGTCTCGATGGTGGCAGCAGCCACAAACATGACTCGGGATGAAAGTTTCGAAACACCACTGTCCACCGCAGAAAAAAGGATAATACAGAAAGGGATCGTAGCAGCAGATTCGCTATTTTTTTGTGTATTTCCCTACGAAATCACCGCGGGAGAAAGCATAGCACCGCTCAATAAACCCAACGCCATCGTGATCAGCGAGCATCTGGCAAAAAAAATGTTTGGAGAAGAGGACGCGGTCGGCAAAACCATCAAGATATTTAATGCCTATGAGTGTACCGTGACTGCTGTGATGAAAGGAGCAACAGGCCCGTCGCATTTAAATATTGAGGCAGTATTCCGTAATCCCAATGAAAAGAATAACTATCATTGGGGAAACCATTCTTATTTAACCTATATCAAAACCAAACCGTTAGTAAACCGGGTCGCTGTTGAAACGTTAGTGGATCGGATCTATTACGATGAGCAATTAAGAAAAGAGCACAATAACCAGGGGTATCCGGAATTTAAAAAGAGCGGATCACAGGAAGGGCTGTTTTTGGATTTTGCTCATGACATTCACAATTTTCCGAAACATGGCAGCAGCAACATCAAAACCGTGACCATATTGCTAGTGCTCGCAGCAATGCTGCTGATCGCAGGAGCCATCAATTTTAGCAACCTTTCTATTGCAGCTTCCTTGCGTAGAGCCAGAGAGGTCGGCGTCAAAAAGGTATTGGGTTCCAGCCGGGCCAGACTATTTTGGCAATTTATGGGGGAGGTGGCCATCCAATGTAGTATTGCTTTTGTTCTGGCTATACTGATGCTCTCGCTCATCCTGCCGCATTTCAACGCACAATTTAATGTCAATATCAACTTTTTAAACAGCGGGATAACCTTACGCCTCGTGTTGCAGGTACTGTTGTCACTTTCTATTGTCGTCGTACTGTCTGGTCTATATCCTGCGCTCTTTCTTACACGGTTTAATACGACCAAAGTACTGAAAGGCGATTATTCAAGAGGGAGGGGGGGCATAGCATTCCGCAATGGACTAATCATTGTACAATTTGCGGTGGCGGCATTTTTCATTTACGGCGTAACAGTCGTTAGCCATCAGCTCGATTTTATGCAGACCCGGGACAAGGGATTCTCTGCTGAACAGGTTCTACGGATACAGGCGTACAAAATGAGTACCAGGGAAGAGAATTTTGAAACCGTCAGATCCCAGCTGATGCGAATAAGTGGCGTGCAATCCGTCGCAAAGACAACAACAGTACCCGGTGACCAGCATGTGGACACGACAACAATTGAATTTAATGCAGCGGGACAAACCTATAGGATGAATTCAGTGAAAGTTAGCGAAGCATATTTTGAAACACTGGATATTGGCCTGATAAGCGGGCGTTACTTTGACGGAAGTTATGCAGATCAGCATACCCGTTCGGCAATTATCAACAAAGCCGCTGCCGACAAACTGGGACATCGGCATGGGAAAGCTACTTCAATAGCGTTTGCTGGCTGCGATAGCGTACCGTTATCCGTGGTAGGTATAGTCGAAGACTTCAATGTACAGGGGCTGGAGCAGCAGGTGCAGCCTGCGGTATATACCATAGGTAACAATGCGTGCAGATTCCAATCTGGGGGAGCCATCCTGGTCAAAATCGAAGGAACGGATGTCAAAAGGGTCGTGGAGGCAATAGAAGAAGTATGGAAGAAGATCGAACCCGATTTTGACTTAAAATACTCGTTTTTAGACGCTAATTTTCAGCAGCTGTTTTTAAGCCATATCCGTCTGCAGCGTATCGTATCGTTTTTCGGTATTACTGCCATCATGATCTCATTGATAGGTTTGTTTGCACTGACGGCTTTCCTGATTGGACAGCGCCAGAAAGAGATCAGCGTACGCAAAGTACTGGGGGCAGATTTACTGCATCTTAGCGTGTTACTCGGCAGTCAATATTTACAGCTCATAGCCGTTGCAATCGTGGTCGCCATTCCGATAAGCTGGTGGGCAGCAGAGAAATGGCTACAGAGCTTTGCTTACCGCATCAGCCTGACTGGCTGGCTGTTTGGATTGAGCGCAATAGGCATTCTACTGGCCGTGGCAACTACCGTAGGCATCCATATTATCAGAGTATCGCGTGCCAATATTTCGGATGATTTGCGCAATGAATAGTAAGTATAGTATGGTGTCAAAGTCCTTTTTCACGTCAGCTCGCCCGGCAAAGGCTCTTCTTTACTGTTGTATTTGTATTTCGATCACATTCCAATCCTGCAGAAAAGAAACAGCAGCCGACATCACAAGAACGTTTTACCAACAGGGGAAACTGAACGGGGCTATTCTGTTGGCAAAAGACAGCCAGATCGTTATTGACAGTGTATTCGGATACAGCAACCCTTCGCTGGGTACTGAATTTAATACACCGGATCCCTGTTTCTACATTGCATCACTGGCTAAGCCCTTAACCGCGGCTGCCATCATGAAGCTCCAGGAATTACATTTACTGCGTTATGACGACCATGCTTCCGCATATATTAAAGAGCTGCCAAAATATGCAGCCGATGTGACCATCCGGCAGCTGCTTAATCACACTTCGGGCATAAAAGATTATGAAGCACCGACACAAACGAGTATTAATGCGTTGAAGAACGCTGATGTATTAGCATGGCTTAGCCGGGCCGCTGCACTGGATTTTCCACCGGGGACGAAGTTTAAATATAGCAGTTCGGGTTATATCTTGCTGTCAATAATTATCGAACGGATCACAAAAAAAACGTTTGCTGAATTTCTGCGTACAACCGTGCTTGCCCCACTAGACATGAAGCACACATTTGTATTTGACAATATGGCTCATCCGATTCCGGGTAAAGTGACGGGTTTTGATAAGAAAAACCAGATTCTTGACTATAGGCAATTAACAACAGGAGATGGAGGGATTTATTCAACCACAGGAGATCTACTGAAATTTGATAAAGCGCTGAGAGAGGGGACGCTCCTCAATAAAGAAAATACCGAGACGATGTACAGCATTCCTACAATCGATAAACGAAACACAAGAGGTTACGGATTTGGCTGGTATGTTGACAGGTCAGCCATGGAAGTATTCCATACCGGTGGTCTGGACGGATTTCGGTGCCTGTTCTGGCGAGATCTAAAAAATAAGCTCACTTTGATCGTACTCACCAACAAAGGCGATGCTTTTGATCCGGATGAGTATCTCCATGCCATGAGGAAAACCATGTATGATCTCCGTAACGAGTAGTGAACGATGGATCGTTTTCTCGATGCTTTGTAGAAAAAAAGCTACTAAAATGACGGAATCTGTAAATTTAGCGTTAGCAGCGTATTAATTTTTAGATTGTATTACAATAAAAATGAAATAGATCGTTATGATTGGGGTGGAACAACATTCCAACACAATACACATATTTATAATTGATACAATGGGAAAATTTGTAGTAAAAACACGAAAAGACGGAGAATTCCAATTTAATCTTAAAGCGAGCAACGGGCAGGTCATTTTGAGCAGCGAAGGGTACAGCACGAAAGCCAGCTGCCTGAATGGTGTGGAATCGGTCAAACGAAATTCACAGGACGACAACAAATTTGAACGTAAGATTACCGCGAACGGCAAATTTTATTTTAACCTGAAGGCTACAAATGGCCAAATCATCGGCAACAGTGAGTTATATGAAACTGAGAGCGGTAGAGAAAAGGGGATTGAGTCAGTAAAAGCCAATGCCCCGAAAGCTACAATCGAGGACTTGGATTAGTACAGTGCAGATTTTGAAGACAGGAAAGGCCGGAACGGAACTTTCCTGTTCTTAAACACCTTGACTCTGCTGGCAGACACAGTGTTTTTTTGTTGCCACGGGCAGCCTATTCATCCCGCAATGCTTTCACAGGGTTGGCCAGAGCCGCCCGGATTGCCTGCGAACTTACGGTAGCCAGAGCCAATAACAGGGTGCCTATCCCGGAGAGGATAAAGATACTCCAGCTTATAGGCGTACGGTAACTGTACATCTGCAAAAAAAAGTGATCTGTAAACCAATACGACAAAGGAAAGGCGACCAAACAAGATACAAGTACCAACAGGGTAAACTCCATGGACAGCAGGCCAGTGATGGAAAAGACAGAAGCCCCCAAGACCTTTCTGACTCCGATTTCCTTTTTGCGCTTTTCGGCCATATACGCTGCCAGGGCAAAGAGGCCAAGACAGGATACAAAAATGGTAACGATAGTAAACGCTGCAGCCAGAATGCCTTGTCGCCTCGTTTCTTTGAATTTCTTGGCATAGGCTTCATCGACAAAGGTGTATTCAAAAGGATACTCGGCGTTATATCGCTTAAATATCGCTTCAGCTCGCTTCAGTGCATCCTCTGTGCTTAACGCCGGATTGAATTTGATATGCATGACATTGAACCACCCATAGGCTCCCATAATCACCATAGGTGGTGTTTTTTCAAATGGGGATGCAAGAATAAAATCTTTAATCACCCCGATGACATGCCAGTCGCGGCCATTTTGCTGAATGATCTGCCCTAAAGGATCGTTGAACTTCATCGCCTTGACTGCCGACTCATTGAGAATAATACCCAACGAGTCTGTAGGGTATTGAGTCAGATCAAAATCACGGCCCTGTAGCAATTGGAGCCCTGCCGTTTTGACAAACTGGTCATCAGCGGAAATCATATCAAATACAATTTTATCGTTGTCATTTTTGCCTTTCCAGCCAAATCCCCAGCTGCTACTCCAGCTTTCGGTCAACGGTGAACTCAATCTGGTGACAGATGCTGCTACGCCACTGCTGAGCAGCTCTTTTCTTATTAACGTCGTATTTTTGGGGATAGCACCTTCTTCATGCAGATAGATCAGATTGTCGCGATCGTATCCATTTTCCCTGTTGCGCGCGTACTCCAGTTGTTTCTGCACAATTACCGTACAGATCACCAATGATATGGCGATCGTAAACTGTATGGAGACCAGCAGCCGCCGAACACTATAGGTTGCATTTATTCGCCGGAAAGTACCTTTTAAAACCTTTACTGGCTGAAATGAAGACAGGTAAAAAGCGGGATAACTCCCCGCTAATATCCCTGTGATAAGGATAAAAAAGGCAAAAGAAATCCACAGCATCGGCGAGGTGAAATCCAGAGCAACTTTGCTTCCAAGCAGATTATTGAAAGCTGGCAGGCAGAGCCATACTGCAGCAAGGGCGATGACGCCGCCAATAGAAGCGATGAGGATAGCCTCGGTGAGAAATTGGGCAATAAGTGAGCTCCTGTAGGCTCCTGTCACTTTCCGGACACCAACTTCCTTAGCGCGATTTTCACTGCGAGCAGTACTTAAATTCATAAAGTTGATGCAGGCAATCACTAAAATAAATCCTGCAATGAATAGAAACGCATGTATCATGTCAATCCGGCCGCCTACTTTTTTGCCCTCCTCAAACTTGGTGTACAGATGCCAGTCCTTTAATGGGAGTAAAAATGTCTCAGTGTCACTAACGCCGTTGTTATGCCGTTTGGTAATGTCCTTGATTTTTGTGTTCACGTTGTTCAACGAGGCTTTCGCAGCCAGTTCGACAAAGGTCGTCACTGTATTATTGCCCCAGTGGGAATCTGATAATCCTTTTTGCTCCATATAAGTCCATGACATAAAAAAAGTTGCTCCATTGAAGCGGCTGTTGTGCGGAATGTCGTCCATCACGCCTGTGATGTTGGCTAATTTGGTCGTATCCAGCCGGATGGTTTTGCCGAGTACATCGTCGCTGCCAAATAAACGCTGGGCAAGCGTCCGTGTAACGACGATATCGCTGGGGCCCTTCAATGCTTTATGCGGGTCTCCCTGTATCAATGGCAGATCAAACATTTGCAGAAAAGTAGAATCAACAAATACACCAAAGCTCTTTAATTTTTTACTGTCAACAGTCATCAGCACGTCACCCATTTCACTATAGCGGCTCGCATTGGCAATTCCCGGAATTTCTGATTTCAGCGCGGGCGCCATCGGCTTGGGCGTGATCTGCATGGTATTGATTTCACTGTTGAGTTTCAGATTGGTTACAGCCATATATAAACGGTCACGCTTGGCATGAAACATATCAAAACTAGTTTCATTCTGTACCCATGCCAAAATGAGCATCGCTGCCGCCATTCCGATGGCTAACCCGCCAATGTTCAGTAGTGAATAACCTTTGTTTTTCCACAGGTTACGTACTGCAATTTTGAAATGCTGTGTAATCATAATAATGCTTTTATGGTCTTTGTCTGGCCCAGTAATCCGACTTAACAAAAATACTCATCGACATGTGATAAACTTCACCCTTAAAAACGTTCCAATAAGGCGACCACAAACACAACATATTGATAATAAATATTTTTCACACTCAAAGCGGCCGCCTACTGTTCATATCCGGACATGTTCTGTCCATTAGCGAACATATCTGGTGCATTAAAAACACTGAAGCTAAACCCCAGTACATTGTACAACTCTTAACCAAAAAATGATAAAACTCTTATAGTAAACTTTCATAAATTTAGCCGAATTGAAAGGATTAAATTTAAAGGGAGGGCACACATGAAAAGTTTGGAAGAAAAGTTGTTAAACAGAAACATTAAGCCAACGGCGGTAAGATTACTGATTTTTAAAACAATGCATGGTTTTAAGAGAGCATTCAGCTTGATTGACCTGGAGGTAGAGCTGGAAACTGTCAATAGGTCCACCATTTTCCGGACGCTGAATTTATTTCACGACAATCTGCTCATTCATAGTATTGATGATGGCTCCGGTTCAATGAAATATTCCATCTGTACCGACGACTGCATGTGTACCGTCGATGATCTCCATGTGCATTTTAACTGCATACGCTGTAAAAATACCTTTTGTCTTGAAAGCATCTCTGTGCCCCCGATTCAGCTGCCTGAAAAATTTTTACTTGCAAGCATCAACTTCGTCATGAAAGGGTATTGTGACGACTGCTCACGTTTTTTTAAAACTTAGACTGCAGCAGACTAGTCTGCGTCAAGGGCAGCTCACCTCACTTTGCAACCAGGTTGCCAAACTCTCCACATAGCTTTGTCTTGTTGAATCATTAAAATAAACAGCTATGTCAAAAATATGTTGCAGTACAGATAATCGTCTGGAACTTACCAAAAAAAATGATCACGGACATCAATACGACACTGAGACGGGGCAGCTATGCTGTCATCCCTCAGAAAGCGTCGCTAAAAGACCGGGCATCCGGGAAGAAGATCACAGCCATGACCACGGTCACGGACATGAGCATAGTCATGAGACGGCGGGCTCGTCGGCTTTCCGTCTTTTTGTACAGCCAGCGATTTCGCTGATCCTGCTTCTTGCAGCCATTGGGCTTGACAACTATTTCAGGCAGGACTGGTTTGCGGGATGGGTCAGACTACTATGGTATGTGGTAGCGTATATTCCCGTCGGTCTACCGGTCATTAAAGAAGCGGCAGACAGCATACGTTCAAAAGACTTGTTCTCCGAGTTTTTATTGATGACCTTGGCCACGATTGGCGCATTTGCAATCGGCGAATATCCTGAGGCTGTGGCCGTCATGCTGTTTTACGCTGTCGGGGAGACCTTTCAGACGCTCGCGGTCTCAAGAGCGAAACGCAACATCAAAATGTTGCTGGATCAGCGCCCCGACAAAGTAACCGTACTGCAGGACGGCAAATTGATAACCAAACCTGCTGAGCAAGCTGTCATAGGCGATGTGCTGCAGCTAAAGCCGGGTGAAAAGCTGGCGCTGGATGCTGAACTGCTTTCAGAAAGTGCCTCTTTCAATACAGCCGCCCTCACGGGAGAAAGTAAACCGGACACCAAGCGGAAAGGGGAAACCGTCCTGGCAGGTATGATCAACTTAACTGTCGTCTGCCAAGTCAGGGTGACGACAGCCTATAGTGACAGTAAGCTCAGTAAAATACTCAAACTGGTACAGGATGCTGCATCGCAAAAAGCTCCTACGGAATTGTTTATTCGAAAATTCTCGAAAATATATACACCTATCGTTGTTTACCTGGCGATAGCAATTGCCTTAATGCCTGCATTTTTCGTTAATGACTATGTCTTTAGTGACTGGCTGTACCGGGCTTTGGTATTTCTGGTGATTTCCTGTCCATGTGCCCTGGTTATCTCGATTCCCCTGGGCTATTTTGGGGGAATAGGGGCCGCCAGCAAAAATGGCATTCTATTTAAAGGCTCCAATTTTCTGGATGCACTGGCCAAAGTACAACATGTGGTGATGGATAAAACCGGTACTTTGACAGCAGGGGTTTTTAATATTCAGGAGTTATTCATCAGCAACGAATACGACCGAGATGAGATACTTGGTCTCGTCAACGCACTTGAAAGCCAGAGCACACATCCCATTGCAACGGCCATCCGTAATTACTTGGGTGAACCTGATGCCCAGATCCGGGTGCACAATGTGGAAGAAATTCCGGGACATGGTCTTCGTGCATTGGCCAATGGTAAAGAACTATTGGTCGGCAATTTTAAACTACTGGACCGATACAATATCAGCTATGATCTGGCCCCCCAAAAAATCGCTTCGACAGTTGTGGCAATTGCTTATGACCGGCGCTATGCAGGATATGTGACTATCGCAGATAGTGTCAAGACCGACGCTGCGGACGCGGTAAGTAAGCTGCATAAACTCGGTGTGCATACAACCATGCTCAGCGGCGACAAAAGCCTGGTCGTACGGCAAGTGGCAGACCAGCTGCAAATTAACAGTGCTTATGGAGACCTATTGCCCGAGGATAAAGTCAACAAAGTAAAGGACATCAGAACGGAACGGGGGCTTGTTGCCTTTGTGGGAGACGGCGTAAATGACGCGCCTGTACTGGCGTGGAGTGACGTGGGGATCGCCATGGGAGGATTGGGCAGCGACGCCGCCATAGAAACTGCTGATGTTGTCATACAGGACGATATGCCTTCCAAAATTCCGATGGCTATCCAAATTGGCAGGCAGACCAAAAGAATCGTGCTACAGAATATCGTCCTGGCATTTGGCGTAAAGGCAGTGGTGCTGATTTTGGGGGCAGGTGGGCTGGCCACGATGTGGGAAGCGGTGTTTGCAGATGTCGGTGTGGCACTCCTGGCAATCCTGAACGCCGTTCGGATACAACGTATGAGGTTTGACTAGAACGTGATCATACAGCTGTTGGCCTATTTTTACACGTAAGTAAACAGCCCGTTTGCCGACAACGTAGAACATCACGCCCAGTAGAGGCTGGATTAATTATAATTTGCGTAACTTAGTATCTTAACGGAATAGGGAAGCAGTTAAGACGATCCCTTCGCGGAAATTTGTTAATAGGAGAAAGATGATCGAAGGTTTATACGAAACACATGTACAGGTAAGTAACCTGGAGAATGCAGTAAAATTTTATACAGAGGTTTTGGGGCTGGAGCTCGCCCATTATGATGACACCCGGCCCATCGCTTTTTTATGGATCGGGGAAAACAAGAAAGCAATGCTCGGATTGTGGGAACAAAAAGAGCATCTGCAGAAAAGGCACTTCGCTTTTCATTGTAGCAAGTCATTTATCCTGGACTCAGCCAACCAGTTTTTACAATCCAACGGCTTAGAAGCTTATAATTTTTTGAAGGACGGCACGAATAAGCCGATGGTTTTTGCGTGGATGCCGGCTTTGGCTCTTTATTTTGACGATCCGGATGGCAATCAGCTTGAGTTTATCCATATATTGGACGGTCAGGGGCAGCCACAGCTTGGTGTGATCAGCTATGAGGAATGGACAGCTTTGCACAGTAAGTAACAGCTGCCCGATTTGCGCCATGCTTAAGTAGATTTAACAGCACTTATAAATCTCAGATGGAAGAAAATTATATAGAGATAAACCGTCAGTCCTGGAATACGAAAACAGAGATTCATCTGCGGTCAGAGTTTTATGATGTCGACGGATTTCTTGCGGGGAAAAGTTCGCTAAATGAAGTTGAAAGACAATTGCTGAGCGATATAAACGGCAAATCAGTCTTGCATCTGCAGTGCCACTTTGGTCTGGATTCGATTTCGCTGAATAGGCTGGGAGCAGAAGTAACAGCGGTAGACCTGTCGGATGTCGCCATAGAGCGGGCAAAGCAGCTGGCACAGGAAGCCGGTGCGGAAGTTCGGTTTATATGCTGCGACATATATGATCTACCCTGTTACTTGAATGAGCGGTTTGATATTGTCTTCACCAGCTATGGTGTGATCGGCTGGTTACCCGATCTCGACAAGTGGGCTAACCTGATCTCCAGATTTCTGAAGCCCAATGGAAGGCTGATATTCGTGGAGTTTCACCCTGTGGTATGGATGTTTGACGATAGTTTTGATAAGATATCCTACAGATATTTTAATTCAGGCCCCATTGTAACTTATGAAACAGGCACTTATGCAGAAAGAACTGCAGATATATCGCTCAAAACGGTGGGCTGGAACCATAGTCTAAGCGAGGTGATCACTAGTCTGATCACGAATGGACTGCTAATAAAGTCTTTTGAAGAGTACGATTATTCGCCCTACGACTGCTTCAACAACACAGTCGAACAAGAACCTAAAAAATATAGGATCAAGCATTTGGACGATAAAATTCCGATGGTCTATGCTATTATGGCATTAAAGGAGGGATAAATTTAATCTTTTGCAAATTCGTCCGCTTTCTGGCAGGCGACCAATAAGAAATATACTGTGCCGCTGATATCAGATGCTACTCGGACTTTGGTGATGGTTCTTACCATTCGGCCGAATAGACAAAATAAAAGGGAAAGCAATTATGTCGCCAAGCTAAGAATTTTTCTGTGGTGTATAGGTAAGCAAAACCACACCATCTGAGAATACCTTGTGATCTGTAAGTGCGAAATGAAAAAGTTCAAAATCCTCGGGGAATAGAGAATACCCTTTACCAATAGCTACAGGTACTATAACTAATTGCACCTCATCAATGAGTTCAGCTCTCAATAACGATTGTGCCAAGGAAATACTACCCCACATAATCATGTTTTTTCCCTCGTTTTTATGTTTTATAGATCTGACAAAAGTAATAGCGTCATCCGGAACGAGTCTAATGTTTTCATGACGGCCCCAATGTACCTCTTGTAATGAGCTGGAAAAAACGATTTTTGGAATATCGTTCATTGCCTCTGCGATCTTGCCATCATCCCCTCCGGCCTCCGGCCAATAGGCGCTAAACATGCTATAGGTTTCTTTTCCAAGAAGAATCAGATCGATACTTTCCATAAGTTTTTCCTGATGTGGTGTTATTTCATTACCTATACTATTATAAGTTCCATCAAAAAAACCAGTGGTTTTGTCCCTATCTGCACAAAAACCATCTAGCGATATAAATTGTTGTAGAATAAGCTTTTTCATAATTTAATTTTAAATCGTCATTCGCTGTAGGCACACACGGTCTCAAAGACATTAATCTGTTCTCTTATTTTAATGCATAAAATTAAAAAGACTTTGGATTATTGGAGTTTTCCTATGACAAGAAATAGAATGAAAAAAGGTAATGTAACAGAGATTGTATTACAACTTCCGTTGATTCAGATACGCTGCTTTTAGGCTGGTTACTGAACTTTGTATAATAATTTAAAGCAGCAAGATATGCAAACGATATTAGGAGCTAACGGTCAGATTGGCGAAGAGCTCGCCAGAGAACTTAGAAGAAATTTTACTTCTTCTATACGAATTGTTAGCAGGAATGCGAAAAAAGTAAATGACACGGACGAGATTTTTTCTGCGGATCTGTCCATTCGTGAAAAAGCGGTTGAAGCGGTAAAAGGTAGTGAAATTGCCTATTTCACATTGGGGCTTCCCATCAGTTCGGATCTCTGGGAGAAACAGTTTTCACTGATCCTACGTCATGTCATTGATGCCTGCAAGATCAACCATACCAAACTCGTATTCTTTGACAATACGTATATGCATCCCCAGGATGATCGCGTATTGACAGAAGAAACCGCTTTTGACCCTGTGGGAAGAAAGGGAAGGGTCAGAAGGAAAATGGCCGAAATGGTGTTGAAAGAAATTGAATCCGGCGGACTTGAAGCGGTGATCTGTCGTGCTCCTGAATTTTACGGTCCGGGCAAAACGCAGAGTATTACCAATACCTTGATTTTTAACAATATCAAAGAAGGTAGCAAGCTGAAGGTTCCATTGAGCGCAAATAAGAAAAGAAGCCTGATCTGGACTCCTGACGCGAGCCGGGCTACTGCTTTGATTGGAAATACCCCTGACGCATTTGGTCAGACATGGCACCTGCCGGTCGATAAAAGCCATCCTACTTATAAAGAGTTTATCCGAATGGCAGCAGGAATCTACGGCAGAGACCTGAAATACTCTGTTGTCCGAAAACTGATGTTCAAAATAGGCTCACTTTTCAATAAAAGCGTAAAGGAACTGCTGGAGCTTCTTCCCCGATATGAACATGACAATCTATTTGACGATTCAAAATTCAGAACGAAATTTCCGGATTTTCAGGTCACATCCTATAAGCAGGGAATCAGTATCATCAAAGATGAACAGCTTTCACCTAACAAGATAATTAAGTAAATTAGTCATGTATAAATCCGAAAATCAGCATATGAAAACTCCGGAAAAAGTATCCTCTATAAGTACACTTCATCAATTCTTGGGTTTAAAGAAACCCGCCAACCCGCTGATCAGTGTATTTAATTTCGATGATGTTAAGCTGGAACCGGAGACCATACTTGGTGCGATAACCACTGATTTTTATGTCATTGCTTTGAAAAAAGACTGTGCCGGTGGAAAATGCAGATATGGACAGCAATATTACGATTTCGATGAAGGTACCATGTATTTTATTGCCCCGCATCAGGTCCTTCAGTTTGATGATATACTGCTTGACAAAGTAAGAGGGTTTGTCCTGGTGGTACACCCGGATTTCCTGCATGGTTATGGACTGGCATCTCACATAAAAGAATACGGTTATTTTTCTTACACAGCCAATGAAGCTTTGCATCTTTCTGAGAAGGAAGAGAAAACCATTTTTGATATCATAGCCAATATTGAACAGGAAATTGATTTCAACATGGATTCCTTTACACAGGATCTGCTTGTCTCTAATCTGGATCTTTTGTTGAAATATTGTGACCGTTATTACAACCGCCAGTTTCTGACCAGAAAAAAAATCAACAGTGACCTTCTTTCCAGGTTGGAGCTTTTATTGGATGACTATTTCAACAATGATAAATTAACCATTAACGGTATACCTTCAGTTCACTCTATTGCCGACCAATTACACCTGAGTGCCAATTATCTGAGCGATATGTTAAGGGTGCAAACCGGGCAAACAACGCAGCAGCATATCCAGAACAGGTTGATCGAAAAAGCAAAAGAATTACTGTCGACCACCTCCATGTCGGTCTCTGAAATTGCCTATCAGCTTGGGTTCGAACATCCGCAATCCTTTCACCGTCTTTTCAAAAGCCGAACATCACTTTCTCCACTGGAATTCAGGTCATCATTAAATTAATCAGGTCGCTTTAAAATAAAGTTGAAATACAGAGATCGCTTACTAATTCCTGTAATTAGGCTACTTCCAAATCATCCAATATTGCGAACTTTCCTCCAATGTTGTTGTTGATGGTCATTGGATAAAGGGGCAAAAGCCCTTCAGCTCGAAAGAGATGGCAAAGGTAGTTGTCGAGCAACTGGAAAAAATATAAACTTTGATGACCTAAATAAGGTTATTACTCATACGTTAATCATTAAAATTTCAATTATGGCAAACAATATTAAAGCTGAAAACGATCCACAGATCCTTTCAGGAATCAGAGAATTTTTGAAGGGGTTGAATAATAGCGGCGGCAAACCCTTGGAAACACTAACTCCACGGGAAGCCAGACAGGTCTTGGTTGATGCGCAAAGTTCTGTGGAAGTAGATTATTCAGGAATTATGGAAGAAGAAAGGGAAATTACCCAGGATGGCATCACCGTCAATATCCATATTGTAAAACCTGCTAATGCCACTACTGAAAACCTTCCGGTATTTATGTTTACGCATGGTGGTGGATGGGTATTGGGCGATTATCCAACCCATAGAAGACTGGTAAGGGATTTAGTTGTTCATAGCGGAGCGGCAGCAGTTTTTACCGATTACACACCCTCACCAGAAGCGCAATATCCTGTAGCGATCAATCAAATTTATGCAGCTGCAAAATGGGTTTCAGAAAACGGGGCCGAAATCGGTGTTGACGGCAAAAATATGGCTGCTGCAGGAAATAGTGTCGGCGGAAATATGACTGCGGTCCTTTGCCTGATGGCTAAAGATAAAGGCGGGCCTGAAATAAAATTTCAGTTATTACTGTGGCCCGTAACTGACGCGGATTTTACCCGTGAATCCTGGCAGAAATATGCAGAAGAACGATTCCTTACCGCTCCATTAATGAAATGGATGTGGGATAATTACCTTCCCGACACCGAGAAACGCAAGGAATATTATGCGACTCCATTCAATGCGCCTTTGGAAAAGCTTAAAGGGCTTCCACCAGCACTGGTGCAGCTGGCTGAAAACGATATTCTTTTTGATGAAGGATTGGCGTATGCAAGAAAGTTAGATGAAGCAGGCGTTCCGACTACTATCCAGACTTATAATGGGTTTATCCATGATTATGGCTTGTTGAATCCGCTAGATCATATTGAAGCCGTGAAGTTTTCATCAGAGCAAGGCGCTCTCGCGCTCAAAAAAGCACTGTTCGGAAAATGATAATGAATAGATTGAAGCCAGATCATTTTGCCACGATTCTGCGACAACTTTCCAAAAATGCACGAAACTGTGTTTTTATTTCTCTGCGGAAAGGAAGGGATTCGAACCTTGCAGGTTAAAGCGGCTTCCAGAGCGTATTCTATAGTCGTAAAAACAGAAATGCCACGAATAGCGATTATTCGTGGCATTTGTACCATCTGGCGGAAAGGGAGGGATTCGAACCCTCGATACAGTCATCCCGTATACAGTCTTTCCAGGACTGCTCATTCGACCACTCTGACACCTTTCCGTGTTTCCGTGCACAAATGTAGCAATTTTTTAATTCATTGCAAGACTGACTTGGGATTTTGCCTTCAGTTTTTTTATATTGTACTGAGATTAAGCTGATTGTTTTTATTTTTTTTTGAATTAAACTTATTCCTTATTTTTCGGGATGGGAAACGATTATTCTACAATCAAAAAGGAGCTCCTCAAAGTTCTTGTGGCACGTACAGAAGAGCGAATCGCTATGATCGACGCTGCGTTGGAGACGGCGCGCGACTCCAGCAATGACGACACAAAAAGTAGTGCCGGAGACAAATATGAGACCTCGCGCGAAATGATTCAGCAGGATATCAACCGCTATCAAAAACAGCTACTGGAAGCAAACAAGGACCTGCAGCAATTAGCGGCGATCAGTTCAATGCTGGACGAAAACAATGAACATGCCCGCCTGGGCAGTCTCGTTCAAACCAATGCCGGGTTCTATTTTATCGCGGTCAGCGTAGGTGCGCTAAAAATAGGGGATACCGGTGTTTTCGTGATCTCCCCAGTATCGCCCATCGGACAGATACTCCTGGGAAAGAAAAGAGGGGATACCTTTGTATTCAATAAAAACGAACAGCACATCATCAGCATCTATTAGCAGCCTAAAACCGCCGAAAGGAAACAATATCGCCATACAACTGTTCTTATATTGAACGCATATAAAATGAAGAAATGAGATTAAACAGTTTACTTTGTGCAGGTTTAGGTGTCCTGCTGGCTACGCAGGCGTGTCGGTCTCCGGAATCGGACGATAAACTACAGTCTACCATCGAAGCAGCTTTGGCGGACAACCAAGGTATAGAAGTGGATGTCGAGGAAGGAAATGTCACGCTGGACGGACAGATTGGATCAGATTCTTTAAAACAGTTGATCGAAGATAAGGTGAAACAGGCTGGTGGTACAGATATTAAGTCGATCCATAATAATATTATGGTCAACCTGCCTGAACCGGAAGACGCCCGCGAAAAGTATCATGAGATCGTGGAAGGAGCAGTCGACTCGACGTTGACCAGAGATGTCAACCGTGTGCTGGAAGAGTTCCCCACGATAACCGCGCAGGTAAAGGACGGTGTTATCATCGCAACGGGCAACATTGAAAAAGCGAAATTAGATACACTCCGCAAAAAGCTTGAACACATCAAACCTAAGAGCATTGATATGAAAGGGGTAACCAGCCGATAGGACATCCGCTGACAACAACTCAAAATAAAAGCTACGCTGTCCGGTGGACAGGTAGCTTTTACTATTTATGCATATGTTTATTTATGCGGCTAATTTACGTATTTTCTATGAGATCGCGAATAGCAACGGATGCAATGGCGCCGCCAAAAGCTGCCGGTAAATAGGACATCGTTCCATAGGCAGATTTCTTAAAATTGCTTCCATCGGTATAGAGCAATGAATTTTTGTCGGGAAGCTCCGTCGAAAAAGCGACCTTGACGCCATCACGGATACCATGCTTGCGCAACTTCTTGCGAATATGCTGGGCAAGTTTACAATTGTACGACTTGCTGATATCGGCGATTCTGATCTTTGTGGGATCGACTTTACCGCCCGCACCCATAGAGCTTACAAATGGAATTTTGGCCTCCAATGCCCGGCGTATAAAAAATAGTTTTGGCGTGATGCTATCGATCGCCTCCACACAGTAGTCGGGTGCCAGTTCCAGCAAATCAGGAATTTTCTCGGGAATAATAAAATCCTGTATCACCGTCAGGTCGAGCTCAGGATTAATTGACAGGAGCCGCTGCCGCATAATCTCGGCTTTCGCTTCTCCATGGTTGGTCGCCAGCGCAGGTAGCTGCCTGTTTCTGTTCGACGGATCTACGGTATCACCATCGATGATAGTCATTTTCCCAACTCCGGCACGACAGATAAATTCGGCTGCAAAGGAACCTACGCCCCCCAGTCCCAGAACCATCACATGTGAATTTGCCAGTTTTTCCAGCGCCGCCCGCCCGATCAAAGCCTCAGTGCGGGACAGCCAACTTAAATCTTTCATTTATTAAATAGTGTCTTATAGTTTCGGTATATTGCTTCTTTTAATGCATCCAATGGAATAGATCTGACGGTAGCAACATATTGATAAATAGCTTCGACCGTCGCTGCGGCTGATGTATCGGTTTCCAGAAACAATTGCCTCAGCGGTATATTTTTCAGCACCTGGTCCTGGCTGCCGTTTAGACAATGCGAACCGATCGACAGAGAATATCCTAAATCCAGCAACTGCTGCGCCAGAGTCCAGTTTTTACGATAGCCGTGAAAAATCACCCCCTGCTTAAATGCGGTTCGATTCAGCGTTTGCACCACTTCCTGAAAAGCACGGACACAATGAATAAGCAATGGCTTCTGGAATCTGGCAGCCAATGCAATCTGTTGCTCAAAGACATATTGCTGTAGCGCGAAAGGTACTTCTACATGTTTGTCTAGACCACATTCTCCGACAGCCATCACATTGTTCTGATGTAAAATGGTCTGCATATGCTGGAGCAGGGAGAGCGAATCATCATGGACATACCAAGGATGAAGGCCTACGGAACAGCGCTTCCCGGATAAGATCTCATGGTGATTCAAGGCGATATTTTGAATAGAAATCACCGCATTGTCACCCATCGGATAATGCTGGTGTGTATGGATATCAATATAAGGCCGTTGCATCGTCAAACTGCACAAAGGTCGAAAAAATAGTTGAAGCAAAAAAAATATATTCTACAAAATTAGTATAGATTTATGGTTCCAGTGTCGTATCGAGGGCATGCAGGATTGCCGAGGCTTTCAGCAAGCATTCCTGATATTCTTGTTCTGCCAATGCCTGATTTGTCACGGCACCGCCCGTATGGAAGGAGAGGTATCCTGTTGCTTCATTGTAAAGCAATGAACGTATGACAACATTGAAATCGAATTCATCGTGAACTGTGTCAATGTAACCGATCGAACCGGCGTAGACACCCCGTTTGGAGGCTTCAACTTGGTCGCAGATGCGCATGGCCGCGATTTTGGGGGCTCCCGTCATGGAACCTGCCGGGAAGGTATGCCGCAGAACGTCCATATTGGACACTGCCGGATCTTGTATACAGGTGATTGTGGAAACCATCTGATGCACCTGTCTGAACGACTGGATTTCAAATAGTTCGGTGGCTTGCACCGTACCCGGGAGAGCACTTCGCGTCAAGTCATTACGTACCAGATCAACAATCATCACATTTTCAGCAATCTCCTTTTGGGACCGCAGCATTCGGTCAATGATTTCCTGATCTTCCTCCACGGTACGGCCTCTTTTGGCAGTACCTTTGATCGGTTGTGAAATCAGCCGACCTTGTCGCTTGGCGAGAAAACGTTCAGGTGATGCACATAGGATATAATGTGATCCTACTCGAAAGAAACTGCTGAATGGTGTCGGGGATATCGCATTCAGGTGAAGGTAGACCTCTACAGGCGAGATCTTCGCGTCAGTCGCGTAAAATTCCTGACAGAGATTCACTTCGTATATGTCTCCGCGCTGAATGTGTGCTTGCACTCGGTCGAATGCCCGAAAATACTGGTCTTTGCTCCAGCGGGACCTGACTTTCACCTTAAGCGGTGTAGAAACAGGAGGGATGGTGGTCGCAGAGATCGCCTCATAGACCTGTTTGGGATCATCTGCCTGGATATGGACCAGATTACCTGTCCAGCGCACAACCACGGCTGGCACAAAAAAGTAGGCTTCTGGAAACCTCAGATGATCGGGTGTCGTGGTGCGCAGCTCCTCAATCTCATTTTTCAGATCATAGGACAAATAGCCCGGAATAAATGATTGTTGATGCCGGGACAAAAACTGCTGCAACTCGTCCAATACATGGTCTTGTCCACGAAAAGCGTGCAGGGCCTTTACAGCCAGGACACATTCATATCTTCCCCACTGGTCAGGTGACCCATTGCTATTAAAGAAAGAAATTTCATCAAATTGCCCCGACCAGTGCAGGGCTTTTTGATGAAATTTATCTTTAGAATCGAGAAGATCAAAACTTTCGATCCGCATAGTTTACTTGGATAAAGCTAAGGTTTGTTTACGATCCGGACCTACCGACAGGATCGTAATCGGAACTTCAAGTGCTTTCTCTAAATAAGAAATATAATTTTGCAATGCCTCAGGGATTTCATCTGCCGAGGTAATACCTGTAAGATCCTGCTTCCAGCCGTCGATTTCCTCCAAAATTGGCTCAGCCTGGTGCGTGATGATCTCGTAGGGCATATAGTCAATGACCTCACCGTTGTACTTGTAATGCGTACATGCATAGATTTTGTCAAAAGTATCCAGCACGTCGGCTTTCATCATGATCAGGTCGGTCACACCGTTGAGCATAATGGCATACTTTAAGGCAGGGATATCAATCCATCCTGTACGGCGTGCGCGGCCTGTAGTCGCACCAAACTCATGGCCCAACTGACGCAACCTCTCACCGGTCTCATCATGTAGCTCGGTAGGGAAAGGGCCGCCACCTACGCGCGTAGCGTAGGCTTTGAAGATACCATACACTTTACCGATCTTATTCGGTGCCACACCAAGTCCTGTACAGGCTCCGGCAGTCGTGGTATTCGAAGAAGTAACGAACGGATAAGACCCAAAGTCCACATCCAGTAGTGTACCCTGAGCACCTTCGGCCAATACACGCTTACCTTCTTTAAGGTACTTGTTGACCAAGTGCTCTGAATCGACGTGAGGAATAGTTTTAATAAATTCGATCGCATCTAAGAATGCTTTTTCCTTTTCGCTGAAATCAGGAATCTCACCGTAGTGCGAAAGAATATTCAAGTGCTTTTCTTTCAGCTTCTGATAGCGCTCCTGAAAATCGGGGAGGGTGGTGTCACCTACACGTAAACCGTTACGTCCGGTTTTGTCCATGTATGTAGGACCGATTCCTTTGAGGGTAGATCCTATTTTGCCTGCACCCATCTTCGATTCTGAAGCGGCGTCCAATAATTGGTGTGTAGGCAAGATCAGGTGCGCTTTGCGGGCCAGCACCAGATTGCCTTTACCCACCGGATCAAAACCAGCTGTCTTAAGGTTATCTAACTCTCTTTTTAAGATAATAGGGTCGATAACGACGCCATTACCAATAAGATTTAGTGTACCTTCATTGAAGATACCAGATGGAATTGTGTTGAGTACGAATTTTTTGTTATCGAATTCCAACGTGTGTCCGGCGTTAGGGCCGCCT
>PJUE01000144.1_pt1 | contig 84813 bp, 69 predicted proteins | sample 1512171 | NCBI WGS metagenome assembly PJUE01 (sample SAMN08177674, study PRJNA422409) | Feces metagenome, whole genome shotgun sequencing project. | isolation source: Chicken feces (3) enriched on wood chips: alkali lignin treatment | host: Gallus gallus | place: USA: Madison | collected 2015-01-15
GGTCTTTGGTTCGAATCCAAATGCGACCACCAAAACAGGCTTCAGATAGTATCTGAGGCTTTTTTTGTTTTTGGAGGTTTTGCTTTTTTGGTGGATTTAAGCAAATGTTAATACAGTTGTTAGGGATCAAGCAAATTTTCTAGGGGGTTATAAATTTCTAAGCATCTAATTTCATAAACTGGACATAAAGAACTTCACATTACTTCAGGATAAGATAACTATTAATATTCTGTAATTCTAAAGAGTTTTATCTTATCATGGATATTAATAATGTCAGTATATCCAATAGAGGAATTTTATTAAAAATACCCAAAAATGGGTATTGTCTGCTAATTCTCAACAAATTACGTTTGTGAATACACAAAAAAAGCATTATGAAAAAACATTTCCTATTTTTTATGCTGTTAGCAGGAAGCATGATAGCATTTACCGGTTGTAAGAAAGATGATAAAGATGAAGCATCTATTGAGGGCAAGTGGCAATTAACAAAATACGTTGATTATGAATATGAAAACGGAAAATTAGTAGATACGGACGAAGAAGACGCCAGCAATTCTGAATGGATAGTTACATTAAACATTAGCGGGGGAAAATGGTCTACAACAGAGACCAACGGCACTCAGGAATATACTTCGCAAGGTACTTTTGTGAGATCGGGGAATACTGTAACAGTAAAAGAGGATGATGACAGTGGGACAGATGTATACACCATTAAAACGATAACCGACAATACATTGGTTCTAATAAGTGAGTATTCCGAGGTTGAAGGTGGGGTTACTTATAAAGAAGTAAGCGAAGAAACTTACAAAAGACTCTAATCATTATCATTGAAAAGCGGCTGGACAAAATGACCAGCCGCCTTCTTTTAGCGACCTGTCATAACCAGGCGTCAAGCTACTCTCCTCCTCTGAAATCAAACTCGTTCAAATATTGCCTGTATCGCATAGGGACATGTTGTCGCTGTAGCTTTTCATTTTTTCTGTCGGCTATGGTAGTACTCTTATAATAATCTTTCCAAAGCTGGTCGTATTTCATTTCGTTGATATCAAACTGCTGGACAACAACATCGGTATCCTTTTTCCTTTCCCAAAAATGAAAGGCAATTTCCTGTATAACAGTCTTATCGTAAAATAAACCGAACTTGCGCTTTTCATCGTAGATGATCCAGGGCTGATCTGTATACCGGCTTCTAAAATGATTGGCAACCAGCGGAAGCACATTGAAATCCGGGCGAATGACTTCAAAAAAGGTTCCATTGCCAAACTTCTGAAACCGGATAAAGGCCTTCATTCTATGGGCTTCCCTACTCACATTTTTTGCAAATTGGCTTACGCCTAGAATGGCCGGATGCCCAAAATTATCAAACACCTTTTCCTGATTACAAAATACGTAGACAGCCATATCCAGCAAATGCTGATAGCAGATCTGCTGTTCAGAAAAAAATGCATAAAAAAAGGTTTTAAAGGAAGATACATCCAATTTTTTATGCAGACCGTCGTAAACCCGCTTCGCTTTTTCGTTGTCTGTAATTACTGCAAAGCAATTATCAAACATGATAGCCTGATAATCGTCTTCTACAAATATCCTGGCATTAAACCACTTCCTTTCAAATACTTCGAAAATGCTGGTAAGCAATCCTTTCCAGGAACCATCAAACAGTAAATACGGAACAGTGGCTATCATCTAAAAAAGTGTAAGCTGTTTGGTGTGCAACAATCTGAATTTCGACTGACTTTCGTCGAGAATATGTTTTCGAATGATTTCCGGTTGCTTGTCCAAACCTGCAAAATGAGAGTCTGCACAAACAATAAAATGTCTGGCTCTATTATAGGCAACTCCCATTTTCTTAATCTGATCAATCCTTAGCTTTCCATACTTACGGGCGGCTACAATTTTCATAGCACTTTTTATTCCGATACCCGGAACCCGCATAATCATCTTATAATCTGCAGTATTAATATCTACTGGAAATAAATGCGGATTGCGCAAAGCCCAGCTCAATTTAGGATCTATCTCTAAATCCAGATTTGGATGTTTGTCGTCTAAAATTTCCTTAATATCAAAATCATAAAACCGCATCAGCCAGTCTGTCTGGTACAAACGATTTTCTCTTAACAAAGGTGGTTGAACGCCAATAACCGGCAAGCGATTATCGTAGCTTATAGGAATATATCCTGAGTAGTAAACCCTTTTGAGATCAAAGCCTTTGTAATATGAATCGGCAGTATACATAATGTCTTTATCAGTCTCGGCACTTGCCCCTATCACCATCTGGGTACTTTGCCCTGCGGGTACAAATTTTGGTACCGATTTGATAAGCTGTCTTTCCGACTTGAGTTCCACAATTTTATCTTTTACTATCCCCAGGTCTCTTTTCACTTCTTCATGAGATTTTTCAGGAGCAAACAATTGCAAACCAGCATCAGTAGGCATCTCGAGGTTAATACTCATCCTATCCGCATACTTTCCCGCTTCATAAAGCAGATTTTCGCTGGCACCCGGAATGGTCTTAATATGGATATATCCATTAAACTTTTCTTCTGTACGCAATCTTTTGGCAATAGTAACCAGACGTTCCATAGTATAGTCGGGGTTCTTGAAAATCCCCGAACTCAGAAACAAACCTTCTATATAGTTTCTGCGATAAAACTCCATAGTAAGTTCTACTACTTCATCTACCGTAAAGGCAGCTCTTTTCACATCATTACTACGGCGGGAAACACAAAACAAACAATCGTAAATACAATAATTTGTAAGCAGAATCTTAAGCAAAGAAACACATCGACCGTCTGCTGTATAGGTGTGACAAATGCCACTGCCCGTATTTCCAATAGTGTTGCTATCATTTTTCCTATTGCTCCCACTGGAACTGCAAGACACATCGTACTTGGCTGCATCTGCTAAAATCTGCAATTTTTCGCGAATTCTATCCCACATAAGTTCACAAAAATAGGTAATCAAAGCTTGATTTACTAAAAATACTAGCAATAAATATATTCATTCATTTAGCTATACATTGATTACAATCATCCAAACCTGTCTAAAATCAGTTCAGCCCGTGAAAACAGGAAGGGAGCTTTAGCAATTATAAACGGTATAGAACTTGCTCCTATACGATAAATGTTAAAATTTGAAATCTCTTATTACGCTTAATTCTAATGGGATCTACTGTCCAATCGGTCAATTTTATTTAGACCCATGGCTTCCGGTAGATTATGCGGTGATTACTCATGGCCATTCTGATCACGCCAGATGGGGAATGAAAAATTATCTATGCCATAAAAACAGTATCCCGATTCTAAAACTAAGAATTGGCGAGGACATCAATATCCAGGGGTTAGATTATAACGAAAGCATCAATATAAACGGGGTAAAACTTAGCTTCCACCCTGCGGGACATGTCATTGGCTCTGCCCAAATTCGCCTGGAGTATAAAGGTCAGGTCTTGGTTTATACAGGTGATTATAAATTACAGGACGATGGATTGTCTGCACCCTTTGAGATTGTAAAATGCCACGAGTTTATTACTGAAAGTACTTTTGGCCTGCCCATTTACAATTGGCTGCCGGTAAAAGAAATGAATATGAAGATGCAGCAGTGGGTATTACGCAACAAAGCACTCGGAAAAACGTCTGTATTTGTAGGTTATGCTCTTGGGAAAGCACAGCGCCTTATGAAAGCACTGGATGGTGCAGGAAAAATTTATGTTCATAATGCTGTTGGAAAAGCAAATGGCGCCATTCAAAGTTTAAATATTTCTTTACCTGAATATGAGGTACTGAACTTCAATGAAAACTTAAATCATGTTAAAGGAGAAATCGTTATAGTCCCTCCTGCATTAATGGACAGTAATATGATCAGAAAAATACCAGAAAAGCTGGTTGCCTACTGTTCTGGATGGATGCAGGTGCGAGGAGCACGAAGATGGCGTTCGGCAGACGCGGGTTTTGCCATCTCTGACCATGCCGATTGGCCCGACCTGATTGATACCATTAAAAATACCGGGGCAGAAAAAATTTATGTAACACACGGACAAACAGATGTATTTGGTAAATATTTAACCGAAATAGGGTTAAACGCAGTTACCCTGCAAACCCGCTTTGGCGACGAAGAAGAGCTGGAACCTGAAAACATCTCAACGCTATGAAAGACTTTGTACAGCTGATTACAGATTTAGAAAACACCAATAAAACCAATGCTAAAATAGATGCAATGGTTCAGTTTTTCCGCATAGCGGATGATGCGGATAAATTGTGGTTTTTAGCACTGTTCTCTGGCAAAAGGGGCAGACGTTTGGTTTCAACAAAGTTAATGCGCGAATGGACTTTAGAAGTTTCCCAACTGCCGGAATGGCTCTTTACTGAAAGTTACAGCGCCGTAGGCGATTTGGGAGAAACCATTGCGCTGGTATTGCCTCCGCATTCGCAAAAGCTGGATTTTTCTTTAAATGAATGGATGCAACAGATCAATGCTTTAAAAAACACAGACGATGCGACGAAAAAGACTTTTATACTTACCGCCTGGGATGGTCTGGATTATACAGAACGCTTCATCTTTAATAAACTGATTGGCGGAAGCTTTCGCCTGGGTGTTTCTCAAAAAATGCTTGTTAACGCGTTATCCAGATATTCCGGCATAGAACCAAGCACCATTACCCATTCTATTATGGGAAGCTGGACAGTTGAAGACGCCAATTTCGAAGAATTAATTCGGGGCGAAGGCAGCAACCCCGATGCTTCCAAACCCTATCCATTCTGTCTGGCATATCCGATAGAAAAAGAAGTTGAACAATTTGAGGAAAGAAAAGACTGGCAGGCAGAATATAAATGGGATGGAATAAGAGGGCAGTTCATCAGGAGAAACAATGAGGTTTTTATATGGTCGAGAGGTGAAGAACTGGTATCGGATCAATTTCCTGAAGTTATTGATGCTTTAAAAGAAATGCAGGGAAATTTTGTACTTGATGGCGAAGTCTTACCTGTAAAAAATGGAGCCGTTTTAAATTTCAATGAACTGCAAAAGCGTTTAAACCGTAAGAATATCAGCAAGAAATTTCTGGAAGAAATTCCTATTCAGGTGTTTGTATATGATATTTTCGAGAACGAAGGACAAGATCTGAGGAATATCTCCTTAAGGGAGCGAAGAAAAATCCTGGAAGATATTGTTCATAAAAATCAGAATCCGGTTTTTTCACTATCAGAAATTATAGAAACAGAAGACTGGTTAAGTTTGTATGAGATAAGAGCTAAAGCAAGGGAAATTAATTCAGAGGGGTTGATGTTGAAGCATAAAGATTCACTTTATCATTCGGGAAGAAAAAAAGGCGACTGGTGGAAATGGAAAATTGATCCCTTAACTATAGATGCTGTTTTAATTTATGCACAAAGAGGATCAGGCCGAAGAAGTGGACATTATACAGATTATACATTTGCAGTAAGAGACGGAGATAATCTGGTAACTATTGCCAAGGCTTATTCGGGCTTAACAGATAAGGAAATTACCGAGGTAAGCAAATTTGTGAATAAAAACGCCATAGAAAAGTTTGGTCCGGTTAAAACTGTAAAACCAGAGCTTGTCTTTGAAATTGCTTTCGAAGGCATTGGCTACAGCAGTCGGCACAAAAGTGGAGTTGCCGTTCGTTTCCCCAGAATTTTACGCTGGCGCAAAGACAAAACGGTTAATGAAATTGATACAATTGAAGATGTGAAAAAACTGATTCGATAGTTGAGATGGAGAAGCAGAAAGTTAAACATGAAAGATGTTGAAATTTTACGAAAGTACCGGATATAAAATTATTAGCGATTGGTTCTCGAAAAACAATCGTACCGCTTTCGGTTTCCAACTAAATACGTGGAAAAAATATGCCGATAGTTACAGCGGAATGGTTGTAGCTCCAACCGGTTTCGGAAAGACGTTTTCTGTTTTCATAGCGGTGATTATAGATTATCTAAATCAGCCTGAAAAATATGGAAGCGGATTAAAATTACTATGGATTACTCCACTAAGAGCTTTAGCCAAAGATTTGGGAAGGGCAATGAATGAAGCGATTAATGAAATAGGCCTGGACTGGGTTGTTGAAGTACGAAGCGGAGATACTCCTATAGAAATAAGAGCCAGACAAAAGAAAAGTATGCCCGAAGTGCTGCTTATTACTCCGGAAAGTCTGCATTTGCTCTTAGCGCAAAAAAAGCATAAAGACCTGTTTAAAAATCTGCAATGCATTGCGGTAGATGAATGGCATGAATTGCTGGATTCTAAACGTGGCGTAATGACAGAACTGGCTATTTCACGTTTATTAAGCTATCGCCAGGACATAAAAATCTGGGGAATTACAGCTACCATAGGCAATTTAGACGAAGCTTTGGAAGTTCTGATCCCCTACCCTGTTAAAAAAACTAAAATCATAGCAAAGGAGAAAAAGAAGATCGACATTCTTTCCGTTTTGCCAGAGGAGGTTGAAATTCTTCCCTGGGCAGGACATTTAGGTGGAAAGTTAGTAGACAAGGTTACCGAAATTATTCTGCAGAGCAATACTACGCTGGTATTTACCAATACCCGCAGCCAGTCTGAAATATGGTATCAGCTGTTGCTAAACCATTATCCTGATTTTGCGGGGCAAATTGCTATTCACCACAGTTCTATAGACAAAGCACTACGCATCTGGATAGAAGACATTCTGAATTCAGGCTACCTGAAAGCTGTTGTTTGTACTTCCTCCTTAGATTTAGGTGTCGATTTTAAACCGGTTGATACGGTTATACAAATTGGATCAAGTAAAGGTGTATCACGGTTCCTGCAAAGAGCCGGAAGAAGCGGCCACTCGCCTTTTGAGACTTCTAAAATCTATTTTGTCCCTACACATTCGCTGGAACTGATAGAAGTATCTGCATTAAAATCTGCATTGAAAGAAAATGCTATAGAACCCCGTGAACCGCTATTTCTGACCTACGACGTTTTAGTGCAATATTTGGTTAGTCTTGCTTTAGGCGAAGGTTTCGAAGCTAACGCAACGTATAAACAAGTAAAAGCTACCTATACTTTTAGGGAACTACTGGAAGAAGACTGGGTCTGGATTCTTAATTTTATTACAAATGGCGGAAACTTACACAACTATAAAGAATTTCATAAAGTTATTGTTGAGAACGGATTGTATAAAGTAACCAACCGCAGAATTGGCATGCTGCATCGTTTAAATGTGGGAGTCATTGTAAGCGATGTAATGATGAAGGTAAAATTTATGGGTGGTGGTTATATCGGGATGATTGAAGAATATTTTATAGCGAAGTTAAACCCCGGAGATCGATTTGTTTTGGCCGGACGCGTTCTGGAACTGATCATGGTAAAAGATTTAACTGCATTTGTAAAACTATCTAAAGGCAAAGGACTTGTTGCTGCCTACTTGGGAGGCAGATTGCCCTTAACTTCCAGTCTGTCACATTACCTGCGACAGAAACTGGCGGACAGTCTAAACGCCAGATCGGGAGAAAAAGAACTGGTATTTCTGCACCCCCTGCTGCAAAGGCAATCGGAGCATTCTTACATTCCGCAGGCAGATGAGTTTCTGGTCGAATTAATCAGTACCAGAGAGGGTTACCATTTATTTATGTATCCTTTCGAAGGCAGGCTGTTGCACGAGGTAATGTCGGCCCTTATTGCTTACCGGATATCAAAAATCACCTCTATCACCTTTACCATGGCGATGAATGATTATGGCTTTGAGCTGTTAAGCAACCAGCCTATTCCGGTAAATGACGATAACATCCATCAAATCTTAAGCAAAGAAAATTTGATTAATGACATTTTGCACAGCATTAATGCTACCGAAATGGCGAAGAGAAAGTTTCGCGATATTGCCGTAATTTCGGGAATGGTGATACAGACTTATCCCGGACAGCGGAAAACATTTAAAAGTCTCCAATCCAGCTCGGGACTCATTTTTCAAGTATTGGAAGATTACGACAAAAATAATCTGCTGCTTAAACAGGCTTATACCGAGGTATTTAACCAGCAGCTGCAGGAAGCGCGTTTACGGGCAGCATTTAACCGTATTTCTAATTCTAAAATTATACTTAAGCATACCAAAAGCTTTACACCCTTGAGTTTCCCCATAAAAGTAGATAGCCTGAGACAAAGCCTGAGCAGCGAAGATCTGGAAACAAGAGTAAAACAATTACAGGAAGAGGCACTTAAAGCGGAGAAAAGAAAGTGATGAAGACACTGACAAAACAAATAAACAATCAAACTTTTGTATTTTCTGAATCGAAGACGCTGCTTTGGGAAGAAGAGAAAACGCTTATTTTAAGCGATATGCATTTAGGAAAAGCGGCACACTTCCGAAAACACGGTATCGCTATACCTTCTGAAATTATGCTGAACGACCTGGAAAGATTAAGCAAAGCATTGGACTATTTCCAGCCAAAGCGAATGGTCATTGTAGGAGATTTTATTCACGCCGGCGATAACAGCGACACCGCATTATTTAATACATGGCGGGAGAAACACCCGCAAATAGCAATTGATCTGGTAAAAGGCAATCATGACAGATTCAAAAAAGAATATCTTGATAAATGGATGGTTCATCTGCATCATCAATCTTTAATGATACGGGATATACTTTTTGTACACGAACCGGCAAAAGCAGAAAATCAGTTTACTATTTCCGGACATATACACCCGGGTGTAAGCTTAAAACTTCAAAAAAACAGGATTATCAGACTGCCTTGCTGGGCTTTTAACGATCACCAATTAATACTCCCAGCTTTTAGCAGTTTCACAGGTTTAGATACCAATGCTGTAAAAACCGACTTTAGCAAAATTATTGTAACGGAAGGTTTGCTTTTAGAGCTTCAATAAAGAGAATTTAAAAAGTTTTTTATTCATCATGAAATTAGCGGAACAAGAAGAAATTACTTTTTGGAATTCAATACCTAAGGAAAAGCTACATCTTCCACATCAATAATATAATTGTTCTGAATCAGGAAATCATATAAAGGTTTAGCTTCGGCAGAAACAGGCAATGTTTTACTGGTAATAACCTCTTTTGTTTTTGGATCCTGATAAGGATAAGCCAGCAACTTCACATTACGGCTAAACAAATCACTGATATACGCCAAAAGTTCATCGGTATAACCGGAGGCGTAATTTTCTGAATGGAAAATATATCTTAAATTATTAATACTTGTTGTTATACCTACACTCAAAGGCTTTGCCATCGAAAGATATTTCGCCAACTTATTATGTCTGTTGAAATTGGTAATAATTACCGGATATCCCATTGCCAGAATCTCTCTGGTTCTATCAGCAATATCATTTAAAAACTCATTATCTTCTTCGCTTGCCCTGTTCATCAAATTATTTAGCGTAAGCTCTACCACAGTGATCAAATCACTTCTACTGATATTTTTTTTGCTTTCATACTGGTTTACAGCATGCTCGAAAAGTCCGAAATCCGGCAGGTTCTTCTGCTTGAATCTGGTACGTAAAATCATGATATGCTTTTTGTACATGTGGTCTTTTGCCTGCTTAGCCTTTCCATCGGGTTCGAAAAAAGCAGCTGGAGAGAAACCTTTTTGTATCAGAAACAAATTAACCGAAATATCATCCAACCCTTCAAACACCTTTCCGTTAACACGAACCAGGTCTATCTCTACAGATCCTTTTGACAGGTTATCTGTTAAAGATTCTACCATTTGGCGTGGGTTGTGGTACAGATAAAATGCGGCATATACTAAATTGACTCCCAATACTCCCAATACATTTTGCTGTAACGAGACATCAGTGTCTAACAATCTTACATGGAAAATAATATGATTTTCTTCACCATCTGGTTCCAATTGAAATTTGATGCCTAACCAACCATGCGGGTCGTTGGTTTTATTGTAATTGATGGTTGTAACGGTATTTGCAAAAGCAAAGAAAGTTCGGTTCTTATATTTTTCTGAGTTCAGACGTTCCTGCAACAGTTGATATTCATAATCCAGCATCTTTAGCAAACGCGATCTGGAAACGTATCGACCAGATTCTTCTATGCCGTAGATTTCATTGCTGAATGTCATATCATAAGCAGACATGGTTTTAGCTACAGTTCCCGAAGCAGCCCCCGCCATAAAAAAATTACGGGCAACTTCCTGCCCCGCTCCTATTTCTGCAAATGTTCCGTAAACCTGTTCATCTAAATTTATAGTCAGCGCTTTTCTTCTGGTATCCAGTATTTCTAAACTCATATACAAATATAACCTCAAATTTTAAGAAAGCTGATTACTTCGCTTTTAAAAGATTGTTTAGATATGTAATTATTACAGAAATGATACCGGAAGTCTAGATAAAGGTTTTAAAGACAAAAACCTTTTGTTAACAGATTGATGCAAGTGTCCGCTTGTACCTTTTTAATTCCCATACGTTATGAAACTGATTCAGGTATTAGGCAGATATGAGGATTGTATAAACGTATAATAGAACATCAATAGCCAGTAAATCTATTTTTTTTACTGTATGCCTACTGATTGGTGCAAGCGTCTGCTTGTACCTTTTAATCTCCATCGGTTATGACCTAATTAGAGATTAGGATGATGCAAAACCGCATATCACAAAGTGACCTAATTGGTGCAAGCGTCCGCTTGTACCTTTTTAATCTCAATCGGTTATGACTTAATTAGAGATTAGGATGATATAAAACTACATATCACAAAGTGGCCCTTATATTAAAACAGAATTAACATTCGGATAACTTTATTAAACCATTATTATCTGCGTATCCTTTAGCACTACTATAAATCCAATGCTCAGCTTCGTCTACAAAACCTGATACTACCGGATTCTGATGTATATAATGAACTATTTCCGCATACATTTCCGGACTTGTTATTTCTATAGGCTGGTTGTGTTGTTGCCAAAGCTGCCAATCTTTATTATTTCCATTTTTTTGCCCTGCCCGTTCAAACATCCATAATAACCAATCTCTTCTGCTTTCCTGTCCGTGATTTTGTATTTGTTTCTTTAATTGTGTAGACGTATAACTCTTCATATCCCGCACTATATCTTCTAATTTACCTGCATTACTGCTTATTATCATATGGACATGACTAGGCATTATGCACCATGAAAATATCTCCAGACCTTTATTCTTCTGGCAATAGCGCCAGCTTTGCAATATTTCTTCTTTATATTCATTTCTTATAAATAAATCTATCCAGTATACCGTTGCGAAACTTATAAAGTACATCTTATCGCTTTCCCAGAACTTATATTTTCGGCTCATTCTTGTTAATAATTGGCAACACAAACGGAACTTTTACATTATTTTACCATAAACGATCATTCCTAAATATTTTTTATTAAATATAATTTTTTTCAATTAGATAATGTAGAGAATAACTGAAGATGAAACTAAGAAGATCAATCTGGCGCAAGCGTCCGCTTGTGCCTTTATTCAGTTTACGGCACAAGCGGACGCTTGCGCCAACTTACAAACAAAAAAAGCCCCGCATGATGCGGAGCTTCCCAACTTAAACTAACCAATTATGAAAAACCTAAATCTTAACTAATTTGTATTTGCTTTGCCTGCGCTTTTTCTTCTTTTTTCTTTGCAATAGTAATGCTTAGTACACCATCGGTGTAATTAGCTTGTATGTTATCTGAATCTGCAATTTCTGGTAATGTGAACGATCTGCTGAATGAACTGTAACTAAATTCTTTTCTGGTTATTTTTTTACCTTCTTCCACAGCTTCTTTTTTATTTTCTGCAGAAATAGTTAACACATTCTCTTCCAGATTGATTTTAAAATCTTCTTTTTTTAAGCCCGGTACAGCCAGTTCCACCTCGTACTGAGTGTCTGTTTCTGCAATATTAACTGCAGGTAATTTCGAAAAAGCTTTGTCGTTAAAAAGCGTATCGAATAAATCATTAAATGGTGTAAATGCTGGTGTGTAGCTTCTTCCGTTGTTAAATTTTACTAGTGCCATTTTTTATATCTCCTTATTTATTTTTTAATTATCCATTGTTGGTAAGCTATATTCAACTCGTGTACCAAGTACAAAAACAAGACATTTTGTCTCAACTATCTATATTAAAAATGACATTTTAACAGTTTGAATTTATTTATGCGACTTTTTTACGGTTCTCAGCCTTTTAAAGATGACCAAGTTTGCTAATTTTGAATCAAATACCAGTTGATGAATAAGTTTATACTAAATTTTGAGGTTAGAGATTACGAGTGCGATTTGCAGGGCATTGTAAATAATGCAGTCTATCAAAATTATTATGAACATGCCCGCCATCAGTACTTAAAAAGTGCCGGACTTGACTTTGCTACTCTACATCAACAAGAAATAGATCCTGTGGTTTACAGGATAGAAATTGATTTTAGAAAGCCTTTGAAAAGCGGAGACAGTTTCCAGGTAGAAACGAGCGTTATTAGGGAAGGAAATCTAAAATTCATTTTTAATCAGGAGATTAAGATTCAGGAGAATTTAGTCAACAAAGCAAAAGTTGCTGTTGTATTTACAAGTCGGGGAAAACCAATACCTGCCCCTCCTTTTGTTCTTGAAGCCTTAGAACTATAAACGATTATTTGCTATAGTTAAGTTCGATAAATGATTTTGCGATTTCTGCCTGAATAGGCGGATTTAGCTTTTCTATCTTAACAAACGCTGTATTTATGAAGCTAAACTCCTTTAAAATATCTGAAAGGATTTCGTGAGCAACAGGCTCTATCAGCTTTCTTTCTTTAGAAAATGCTTGCTTGCATATATCATAAAGCCGTACATAATTTACTGTATTTTTCAGCTCATCGCTATATTCAGATTCAGAGATTTCCATTTCTACCCATACATTGGTTATAAATTTATTTTTAATAATTCGTTCTTCTTCATACAGCCCTATTGCAGCTAAAAAAACGATATCTTCTAAACCTATTTTTCGTAAAATCTGTGCCATGCAGTATTATGGTTAATCAAACTGATGCAAACCTAATACATTTTTGGTTGTTATTATTATACATCAATTTATAAAACTAATATAAAAGCTTATGAAAAGAACAATCGGAATTATTTTAGCTATTATTGGCATAGCCATGTTAGTTTTGGGAGGTGGTTTTTCTTTTACCAAAAAAGAAAAGGTTATTGATGCCGGACCTCTTGAAGTAACCGCAGACAAACAGGAACATGTAAACTGGCCCCCTTATGTTGGCGGAATTGTATTGGTTGTCGGAATTGTTCTTGCTGTTTCTGGCAACAAAAACTCTTAAATCATTTCAGATTTTGTTTCGCAGACTGATAATTAAACCTAATTTTGAGCAGGGTTAATTTATCCTTTTGCAACAATGAAGAATTATAAAAAATACTATATTATTCCGGCACCTCCGGAAGAGGTTTATTGGGCGCTTACAAACCCTTTAAGTATTAAGCTTTGGACAGGGGAAGAAGCTGAAATGAACACAACGGCAGGCTCTGAATTTTCGATCTTCGACGGAAGCATTACCGGCAAAAACTTAGAGTTTGAAGAAGGTAAGAAAATTGTACAGCAATGGGATTTTGAAGGTGAGGAAGAAGACTCTATAGTTACCATCAAATTGCATGAACATAAAAAAGGGACTTCGGTAGAACTTATACATACTAATATCCCCGATGAAGTTTACGAAGAATTTGTTGGTGGCTGGAACGATAATTATTTCGGCAGTCTTTTGGAATTCTTTGAAGAAGAGCTATAAAAAGAGAAAGCCTTTGATTTCTTCAAAGGCTTTCTCTTTTATTAAGTATCTGCAATTATAATTCATCTGAGTAAACAGACCTGATTCCCGGTCTCAGGTTATAAAAAGAGGCCATCACTTCTCCATAAGCACCAGCCGTACGCAAAGCAATCAAATCGCCTCTTGTGGCTTCTACCAATTCTACTTCCTTACCAAAACAATCAGAAGATTCGCAGATTGGACCTACAACATCGTAAGGTTTCTTCACTTTGGCGGTATCATCCAAATAAGAAATATTCTCTATTTTATGATATGCCTGATATAAAGCCGGACGCATTAATTCGGTCATACCGGCATCCACAATTACAAAATCTTTTTTTATACCATGCTTCAGGTAAAGCACTTTTGTAATTAAGCTGGCACTTTGAGCAACCAAAGCTCTGCCTAACTCAAAATGCACTTCCTGATGTGGTTTAACTTCCAGAAAATCTTTGAAGATCTTGAAATAGCTTTCAAAATCGGCGATATTGTTCTCATCCGGATGATGGTAATCAACACCTAAACCGCCACCCACATTTAATACCTTAACACTAACACCTCTTTCTTCAAACCATTGCTGAATCTCATTCACTTTTACGCAAAGGCTCTTAAATACGTTCATATCCGTTATTTGAGAACCTACATGAAAATGAATCCCCAGGAAATTGATATTCTCCGAAACCTTTAAAGTTTCAATCACCTTAGGTAAATCCCATGAGTTTACACCAAATTTATTCTCGTCTAAACCTGTTGTAATATAATGATGCGTATGTGCATCAACATTAGGATTGATTCTTACCGCTACTGAAGCTTTCTTCCCTTTCTTTCCGGCCAATTCATTGATGACCGTCAATTCCTGAACAGATTCTACATTGAAACAGAAAATATCGTTATCCAAAGCCAGGTTGATTTCTGCATCAGATTTACCTACGCCCGCGAAAACAATATCATTATTAGTAAAACCTGTTTCAATTGCTCTACTTACTTCACCGCCGGAAACACAATCGGCACCAAAACCTATTTGTCTTATGGCCGACAATACTCTCGTATTGAAATTAGATTTCAATGCAAAATGTACATGAAATCCATATTTTGAAGAGGCTTCTTTACAAGCAGACAAGGTTTGATTTAGTAATCCCATATCATAATAATAAAATGGGGTTTCTTTACCTTCAAATTGTCCGACTATTTTGCTACTAAACATTTGTCCCATCCTCTCAAATCAGTTAACACCGAATAATCCCTGGTGTAAGCTTCTTAATGTTTCTACTTTGTCTTCGCTTCTGATTAAAAGAGAAACGTTATGGTTGCTGCCTCCGTAAGAAATCATTCTTAAAGGAATATCTTTCAATGCATCAAAAATCTTAGCAGCACCGCCATGTGTATTAGCGCCCAGATTACCAACTATACAAATAATGGTTTGGTTAACATCGACTTCTACCATACCAAAGTCGTTCAATTCACGAGTAATCTCTCCCAGGTATTTTGTATCGTCTATGGTTAAAGATACAGCTACCTCAGAAGTTGTAATCATATCTATCGGAGTTTTGTAACGTTCAAAAACCTCAAAAACTCTTCTTAAAAAACCATAAGCCAACAACATTCTGCTGGATTGGATTTTGATAGCTGTAATACCATCTTTTGCTGCAATTGATTTAATGATCTCCGCCGAACTTTCGCTGCTGATTAAAGTTCCAAAAGCTTTCGGGTCCATGGTATTTAATATCCTTACAGGAATTTTATAACGCTGTGCAGGAAATACAGACTGCGGATGCAGCACTTTTGCACCAAAATAAGCTAACTCCGCCGCCTCATCAAAACTTAAATGAGAAATTGGTGTAGTTCCTTTTACGATACGCGGATCGTTATTGTGCATTCCATCAATATCTGTCCAGATTTGCACTTCTTCTGCTTTAATACCTGCACCAATTAAAGAAGCAGTATAATCGCTTCCGCCTCTTCTCAGGTTATCAATTTCTCCGAAAGAGTTTCTGCAGATATACCCCTGAGTGATATACAAATTATTATCTGACACTAAAAGAGGTGTCAGTTTTTCTGTAATGTAATCTACTATAGGTTCGTTATCTTCATCTATTTTCATAAACTCCAACGCAGGCAATAAAATAGATTTCACCCCAATTTCCTGTAAATAAATATGGTAAAGTGTAGTAGAAATCAACTCACCTTGTGCAAGAACTACTTTTTCTTCTATCGGAGTAAACAGGTCGTTAGAGAACGACGACGTTAATAAATCAAAATGATAGTCTATTAAATCTTTTCCTTTGGCAAGAAATTCATCTTTAGCAAACAGTTCCTTGATGAAAATTTCGTACTTATCCTTAAGTGTCTTGATTAATTCTAAAGCCTTATTCTTATCGTTAGCCAGATAGGCCTGTGAAATTTCAACAAGGCTGTTAGTTGTACCAGAAACAGCAGACAATACTACGATTTGTCTTTCAGACGGATTAACAATGTCTAAGAGTTTTTTCATCCTTTCAGGGCTTCCTACAGAAGTTCCCCCGAATTTTAGAACTTTCATTTTATCTTATTTTAATATTTTTTTATTAGAGGGCACTAAAATAGATAAAACCTTTCATATAATGCTTTTTTAAACTGTTTAAAATTCAAAAAATGACCGCTATTTTTAATAATTATAAAACGGGTCTTTGCAGGGGTTAATACCTATTTTTTAAGATTTTATAATTTTTACAGCTCAAAGCGACAACCTTCTGTCAACATTCTTGTTTAAAAGCAAAAAATATCTATAAATTTATCGCTTAATAATTGGAGATGGCTTAAAATGAGTTTTGCCTTTCTACCTATATTTAAGACTTAAATATTTCACAATATGCAAGAACTAGAGCCTTTGGTAAAGGAAAAAATCGCCGTTTGGTTAAATGGAAATTACGATCAGGAAACTAAACAGGAAATTCAGAATTTAATAGATAGCCAATCTTATACTGAGTTAACTGACTCTTTTTATAAAGATTTGGAATTTGGAACCGGAGGTTTAAGAGGAATAATTGGTGCTGGTTCTAACAGGATAAACAAATATACAATAGGTATTGCTACCCAGGGGTTAGCCAATTACCTGCACAACAAATATCCTAAAGAGAAAATCAAGGTAGCGATTGCTCACGACAGCAGAAATAAGTCTGATTATTTCGCAAGAATTACTGCCGAAGTATTATCGGCTAATAATATTCACGTTTATTTCTTTAAAGAATTAAGACCTACTCCTCTGCTTTCTTTTGCGGTACGTGAATTAGGTTGCAAAAGCGGTGTAATGATTACTGCTTCTCACAATCCTAAAGAATATAATGGTTACAAAGCTTATGGCGAAGACGGTGGCCAGTTTGTGGCCCCAGATGATAAACTGGTAATGAATGAAGTGGCTAAAATCCGTTCTGTAGACGAAGTGAAGTTTACAGCGGTTCCTGAAAACATCGAATACATTGGTGAAGAAATGGATAATCTGTATATAGAAAAAATTCTTTCTTTATCGGTTTCTCCGGATGCTATCAAACGTCAAAAGAATTTACAAATTGTTTATTCGTCTATACACGGCACTGGAATTACATTGGTTCCTAAAGCGCTGGCTGCTTTTGGTTTCGAAAATGTAACCCTGGTAGAGGAACAGGTTGAACCGGATGGAAATTTCCCTACGGTGGTGTATCCAAACCCTGAAGAGAAAGAAGCTTTAACACTGGCGATGCAAAAGGCTGAAGAGCTTGATGCTGATTTGGTTTTGGCTACAGATCCGGATGCAGATCGCGTAGGTATTGCCGTTAAAAATAACGAAGGTGAATTTGTGCTTTTAAACGGAAATCAAACGGGCGCTTTACTTGTAAATTACATGCTGGAGGCCTGGGAAAAGGCTGGAAAATTTAAGGGCAATGAATACATTACAAAAACTATTGTAACGTCTTATATTATTGATAAAATTGCAGCCAGTAAAAACATTACCTGTTATAACACTTTAACCGGATTTAAATATATAGGCCAGTTAATGACTCAATTCCAAAAAGATAAACGATTTATTGTTGGCGGTGAGGAAAGTTATGGTTATCTGGTTGGCGATTTCGTGAGGGATAAAGATGCTGTTGTTTCCTGTGCTTTTATTGCAGAAATGACTGCTTATTACAAAGATAAAGGCAGCAGCTTGTTTAATGCCCTTATTGATATGTATATTAAATACGGTTTCTACAAAGAAAAATTAGTATCAATTACTAAAAAAGGAAAATCGGGTGCAGAAGAAATCAAAGCTATGATGGAAAGGTTTAGAGAAAATCCTCCGATAAGCTTAGGCGGTTCTGAGGTTGTTGCACTAAAAGATTATGAACTTAGAAAGGAAAGAAACCTGATTACCGGCGAAGTTAAGGATATTGAACTTCCTAAGTCTGATGTTTTACAGTTTGTTACGGAGGATGGAAGTATTATTTCTGCCAGACCTTCGGGAACAGAACCTAAAATTAAGTTTTACTGTAGCATTAACGAACCTTTGTCCAGCAGGGAAGAATATGAGACTACGGATACAAAACTTGAAGTGAAAATCAGTAATATTATGGCAGATTTAAATGTTTAAATACAACACAAACAAAATCCGATATGAAAATTAAATCATTTATTTTAGCCGCTTTTTTATTAGCAGGAAACAGCTTATTTGCTCAATTCACCCAAAAGCCACTTCCTTATGCATACAATGCTCTGGAACCTAACATTGATGCCTTGACTATGGAAATACATTATTCAAGACATCATGCAGGATATGTTAAGAACTTAAATGATGCTGTAAAAGGAACGCCAGCAGAAAAGCAAAGTATAGAAGAAGTTTTAAAATCTTTAGATGAAAAAAACACTGCTGTCAGAAATAACGGCGGGGGTCATTACAACCACGAATTATTTTGGTCTGTTTTAACTCCGGAAAAAAACACTACTCCTTCGGCAGAACTGGCTCAGGCTATAAATGCGAAATTTAAATCTCTTGATGGTTTAAAAGCAAAACTGAACGAAGCAGGAGCAAAAAGATTTGGTTCTGGCTGGGCATGGTTAATTGTAGATGCTAACGGAGATTTACAAGTTACTTCTACTCCAAATCAGGATAACCCATTAATGCCTTTCGTGAGCAAAAAAGGAACTCCAGTTTTAGGAATTGATGTTTGGGAACACGCTTATTACCTTAAATATCAAAACAAAAGAGCAGATTATCTGGCTAATATCTGGAACGTTATTAACTGGAAGGAAGTAAGCAGAAGATATGCTGAAGCTAAAAAATAATAATGATATACTATTAATAAAAAAGGCCTGCTAAGTTTAACAGGCCTTTTTTATTAAAGCTTCACCTTCCCTAAAGCCAAATATTTTTGATATAATTTGTTATAGACCGCAACACGATCCGGATTTGGAATATATGTAGCATCAAACCCCGAAGTTAATGCTTCCTGAGCCTCCTCTACGGTTTCATAAATACCAGCCACCGTAGCAGCTATCATTGCAGAACCTAAAGCACAGGTTTGCTCGCTTGTTACTACTTTAATTTCCATATTTAGCACATCTGCCAAAGTCTGCATGACGTATGCTGATTTTTTAGATATCCCCCCAATGGCAATGACTTTTTGAATAGGTATGCCCTCTCCTATGAATCTTTCCGAAATAGCTCTGGCGCCAAAAGCAGTTGCCTCTACCAATGCTTTAAAAATCTCGGCCGCATGAGTTCCTAAAGACAACCCATAAAGTACAGATTTTAGATGATGATCTACATCTGGTGTCCTTCTTCCATTAATCCAATCCAAAGCCACTAAATCATTCTCTGAGACATTCAGCTTTGCAGCTTCTGCAGAAATATAAGGAAGTATTCCATCGGCAATTTCTTCTAATTGCCCGTCACTTAGTTTACCTTTAGCTAAATGTTCGAAAGGCTTAAACAGCAATTGCCTGAACCATCCATATAAATCTCCAAAGGCAGACTGTCCGGCTTCCAAACCTAAATATCCGGGTACAATGGAACCGTCTACTTGTCCGCAAATACCACTCACCAGATGGTTTTTATGTTTTTCTAAAGGAGCAATAACCATATCGCAGGTAGAAGTACCTATTACCTTAACCAGAGAATAAGGCTCTATACATGCTCCTACAGCTCCGAAATGTGCATCTAAAGCACCAATGGCTACTTCCACATCTTCCGGTAAGCCTAGTTTATTTGCCCACTCTTTGGTAATTTTGCCCGCAGATTGATCTGAAGTATAAGTATCCGTAAATAATCTTTCTCTAATTCCTTCCAGTTTAGAATCTAAAGCCGCCAGAAAATCCTGGCCTGGCAAACCTCCAAACTCTTCATGCCACATTGCTTTATGCCCTGCGGTACATCTCCCGCGTCTAATATCTTTTGCATGAGAAACTCCGGTTAACAAAGCTGGCATCCAATCGCAATGCTCTACCCATGAATAAGCATTTTTTAAGATGCTATCGTCTACCCTGATCGTACGCAATATTTTAGACCAGAACCATTCTGAAGAATAGATTCCTCCTGAATATTTGGTGTAATCAACGTCCCATTTTTTGGCCAGTTGGTTAATTTCATCTGCTTCCTGATTTGCAGTATGATCTTTCCAAAGAATGAACATCGCATTTGGATTTTCGGCAAACTCCGGAAGTAGAGCCAAAGGAGTTCCCTGTTCGTTAACCGCAACGGGAGTCGAACCGGTAGTATCTATTGCCAGCGCCTTAATATTAGCTGCTACAGACGAAGACACTTTAGAAACCACACTTTTAATGGTTTCTTCCATTCCTTCTATATAATCTAACGGATGCTGTCTGAATTGTGAAATAGCCGGATTGCAATATTGTCCCTGTTTCCACCTTTTATAAACATGGACAGCAGAAGCAAGCTCTTCTCCTGTAAGCGCATTAATAAGTAATGCCCTTACAGAGTCTGTTCCATAATCCAGACCAATAACATATTTTTCTGTCATATCTTAAGAGAATTGTTTCCCTTCTACATCTACATCTCCACAAAAGTGAACCTGTATTCCCAGTTCTGCCAATGCTGCTGCTTTTATACGGCAAGCTTTATGCGCAGATGCCTCGTCGTTCGTATAAACGACCTGAATATGGTTTGCTTTATGCCTCGCCATCATCTGGTCTCTGCTTACGCCATCTAAAGTGGCATGCATAATTGGCCATTGAGGATTGGTTAATGCCCATCTTCTTTCTGTTTCCTCTTTTGGCAATTCAACAGCTTTACCAACACCTATGTCGCAATGTAACTGGTTGTCCTGTACAAACACCCTGCTCCAAACCAAATTACCTGGTTTAGCAATTCCTCTTAATGTACCACCACCTTTTTTGAAGAACATGGCAGGTTGTCTGATACTGTCTGAACCGGCATAACCACCAATATGATGAGCGGGGGGAGCTGCTCCGGATATTAAGAATACCCAAACAAATTCTTCGGCACCGTTTACTTTAAAATTCTGTCCCCATCTTAAGTCATGCAGCGTATTCTCTGCAGCCATGCCTAATTCTCTCCATAATTTATAAGTCAGCAACCCGTCAATTCCTGCACATTCATCCACTTCGTTAAAATGAGGCAATGCTTCTCCTGCAAATAACTCCTTACCTTTTTCATTGAAAACCGGCGGACGATCCTGATTATTCAGTATACCTTCTACCAGGTCGCTGGCAGGTACCAGATCTTTTAAACCTTGCTGATATTGAATACCGATAGTATCGCAGCCAAATTCATCTGCCAAACGTAATGCAGCAATGTACATTTTACATTGGATAAGGGTTTGGTTTTTGGTCAGTTCTGTGGCTTCATCGGTTCCCCAATCAAACTTCATTCCTTTAGCTAATAACCATTCCAAAACTTTTTCTGCATCTGCATCTGAAACTTCAAGCATTTTTGCATAGAGCGTAGACTGACTTAGTCTTTCTTTGAAGATACCTGTTGCATGCAATAAATCGTCGGGCACAATGGCATTGAACATTCCCATACAACCTTCATCAAACACTCCCATAATAGCTTTGTTCGCCTTTAATTTAGCACCAAAAGCTCTTCCTTTTTCTTCATCTTCTTTTGGAAGGTTTGCAGACGAAAGAGATTTTACATGAGAATAATCGTGAGTTATCTTTCCGGTTGTCAGCCATTCATTTAGTCCTTTTTTAAAGAATTCGTCTGTAAAATCTTCACTCCACAAAAAACTATAATTAACACCTGCTTTGGTTAATGATCCTGTTAAATTTAAGGCTCCGACTAAACCCGGAAATTCACCACTCCAATTTGCAACAATTAAAATTGGTCCTTTATGAGTAGTTAGCCCTGCCAGAACGTGGTGACTATATTGCCATACGCTTTCTGCTACAACAAGCGGTAATTCGGGATTTATAGTTTTGAAAACTTCGATTCCCATGCGCTGAGAGTCTATAAATCCATGTTGTTTTTCTGCATCATATGCATGTGCTTTTTCAACAGTCCAACCTTCTTCGGTAAAAGCTTTTGCCAGTTGATTTTCCATTTCTGCTTGTGTGGCCCAGCAGCTTAAATTTGCAGAGGGACGTAAATCGCCACTACAAACCAGACTGATTTTCTTCTGTGTATTCATTGCTAATATAGGTTTAAATCAAAACACCTTTGGTTTTATGATAAGATAACATCTATCATATAGTAGTACCTAAAATACTGCTTTATACAAATATGGCAAGCAAAAGAGGTAAATCCATACGATTTATTGCCTTCTTTCTCCAATATATTATCATCTTTAATTTGTTTATTCAAAACAAGTATTATATTTATATAAACAAATTAATAACCTCCTTACACACCTAATTCTGTAGGAGAAGTAAGAACCTGAATTGAAACAATTATTTAATTGAATTATGAAAGCGCAATTCCACAAAGTACCTACCAGACTGGAGACTTCATATAATATCAGGAATGATGTTTCTCCAAATTTTGGAACAATCTGGCATTATCATCCTGAACTTGAACTGCATTTTGTAAAAAAAGGTGAAGGGGTTCGTTTTATTGGGGATAATATTAACAACTTCTCTACTGGTGAGATGATCCTGCTTGGAGAGAATCTTCCACATACCTGGCGGTGTAAAGATGAGTACTTTTATCCAGGATCTGCATTAAACGTTGAGGCTACTGTTATCCAGTTTCTTCCAAATTGTCTGGGACAAGATTTCTTAAGTCTTCCCGAGACTTTTCAAATCCCTAAGTTATATGAGAAAGCTAAACAGGGACTTATTATAAAAGGAAAAACGAAGAAAAAGCTGGAAACTTTGATGCATGATGCTTTGGGTGCGCAGAATCTTGAACGGGTTACGATCTTACTGAATATATTGAGTACCCTGGCTAACAGCAACGAATTTGAAACGATAACTAAATCTCATGCTTTCTATCAGACTAACAGCTTAGACACGGAACGCATTAATAAAATTTGTACTTATACTTTGTCTAACTACAAAGAGGATATCTCACTGGAACAAATTGCTTCGCTAAGTAACTTGAGTATAACTTCTTTCTGTAGATATTTCAAACAGATTACTAAAAAAACTTATTATGATTTTTTAACTGAAATCAGGATAAGTCATGCTTGCCGAATGCTGGTAAGTAACAGTATGACGGTTGAAGCTATTAGTATGGAATGTGGTTTTAATAATCCTTCTAATTTTTACAGACATTTCAAAAAGGTTATGGGCTGTACTCCTATTGAATATAAAACGAAATTTTATTAAGGTTTCTATTGTTACAGACTTAATTAAACCAGTATTATCTAGCTTAATCTGGCGCAAACTTTATAAAAGACAAAATCATTATTATCTGTCGCGTCCGGATGGATTTAATTATATAATAGCACAAGTGGATACCTGCGCTATTAATGTATCGTATTTTAATATGAGCTGACACTAAAAATCTGCAACCAGCCATCTACAAAACGATTGTAGAAAACCCTATCTCCAGATTTTGACCATAAAACTGCACTAACGGGTTTATTGGCTTCAGAAAAATTATCAGTTATTTTCTGTGAAACTCCTGTTTCTAAATCAGTTATATAAACCGCATTATTGGCTACATAAGCCAGTTTCTTATCATCAGGACTCAAATTGATTCCGCTTTGTATATTAAAAGCATTAAATGTTAATTGTTTAACTTCTCCACCATTTGGAGAAACTCCAAATGCATTGATATAACCTTTACCATCTTTTGTTAAGAATACAATTAAGCTACCGTCTTTTGTTGATCTTAACCAATGGCGTGGTCCCTGAATTCCATGCTGCAAAAAGGTTACTCTTCTTTGTGAAACTCCTTTAGGCACACTGGGTCTTGTTTTTGCTGTTCCGGCTAAAGGTTTATCCTGTGCTTCCTGTGTTAAATCTCCCGGCAAATCAATAACGTATACTTCAGCTTTGGTATTACCCTGTTCGTCTTTTGTATTTCCCTGAACGGCAATGGCTCTTTTTTGTCTGGAACCATCCGCTTTAATATAACCGTTTGTACCTATCCAGCATTCATCAAAAGCCTTATCTATTTCATCTGTATTAGGTTTGGGATGCTCGGTAACGTCGCTAACAATAACAGAAAACATTTCTCCGCTATTATTTTCTAAAGATCCGTCATCCTGAACCTGTACTTTTTTAGGAAACATGACACCAACCGTTCTCAGATCTTGTACAGACGAATCTTTTTTGCTTAACTGTTCTATTACATAGTCGTTGTAAGTAAAGCAAATCATCTCTCCGTCACCACTCCATGAATGCGCATGAGTACCACCTCTTAAAGCCCCGGATGTAAAGGGTTCCTGAATATCTCTTGCATCCATATAAATTGCTTTACCTGGATTTCCCACCTCTACTGCAACACCGGTTCTTCTGGTAAATCCATACGGATTTTTTTCAGATGCACTTCGGATACCCTGAATAAATATTACTTTATGATCTACCGGAGAAAAAGTAGCGGCTCCAACACCTGGGCCAAATTGGGTCTGATTTTTTGTTTCATATAATTCTCTGGTTTCTCCCGTCTCTATATTCATCATTTCTATGGTAGAAGTACTTCCTATTTTGGAGTCGTCATTCCGGGTGTCATAAACTATCCATTTTCCATCCGGAGAAATAACCTGTGTATGATTAATTAAATGTCCTTTATTTCCGAAAGTCAACTGTTTCTCTGTATGCATATTTTGTATTTGTGAATTACAAGAACTTAAACCGATAGCAAACCCTATCAGTATATATTTACAAAGTGCCTGTTTTTCGCTATAAATCATTGATATATAAAATTTGTATAAGACGAATTTATAGATTTATAATTAGTGTACAGTTGCAATATTTTGCATACTCCTGTTAAAAATTATCTATTTACTGGTTAAAAAAAATCCCGGCTCTTTTAAAAGAACCGGGATTTTACTATTCAGCAATAAGTCTTATTCGTATTCTTTGGCCGCCAGATATCTTTCGGCCTCTAAGGCTGCCATACAACCTGTTCCTGCCGCGGTAATCGCTTGTCTGAAGATTTTATCCTGTGCGTCTCCAGAAACGAAAACACCAGGAATCTTAGTTGATGTACTATCCGGATTAGTTATTATATAACCTGTTTCATCCATATCTAACCAATCCCTAAAAATATCTGTATTAGGTTTATGCCCAATAGCTACGAAAAATCCCGTAACTGCTAAGTCCCTTTCTTCCTGAGTTTGGTTATTTACTACTCTTACTCCGGTTACAGCTTTATTGTCTCCTAAAATCTCTTTAGTCTCTGTATTGTATAAAACTTCTATGTTTGGTGTATTTAATACACGTTTCACCATCGCTTTAGAAGCTCTAAATTCGTCTCTTCTTACTAACATGTACACTTTGTTACATAATTTAGACAGATAAGTTGCTTCTTCCGCTGCTGTATCACCAGCTCCTACAATGGCAACATCCTGGTTTTTAAAGAAGAAACCGTCACAAACTGCACAAGCAGAAACGCCAAAACCATTATATTTTTGCTCGGACTCTAAACCTAAGTATTTTGCAGATGCTCCTGTAGAAATGATTACCGTATCGGCTAAAATGGTTTTAACATCATCAACCATTACTTTATGAACTGGTCCCGAAAAATCTACAGCAGAAACGTAGCCAAAACGAATATCTGTACCAAACCTCTCGGCTTGTTTACGGAAATCTTCCATCATATCCGGCCCCATTACACCACCTGGGTATCCTGGAAAATTTTCTACATCTGTAGTCTGTGTTAACTGACCACCCATTTGCATCCCTGTTATCATCACAGGTTTTAAATCGGCTCTAGCTGCATAAATTGCTGCAGTATAACCTGCCGGGCCAGAACCTATAATTAAACATTTTACGTGTTCTAATTCTTCAGTCATGTTATTCATTTGTCGCAAATATAGGCTTCCCCCGAGAAAGCACAACACCCGCTCTGTTTTATTTACAATTCTATTAAATTACTTCTTTAGTGATTTTTTAATCCTCTTGATTAAAGCCGGTCCTTCATAAATGAAGCCTGTATAAATCTGTACCAGGGCAGCACCTGCATCCAGCTTTTCTTTTGCATCTTTTGCGGAATGAATCCCACCTACACCTATGATAGGGAATGCTTTATTTGACTTATTTGAAAGGTATCTTATCACTTCTGTAGATCTGTCTTTTACAGGTTTCCCACTTAAGCCTCCCATTTCCTTTTTCAGATATTCCGATGAATTCAAATTATCTCTGGAAATAGTTGTATTGGTAGCTATTACGCCTGCAATCCTGGTTTCCTGTACAATCTCTACAATATCATCTAACTGAGAGTCTGTTAAATCCGGAGCTATCTTCAATAAAATAGGTTTGGAAATACCATTTTTGTTATTTCTTTCCTGTAAAGTATTCAGAATATTTTTTAGTGGTTCTTTTTCCTGTAATGCTCTTAAATTGGGTGTATTCGGAGAACTGACATTAACGACAAAATAGTCTACTACATTAAATAAACGATCGAAACACTTGATGTAATCGCTTACGGCATCTTCGTTTGGTGTATTTTTATTTTTTCCAATATTTCCGCCAATAATTAAACCATCTCGTTTTACATATTCCAATTTTCTGGCCAGTACGTCAACTCCCTTATTGTTAAAGCCCATTCTATTGATAAGCGCTTCGTCTGCAGGCAAACGAAACATTCTCGGCTTATCATTCCCCGGTTGAGGTAAGGGCGTTACCGTACCAACTTCTATAAAACCAAAACCAAAATTGGCCAGTTCTTCAATATATTCTCCGTTTTTGTCAAAACCTGCAGCTAAACCTACCGGATTTTTAAATTTCAGACCAAATACTTCTCTTTCTAAAGACGGATGTTCGTATGTAAAACTTCCTTTAATAAGTTTTGGTAATCCCCAGATTTTCTGTGCTGTTTGTAGTGTTCCAGTAACAAAATGATGTATTTTCTCGGGGTCGAATTGAAAAAAAATTGGCTTTAAAAACTGATACATGGCGCAAATGTAAATATTAAATTTCTGTTCTCTCAGAAAAAGTTGCATCCTGTTTTCACATTCAATATACTCACTATTATTAAATTGCAATTTTCGTTAAAGCAGTAAAGAGAAATTGATTATTAAAAAAAACAGATCTCTAAAAAACCAGAATTCCTATAAGCCTCTATTAAAAATTATTTTTGATTACCCACTTAATAACAATTGTACATTTTAGATTACTTTTGATGCTTTGTCAACTTAAAACATGAAAATACATAAACAGCTTTATTTAATCTCATTAGCTACATCTTTTTTAATAGCGTGTAACAACGGAAAGCAAGTAAAAAATCAAACAGAAAGTATCGCTACACAAACAGTAAACACTTCGAGTGACGAACCTCAGAACCCGAAAATAAGTACTTTCACAGATTTCACTCCAAATGAACTGGGAAAAGTGATGGTATTGGAATATCATTTAATTGGAGAACCGGAAGATAGATGGAGAAGAACACCTGAAAATTTCAGAAAAGACCTTCAGATGTTGTATGACAACAATTTCTACCCGGTTTCTGTATTAGATCTGGCATATGGAAAATTGGATATCCCAGCGGGAAAAACTCCTTTCGCCATTACTTTTGACGATTCCAGCGCCGGCCAGTTTAGGTTTATTGAAAAGAACGGAAAAACAGAAGTTGATCCTAACTGTGCAGTGGGAATCATGGAAGATTTCAAGAAAAAACATCCTGATTTCCCAATAACGGCCAGCTTCTATGTGCTTCCTGCTATAAAAACTACACTCAGACTTTTTGCACAGCCGGAATTTAAGAAGGAGAAACTGGAATGGCTGATAAAAAATGGTTACGAAATAGGTAATCATGGTTGGTACCACGTTCCGTTAAATAAACTGGATGATGCAGGTGTTCAAAAGCATTTAGGTATGTTTGTTAAAGAAATTAAAGAGTTTATTCCAAATTATGAGGTAAGGAGTCTGGCTTTACCTTTGGGAATGCATGCTAAAAATCTTCCACTGGAATCAAAAGGAAAATTTGAGGATGTGAACTATAACCATGAAGTTGTTTTATTGGTAGGATCGGCTACTTCGGTTTCTCCTTATCACAAAGATTTCAATAGACTAGCGGTTGAGCGCGTTCAGGCCGGAGATACTGAATTTGGACCTGCTCATTTTATGAAACTTCAAAATAAGCACAAGACCCGTTATTATAGTGATGGCGATGCCAAAACGATAACTGCTCCAGAGAGCTATAAAGATCAGATCAATCCAAAGCTAAGTAAAGACTATAAAATTAACTGGATTACGGTAGATAATGCGGAGAACAAATAAAATTCTGACTCAATTCCTTTTGATCCCGAGCATCGGGAGAAGAACCCTACATGCGGGTATAAACTTTTTATAATGGGATGCCTCGTTATACTCAGCATAACGAAACTGGGAATGGATTCTGCGTTAACTTCTCGCTAATACAAAAACATTTGGAAAGAAATCTCCTTCAGTATGAATTCTGAAGGAGATTTTCTTCGATAAATCGGAACAGGTTCCTCTAGAATCGTTAAAATAACTATGATTTTTGTCTTTTAGACAGCTTATACTTCAAAACCCTATTAACCACATTTACTGGATCCACAATCTTTACAGGTCAGACAACCTTCCTGATATTGCAGATTTGTAGAATTACAGTTAGAACATTTAGCAGACCCTGCACTTGCTCCTTCGGGAATATAACGTTTCAAAGCTCTTGCTACACCATTTTTCCACGTGTTTATATGTTCATCCAATTGCAGTTTATTAATTAAATCTACTACCTTCTCTATTGGCATTCCATGGCGTAAAGTACCCGAAATCAGCTTCGCATAGTTCCAGTATTCAGGGTTAAATTTATAAGATAAACCTTCTATGGTTGTTTTATAACCTCTTTGATTCTTATACTGAAAGTCATACCGTGATGATCCGTCTTCATCTTTATTTTTGATGATTAATCCATCATTGACCCAGCGAGGCAATAAAATACCATCTTCATCATCAGAAAGACCTGTAAAAATCTCGTAAGGCCTTCCATCTATTAATCCGATAAAAGCAATCCACTTATCTTTATTGTTCTGAAAACGTACAACATCGGCTTCCAAAATCTGTGGCCTTATAGTGGGGAAAGAAGTAGCCGGTAATAGCGCTTCCGGTTCTTCTTTATTCTCTTTTTTCTCTTCAGTAGAAATCAAAACGCCGGAACGTGAACCATCTCTGTAGACCGTCACACCTTTACATCCTGATTTCCAGGCTTCCATATACAATTCACCTACTAATTCTTCAGATACATCATTCGGCATATTGATTGTAACACTGATCGAATGATCTACCCATTTTTGGATAGCTCCCTGCATATGCACCTTTTTCAAATAATCTACATCATTGGAAGTTGCTTTGTAATAAGGAGATTTCTTTACCAGTTCGTCCAACTCTTCATTACTATAATTTATGGTTGTATCATAGCCGTTGATTTCCATCCATTTTTTAAAACCATGATGAAACACAACATATTCTTCCCATGAATCGCCAACTTCATCTACAAAATCTACCCTAACGTTTTTATCATTTGGATTCACTTTTCTCCTGCGCTTATAAACAGGCATAAAAACCGGCTCTATACCAGAAGTCGTTTGCGACATTAAACTTGTTGTACCTGTTGGCGCAATAGTTAACAAAGCGATATTACGACGACCATATTCCAGCATTTCATAATAAAGTTTAGAGTCTGCTTCGGCCAGTCTTTTTATGAAAGGATTATTTTTTTCTCTTTCCGCATCAAAAATCGGAAATGCACCACGCTCTTTTGCTGCCATAACAGAAGCCCTATAAGCCTCAATAGCAATTAATTTATGTATATCAACAGAAAAAGCAATTCCTTCATCACTACCATATCTCAGTCCTAAAGCAGCAAGCATATCACCCTCTGCTGTAATTCCAATTCCTGTTCTTCTTCCCTCTTCTGCTTTTTTACGAATATTCAACCAAAGATTATGCTCTACTCTTTTCACCTCTTCATCTTCCGGATCTGCATCAATTTTTGCTAAAATTGCATCTACCTTTTCAAGTTCCAGATCTATGATATCATCCATTATCCTCTGAGCAGCCCCTATATGTTCCTTGAATAGGTCAAAGTCAAAGGCTGCCCTTTTGGTAAAAGGATTATTCACATAAGCATAAAGGTTAACTGCCAATAAGCGACAGGAGTCATAAGGGCATAACGGAATCTCGCCACATGGATTGGTAGACACCGTTTTATATCCCAAATCTGCGTAACAGTCCGGAACAGATTCGTTAATAATAGTATCCCAAAACAAAATACCGGGTTCTGCTGAACGCCAGGCATTATGCACAATTTTTTTCCAAAGCTGTTTGGCATTGGTTTGTTTACTTACCAATGGGTTAGCAGAATCTATAGGATATTTCTGAATAAAATCTACATCATTTTCAACAGCTTGCATAAATGCATTACTGATTCTTACTGATACATTTGCTCCCGTAACCTTTCCCTGCTCCAGCTTCGCGTCAATAAAGCCTTCCGCATCCGGATGTTCTATAGAAATAGATAGCATCAATGCACCTCTCCGACCATCCTGAGCTACTTCCCTTGTAGAGTTTGAATAACGCTCCATAAACGGCACAATTCCCGTTGATGTAAGTGCAGAATTTTTCACGGGAGACCCTTTAGGTCTAATATGAGAAAGATCGTGTCCTACTCCCCCTCTGCGCTTCATTAACTGTATTTGCTCCTGATCTATTTTCATGATACCACCGTAAGAATCGGATTTCCCATCATTCCCTATAACAAAACAGTTTGAAAGTGAAGCTATCTGATAAGGGTTACCTATACCTGTCATAGGGCTACCCTGCGGAATGATGTATTTGAAGTTTCTGATAAGTTCGAATACCTGATCTTCCGACATTGGATTTGGATATTTCGACTCTATTCTGGCAATTTCAGATGCAATACGTCGGTGCATATCATCTGGTGTCTTTTCATATAAATTACCATACGAGTCTTTAAGTGCATACTTATTGACCCAAACTCTGGCAGCCAGATCATCTCCGTTGAAATATTTCAAACTCGCTTCAAATGCTTCCTCCTGAGTATAGGTTACTTTAGAACCTTTTGTATCAGTTATTTCCATAGCTTTTTCAGATTTTTATTGATAACAGATATAATCAAATTTAAAAAAATAAAAACTTTAAAAAGAATTCACATTACAAAAGTTTACAAAAAAAACCAAACAAAAGTCTAGTAATCAATAATTTAAATATTTTGAAAATTAAAAAAGTTTACAAATTTTAAACAACAAAAATATACTTCAATAGATTTACAGCAACAAAAAAAGTGTTTCTTATGAAACACTTTAGAAATATTGAAACACTTGTATTCTTAATGTACAATCTTCCATACCAACTCTTTCATTAAATCGCCATCGTTGGTATTTCCTGTAGAGTCTACCCCTTTCGACTTCGCATCATACTCTCTTAATAAGCTGATAATTTCAAAAACCTTAGCCCATGAGTAATTTCGGGCTGCAAGTTCATAGTCTTTTACAAAGTAGGGATTTACACCCAAAACTTTGGCTGCCTCCCCTTTATCTTGTAAATAATGATATTTAAGAATTTTTGAAAAGTAGGTATATAAGTTCCCCATTACCAACACCAAAGGATTAGACTTTGGATTTGCTTCGAAATAGTTGATAATCTGGTTGGCCTTTAACACATCTTTTCTGCCTAAAGCATTCTGAAGTTCAAAAACATTATACTCTTTGCTGATACCTATATTATCCTGAATTTCTTTAGTTCCTATTTCCTGGCCCTGAGTAACATTAAGCATCAGCTTCTCTACCTCATTTGCTATTTTACCGAGGTCGTTACCCAAATATTCGGCCAGTAATTGTGATGCCTTCGGATTGATGTGATACCCTCTGGCCCTTACAAATTCATCTATCCATCCAGGAACTTTATTTTCGTAAATCGTAGCAGATTCAAAGACAAGACCACTTTTTTCTATGGTCTTGTATACTTTCTTCCGCTTATCGAATTTACTGTATTTATGGCAAAGTATTAAGACAGTACTTTGCAAAGGTTTTTCACAATAAGCCTGAAAAGCATCTGCTATCTTATCGAATTTCAAATCCTGTGCTTCCTTAACCATAATGACCTGATAATCGCTCATCATGGGAAAACGTTTTGCAGCATTTAAGACATTCACAGGATCGGTATCTTTACCGTAAAAAATACTCATATTAAAACCTCTTTCTGCTTCAGTCAATACTGTACTTTCCAGTGCATCGGCTATAAGATCTATATAGTAACTTTCTTCGCCGTGTAGTAAATAAATAGGTTTAAACTTCCTGTTTTTTATTTCTTTTAGAATATCAGCTGCTGTCATTTGGTGACTAAATTAAAGATTATTACCAAAATAAATTGCAATGTTAAAAATTACAGTCTTATTTTAGCATCATGTTTGAGCCCATACCTTTAAATTTACCGCCTTATCCTTTTAAGTTAACGAAGAAAGCGTACCAGCTTTATATCTTCGATGAAATACGTAAAAAGAATTTGGTTTTAACTCCCGAAGAATGGGTTAGACAGCATTTTATCCAATATCTGATTCGGCACAAGAAGTATCCCAAATCTTTAATTAAACTTGAAGGCGGACTTACACTAAATCAACTTCAGAAAAGAACAGACATTGTCATTTTTGATATCTACGGAAAACCCGACATTTTAGTGGAGTGCAAAGCTGCGCATGTAAAGATTGGCCAAAAGGTTTTTGACCAGATCGCAAGGTATAATTTCGTCCATAAAGTAAATTACTTAATTACCACAAACGGTATCGAACATTACCATTGTAAAATGAATTATGAAGACGAAAGCTATTTGTTTATTCAGGATATACCAAATTATAAATAGCTCAGAATGTTTTTATAAAAATTGAAACTTTAAATTATCCATTTACGTAATAAAGTAAAAATATTACAAAATGGATCAAAAATCAATCCTTGTTAAAAGAGAAAGTGGGTTTGTGGCGAAGTTTTGTATGCTTTTAACAGCTATTCAATTAATTCTATTGGCGTATTCGTATTCCAAAAACGCATTGTTCGACTACAGATATATTTTTATTACGCTTTCGTCGGTCACACTTATCTGCATAATAGTCAATATTATAAACAATAAAAAAACCTGTTTTTTGCAGATAAAAGATAACTATTTAAAAATATCCAGAAGCAGAGAAAAGCTGGAAGACATTTCCATTCAAATAAATGAAATTGCTTATTTCGAAACCAGATTCAATAAAATCATCATTTACGATACCCATTCAAACGCTTACAGCGTAAATCTGGACCATATTAAATCGGATAAAAAAAGATGGGAGATAAAAGAAACTTTGCGCCAACTGGGATCTTGTCAGCAAAAAGTTGTGTAACGTCACCGTTTATAAGTGCCGTACTCATAAAAATATAAAGAGATCCTTATACTTTTTCCAAAAAACTAAGGCACAAAAATCAAATCTTTGTGCCTTAGTTTTAGTATTTGGTTGGAGATGCTTATAAACTCATCAATGTCTCTTCTAAAATCTTAATTTTAGCATCCGCGTCAGCTTGTTTATTCTTTTCATTTGCTACAATTTCCGGTTTAGCATTTTGCACAAACCGTTCGTTGCTCAGCTTTGCATTCACTGCCTTTAAGAAACCTTTTAAATAAGCTATTTCTTTAACAATTTTCTCTTTCTCGGCCTCTATATCAATATTTCCTTCTAACGGAATATAAAACTCATCTCTACCAGCTAAAAAAGAAGCGGCGCCAGCTAATTTATCACTTACCTCATTAAACTCACTAATATTAGCTAATTTGAAAACGATGTTTTTATAGTTGCTATAATCAATCTCCGATCCCTTTTTAAGAGATAGTGTTAAAGTTTCCTTAGGCGAGATCTGTCTAGTATTCCTCACATTTCTGATTTCAGAAACGATCTGTTTAACCACTTCGATATCTTTCAGAATATTAGTATCAAAAGTTTGTGAAGATTCCATTTGAGCTACTATACAGCAATTTTCTGCGTCTCTTGCTCCAAAAACTTCGTCATGCCAAAGTTCCTCGGTAAGGAAAGGCATAAACGGATGCAATAATTTCAAAATCCGTTCAAAGAAATCTACCGTAGCCTTATAAGTAACAGCATCAATTGGCTGTTGGTATGCTGGTTTCACCATTTCCAGGTACCAGGCACAGAAATCGTCCCAAACCAGTTTATAAGAATCCATTAAAGCTTCATTCAATCGATACTGATCAAAATTCGATTCAATTTCTTTCAATGCCTCATTAAATCTGGCCTCAAACCAGGCTATAGATTGTTCATTTTGGCAAGCCAGAGAATTATCTACCTCCCACCCTTTTACCAAACGGAAAGCATTCCATACCTTGTTGCCAAAATTTCTTCCCTGTTCACAAGAAGCCTCGTCAAACATAATATCGTTTCCGGCAGGAGAGCTTAACAACATGCCCACGCGAACACCGTCTGCACTGTATTTATCTATCAAATCCAAAGGATCCGGAGAATTACCCAGTGATTTGGACATTTTACGGCCAATTTTATCGCGAACAATACCGGTTAGGTAAACATTCCTGAAAGGTATTTCGCCTGTAAACTCATGGCCAGCCATGATCATCCGGGCAACCCAGAAGAAGAGTATCTCTGGTGCTGTAACTAAATCATTAGTTGGATAGTAGTATTGGAAGTCTGCATTTCCCTTATTTTCGGGATGACCACAAACCGAAGGATCAAAAACCGAAATTGGCCATAACCAGGATGAGAACCAGGTATCAACCACGTCTTCATCTTGTTGAAGATCTTCTAATTTTAAATCTGCATATTTTGCATCTCTGGCCTTAAACGCACTTAAAGCTGCTGCTGCTGTTTTTGCTACTTCAACGTCTCCGTTAGGAGCATAAAAAGCCGGAATTTGTTGTCCCCACCAAAGCTGTCTCGAAATACACCAATCTTTTACATTTTCCATCCAATGACGGTATGTATTGATGAACTTTTCAGGAATTAACTTAATATCTCCGTTATTTACATATTCCAAAGCGGGAACGGCCATCTCTCCCATCTTACAGAACCACTGTAAAGAAAGTTTTGGTTCTATTACCGCATCTGTCCTTTCAGAGAAACCAACCTGAGATTTGTATTCTTCAATTTTATCTAAGGCGCCTTCCTCTTCCAATAACACAGCTATTTTCTTCCTCGCAATAAAACGGTCTTCACCAACTAAAATTTGGGCCTTTTCGTTTAAAGTACCATCGTCATTTAAAATATCAATTACTTCCAAATGATGTTTTACACCCAGTTCATAGTCATTCAGATCGTGAGCCGGAGTTACTTTTAAACAACCCGTACCAAAATCAGCCTCCACATATTCATCCGGAATAATGGTAATTTCTTTATGAATTAAAGGAATCTGAACTTTTTTGCCATGTAAATGCAGATAACGTTCATCGCTGGGATTAACGCAAACTGCAGCATCTGCCATAATGGTTTCTGGTCTTGTAGTAGCAATGGTTACAAATCCATCTCCATCTGCCAGCTTATATTTAATATAATATAGTTTTTGATTAACTTCTTTACGGATAACTTCTTCATCAGAAACAGCGGTTAAACCTTTCGGATCCCAGTTTACCATTCTGATACCACGATAAATCAGACCTTTTTTATGCAAATGAATAAATGTATCAATTACCGCTTCCGAAAGCGTTGGATCCATGGTAAAAGCAGTACGATCCCAATCACATGAGGCCCCCAGTTTTTTCAACTGTTCCAAAATGATTCCGCCATACTTTTCTTTCCATTCATAAGCATATTTCAGAAATTCTACCCTTGTTAAATCCTTTTTATTAATTCCTTTCTCCTTTAGCATAGCAACCACTTTTGCTTCGGTAGCAATAGATGCGTGATCTGTACCCGGAACCCAACAAGCATTCTTTCCCTTCATTCTGGCTCTACGAATCAGAACGTCCTGAATGGTATTATTTAACATGTGTCCCATATGCAAAACTCCGGTGACGTTTGGCGGAGGAATAACAATGGTGTAGGGCTCACGTTCGTCTGGAACCGATTTAAAAAACTTGTTTTCTAACCAGTAAGAATACCATTTACTCTCTGCTTCTTTAGGGTTATACGTCTTGGAAATGCTCATATGATGTGTAAAAATCTAACAATCTGCAAAAATACACTTTCAAAGTGAAATGAACAATCGGATTTTATCCATGAAGGTCACTAAAATCAGAGGTAAGATGACTACTAAATCACTAGTCAATGGCAAAATCTACTGAATGGATTAATTTAACTGATGAACTATCAAAAATTCCATTCTCAATACACAGTACTTATTAGCCAATACAAATAAGTTAAAGCACTATCCAACCGAAAGCTACTAATGACTAATGGACCAATGAATTAAATACCACAAGTAACAAGCTTGTTTAATTGAAACAAAACTCTGGCAAATAGTGTATTTTAGTAGATATTATCATTAAAGAAAATGAGGCTTAAATCAAAACTAATACTTTCTCTGTGCGCAGGAATGTGTTGCTTAAGTGCTTATGCAGACAAACCCACCAGCAAGGCACAAGATAAATTCATCGATCCGGCAAATATGGATCTTTCTGTTAAACCAGGAGATGATTTTTATACTTATGCAAGCGGGACCTGGATAAAAAACAATCCAGTACCACCTAAAGAAACCCAATGGGGTTCTTTTAACGTACTTATGGACTTTAACATCAACGCTGTTAAAGATATTTTGGTTAAGGCCGCAGCAAACAACAATGCTCCTGCCGGATCAATAGAAAAACGTGTTGGAGATTTTTATGCTGCCGGAATGGATACGCTTACTATCGAAAAGTTAGGCTATATTCCTATTCAAGCTGATTTAGCCAAAATTTCGGCAATAACGTCTAAAGCTCAGTTTGTTGATGCTTTGGCAACCCTTAGAGTATCGGGACTGGCTTCTCCACTTTTCGATCTTTATGTCGAGCAAGACAGTAAAAATCCGGAGGTAATGATACCGCAATTTTTTCAGGGTGGGACAACACTTCCTGATAAGGATTACTACCTGAAGGACGACAACCGAAGCAGACAAATCCGAGAAGCCTATATAAAATACATTAATAAACTGTTTGTATTAACAGGTTCTGCAAAAGAACAAGCTGCAATTTATGCTAAAACTATTTTATCTCTGGAAACAGAATTAGCCAAAGCACAAATGAGCCGCGTTGAACTGAGAGATCCCCAACTTACTTACAATAAGCTTTCTGTTCAGCAATTAACCAAAGATGCACCCACTATAAACTTCGAAAAACTTTTGCCGAAGATGTTAGTAAATAATGAAAAATATGTTCTGGTAAACAGCCTCGACTTTTTCATTACTGCAAATAAATTGGTTGAACAAAGGCCATTAAACGACTTAAAAATATATCTGAAATGGAATATCCTAAAAAATGCAGCAGCTTACTTAAGCTCTGATTTTGTAAAGGCTAATTTTCAATTCAATCAGGTGATAACTGGACAAAAAATTCCTACTCCAAGATGGCAGAAAATTTCTTCTCAAACAGATAAGAATATCGGCGAACTGTTAGGTCAATTATATGTTTCAGAATATTTCAAACCGGAGGCTAAAGCCAGAATGGACGAAATGATCCGGAATTTATCAAAGGCTTTTGAAATCAGAATCAATAATCTGGATTGGATGTCGGCCGAAACCAAGGTAAAAGCATTAGAAAAGCTAAAAGCATTTACTCCAAAAATTGGTTATCCCAGCAAATGGCAAGACTACAATGGTTTAGTTATTAATAGAAAAACCTATTTTCAAAACTTAACTAATGCAGAAAAATGGTCTTATCAGGACATGGTAAATCAACTTGGTAAGCCTATAGACAAGACCAGATGGGGAATGACAGCTCCAACAGTTAATGCTTACTACAACCCGGTAATGAATGAGATTGTTTTCCCTGCGGGTATTTTGCAATTCCCTTTCTTCGACCCTAATGCAGACGATGCTGTAAACTATGGTGGAATTGGGGCAGTAATTGGACATGAAATATCCCATGGCTTTGATGATGCAGGTAGCCAATATGATGCTAAGGGGGCTTTAAATAACTGGTGGACAAAAAAAGACAGGGAAAAGTTCGATGCCAGAACGGAAAAACTGGTAAATCAGTTCAACAATTATAAAATATTGGATACTCTTTCTGTTAATGGTCGCTTAACTTTAGGAGAAAACATTGGGGACCTGGGTGGATTAAATGCTGCTTATACTGCATTTAAAATGACTAAAGAAGGTCAAAGCAAAGAAAAAATTGATGGATTTACTCCTGATCAAAGGTTTTTCTTATCCTGGGCCCAGGTCTGGAGAGGTAATATTTTACCTGAAACAGCATCAAGATACATTCTGATGGATCCACATTCTCCTGAAGAATACCGTACTATTGGCCCTTTGGTTAATATGGATGAATGGTACACTGCGTTCGATGTTAAGCCAGGCGACAAACTCTATAAAAAACCAGAAGACCGGATAAAAATATGGTAAATTAATTTTAAACATTTTTCTTAGTAAAGGCTGGTTGCTATGGTAACCGGCCTTTACTTTTTGCTTTCATTCAGAAATTATAATTTATCTACTCTAAAAGAAACCTTACAAATAACACCATAAGTCGTAATCTTACCATCTTTTACATGAGCTTTTTGTTCTTTTACCCAAACAGAATCAACATTATGAATGGTTTTAGAAACCTCATTAACTGCTTGTTGAACAGCATCATCAAAACTTTTTTCTGAGGAAGCAATAACTTCAATAACTTTAACAACTGCCATAATAATAAAATTTAGGATTTCACAATTGGAGACACTTTATTTATGCCGCTTATAAAGAGGCTCTTACATTAGCAACTAAAAATCGGGAGCAATGTTTTCTTATTTTTTAATTTTATATATTAATGATATAAGGTTCTGCTGTAGGTAATTCCTAACTTCAATAATTATGAATTAAAAATATCCGTTATTTCCGGCATGAATATGGCCTTGACTTTAATGTCTATAAAAATGATTCTGACCGATAAAGTATGCCAAACTAATTTTTAAATAACAAAAACGTATATTATTTCTCCAACTTTTGACGTTTTCATTTTATTTCTATCTTTAAAATATGGCGCATCTTATTTTATCTATTTTTCTTACTGTTTTCTCATATATCTTACCTCAGAGTAATAAAGAGGAGGATTATGATGTTTTCCTGAAAGAAAATATAAAAGGCGATATTCCTTCAATTACTATTGATTCCCTTAAAACGATAGATAACATTGTCTTTCTAGACGTTAGAGAAAAAGAGGAATTTGACATTAGCCATATAAGAAGCGCTAAAAATGTTGGGTACATTTGGTTCGATATGAGAAGAGTTTACGATATTCCGAAATCTGCTCATATTGTAGTTTACTGTACAATTGGTAATAGGAGCGAAAAAATTGGCAGTAAACTGGTCAAAGCAGGATATAAAAATGTGTACAATCTTTATGGTGGACTCATCCAATGGACAAACGATGGGCAAGCGCTTTTCAGGAATGATGGGGCACAAACCACAGAAATCCATACGTACAACAAGGATTGGGCACAATGGGTTAAAAAAGGAGCAATAGTTTTTTAGCATGGATTCAGACAATAAGACACTTACTATAATAACAACAGCAGATAATTCAAGAACTATCTATAACCCTATTGTTGACGAAAATTACCACAGTATGCATGGAGCCGTGGAAGAAAGCAACCATGTATTTCTAAATTCCGGTCTCAGGTATTTTTTAGCCGATAACGAAAGTAAGCGGGTCTCTGTACTGGAAGTAGGATTTGGAACAGGTTTAAATTTTCTGCTTACTGCCGATTTTTGTACTGGAACAGCAATCAACCTGAATTATGTAGGAATTGAAGCATTTCCTTTGGAATTCGATTTTATAGAGTACACAAATTATCACGAACTTGTATCTCAAAATACCTGGCAGGGATACAAAGACACCTATAGTCAGGCATTAGAAAGATTTATTCCACTAAATAATTTTTGCAATTACCATATAGCTTATACAGAATTAATGAATTTTAGTTCTGATGAGTTGTTTGACGTGATTTACTTTGATGCTTTTGCTTCTAAAAAACAGCCAGAAATGTGGTCTGCAGAAGCCATAACCCACACAGTAAGTTTTTTGAAACCAGGTGGTGTATTTGTAACATATGCCATCACCGGAGATTTAAAAAGAATAATGAAATCTTTAGGTATGAAGGTAGAAAAAGCACCAGGCTCTGCCGGAAAAAGAGAAATGTTAAGAGCTATAAAAATTTAGTTTTAGCTAAAATAATCGTTAAACATGTTCGATAATCAGTAAACAAGCCGGTATTATAACCGGCTTGAATCATGCATTTCAATTGCCTTACCTATATTATTTATAGTTCGCTCGTCTAAATCTCCCCAAATCTGTTCCCATGCATTATGTTCATTTCTCCTTAAACGAGCTATTTCTACTCCATTAGTTTCACATATAAAATATGGAACGCCATCTGTAGTATCTTCTGGTTGTATTTGCAAATCAAATGCCTTATCATCCTTATCCCCGATATTCACACGGACATTGAATTTTTGATATTTCGTATCTTTCATAGTAGAAGGAATTATGATGATTAATCTAATTATCTCTATCTATGTCAAAACCAATATCATGCCATAAACACAGTTTATTCTTCCGATGGAATTAAAATAATCTTGAAATAAACACGGCCTGGGCCCCCTCCTGTTATTTGAGTATAATCAGAATATTGCATTCTAACCTGAATATCAGAGTTAGAGGTATCGAAACTATAAGCGATGCCTAAATAGGTATGTGGAATTTGCTCCCATATTTTATTATCGTAGCTTATATATACTAGTATCCCGTCATAATCGTTGTAAAAATTATCAGTTTCATAAAGCGGAATAGTCGATACAAAAGTCTTTCCATCATCAACCAATGTCCATTGTGATCCAGACCTTTCGGCATAAATGGTTTTATTGGTAACAGTATAATAATTGTTAACATCTTTCTGGCATGAAGTAACTCCTAGAATAATCACACCCGCAATTAAAAATAATATTCTTTTCATCTCCGTGTCTTTTAATAATTAGACGATAAATTCTTGTCTATAGTTTCATCCTATAACAAAAAAAGCACCACATTTTGTGATGCTTATTGGTAAGACGCTTATATAATAAAAAAGTTTAATCCTATACTTTATAATCTGCTACACCTGCAGCTTTAAGCAACAAATTATGAAGCTCATAATTTTTAACAAAGGGTTTCAATAATTCGCTTCCTGGCCCAAACATCGCCAGCTCTACATAGTCTCCTGTATGCTGTATACCACCCCATCCTACCGAATTATGAGCAGACTGTATTTGTGAATACTGTTTGTATGGTAGCTTATAAGGATTATACAGACCATCTTCGTCCAGATTTTCGTAATGCTTAAGAATCAGTTTAGCTTCTTCCGGTTGAATAATATAGCCCTGCGCAAATTCTATTCGCTCTATTAGCTGTGATGGCAAAGTACTTTTACCAATGCCGTTTAACACCCAGTTATTAGATTGCTTATACCTTTGCAAACTATCGAAATTTTTATCTGCTTTACCGCCATAATATAAACCTGGATTTGAATTTCCGTGATCTGTGGTTACGACAACCAAAGTTTCCTTATCTTTTTCTGCAAACTCCATAGCTACAGCAATAGCCTCGTCAAAAGCTATCTGGTCGTACAATGTCGCTGATGTATCATTTGCATGAGCCGCCCAATCTACCTTTCCACCTTCTATTTGTAAAACAAAACCATTTTTATTTTGGGAAAGAGAAGTAATTGCCTGTCTGGCCATCTCTGCAAGGCTTGGAATTTTTTCCATCAATTCCTTGTCCGATGACCTGTCTATTGCATACGGCAACGCATCCTGATAAAAGATTCCTAAAATTGGCTGTTTTGCGCCATTATGCCCCATTAATGACTTGCGGTCTTTAAATACGGCATAACCTTTCTTTTCAAAATCTGCAAATACGTTCTGTCCATCTTTCCTTAATTTCGGGTCGAAGTTTTCCAAGCCCCCTCCCATAATAACGTCTATGCCTAATTCCAGATATTTTTTTGCAATTCCTGGTTCATCACTACGCTTTTTACTGGTTACACAAAAACCTGCCGGAGTAGCATGTGTAGCCATCACAGTAGTAACAACACCAGCCGCTTTACCTGCTTTTTTAAATTTCTGCCAAATAGGTGTGTTCTCTGTTCCATCTGCATTTACATTTAAAGAACCATTAGGAACTCTTTTTCCACCACCCCATGAAGAACTCGCAGCAGCAGAATCTGTCACTAACGAATTTGCGGAAGCAGTATCCATTAAAGCTCTTGTTACCTTGTTTTGTTCATATAATTTCATCCAGTTAGAACTTCTTCCCTCTTTTCTTTGCAATAGTAAATTCGCCATATTCAAAGTTCCTATGCTCATACCATCACTTACCAGAAAAATAATATTTTTTGCTAACTGACCTTTCTTTGCTGATGGTGCTGCCAGCATCTCTATTGGAGAGAATAGCGTACCGCCTAAAAAAGCTAAGGCGCCGCCTTTAAAGAGATCTCTTCTTTTCATGCTTTAAAGTTATGATTAGAATGTTAATTTGTCGTAATCTGTCTAAGAATATTCTGATTCTTATAAAAACCGATTAAAAACCTGACGGTAAATTGTAATTTTTAGACTTCCAATAACTTATCAGATAAGGGATATTTCTTTCAAATCTCAGAAAGTCTTTATGCTGCGTTCTCGTCCATCCGGACTCTGCATAAGCTGCAATACGTGGAAAAGTCTGATATGAAATATCTTTAAATTCAGGTGTCCATTCACTCCACATCTGTGTTCCAAGGCCCACAATCAGTTTCTGTTGTTCTGCATTTAAACCTGCCGGAACCGGATTAAATCCGTATGCTTTTTTTAAATCAATTTGCTGATAAGTATAATCCAGATAAGTAAATCGGTGATCTGAATTAATAATTTCATAACCTTTATCTATACCAAACAACAAATCTTTGGCATCACCTTTCCAGAATTGGACTATCGCTTTTTTCGACAACGAAGTATTTGCATTTTCCTCATTTGCCCATTCATGTACGTTTTTCCCCAATATCTCGTTCCATCCTATTATCCTCTTACCCAAAGAATCTTCGACAAATTTTGATACCTCGTTAGTGAAGTAAACATGAAGATCATAATAATTTTTAATACCATGCCTAACCATATAATCCTGTACCGATTTAGAGTTCTTCCATTGGTCAAATTTCACTTCATCTCCTCCTATATGAATATATTGAGAAGGGAATAGTTCTGAAACCTCTTTTAAAACCTGATGAATAAAATGCCTGGCTCTTTCATCGCTAACATCTAAAACTGCACTTTCGACCCCAAAACGGGTAGGGATCTTCATTTGTTGTTTAGTAGTCCCTAAATAAGGATAGCTGGCAATTGCTGCAGAAGTATGTCCTGGCATACTAATTTCGGGAATAATCGTAATCTGACGCTCGGCAGCATAAGCGATAATTTCCTTTATATCTTGCTGAGTATAAAAACCACTATGCGCTTTGTGATCCGAAATTTCGCTCTTCCATTTTTTTCCGTTGTCGTTTATTTGCGTACTGTCTCTTTTCGAACCTATTTGAGTCAGCAACGGAAATGCTTTAATTTCTATTCTCCAGCCCGCATCATTAGTTAAATGCCAATGAAATTTATTCATTTTTAATAAAGCCATTTCATCCAAAAGCTGCTTTACAACTTCCTTTCCATGAAAATACCGGGCTTCGTCCAGCATAAAAGATCTCCATCTAAAGGCAGGCTCATCTTTAATGGTCACCAAAGGGATTTCAAGCGATTTCAACATAAATTGATTTAAGCTTTGAATTCCGTAAAAAATCCCTGTTTCGGTAGCCGCTTTTATTTCTATTTTGTTTTTAGAAACAGAAAGCTCATATGATTCAGAATGGTCGGATACGTCTGAGCTCAATAACAGCCGAATCTCAACGCCCTTTTTCACGGTGGTCTTTGAAATTCCTCTTTTATGAAGGACTTCCTGTAAATACGCTTTCTGATTTGAATTGCCAGCGATGTATACGCCTTTAGACAAACTTACAGAACCTTCTTTAAACACTACATTATTGGGGTAAGGAATTATCGATACTTCTGTTTGTCCAAAAACATTGTTGCTTATTAGTAAAATCAGAAGTAGATGTATGATCTTAAAATATTTCATAAAATGGTTTATAAAAGGGTGTTTCAAAAGTTTTTTTGTCCTGATTTCCGAATGCTTTCGGAAAAGAATCATCTTCAGAAGCATTAAAAAAAGAGCCTGCCTATCGACAGACAGGTCTCTTTCTAAGGTCGTGTTTTTGAAACACCCTCAATTTATTTAACTATTGAGAAATTGCAGCTCCCATTACTGTTTTACCAGATCGGCTTTTTCCATTTTGATCAACAGATAACAGAGCGCTTTCCAAAGCCAGATTTGAAGCTAAAATCTGTAGCTGTAAAGTGCTCATTCCCAATTTTGCTGCCGCACTTGCCGAACTCGCCAGTGGAATAGTTTGACCAAAACCTCCATATCTTCCAAAGGGATTAAATGCGGTTGTCGGATCGAAACTTTGACTAGCATCTAAAACACCATCGTAGTTGAATACTCCTGTTCCAATAACGGAAGAACGGGAAATATTTGTACCTCCCACTTCTGCTGTTGCACCGATATTACCAGATACAATGGAATTGTAGATATTTAGAATATTGGCATGAGCCGGATTATTGTAAATTCCGGATCCAGCCGGTGCCCCTGTATTGCCTTGTCCACCATCATTATTAGAAACTGTTGAATTAACTAAGTCTACTGTACAAACCCCATACAGAGATATGCCCGCTCCAAATGCAGACCCATTGTTCTTATTACCATAAATGGTACTGTTTACTATAACAAATTTAGACTTCTCGCGGGCGTATATACCTGCTCCGGTACGGGTAGTAGCACCCATAGTCCCCACCTCGTTATTCGCTACAGTAACATTAAACAGATAATTATATGAAGTTCTGGCTGTATTTATGGCATATATTCCACCGCCTACACCACCGCCTCTGTTCCCTACTACTTCACTATCATACATGTAAAGTGTAGAACCATCATTCCAGATTCCTGCTCCGTTTGTTGTAGCTACTAAACCCGAATTACTGGACACAGAACTATTTCTAAACGTTACATGGGCATTACCTGTTAAAAACACTCCGGCACAATGGGCAGAAGTTTCATTATTGGAAATGATACTATTTTTAATCTCCACTTTACTACCAGCTACAATCATACCTCCGCCATAGCTTCTGTTTACTGCAATTCCGTTTATGGTAACCGAACTGTTTGCAGAATGTGCGCTTCCATCTCTAATAGTAAAACCATCTATTTCCACCTGTTTGTCCTGTTCCTGCAACGCTGTTACAACCACGGTATGATAAACTTTCCCTGTCGCCAGCTGACCACTTAAAATGCTTTTATTAACTTCCGGATTAGCAACGGCGCCAACTGTTGCCTGTTCCGGATAGCCGCCTATAAGCTTAACATTCTGTGATATTTCAAAAGTCTTATCTGCATTGGTAGCAACATTACCTCCTGTTATGCTTACCGTTGGTTTGTATGTTCCAGCAGCAACATGGATAATATCTCCACTTAATGCTCTGTCTAAAGCTGCATCTAAGGTTGTAGATTTACCCCACGAAAGCCCGTCATTTCCTTCCAAGCCATCTGTTCGTACGTAAAAATGACGCGTATAATCTGGTGCCGGATCACCAGCATTTTGAATAATGGTAAGCTCTGATTTATCATTTCCTGTAATATATGCCTCCAATGTCGCCTCACGTTCTGTTGTCGTTCTGTTTTTTTGGATGGCAACTCTGACCTTTTCATCTGCAGAACCATTGGTATTTAATACAGACAACCAATTGGCCGCAGTTTTAACACGCCATGGTAAATTGGATTTTAAATCTACCTCAATAGTATCTACATCATTACCCACTCTTACTTCCTGCTGTTCGAAACTGATTTCTGGTGTTTTGGGCGTAAAACTCTCCTGATCTATTTTTCGACAGGAAACTATACTCGTAAAAAACAGTATCATGCCCAGTAGCTGGAATATTATCGATTTTTTTGTCATGATTACAAGCATTTTAATTGGTTACAGAAACTACTATTAAACCGTTGGCAACAGACCTTTCCTTACCGCCATTATCTGTTGGCCAGTTTCTTACAGCAAATCTGTCGGCATCAAAAGATGGAGTTGTTCTAATAAAAAAAGTGCTTGAACCTCCTCCATCCAGGTTAATAGCCTGATAAGCTCCGAGCGCTTTCATAAATTTCGCTAAATCATCATAATTCATCCCATTGGAATAATGAAAATTACGGCCGTCCACCACTAACATATAAACCTTTGTTCCGTCCTGATTTACACCAATACAGGTTCTGGGCTCCAACCTCTTATCAACCTGCTGAACAGCAACCCCATCTTTCAATAAGGTAACTCTTCCGCCTACTGCTTCCTGAATGTTATTTTTGATATCCGGATACATCTGCTGATCGCCAATAAGCGCCTTACCGTCTTTAGTAATTGCAAAAAATGTATTTAAAGCATCTGTAACAGTAGTTTTAATGGCCAAACCTTCTTTATAAACAATACCCTGTGGCACTCCGGTATCCATATTATAGAAATCTGCATTAATACCAGCCCATACTTTATGTTCTTCAAAGTCTTCATATGTGGCTTGCTTTGTCATGGGTTGCATGCCAAAAGAAGGCGAATTATTAGGCGTAGAAGCTTCTATACGTACTTGAGGATTGGTCAAGTCTATTTCGAAAACAAAAGCTTTCATAGATAAACCGGTGCTTGACAAATAGCGAACTTCTGTAGCCTCGACGCCACTGGTAACACTATAAGTTGTATCTGAAGTGATACTGGCAATTAAGTCGCTATTATTGACTACTTTGGTAGCAACAGCTGTTTTTGGATTGGCAACAAATTGTTCATAAGGTTTAATTGCGCCTTCATCATTACTGCATCCTACCGCTATCAGCATGGACAGGGTGAACCCTAACGGCAGTAATATATATTTTATATTTTTCATTTTAATCTCTCCTTTAAGTTAGTAGTGCGGATTAGGTTCCAGATTGGTGTTATATTGCAATTCGCGACCTGGAATAGGCAATACTGTCTGATAGTCTAAAATTCCGAGTTTTTGTACCGCTGTTTTTGTACGTACCAAATCATAATACCTAAAATTTTCACCGAACAGCTCCAGGTTTCTTTCGTTCAGTAAAGCTTCCTGATATTGTTCATCTGAATTAACAGTTATATCCTGAAGGCCTCTGAAACGACGTAACTCATTTAATCTGGCGATACCATCTACTCTTCCCTGTGCTTCTGCACTAATTAAATACAATTCCGAAATTCTGGATATAATTACCGGATCTCTTCCTGTTTGACCACTAGGATACTTATTTACACAAAAAGTTCCTGCAATATTTGTAATGGAAATATCTCGGCGTTTATCCGTACTAACAAAAGCATCAACCATCTGCTGGGAAACCCTATAATTCCCCTGTCCTTTGTTCGGATGTGCATAAGAATAAAACAGATCGGAGATGTTAATACTGGATTCTTCGGTTCTGTTTTCAAAGGCAAAAATGATCTCGGTATTAGAAAGCTTTCTAAATATTTTTTCGAAGCTATCCAGCTTATACTTACCTGAAGTAATCAGTTTCTCTGCTGTTGTGACCGCAGCTGGTTTATTTCCACGATACAAATATACTCTTGCTTTTAATGCCGAAACAGCATCTTTAGAAACATAATAATAGCTGGATGACTCTCCCAATAGCTGCTCTGCTTCTGTAAGGTTCTCTTCGATAAAGGCCCAAACTTCGTCTTTGGTATTTCTTGATAGTTTTTCAAGCGAATTCTTGCGATAGATAGGGACACCTCCCCATCTGGTCAGCAAGCTATAGTAAATATATGCTCTAAAATAATAGGCTTCTCCCAAAGCCGTATTCCTTACACTGTTTGGTTCCAGTCCTTCGCATATCGAAATTACATTATTTACCTGATAAAGTGCACCATAATAACCGTTCCAGCCAGTAGAAACAGCGCCACCAAGCGGACTTAACTGTGAATTAATCAAATCCAGCGGTGAACCCGAAGCCGTATGCAGATTCCCTCCTAAAATATCAAAAAGTATAAAAGCATGCACTCCAGGATCATTCTGCATATCGTTATACATTCCTATACGTAATGCCGGCAAATCTTTTTCAGTAATTGCATCTGGTGATACAGACGAGTATGGATAAAGATCCAATTTGTTGGCACAAGAACTACCTAAAATCGTACTCGCAAGCATCATTATATATAAATATTTCCTTTTCATTTTGTACAGCTTAATTTTTTAAAAACTAATATTTGCTCCTATGCTATAAGTTCTGGGCTGTGGATTGTTCAATGCATCTATACCAGAAAATCTGGGATCTAAATTGGTATTGACTTCAGGATCCCATCCGGAATATTTCGTCCATAAAAACAAGTTGTCTACCTGCGCAAAAAGCCTGATCTGACTTACTTTTAGCTTTCTTACGGTAAATTCAGGCAGTAGATATCCCAATGTGAGCGCTCTTAATCTAATAAACGATGCATCTTCCAGAAATCTGGTTGAATTACGTGTATTAAAGGTTTCACTTGCTATCGCTCTTGGATAAACATTAGTTGTACCTGGCCCCGTCCAACGGTTTTGTACATATTCTTCCAATTGGGCAAATCTATAACCAATACGTCCCAACCCGTTTGGTTTCCATGCAGCATAAATATTTGCCCCATAGCTATAGGTGGTTAAAACATCTAATTGCAGCTTTTTGTACCTGAAACTATTACTCCATCCGCCAGAAAATTTAGGATTTGATGACCCTACAACAACCCTGTCGTTATCGTTAATGATATTGTTTCCGTCTAAATCTGTCCATTTAACATCTCCGGCTCTAACGCCTAAATCAAATTGTGTCTGCGGAACCTCTCCATCGTATTGATAAATACCCTGCGATTCAAAAAGATAATAAGAACCTATATCTCTGCCCACTACGAGCGCGCGGTTATCGCCAATAGAAATCGGCTTGTTCTCGTTATCTATAAGAGATAAAATTTTATTCTTATTATGTGCAATGTTAAAATTAGAGTTCCACACTACCGGCCCTAATTTAAAGTTTGTACTTGCCGAAACCTCTATCCCTTTATTCTCCATAGATCCAATATTGGATATGATACTTGTCATACCACTGGTGGCATGGATAGGCATACTATACAATAAATCTGTCGTTTTCTTATAATAAGCATCCAGAGATAAATTTACCCTTCTCTCAAACAAAGAAATATCAAAACCCAGATCGTACTGATCTGCCTTCTCCCAGGTCAGGTTTTCGTTTCCAAAAGTAGAAACAGAAATTCCGCTAAGTCCTCCATAATTTTGGCCTCCGGCAATTAAAGGCTGGTAAGCATAGTTTCCTATTCCTTCCTGATTACCTGTTTTACCATAGCTCGCCCGTAATTTCAAATCCAGATCAGTGCCGTCCATAAACTGTTCTTTGGAAACGTTCCATCCGAAAGACAAGGAAGGAAAAATCCCCCATCTGTTATCAGAGCGAAACTTGGAAGAGCCATCTGCTCTAAGCGTTCCTGTGAACATGTACTTGTCGTCATAAGAAACTGTAGCCCTTCCAAAATAAGATTCTAATGCGTATTCGCTTGGTGCACCGCTTGCGCTGGTTATTTCAGAAGCTACAGATACCACTCCCAGGGAAGGGGTAGGGAACCCACGGGCATCTATATTCGAGTTTCTGCTATGTAACTTCTGGAATGAGTGCCCTAATAAACCGCTTAAGCTATATTTACCAAAAGTATTGGTATAGTTCAGCACATTTTCAGTCAGATAATTCTGTATCAACCTATTATCATCCAACAACCTGCCTACTCCAGTTCCATAAGGATGTCTTTCGTTATAATAGGTATAATCGTAAGTATAGCCGATATCTGCACTAAATGAAGATTTAAAAGAGATGTTCTCGTTGAAATTTATCTTACCATAATATGTCCCTAAATACCTGAAATTGTCTACATATGCAGTTTGTTCATTTAATATTTGAATTGGATTATGGCGCATCAGTTCATCAGTTCCACCAACATAATAATCTCCGTTAGGTTTATATGGCCTGTCGAAAGGTCTCTGTTCAATTGCCCTGGCTAAAATAGTAGAACCTAAGTTTGCTCCCGGAACCTGATTGTTACGGATATAATTTCCCATGTTATTGAAACCAATCTCTAACCAATCAGTAAATTGATGCGTGAATTTAGTATTCAGATTATATTTCTTGATAGAATTATCATGAACAACCCCTTCCTGATCTGTAAAACCTACACCCACATAATATTTGGTCTTCGTTGTACCTCCCGAAAAATTAGTATTGATATTTTTGAAATATCCCTTTTGGAGGATTAAGCCCAGCCAATCGGTATCAGGCATATTTCCGAAAGGGTTAGAAATCGGAATTTTATAGTTAGCATCTCCAGGTTGCAGACCGTATTGTCTATTATAATTTTCCTGTCCTTCATTAAACTGCAATACATAAAGGTCAGAATTCGCAATTTTCAGCTTGTCTTTATCGGCAAACTCAGAGAAGCCTGTAGTAACATCTACCTTTACAACATTTCGTCCGTTCTTTCCCGATTTTGTAGTAATCAGGATAACACCGTTACTTGCTCTTGAACCGTATATAGCAGCAGATGCAGCATCTTTAAGTACCTCAATAGATTCAATATCAGCATGGTTAAAGGCAGCCAAAGGGCTATAGGTCTCCCCAAAATCGTAAATAGACATGTTCGAATTGTTTATGGGCACACCATCTACTACATATAAAGGATTATTACCCGCACTGATAGAAGAAGTTCCCCTGATTGAAATTCGTTCTCCAGAAGCCAGATTACCGGAACCTACAGATAAATTTACGCCTGCAATTTTACCTTCCAGCATCCTGGCCGGTGAAGAAACTTGTCTGATATCCTCATCTTTAAACTTTACACTCCCTATAGCACTTGTAACCAACTCTCTCCGCTGACTTCCGTAACCAACAACCACGATTTCATTCAGCTCAGATTGTGCAGTTTTAAGTGATATCCGTAAATCAGTATTACCTTTTACCTCAATCTCCTTTGTCTCAAATCCCGTAAAACTGATTATCAATATACTTCCCTCGGCTATATTTCTTAATGCAAAAACACCATCTGTGTCTGTTATTGTACCTATATTCCCTGCTTTTATTCTTACAGAAGCACCAGGTAAGGGTTCGCCTTTTTCGTCAACCACTGTACCTTTTACATTAATAAAAATTTGTTGCAAAGGAATTTCAAAAGGTTTGGTACTGTTTTTTTTATTGATGATAATCGTATTTTCTCTTAAAAAATACTCGAAAGGCTGATCCTTGAAAATCTCTGACAAGGCTTGTTTTAACTCTACATTTTTTAAGTCGAGATTGTTAATGATTTTTGCATCTTTAATCTCATTGTACTTATAAAAAAGGTAGTAGCCTGTCTGCTTTTCTATTGCCTTCAGTATTTTTTCTACACGAATGTTCTCTCCAGAAAAACTGACTTTCTGAGAATAACTTTTCGCACTTACCTGAAGTATGCCTAGCGTGATCAAAAAAGCGGTGAGTTTCATTACCAAAAAAATTTTCGATGGGTATACTTTACGGATTGGTATTTTCCCGCAAAAGATTAATTTCATACTTTTGTAATGTTTAAATTAAAGGTTATTGATTCGCAATTAATAATTCTCTTAAGATTTGAACGGGCCTTCTTAAGGCTTTGACGGGAGTGTTGGTAGCACTTCCGTTTTTTTGTTCTTTAGACTATTAGCTTCTATCCATATGCATTTTTTCTGTTTGTTATCCAATAATTAGTTTTCTTCCTATCAACTGGAACTTTACATTTCCATATCTTAAAATTTCCAATACGTTGTCAATATCAGCGCTACGCTTAATCTTCCCTACAAACTCATCTTTCGGAATCACTCCTCTGTATTGCACTTCAATATCATACCATCTGGAAAGCTGGCGCATCAGCGTTTGAATATCTACCCTGTCAAATTGAAAAAAACCGTCTTTCCATGCCATAACAGACTCCAGATCTGCCCGGGCAATATCCAAATGTTTTATATTCCGCATTTGGGCCTGATAACCCGGTTTAAGTAATTGAGATGTTGCCGTAGTACTCACCTTCACACTTCCTTCGAGCAAAGTTGTTCTTGTAAGCAATTCGTCTTTATATGCGTTCACATTAAATTTTGTTCCCAATACTTCTATTTCCTGTTGGTCGCTTAAGACTTTAAACGGCTTCTTTTTATTGTGAGCTACCTCGAAATAGGCTTCACCCTTAATAGTAACTTTACGCTCATTGCCGGCAAACCGAGCAGGGAATGTAATACTGGATGCACTGTTTAGCCAAACATGAGAACCGTCTGGAAGGATCACCTGATAAATTCCACCCCGTGGTGTTTCTATTTTATTTACGCCTGTACTTCCCGCATTTGAAACAAGATCTTTAGTATTAAATACCAATAATCCATCTTTTTGCTTTTCTACCGAAAAACTACTGTTTTGTTCCAGGGTTCCATTGGCAACATCATTCAATATAATTTGTTTACCATCGCTCAGTGTTAAAATGGCATTATTTCCCCCCGGAACAACCGGTGCCGAAAGTTGTTTGGAAGTTAACTTGTTACCTCCATTATCTTTATTCGAATAAAAATAGAATGAAAACGCCAGGCCTATAATTGCCAGAACAGCTGCTACCCGGTATACATATTTCAGGTAGCTAAATTTAGCTACAGATGGCTCTGTCTCAATCGAATCCTCCTGTAAATCGCTTTCCATCGATTCCAGTAGGTATTTTTCCAACTTACCTTCATCCAACAGGTGAAAAAATACTTGCAGTTCTTTCTCGCTCAATTGCTTGTTCAGATATCTGTTAACTAATTCTTTGTAGAATTGCTCTTCCATTCAATATTAACTCTTTATCACTAAGACAATAAAAAGAACACATAGGGTAGCAATTTTTTTTATTTTTTTTGACAAGGTTAAACTTTCTCCCCCATGCAAGTTTCAGGTTGATAAAAATGAGGTATATTCTTTGGGTATTTTTTCTTAACTTAACACATTCACCTTCCTATTCAAATCTAGAAATCTTCATAAACTCCATAAATGTCTGCAAAAGTCCGTTAAAGTCCGCAAAAGCCCGTTGAGTATATACTATTGGTTCGCTAACGCTCCTACTACGGTGTACTTACGGTGGTACTGCAGCGCTGCCTAAAGCGGCTAAATCCAGAACGATTATCAAATCAATTTTGAAGCATCCCATAATAAAGGTAATACCCTTGCATGCAGGATCAGAATAACGTGAAATGGCTATTTTTCTAAGTTTCTAATACTTTTTGTTCTTAAATGATACCTATGCGATAAATCGTGAGCCTAAAAAAACTAAGTAGTAAAATTCTTATAGCAAGAATTTCAGATAATGTACATCAAAAACCCTTAATGGGTGAAATTATTTTCATGCTCAGATTAAACCGAACTTACATTATTTTATTGATTGAACTAAATTTACTGATACAAGAAAGACTATTTGATTTATCTTGTCTTTTAATTACAGCGTATAAAAAATTTTAGAAAAACCTCTTTCTTAATTGACGAAACAATCTCTCCCGAAATGATTAATATAAAGTTCTGTATGAATTATTAATTAAAGAAAACAGCTATCAAAACACTAAGAGATATACCTAATTCTCCTTCTATAGTATGACGGAGCTGTTTCATAGAGAAAACCATATGGTTTTTTACGGCATTTTTAGAGATTCCCATTACAGAAGCCACCTCTTCATATGATTTTTTTTGTTCTCTGCAGAGCTTAAAAATTTCTTTACTTCTATCAGGTAATTGGTCTATAGCTTTGTTGAGGTAATAAAGGTATTCTTTATCTAATATTTTTTCTTCTGTGGTATTTGTTCCTATAAAATAAGCATCTACGATTTCCCCCATAATTTCCTGAGAACGTGACGCTTTCTTCAATGCATTCAGCGTATGGTTTTTCGCCACTGCATATAAATAAGCCTTAAACGATTTTACCTCTGTAAACTTCTCTCTGCATTCCCAGATTTTCACGAATACCTCCTGGGTCAAATCTTTTGCCATGTCATTTGAATGAACATATTTTTGGATAAAAGACAAAATCCCCTTATGGTAGAAATTAAAGATCTGCAGAAATGCTTTTTCATCGCTTTCCAAGAATCTTTTTATCAGCTCGGGTTCGTTAATTCTTATATCATTCATTTCGCTAAGGCGAATTTAGGCTTACAATGTTACTAAGTTATTAAATTAACATGAATTAGCCTAACATGTTTTGACTATAAAAAAAGCCTCCCAAATGAATAGTATTTAGAAGGCCTTATCTAAAGTCAGAAAACTTATCTCCTTATTTTCGCTTAATCTTCTTTAAATAATCAATCAGATATTGCGGTCTGTCTGTCTGAATAATTCTCGCATTTAATTCCTTAATCAGGTAACCATAACCTTTCTCCGGATCTTTCAGCGACATATCATCATCATGTCCTCCAGCCATAGTATCCCATAATGTATTGTACCAGATCAGGCTTTTACCCTTCAGGCTATTGGCTAATGTTTTTGGTAAAGGATTAGCATCCTTAATATAAAGAAGCTCAAAAGCAACCGGATTTAATTCTTTAATGAAATCGTCTATCATCTTCTGTGCATTTGGCTTATCCAAATTTACAATAGGCATATAAGTTACTTTATCCAGATATTTACCAAACTGTTCTTTTACCTTTTGCGAAGGCGCAGTACCTTTCATGATAATATGATCTACCGTACCTGTTTTTTCCAACAATGCATAAACTTCGTCAAAAACATTGTAAGCCTTGTCCAGATTCAGCATGATCTTTCCTTTAGACAGCAATAAAGCTTCTTCCAATGTTGGCACTTTATGTATAGTCCTTATCGCTGCACCATTACGCAGATTCAGGTTTCGTATAGAATCTAATGTCCAGGTACTAACAGCTCCTTTTCCCGTAGTAGTTCTATCTAATGTTTTATCATGCATCAGAATCAACTGCCCGTCTTTGGTTTTCTGAATATCAATCTCCACAATATCAACCCCCATTTTAATGGCATTTTCTATCGCCGCCAGTGAATTTTCCGGGGCGTAACGCCAGTCTCCACGATGAGCAACTACTAAAACCTCCTTACTACTTTTGTCGTAAAGCCTTTTTCTGATGTTGTCTACATGGGTTTGGGCTAAAAGTGCGAATGGACTGAAATACAGAAAAAGTATGACAATCTTAATGCTTAATCTCTTTAACATAATTTTGCTTTCGGTAATTTATTAAGGTTTAAAAACTCGATTACGAAAATATTAATATTATTCTACAATAATTTTTTTTGAATTATTATCTTTTCATATTTATATTTTAGATAATCATTATTGATTTTTTAAAATTGTTGTCACCACTACACTTCTTCTTCCTGATGGTGTTATCACGACACTTTTTAGTATCCTTTCCTCTCCTTTAGGTACAGATACTTTAACAGCATCGGCATATTTAAAATCAAAATCATAAGGAACTTTGCCATTAATAGTATAATAAATAGCTGCTCCCTTCACTGGTACTTTATATTTCAGTTCAAAATTTTCGCCTATCAACGTGGTATCTTTTGCTTCTATAGGTTCGGGCACACGGTATATTAAACCTTTCTGATCTAAATTACCCAGATGCGACACAACTCTATTTTCAGAAAAATCTTTCCAATCTTTATTTGCCAGCGGTGTCCAGGCAATTTCCGATAAGGCGAAAATTCGTGGATAAATCATATACCTCACTTTTTCTGGAGTTCTGATATACTCTGTCCAAAGATTAGCCTGTACGCCAATGATATATTTTTGTTCTTCTTTTGTCAGTTCATCTGGCACCGGATTGTATGAATATACTTTAGACAAAGGAACATGACCGCCAATGGTTAATGGCTCTTCACTTGATTTACTTTCTTGCTTATCGAAATAGAGGTACGGACCAGGCGTCATAATCACCTTATGCGAAAGTTTTGCTGCAGCGATTCCGCCTTTGGTTCCTCTCCAACTCATCACGGTTGCATTGGGGGCCACTCCACCTTCTAAAATCTCATCCCACCCAATAATCTGTCGGCCTTTTTTATTAAGGTATTTCTCCATCCTTTGAATAAAATAGGACTGTAATTCATGCTCATCTTTCAGCTTTTCCTTTTTAATTCTTTTCTGACAGAATTCACAGGTTTTCCATTTGGTTTTCGGACATTCATCTCCTCCTATATGAATATATTCAGATGGAAACAAAGGCAATACTTCATCCAAAACATCTTGTAAAAACTTAAAGGTCTGTTCTTTTCCTGCACAAAAAACATCATCAAAAACACCCCATTCATAAGCTGCTTTGAAGGAAGCCGGATTTTTACCGCAAGCCAGTTCAGGGTAAGCGGAAAGTGCTGCTAAAGCATGTCCGGGCATTTCTATTTCAGGTACAACAGTAATATATTTAGATGCGGCATAAGCTACTACTTCCTTTACTTCTTCCTGAGTATAGAAACCACCATATCTTTCGTTATCGTATTGTTTCGGTTTGTTTCGCAGGTAACCAATTAATGTCTGATCTCTAAAACCTCCAATGGTGGTGAGCTTAGGATATTTTTTAATTTCTATCCTCCAGCCCTGGTCTTCGGTTAAATGCCAATGAAAAGTATTTAGCTTATAATAAGCCAACATATCTATATATTCCTTTATAAAACTTACCGGAAACATATGCCTGCCCACATCTAAATGCAAACCTCTATAAGCAAATCTTGGATAATCTTCAATCTCAAGAAATGGAATCTCAGTTTGGTCTGCATTTAGAATTTGTAAAAGCGTTTGCAATCCATAGAAAGCACCACGTTCTGTTGATGATCTTATTATAATTCCTTCTTTTGTCACCGTCAGCCTATATCCTTCTTCTTTGAGTGGTAACGATTTATCTAATATCAATTTTAACCCATTTTTTTTCTGTACATCTATAAGTGGTAATTGTCTCAAAAAATTATTTAAGTTTTCTGAATTATTAAATCCAATAAATTCTGCACCTATCTTATTAGAAACATTATAATTTCCAATATTCATCTTTATTTTTACCGGCGCAGGAATAATTCCTAAAGAAGCATTTTCTTGGGCCTTTAACTGTATAAAAACGAGCAACATGCCCCAAATTAAAATAGTGGTTTTCTTCATATTTTTCTTATTTATTTTAATACCAATACTTGTGGATAATGATCTGATATTCTATCCGTATCCACATTTTTAATCATAAAGGCTGTATTGATTTTAGATTTTAGCGGCTCACTTACCCATATATAGTCTATACGTACATCGTTATCCTCGTCGTATTTGACTACAGGAGTAGGTGCACTTTTCTCATAGTTATCTCTGTTTTTATATTTCCAGGTATCTACATATCCTCTATTGATAAGCTGGCTGATAACCGAATAATCAAAGCCACCGTTATTTACATTACGGATATATGCTCTTGTGGCTTCATGCGCAATCAGCTTATTCAGCTTTTGCTTATTAGGATTGTAATAGTTGCTATCTTGAGGAGAAAGGCTATTAAAATCCCCCATAATAATGGTCTTGCTATTTTTTGGAAGCTGATTCAGATAGCTAATTATCACGTCCATCTCTGCATTCCTTTTGGCATACATAAAAGGGTTCAGGTGTAGATTTACAAATTGATATCCTTCTATCTCTGCAGAAATATATCCATGTAAGAAACCGTCTGTTATCCTTAATATATTTTTTATCGGGTATTTTGAAATAATACCTGTTGGATAGCCTATTTCTTTAAGTAGTACTGCATAAGGGTAAGAATGTTCCTGAGCAAATTTCAAAAAACTTTCATGGGTAAAATGATTACACTCTTGCAACGTGAGTATATCAGCCTGTAAAGAATCTACTAATTTAATAAACAGTGTCCTTTTCTCTTTGTCTTTCAATCCTTCCAAAATATTATAGGAAAGTATCTTTAGACCTTTATTTTTTCTAGCTTCAGGTTTCTCTGAAGCATAAACTGTTATTGAAAAAAGGAAACAAAAAAGTAAACCTATCCACTTCTTGAAGGCGTTGAGTTGAAAAAACATAAAATAATAGAATTGGAATACGAAGTCAATCGCCATTTTTAAATACAAGGGAATCTTTATTAAGAAATATCTCTATCCGAAATTCTCTCTCTTAAACTCCTGAAAATGACGATTGACTAAACAGATTTACTATTTATAAACAATCTTACGGATACTATGGTTCACATTGTCTGCTACATAGATATCTCCTTTAGCATCCATTACCACATCATAAGGTTGATTAAAAGTTGCAGTATGTCCTAAACCATCAATTCTTCCCGCCGTTCCGTTTCCTGCAATGGTAGTCACCGTCGCTTTTGTCCAGTCGTTACCCGTACCCGGTGTTATCTTCCTTATCCTGTTATTAGAAGCATCTGCCAATAGAATATTTCCATCGTTATCAAAGTTCAAACCAAAAATATCCCCCAATTTTACAGTCAAAGGCTCACCAGGTGTTCCATCATCATAGCCCTTTGTACTTCCAACAATTGTGGTCATAATGCCAGATTTAGTAATCATCTTAATACGATTCCCATCCGAAACAAACAAATTATCTTGCTTATCTATCGTTAATGCTATTGGAAAAGTCAATATAGCGGTGGTTCCATTTCCTATAAAAGTGCTGACCATACCAGCTGGGGTGATTTTTCTAATTCTATAGTTATTTCTATCCGCAACAAAAATATTCCCTTCACTATCTACTACACCGTCTAAAGCATGGTTAAATCTGGCTACAGACACATCTCCATCAGTAAAGCCTAAAGATCCCGTCCCTGCAATTAAACTTACGGTACCATCGGCAGCAATTTTCCTGATCCTTCCACCGTCCTTTTCTATTACAATAATGTTTCCTGCCGCATCCATAGTACTTTGCCAAGGTGTATTGAATTGTCCGGGCTTACCATTTGCATAACCAGATATACCTGTTCCAGCAACAGTACTCACCACACCCGCCGTAGTCATTCTACGAATGCTATGATTAGTTCTATCTGTGATAATGATATCTCCGTTCAAATCTATCAAGATTCCATCAGGATTTCTAAATCTGGCCTCTAAACCACTCCCATTTATAAAACCAAATGTTGTTGCTCCAGCAATAGTACTTACAATATAATTGGAAACCTGTTCTATTACAGTAAATTTAGGACCGTTTATTTGTTGTTCTTTTACAGTAACGGTTATATTTCCCGTAGTTGCATTTTCTGGTACAATAACTTCCAACCTATTTGAAGCAGCTTCTAAAACAACAGCCTGTATACCATTGAAGGATACTATATTCTCTGTTTTTACTTTAGAGAAGTTTCTTCCGGTAATCACAATAATATCTTTACTTAAACCTGAAGAAGGGTAAACAGATGTTACCAATACATCTGTTACAGATGCGACATAACCCGACTCTTTTTTATCACAAGCACTTGCCGTTAACAATAAGGCTGTTAAGGCAAAGTAAAAAAATCTTATTTTCATCATGTTAGTTTTTTAGGAATTAATTTTCTAAAACAATCATCCATGCATGCGCAACCGCTCTCGGTTTGCCATCTGACGGCCTATTTCTAACCTGCAAAATATCTGCTTCTGGATTCCGAATCATCATCGTAGCCGAACCTCCACCATCTAAATTGATGGAAGAGTGTGTTCCTAGCGCATAAAAAATACCTGAAAGATCTGGATAGGTTGCTCCGTTGGAACTATAGAAATTCCGGCCATCAACTACAATAAAATACATGATATCATCTTCAGTATAACCTATTGCAATCCTGGGGTCTAATGCCACCGCAAAACGTGAGTTATCCACTTTTTCTCCGTTTCTCGTAAGCAAAGCACCGCCCCCCGTTGCTTCCTGCAAATCTGCTTTTACTGCATCATACTCGTTCGCATATCCAATTATAGGTTTACCATCTTTCTTAATTGCAACAAAGCTTAAAGCCTGTTGTGGCAAACTCTCAGATGGTGTAAAGTTCCCTTTAATAACCGAACCATTTTTATGTAATGGTCCTCTTGGCAAGAAATTAGCAATATCGTAAAAATCACCGTTTACGCCACCCAAAACTTTAGTATTGGCATCTTCTATATATTTTGCCATATCTGGAACCGTTTGGCCGGTAAACCCTGGAGAGTCAAATGGAGTAGCTACTTTTACCTTTACGCCGGGCACTTTCAGATCTGCTTTCAGAATAAAAATACGAGTGGTTAAACCATCTTTTTTAAGGAAATGAATTTCCGTTTCTTCTATTCCATTGGCAATTGTAATAGTTGTATCCGTATAAACTTCACTAACAATACCAGATTTATCCAACAATAGTTTACTTATTTCAGACAAGTTATTGTCTAAAACCTTTTTTGTTGCTTCTTCGTCTTTACAGGCTGTTAAAAAAACAACATGCAATACGAATAAATAAAGCAATTTTTTCATCGTCTTTTTCATAATATGAGCTGTTTTCTTAATATCCATCATTAGGTTCTAATAGTGTGTTCAGCAATAACTCCCTCGCCGGAATTGGCAATTTGGTTTGCCCATCTCTTAAACCAATCTCCTGCTGTGCTCTGCCTAGTCGTACCAGGTCATACCATCTGAAACCCTCCGCCAGCAATTCTCTCCTGCGTTCCAGCAAAACTGCTTCCAGATATTGAGTTTCATCATTTACAGAGATATTCGTCAATCCTCTTTTGTTTCTCAATTCATTTAACCGACCAATTCCTGCCATACCCTGACCTTCGGCACTAATCAGATACATTTCTGCTAGACGCGTAACAATAATAGGGTCTGAGCCTGTTTGGCCGCTTGGATATTTATTGATAACATCTAAACTGGAATAAGTATCTACTGACATTGCTCTGCGCTTGTCCGTAGAAGCAAACAGATTCATCACTTCAGTAGTAGGTTTATAGTTATAGCTTCCACTAACCGGATGTGCATAAGTATAAAATAAGGTACTGATATTGATACCGGATTCTATGGTTTGGTTTAAGAAAGAAAAGATCACTTCTGTATTTTGTTGAGACCTGAAGATTTTTTCAAATTCATCCAACTGAAATCTGCCGGAAGTAATAACTTCTTCAGCAAGTGTAACCGCTTCTCCTTTTTTCCCCTGAGCCAATTTTGCTCTGGCTAATAAAGCTTTTGCAGCATCTTTGGAAACATAGTAATAACCACCAAAAATTGGTGCTTTGTCTATGGCTAATTGTAGTTCCGTTTCGATAAAACTCCAAACCTCCGACTCAGTATTTCTTGGGAGTTTTTGTGTGACAATGCTGTTGATTATTGGTACTCCACCCCATCTGGTTACCAGATTATAATAAATATATCCCCTAAAGAAATGTGCTATACCCAGAATCTCTTCTCTTCTGCTTTCATTTTGCATATTAGCTGTAGAAGCAATAAGATTATTAACCTGATAAATTGAAGCATAGTAACCATTCCACTGCGCAGCAATATTTCCATTTTCCGGTTGCAATATATCGTTTATCATTTCCAGATAACCACCCAAACCAGAAGCACCACCTCTTACCAAATTTCCACCAATAATATCAAACATAACATAAGAAGAATTGGTTGGTGTATTTTGTACTCTATTGTAAACGCCGTTCACAAAAGCTTCTATATCTTTTTCGCTTAAGCTTTCCGTAGCTACCTGCGAGTGCGGATATAAATTAAGGCTGTCTTCGCATGACGAACAAATCATCAGCGCAAGCATTATATATAGTAATGAAATATATTTTTTCATGATCTTAGAAATTTAAGTTAACACCAAAGTTGATGGTTCTTGGCTGAGGCGGAATTAAGAAATCCTCTCCCATTGTGGTTGGCGACAAGCTGATATTGACTTCAGGGTCCAACAAAGGATAATTAGTTATTAAGAAAAGGTTATCTGCTTGTAAATAGACTCTCATTTTGCTGATTCCAACCTTCTTCAATACTTGTTGCGGCAAGTTATATCCTAATGCCAAAGACCTCAATCTGATATAAGATCCATCATGCATAAACCTGGTTGAATAAGATGATGATGAGTTAACCGTGTTTCCCCAGATTGCCCTCGGGATGGTATTTGATGTTCCCGGACCTGTCCATCTACCCTGAGCTTGTGATTCCAACATAGGCCATACACCATTTCCTAAACGGTATCCACCTATCCAGGTTTGATATACATCATTTCCATAGGAAAAATTCATAAATACACTCAGATCGAAGTTTTTATAGGTAAAAGTATTGTTAAAACCTCCTGTAAAATCTGGATTAGCAGAACCCAAAACCTGACGGTCATTTACATCAATTTTACCATCACCATTTACATCCTCATATTTCACGTCACCAGCTCTAATTCCGGAATTATACTGCGGCTGAGGAACTTCACTATCGTCCTGATAAATTCCCAATTGCTTATAGATATAGAAACTCCCCACTTCTTCGCCAACCTTTAACACATGTGTTCTGCCAATCAGTAAAGGTTCATCATCTATCAAAGAGGTCAACTTATTTTTAATAAAAGCAATGTTAAAATCAGATTTCCATAAAACGGGTCCTATATTGGCTGTCCCATTAACGGCAAATTCTAGTCCATGATTACGCATAGAGCCAATATTGCTGATAATACTGGTAAAACCTGATGTTCCTTCTATCGGTTTGCTGTACAAAAGATTATTTGTATTCTTCACAAAATAGTCTGCTGTAAAATTCAATGCTCCTCTAAATAGACCTAAATCTATACCCACATTAAACTGGTAGGCTTTTTCCCAGGTTAAATCACGATTTCCAAAACTGGTAACAGCAATACCGCTTTGATTATTATAATTGTACCCCCCTCCGGTTAAAGCCTGATAGGCAAAAGCATTTACGCCTTCAATGTTCCCCGTTGAGCCATAACTGGTTCTTAATTTCAAATCACTTTTAGGCATATCCCAGAAAGGTTCATTGGAAATTACCCATCCGGCAGAAGCCGCAGGAAAATAGCCGTATCTGTTTTCTGGTGCAAAACGAGATGATCCGTCAGCTCTTAAAGAAAGATTCAACAAATACCTGTCTTTATAACCTAAATTTGCTCTACCAAAGAAAGACTGCATAGAAGTAGCATACAAATTGGTCATAGCTTCGGTATATTCTGCCGCAACCACATTTACATCAAATGATGGTGAAGGAAAATTCTGACCTTCTACACCTATTAAAGTATTATTCACTTTTTGGAAAGAATGCCCCAATAGAAAATCCAAACTTAGATCTTTAACCTGTTTTTTATAGTTTGCTGTATTTTCAAATATGATATTGGTTTGCAACTTTCTGTCATCATATAACTTTCCCATACCTGCCCCGTAAGGATGGGAATTCGTATAATAAACATAATCCTGAGTATGAATCAGATCTGAGCCAAAAGAAGATTTAATAATTAAATCTTTATGCAGTTTAATATTAACAAAAGCGTTAGCTAATAAACGGTAGTTGTCCAGAAAAACCCTTTCTTCATTAACTGCCTGAATTGGGTTATGATTCAACAATTCATTGGTTCCGCCTACATAATAACTCCCATCTGGCTTATAAGGTATATCAAATGTTCTTTGCTCTAAAGCCCTGGGAATAAGGTTTGTTCCGAGACTATAACCAGAGGGAACCCTGTTATTATTAGAATAGCTAAAATTAGTATTTATTCCAAAATCTAACCATTTACTAACTTCATTAGACAAGTTTACTTTGGCATTGTATTTTTTAAAACGGTTACCTATAAAAACGCCTTCCTGATTTAAGACCCCTCCAGAAACATAATATTTAGATTTATCTGTTCCACCAGCAATAGCGACATTCAGATTACTGGATATAGCGGTTCTGGTAATCAAATCCAACCAATCTGTTGCCGGTCTGTTCGGATATGGGTTAGCTATCGGGGAAACAAATTTACCATCTCCCATGGTGAAACTATTTTGAATATTATAGTTGTCAATAGCTTCGTTAATAACTTCTACATACAAATCCGGATCGGCCATTTTCAAATTATCCAGTCTGGTTAGATTTTGTATTCCTGTATAAGCGTTTACAGAAACGGTAGATTTTCCCTTGCTACCAGATTTTGTGGTAATAATGATAACACCATTAGTTGCTCTTGATCCATAAATAGAGGCTGCTGCTGCATCTTTCAATACATCAATAGATTCTATATCGTTCGGATTCAACTCCGACAAAGCGTTCATGCTCTGTCCAAAATTACCCAAATCTGCATCTGAAGGCGTAACCGGAACTCCGTCTATCACATACAAAGGTTCATTACTAGCAGAAAGCGAACCTATACCTCTAATACTCACCCTATTTTTAGTTCCAGGAATACCCGATGCCGACGTAATCACCACTCCGGGAATATGCCCTTGTAACATTTGATCTGGTCCCAAAACAGGCCTTGCATTTAATTCAGTCGCTTTAAATGTACTAATAGCACTTGTAACTTCTGATTTTTTCTGCGTACCATAACCTACAACTACAACTTCATTTAAAGCCTGTGGAGATTCACTTAAAACAACATCAATCGCTTTCTGATTATTATACACTATATCTTGTGTAACAAATCCCAAATAAGAAAAAACAAGGGTACTGCCTGCACTGACAGCTAAGGTAAAATTTCCGTTAGCATCGGTCTGTGTCCCTTTACTCTCGCCTTTTACAGCGACACTTACACCTGCCAGTGGATTTCCGTCTTTATCTACAACTTTACCGCTTAGAGGAGGACTAACCTGATATACATTTTTTTCCTTTTCTTTTGGAAGAACCACTACCGTTTTACTTTCTATAGAATAGCTAAAAGGCTGGTTCTCGAAACTTTGGTCAAGGACTTCTTTTAATGACCTGTTTTTAACATCTATGCTAATGCTTTTTCCTTTAATCAATAAATCGTGTTTATACACAAAGTCATAGCCACTTTGCTTTTTAATTTCTTTAAACAGCTCGGTGAGGCTTATATTTTTCTTGGTTAAAGTGATGTTTTGCGCATTGGAAGCAAAAGATAGCTGCAAAAACGCAATTACTATAAAAGCACAAGTTAATTTAACCCGCATAAGTAATCTCTTTAAGTTTTGAGAAGGATATGCTATCCTGGATTTAAACAGTTGGCTTATGAGCAAAGCTGCATGCCAACCACCATTTTTTGCATAATTTTTATACATTTGTTTAGGTTTCTTTTTTAATACTTATTGTTTCGACGCATTATGTATTTCTGTCGGGAACCAAAATCTAATCGGGGACGCGCCAACGTTCCCGTTTTCTTTTTCGGCTACCCAGTACTCATATTTTTACAGCATAACCCAAACCCTCCTTCCTTCCAGCTTAAAGTTTACACCTTGTGTCATCGAAAGTACTTTTAGCACTTCCTGAATATCTTTGGATCGCGAAATAGAACCGCCAAATTTTATATCGCCAACATCACCCCGATAGACTACTTCTACATTATACCAGCGGCTGATTTGGCGCATGATGTTTTTCAGCTCCACGCCTTCAAAAGCGAAGTCGCCTCTGTACCATGCCACCGCCTGTTCTGTATCTACTTTTTGAACACTTATTTGCTGGCCTTTAATAGCTGCCTGTTCTCCCGGACGAAGTATTTCTGTCTCACTAGCCAATGATACTTTTACACTGCCTTCTAAAAGTGTTGTTCTTACCGCTGGCTCATCTTTGTAAGTATTTACATTAAACTTTGTACCCAGCACTTCTATGGTCTGATTCTCCGACACCACCTTAAAAGGCTTTGTTTTATCAGATTTTACTTCAAAATAACCCTCACCAGTTAAAGTAACCTTTCTTTCATTTGAGCTAAACTTAACCGGATATTGCAGAGATGAAGAAGAGTTCAGCCAAACTTTAGTTCCATCTGGCAACAGAACCTGATATTGCCCCCCTACCGGAGTTTCAATCGTATTATTTCCTATAATTTCCTGAGCTGCAGGAGCAACGGCATCGGTAATTTCATAAACCAGTTCTCCATTAGATTTTTTAATGACTTTTATTCCTTCCTGGGTTATGGTCATTCCACTATCCAAATCGGTAAGGTTTACTTTTCTCCCATCGGCAAGAGTGAGATATGCTTTGTTGCCTCCAGGTGTTATAGCAACATAATCTTCTATTGCTGTATTATTTTTCAGCTGCGCTTCACTTTTGAAGAAATAATAGGCAAATCCCATGATTAGGATAACAGATGCTGCAGCTACTATTCTGGAGTATTTTATACCTTTATTCTGTTCAATTGGTCGCTCTTTAGCTATATTTTTCCAGATATTATCCTTTGCTGAAAGCATTTCGGCATCTGTTATATCTGCTGATTGAGATTTATCCACCATATCCAGATACCAGGATTCTACCCATTCCCTCTCTTCCCTGGAACAGTTTCCTTCGTTATATCTTTTTAGGATTTCCCTTGTTTGTTTTTCATCCATAAACACATAATTTGTGATCTTATATGCTTATGACAATTTGATAGTACGATGGTAGTAGATTTATTTTATTTTTTTAGAAGAAATAGGAAACGAGACTGCTTCTTGTTGTCTTTTTTAATAAAAACCCTGAATTGCTACTAAAACAACTTCAGCAAGAAGGAAAGTATCAAAAATCCTCCAAGTTTAAGACGCAATATCTTAATGGCATTGCTCATTTGTTTTTTCACAGTCTTATCAGACAAATTCAATTCTTCTGCTATTTGCTTATGAGACATATTTTGAATTCTGCTCATTTCAAAAACCTGGCGCATTTTTGAGGGTAATGCGGCAACTTCCTTTTCTATTTTTTCCTTAAGCAATCGTTCTCTCAATCTATGGTCGGTAATTGCTTCTGAACTGGCTACAAAATTTGCAAAAGATTCGATATAATTGTTCTTCACTTTATCGCGCTGAATCAGATTCAGAACTTTATTTCTTACAGCGGTATATAGGTAAGAACTTATCGAAAACTGAAGATCTATAGTATTTATTTTATCCCATAAATTCACAAAAACTTCCTGAACAACATCCTGAGCTAAGTCCTGGTCCTTTATTAACCGGTATGCATGTCTATACAGCAATGCCCAGTATCTATCGTAAATTTCGGCAAAAGCTATAGCATTTCCTTCTTTTATAAGATCGAATAATTCTGTATCGGTATGCTGTTTTAAACTGCTCAAGAAGAATATCGTTTAATAAATTGGCTACATTTAATACACAATATTAACAAAACAAAATTGTTGATACAAACTCTGTATAAGCCGTAACAAATATAAAATGCTTAAGAATAAATGAATATTAAGAAAGTATTAATAATTAAAACAGTAAATCGTCCGCTACCAGAATTAATTGGAATATAAAGGCCCGGAATTTATACTCCAGGCCAAAACTTGTTTAAAGTCTGTTACTTTAAAATAGAACTTTCAGCCCGTTTAATGGCCAATCTCTCCTTCCAATCCATATATTTGGTATGGAAAGCCCTTTTCATATAATCATCAAACTTTCTTTGAATGGTCAAATTATACAAACTCTTTGCTTTTATAGCCCACGACTTATCCCAGGCCCGCAAAGAAATGGAAAACGCACCATCTAAATACTTCATCCAATGCCACATTCCGGTAGGCATAAATAGCGTTTCTCCATGTTCCAGAATAGTTTCCTGTCCTTCTATCCCGTTCAATGCGGGAAACTTCTCATAATCCGGATTAGAAATATCGTAATCTTCCAATGCATAAGTTGCAAACGGAATCTTATACAACCTAGTACTCCATTTATAATCGAAAAGTATGATATGTTTTTTGCCGTGAAAATGCGTATGAAAAATATGTGCTAAATCTATATCATAATGTAGGAAAGTAATAGATCCGGCCCCTCCAAAAAACATATTTGGATACTTGTCTAAGAAACCGCCCATTAAATCTTTAGGCGAGCGATAATCTTCCAGCAGTCCGGGAGCATGCTTAATAGGATCAAACAAAAAAATCCTTAAATCGGTTGGTTCTCTCCTGATCAGATCAATATAATCACCAAATTTCATTTCAGCCGCCGAAGCATTAATTGGTTTAGAGGGATCGGCCTTAGCACTATCATATAATGGCACAATCTTATCGCCAACAGTTTCTTTCAAATATTCAAAAGTCCATTTTTCTAAGGCTGGCCAGGTCTTGGTCATATTTTTAATAACCAAAGGCTTTCGGGGAATCAGATAGTTTTTGATAAAGTCATCTTTGCTGATATCCTCTACTTTTTCTATTTGCGTCAATATTAAGCCCATGTTAATTTAATTTTAACAATACAAATGTTATTGTTTTTGAACATTTCATGGGAAATATTGTTTTTTCTTGATATAAATCTGACAGTCCTAAAACAAAAAAAGGCCCTTCAAAGGCCTGTTCTGCTTCATTTTCTGCTTTTTATTTAATCAGGCTGTTAATTACTGCTTTTGTAGCTACCGAGGTAGCCGTATTGCTTGCGGTTGTACCCAAAGAACTTAAGAAAGAACTGTATTTACTAGCTCCCAACGAAGTTTTAATGGCCGACAAAGCTGTAGTTTTTGCACTAGTCAATTGTGAAGCACCTTTTGCGGTATTTGCAATGGTTTTTAAAGTATTATACTTGGTAACATAATTTGTTAAAGCTGTAGTAACGGCTTTTGTTTGCGGGCCTGTTAAATTTAATGCATTTAAGGTAGACGTAATCTCTGTTACCGTAGTTGCAACATTATTCAACCCCATAACAGAAACTGAAACTGAATTTTTTTCAGCAGGAAGTGTGTTAGCGAATGTTTTAGCGCTAACTGTTGTTAACGCTAAAACAGCTCCTATAAAAATCTTTTTCATCTTTTGAATATAATATCAGAAATGGTTGTTTACGTTAATTTCTTATTTCAAACTAACAATACAATATTAGTATTTTGATTTTTACGAAGAAATACTCCTGGAAAATTTAACATTATATAACACGAAAATCGTATAATGGCAAGAATAGCTTACGTTATATTTTGTTTTTTTTAAATTTTCTTTCATTTAGAGATAATTCAGTGGGCTCATCACTGCAATTCCCGAATTTTTACAATCTTTTATATTCCGAGTAATAATCGATTCTATCTCCTTAATGATTAAAGCAGAAGAATATTGAGCAGAATCTTCATAATGTAAAAAACTGCTTTTCGAAGCTTGAAAAATTCCCTGTTTTGTTATTCCAACTATTTCGGTCATAGCATCAAGACTAAGGGACTTCCTATATAGGCCTTTTTGTGAGATTTATAAGGGTCTCCTATGGGTCTTCTTCGGGTCAAGTCCACTATAACAGTGGACTTGACCCGAAGAAGACCCAAAAAAAGTAGCTTAAATACATCAAGAAGTGGTGTTTTTGTTATCTGTTTTTTATCAAATAAACCAAAAATAACACAGTCATATAATCTCTTTTGGAATTTCCCCTATTTTAATTTAACATTCCTCAAAATGATGAAATTCTTAAGTTAATGGTATTATGAATGCTAGTAACCAATTAATAGTATTGCTATTAAAACAATATTGATGTAAAGAAAAATAAAGCGTATTTTTGCGCAAATTTCGAAATTAATGAGTACACTTTCAGAACAGGAAATACAAAGGCGCCAGTCTCTACAAGAATTAAGAAAACTAGGAATTGACCCATATCCTGCAGAAGCGTTCGAAGTAAATGCAAACGCTTTGGATATCACTGCTAACTACGAAAGAGATAAAACATCATATAAGAACATCAGTTTAGCCGGAAGAATTATGACTCGTAGAATTATGGGTAATGCTTCTTTTGTGGAACTTCAGGATGCTACAGGTCGTATTCAGGCTTACATCAGAAGAGATGATGTTTGTACGGGAGAAGATAAGACCCTTTATAACACTGTATTCAAGAAGTTACTGGATATTGGTGACTATATTGGTATTAAAGGATATGTTTTCACTACACAAACAGGCGAGATTTCTATCCACGTTACTGAATTTAAGGTATTAAGTAAGTCGTTAAAGCCTTTGCCTATCGTTAAAAGAGACGATGATGGTAATATCTATGATGGTTTTACCGACCCGGAGATGCGTTACAGAATGCGTTATGTTGACTTAACGGTAAATCCGGAATATAAAGAGATCTTTAAAACCCGCTCTAAAGTTATCAGCACCATGCGCAGCTATTTTGATGCTAACGGATGGATGGAAGTAGAAACTCCTATTCTACAAGCTATACACGGTGGAGCCGCAGCAAGACCTTTCAACACTTATCATAACACATTAGATATGCCACTGTTCTTGCGTATTGCAAACGAACTTTATCTAAAAAGATTAATTGTTGCGGGTTTTGATGGCGTTTATGAGTTTGGCAAAATGTTCCGTAATGAGGGCATGGATCGTACACACAATCCGGAGTTTACTTCTATGGAAATCTACGTTGCTTATAAAGATTACATCTGGATGATGGGCATGGTAGAAGAGTGCCTGGAAAAAGTTACCATGGCTATCCACGGAAAGACAAAAATCAAGATTGGTAATGATGAGATTGAATTTGCTGGTCCATACGAGAAATTATCTATGTATGATTCCATTAAGAAATATACAGGAATTGATGTTTCTAAAATGGATGAAACCGAGTTAATAGCTACTTGTAATAATTTAGGTATCGAAGTTGATGCTTCTATGGGTAAAGGGAAACTGGTTGATGCCATTTTTGGTGATAAAGTGGAACACAACCTGATTCAGCCGACTTTTATTACTGACTATCCAATTGAAATGACTCCTTTGGCTAAAAAACACCGTACCGAAGAAGGTTTGGTAGAGCGTTTCGAGTTATTTGTACAGGGGAAAGAAATTGCCAATGCTTATTCGGAACTGAATGATGCCATTGATCAAAAAGAAAGGTTTGAAGATCAATTGAAATTAGCTGCCCGCGGCGACGACGAAGCTATGGCTATGGATGATGATTTCGTAAGATCATTGGAATATGGCATGCCTCCTACTGCCGGTTTAGGTATTGGTATAGATAGATTAGTCATGTTAATGACTAACCAGTCTTCTATTCAGGAAGTATTATTCTTTCCGCAAATGCGTCCGGAGAAAAAGGCAAAAGCGACTACTGATGAAGATTTTGTAGAGCAAGGTGTTCCTGCAGAATGGGTGCAGGTTATTCGCAAAATGAATATCAATACTATTGATGAATTAAAATCTGCAAACCCAAACAAAGTGTTCAATGATCTAGGCGGAATGCGTAAAAAATTGAAACTTGATTTGTCTATGCCACAGAAAGAAGAAGTAATGAAATGGTTTGAATAGCTTTTAAAGCGGTTCTTAACATTAAATTCATATTCAGATAATATAAACTTAAAGCTTGCTTAACATTGACTTAAGCAAGCTTTTTTATTATTGTATCAATAAAAAGAAAAAGAATATGAGTACATTAATTTTTGGAGATAACAATTATCTCAACATTCAAAACGAGAACTTCTTAGATTTCCCTTTATTAGCGGCCTTTCTTTCATCAGGAAGAAACAACAGATTAGACTTTGATGAAGAAAGTAGTATAGAAAGAGGAAAATTTAATGAAGAACCAAGGATTGATTTGCTTTCTGAAAAGTAAGCCAATCCATCACCCACCCTACCTAACAAAACAAACACCTAATCTTTTTTCATTTATATTATAAGCTCCTGTTTTTTCGCAGGAATTTTAGTTTGCATTTGTGCCAAAAAAAAACGCATAGGAACCATAGCGTTTTAAATAGATTAGGGAAAATGTATAAATCCCAAGGGATGCCTATAGGCTGATACTATCACGAGTAACGCGTTAAAACAACATCGAATGCAAGTGCATAGATTAACTATCAGAATTTTTCCCAGCGCACCACATTTCGAGTTCCTTCCCGAAAATCGGGATGACACCTCTTTTTTAACGTCATCTCATTTTAATTATATATAATATGTCTCTTAGGTAATGTGGCTAATAAGGCAATACAAAATATCCCCAGAACCATTTAAGGCAAACATCAGGCTAAATCAGCACTGAATATGCCGAAAAGAGCTCTTCAATCCCCAGTGCCGGAAAAATAAAAAACAGTGTACTAATATTTACAAAGCACTGCCAAGCCTCATAATCCCGAAGGGAAGCCCTTGGCTCGAAGTGGTTTTGTGTTCGGAGTTGCTAAATACACTGAATAAAGCACTGCCAGCAAAAATAAAGCGCTAACTGTTTTTTATGCGCGAAAGATTGAGCGAAGGCACAAGTGGGATTGATGAAGGCTTTTGGATACTTTTGGCCTCAAAAGTATCTAGGCCCGTCTGGCCATGAAGACGGAAAGCCTTGTGTGCAAGGGAACAAGCTAATAAATAAAGATTGTACATAACAAAGGAAGTGAAAACCTATCGGCATTTTATAAAGAAGGATAAACTAAATGAGTTAAAACTTCCCGTCTTTTAAAGGTTTCAGGATATAATCAAGACCGTTTATTTTAATTTCATAAATAGTGGCTAACTGTTGCCCTAATCTTCCGGCTGGCCAGCCTTTACTGTGCATCCATTCTAAATAGCTAACCGGCAGGTTACACAACAAATAATCTTTATATTTGCCAAAAGGCATTTTTACCTTTACCAGTTCGACTAATATTTTAGAATCCATGCATCAAAATAAAGCATATTCTTCAATAAATCGGCACAAAACTTTACTATTTCTAAATATATGAAGAAGGATATTTACGGCGATTTCTTAAAAGATTACTATGCGAAAGGCGATACTATAGAAACCATCTGGCTTCATAACAACTACGCCGAGGCAGAAGAAATGCCTGCAGATATCTTCTTCAGAAAAGAGTTTGAATTAAGTGATTTAGAACTACTGGCTATCAGGTTAAGCAAAGGCAAAGTATTAGACATTGGCGCCGGCGCCGGTGCTATAAGTTTGGTATTGCAGAGAAGGGGTCTGGATGTTACTGCACTGGAATTATCAGCAGGTGCATGCGAAGTAATGAAAACGCGTGGTATAAAAAGAATCATCAATACAGATATTTTCACTTACGAAGGTGAAAAATACGATACATTATTATTGATGATGAATGGCATTGGTTTTTGTGAATATTTAGACAAGGTAGAAGTTTTTTTAGAGCATGCTAAGAAACTGCTTACTCCTAAAGGACAAATTTTGTTCGATTCTTCTAATGTTTCCTATCTCTATGAATCCAAACCTTATTGCGATTCCGGATATTTTGGAGAGATAGATTACCAATACGAGTATAAAGGCGAAAAAGGCGAATGGTTTACATGGGTTTATGTTGAACGCGAGCTTATGCAGGAAATGGCAGAAAGATTAGGCTACAATATGGAACTGCTGTTTGATGATGGCCATGATCAGTATCTGGCCCGGCTTTCTTTGAGATAAGATGTAAGACGCTGGATGCATAACTTATGATTTGCTAGAAAGTCAGATGTCTGAGGACCAAAGTCTGGACGCTAGTAAAACACTATCCAAACTCCCCTCTCCTTCAACCATGTGCACACACATCTGTATTGTATGTTCTTATTTTCACTTATAACAACAATTGCTTTAAGGTTAGTCAAAAATAGAAAATTTTCTCACCTCGAGAGGTAATACCTGCTTGCCTGTTTACTTTGCATAATTGGCAGGCAAATATTTTGTCAAAAAACATGAACAACCTTTGAGATTGCCACGTCGTACCTCCTCGCAATGACAAAAATAGGAACGTCATTGCGAGGAATCGAAGCAAACTCATTATCAGTTATTTACAGCAATGCGCCAATGGCCAGGCTTTGGAAAGTTATTCGTAGAGACTTGAGATGTGAGACGCTGAATGCATAACTTATAATTTGCTAGAAAGTCTAAAGTCAGATGTCTGAAGACCGAAGTCTTAACGCTAAATAAGGCACTGTCCAAACTCCCCTCTCCTTCGGAGAGGGGCCGGGGGTGAGACTCTCTACTTCATCCCAATATTATACACAACTCCAAGCGTAAACACGGTATTACCAGCTTTCATATAGTCTCTCTGAATTAAACCGATATTCATACCATTGGTATACTGAATCTGAAAATTCCTGGAGAGTTCCATTCTGGTGAAGAAAAGCGGTTCTATCAAAATATTATCCTCCAGAGAACGGGGAGTGCCGTTTAATTTAAAATCGGTCATGGAAACATGGCTTAACCTTAGTACCGTCCCATAATTAAGCGGGTATTTTTCGCCAAACAATCTCAGGCTTTTTTGTTTCTTGGAGCTATAGTTCACCTGAACGAAAACCTTATTAAAGGTTACATCAATAAGTTTGTTTACCACAGGTCCGTTATAAGTTAAATCTTTATAAGTCTTCTCCGTATTCCCCCTTCCAAAGCCACCATAAACTTCAAAAACTCTTTTTTTATCAGCTCCGAAAACATCGAAATAACCAATACCTATTTCCCAAAGCTGCTGACTAACATCTTTCCTGCTTCCGTTTGTACTTAAAGTAGAAGCATTGGCAAAGCCTGCAACATGATCTGAAAACGAATAAGCGACATTTCCATTGATATTTCCACGAATATTAACATGCCCACCCGCATGGAACTGCCCCTGTTCGGTAAACATAGGAACAACTGGTACATTAGGCATATAAACAGTAGAACAGCTGGAAAAAAACAATAGGGTTAGAAAGAAAAGTAATCGGGGCTTAAGCAATCTCATAAAGTTTTTTGCGATAAAACATTAAAACGCAGAACAAGTGGTTTTAATATAGACAGAAGAAAATATGTGGCTTTTAAAGTTTTGCCTGTTCCAAAAAACAGGCAAAACTTTAGGGTTATCATTATTTCTTTTTAAATCTCATAATTACGCCCAAATTAGAAGACAAACTAAGTGTACTGTCTTTAATGGCGTAAGTTTCCACTTGCTCTAAAGCTTTTAAGAAGGTATGTTCTCCTGTACCTTCGCAGAACATCTTAGTGGTAGCAAATCCTTTTTTAAAAGATATTTTATTTTCTGCTTCTGCCTTAAGTTCTCCAGACAAAGAATTGCAGCTGGTATTTCCGCTCACTCTTGCTTTTTCTAAGTCGAAACGTAACATCGGTTTTCTACGTGGATACAATCCATCAAAAGCAATTCTAGGACCTGTGATATAAAAAAGTTCCCATTCTCCCGAAAGCTTCGGATTAACCTTACTGCCATTACTAAGCTCTTTCAGGTTTGAACAGGCAGATATCATTACTGCTAAAAAGGCATAACCCAGTAGAATAATTTTTCTCATGATATTTAATTTCAAACAAACAACAACTTTATCTGCGATTTGTTCGCAAAACAACAATAAAATTAATTCTCAAAATGGTATAAAAACACTACTTCACCTGTAAAAGCAGGCTTTTTCTGATCTTTAATTTCCAATTCTATCGCAATAGTAGCTTTAGTTACCCCTCTTAAATTCGCAATGCCTACTAACCTGGTTTTTAGTCTTACCTCACTGTTTACAGTAACTGCCTGCGCAAACCTTAAATTTTCTATTCCGTAATTAATTTCCATTTTAAGGTTTTTCACTTCCACAATTTGTTTCCATAGGTATGGAATTAAAGAAAGCGTTAAATAACCATGTGCTATAGTTGCTTTAAAAGGGCTATCCGTCTTTACCTTTTCCTCATCGGTGTGAATCCATTGATGATCTAAGGTAGCATCAGCGAATAAATTGATTTGTTGTTGTGTTATTTTATGAAATTCAGAACATCCAAGTTCCTGATTTAGATATTGTGCAAACTCTTCGTAGTTACTAATTATTAGCATGATTCCTGGTTTTAATTAAGCCGCCAAAGTTACAATCTATTTCTAAAATTGTGTATAGATAAAATGATATTGGCTTTGAAATATAAAAAATGATACTTTTGTAAAAAAGGAGCATCGATTTGTTAACGAAGAAGACTAAATATGCAGTTAAGGCTTTAATGGCCTTAGCCCGTAATGGCGACAACAAACCAATGTTAATAGCTGAAATTGCCAAACAGGAAGGTTTGCCAAAACGCTTTTTAGAAGCTATTTTATTAGATCTTAAAAGAGGACAAATTCTGGGAAGTCGTATGGGAGCCGGTGGAGGGTACTTTTTAGTAAAACCTGCATCCGAAATCATGGTTGTGAATATCATTCGCATTTTAGATGGTCCTATTGCTTTATTACCTTGCGTAAGTCTAAATTTCTATCAAAGATGTGAGGAGTGTATAGACGAGGTTACCTGTGGTATTAGAGAGATGATGGGCAGAGTTAGAGATGCCAGCATAGCCATTATGGGAAATACCAGTATTGCCGACCTTGTCGCCAAGGAGAAAGAACTGGGCCAGGGAGTTAAAGGTTAGCTTATTAATTAGCAGCGACTAGCACTCTTCAAATCATATTCTATGAAAATATTGATCGTTGAGGATGATCCTACTTTAAGCAAAAATATATGTGACGCCTTAACTGAAGGCAATATACACACAGAGGCTGTATATAATGGCGTTTTGGCGGAAAAAATGCTACGAAAAAACCATTATGATTGTGTAGTCCTGGATGTTAATTTACCCGGAAAGACCGGCTTAGACATTTGTAAAGATTTCAGGAAACACAATAGCCACACTCCTATCCTTATGTTAACTGCTTTCGGCGAACTGGATGATAAGGTTGCCGGATTTAATGCCGGAGCAGATGATTATTTAACAAAACCTTTTTATATGCGAGAACTTAGTTTGAGAGTTAACTCGCTGTTAAAAAGAAAAAACCATACACCTGATATTTCTGAAGACAGTTTATTAACCGTTAACGATATCATTATAGATACAAAAACAAAAAAAGTTAGCAGGCAGAATATAGAAATAAATTTAACACCCAGAGAATTTCAAATCTTATTGAGACTGGTAAAATCTAAAGGCGAGCTGGTGTCCAAAAACGATCTGATTAAAGAAATCTGGGGAAATTCTGTAGATGTTAATACCAATACCATAGAAGTTTTCATTAATTTTTTACGAAAAAAAATAGACAAACCCTTTGGAACAGAGTCGATAAAAACCAAGGTAGGTTATGGCTATTATTTTGAATAATGAGCATCAGAAAAAAAATACTGGTTTACTTTTCTGCAATTACCATTCTGTTATTGGCTATATCCCTTGTGGTCATTTATATTTTATTTTCTGAATACCGCGAGGAAGATTTTCAGCAAAGACAAAAAGAAAAAATACACCTCACCTTAAAGTTTCTGGCAGAGATTAAGAAGATAGACAAGGATGTTGTAGCGTATCTGGATAGAAATTCTATTAATGAAATGCTCGACGAAAAACTACTGATTTTCGATCATAACAAGAAATTAGTTTATGCCAGCGTAGACAATACCAAAATACCTTACAGCCAGAGCTTTTTAAATCGCTTATCTGAAAAACAAAATTGGATAGAAACCAAAGATGGTTTGTATGATGTTATTGCCATCTATCTAAAAAAAGATGATATTGCCTATTATGGCATAAGCAAAGCTTTTGACGCTTATGGCTATACCAAGCTTAACTTCCTTAGAACTGTCCTTATTGTTACTTTCATCCTGGTGTCTTTAATTGTTATTCTGGTTTCATTTTATCTTTCCAGGAAAATAAGCCAACCGGTAAAAAATATCACCGACAAAATTATCGCTTTTGATTTTGACCAGGAATTTCAACCGCTGGTTGTTGAAGAAAGCCGAAACGAAGTCGGCATTTTAGCAAATCAGTTTAACTTACTGATACAGCGTCTGAAAGAATCATTTGCTTTTCAGAAAAATGCGATAAGCCATATCTCCCATGAGCTTAAAACACCTATTTCTATTTTGGTCTCTAACTTCGAACGGATTGAAAACGAACAAGACCCTCTATTAAAACAAGCGCTGATTATCAATCAAAAAGAAAGTACCAAAAACCTTAGCGAGATTATTAACTTACTGCTGGAAATCTCAAAGACTGAGGCTAACAGAAATCTGAATTTAACAGAATTCCGAATTGATGAATTGATTTTTGATGCTTTGGATGAAATTAAGCTTATACATCCAAACTTTACGCTAAATGTAACATACGATGCCTTTGACGAGGAGGCTGAACTCCTAATAAATGCCAATTATAAATTGATGAGACTTGTTTTCATCAATCTGTTTTTAAATGCAGTGTATTACAGTTCTGATGAAAGAGCCAAATTGCATATCAGCAACTCAAACGGAAAAGCTATTATAATTTTAGAAAATGCCGGAGAAATTATAGATGAGGGAGATCGGCCTTTTCTGTTTCAACATTTCTTCCGGGGCAAAAATAGTAGCGGAAAAAGCGGTTTCGGTTTAGGCTTAGTCTTTGTCCATAAGATTCTAACGCTCCATCAGGGAAACATAAAATATTTAAGCACTACACTACACACCAATAAATTCATCATCACGATACCTTTAAGCTAAGTTTTATCCATTTTAAGGAGTTTTTAAGGTTGTTTTAAGGTCCTTTGCCTAAGATTAAATTCTTAGAAATGCATCTTATAACCAGGCTTATCGCTTTGATATGTATATTTTCTTCCATACAAAGCTTTGCAACAGAATCTTTAAAAATCAACCTGCGGCAGGCAGACAGCATCTTTCTGGAGAAAAATTACCTGCTTTTAGCTTCTTCTATGAATATAGAAGCGCAAAAAGCATTAATTCTCCAATCGAAGTTATACCCCAACCCCACACTCTCTGTTAGTTTTGTAGCTTACGATCCTGAAAACAATAAAGCCTTGCACATAGGCGCTACCGGGCAAAAGACTGCAGAAATAGAACAGTTATTTCTACTTGGCGGCAAAAGAAAAGTAGAAATAGAAATGGCCAAAACCAATACGGGTATTGCAGAAATTGAGTTTCAAAAATTAGTGAGAGAAATAAAGTTCAAACTTTATTCCAACCTGTTTAGCATCGGGCAGCAAAAGAAACTTATCGGGATTTACGATAATCAACTGGCTCTTTTAGATGAATTACTGGAATCTAATACCCTACAAGTTCAGAAAGGGAATCTGCCGGTTAAAGATCTGGTTAGACTTAAGGGGGCTTACCTGAAATTAAATAATAACCGGGCAGAACTTATAAAATCGTATTTAGATACACAAAGCGAGTTGCAAACTATTTTACAATCTTCTGAAGAGATTGTCTTTGATTTTTCTGAAGCTGATATTAGCAAATACATCAATTCTACAGGGCTGGATGTGTTAATAGATGAGATGCATAAAAACCATCCTGAGTTGCTTCTTCTGGAGAAAGACAAAGCTCTGGCAGAACAATACCTGAATTATCAGAAAAAACTGGCTATCCCAGACTTAAGTGTATCTGCAAATTACGATCAGCAAAGCTCGGCCTTTAGAAATGAAATAGGTGCCGGAATCTCACTTAGTCTACCTCTTTGGAACAGAAATCAGGGAAATATTAAATCCGGAGCTTTTAAGCTGAAAGCAAGTGAATATCAGTTTAAAGCTTTAGAAAATGAATTGCAGAGTAAACTAAAAAATGCTTTCTCTTTCTATAGACAAACAGTTAACGAATATCAGAAAGCAGAAAAAATTTACAACAGCGACTTTGAAGACACACTAATAGGAATGAATGATAATTTCAAAAAAAGGAACGTGTCCATCATCGAATTCATAGACTTTTTTGAGTCTTATAATGATGCCCTTACAGAATTATCCAGAATAAAAACACAACTGATAAACTGTGCAGAAGAACTTAATCTATTAACCGGAAAAGACATTTATTAAAAATGAATATTAAAAGCTATATCCAAACATCTACTTTATTTATTGTATTGGCCTCATGCAATCCTAAACCTGTAGAAGAAATTAACAGCGCCTTTTCTCTAAGTGACGAAATGGCTCTCCAATTGGAATTTAAAGAAGCAAAATTGGAAGATGTTAAAAACGAAATCCGCCTTTTTGGAAAAATTGATGCCGACAATAATAAGATTGCCGAAGTAAATTCCATCGTTAGCGGTGTAGTAAAAAGTATTCATGTTGGCTTAGGCGACTACGTAAAACAAGGCCAAATACTGGCCGTTATCGAAAGCAGCGAAGTTGCTTCCTTTCAAAAGGAAAAACTAGACGCGATGAACGATGTGGCAATTGCCGAAAAGAATCTACAGGTAGCTAAAGATCTTTTTGAAGGAAAATTAAACTCTGAAAAAGATTTAATACTGGCAAAAAATGAACTAGCAAAAGCAAAGGCAGAGCTTTCCCGAATAAATGACATTCATAGCATTTATAAACTAAAAAGCGGGTCTACTTATAACATTCTGGCTCCTTTTAATGGTTTTATCATCAATAAAGATATTACCATTAATGACAATATTAAATCGGACAGGTCTGAACCTTTATTTTTCATTGCTGATATTAAAGAAATATGGGCTATAGCCAATGTTAACGAATCTGATATCTCCAAGATAAAAACCGATTATGATGTCACCGTAAGTACGCTGGCTTTTCCGGATTATCCATATGACGGAAAAATAGAAAAAATATACAGTGTTATCGATCCTGAAACCCGGGCGATGAAGATCAGGGTACGTATTCCAAATTTCGATTTTAGGCTAAAACCAGAAATGAACTGTACGGTAAATGTTCGCTATAAGGAAAATCATAAAATGGTCGCCATTCCTTCAGAAGCGGTCATATTTGATAAAAACAGGTATTGGGTGATGATTTACAAAGACAAATTTCATATCGACACCAGAGAAGTTGAGGTTTACAGAAACTTAAATGGCATTTCTTACCTATCCAGTGGTGTTAGCGATGGAGAACAGGTAATTGCAAAAGGCGGATTAATGATTTATAATACCTTAAATGACTAAAGCATGAACAGTTTTATTAAAAAAATCATTGGCTTTTCGCTAAAAAACAGGTTTTTCACCTTCTTTTCCGTAACCATACTTACATTAATTGGAATTGCAAGCTATATAAAAATACCTATAGAAGCTTTTCCCGATGTAACCAATACCCAAATCACAATCGTTAGCGAGTGGAACGGAAGAAGCGCCGAAGAAGTCGAAAGATTTGTGACCACTCCTATAGAAATTGCTATGAACAGTGTTCAACGAAAAACCAATGTTCGTAGTATCACTATGTTTGGCCTCTCTGTTATTCACATCATTTTTGAAGACAATGTAGAAGATTTTTTTGCCCGGCAGCAGGTAAATAATCTTTTAATAAACGTTCAGCTACCTGATGGAGTAGATCCCGATGTTCAGCCACCTTACGGCCCTACCGGAGAAATTTTCCGATATACTTTAAAAAGTGATAAAAGAGATACGCGGGAATTATTGACTTTACAAAATTGGGTAATAGACCGGGAACTCAGGCGGGTACCAGGTGTTGCCGATATTGTAGCTTTTGGTGGCCAGGAAAAGATATACGAGATCTCTGTAAATCCGCTAAAACTTCAGCAATACCATTTAACGCCACTGGAATTATACGAAGCGGTCAGCAAATCTAACCTGAATGTTGGTGGAGATGTGATAGAGAAAAACGGGCAGTCTTATGTAGTAAGAGGAATAGGGCTTATTGATAGCCAGAAAGATATAGAAAACACCATTGTTAATATTCACAATGGCAATCCTTTACTGGTAAAAGACGTGGCTGAAGTAAATATTGGCAGTGCTCCAAGAGTTGGACAGGTTGGACTAAACAACAGTAATGATGTTGTAGAAGGTATTGTAGTGATGAGGAAAAATGAAAATCCGACAGAAGTTCTCAAAGCCGTAAAGGAAAAGATTACCGAATTAAATAATAGCATTCTGCCCTCGGATGTTAAAATGGCCACCTTTTACGATCGGGATAACCTGATGGCCTATTGTACACATACCGTTTTATCCAATTTATTGGAAGGGATTATTTTGGTAACAGCAATTGTATTTCTTTTTATGGCCGATTGGAGAACTACGCTGGTTGTAGCTGTTGTTATTCCTTTATCACTGCTTTTCGCATTTATGATGCTAAAATTTAAGGGCTTAAGTGCCAATTTAATTTCTTTAGGTGCCGTAGACTTCGGTATTATTATAGATGGCGCGGTAGTTATGGTAGAAGGCATTTTTGTAGCTCTGGACCATAAAGCGCACAAAATAGGAATGCCTAAATTTAATAAGCTTTCTAAACTGGGGATCATTAAAAATACTGGCGGACAGATGGGAAAAGCAATCTTTTTCTCTAAACTGATTATCATCTCTGCCCTGCTTCCAATTTTCTCTTTTGAAAAAGTAGAAGGAAAAATGTTCTCTCCCCTGGCATGGACATTGGGTTTTGCACTTTTAGGTGCTTTAATTTTCACACTTACACTTGTTCCTTTATTGTGTTCTATTTTATTGAAAAAAGACGTCAGGGAAAAAGAAACACGCTTCACCAAATTTATTAACAACATAATTTCTAAAGCTTTCGACTGGACATTTGCCCGGAAAAAATTGGCCATCCTCATTGCTGTTATCAGTTTTTTTGTAACCATTGCCTCTACCAAATGGCTGGGAACAGAATTTCTTCCTCAATTAAATGAAGGCGCACTTTGGGTAACAGCAGAAATGCCTATGAGTATCTCGCTTACCGAAAGTGTAGAAATGACCGGCAAGCTCAGAAAAAAATTAAAAGAATTTCCGGAAGTACGCGATGTCCTATCCCAAACCGGCAGAAGCAACGACGGAACAGATCCCAACGGTTTTTATTTTGTACAATTTCAGGTAGATCTTGTTCCAAAGAAAGATTGGCGCAAAGGCTTTGGTCTGGAAGAAATTATTGCAGAAATGGATGGCGAGCTTTCCAAATTTCAGGGAATTACCTATAACTACTCCCAACCGATTATAGATAATGTTGCCGAAGCAGCAGCCGGAGTAAAAGCTTCAAACGCTATTAAGATATACGGCGACGATCTGAATAAACTGGACGAATATGCTTCGCAGATTTTAGATGTAATTAAGGATATTGAGGGGATTAAAGATGTAGGAATTTTGAAAAACCTGGGTCAGCCGGAAATGAGCGTACATTTAGATGAAGAAAAAATGGCCATCAATGGAATTACCAAAGCTGATGCGCAGGCTGTAATAGAAATGGCCATTGGCGGAAAAACCGCTACCCAGAAATATGAGGGAGACAGACGCTTCGATATCAGAATCAGATATGATAAAGAATTCCGTAAAAATGAGGACGATATTCTGATGCTAATGATTCCTACAATTACCGGTAATACCATTCCGCTAAAAGAAGTTGCCGAAATTAAGCATGTAACAGGTCCGGCTTTTATCTATAGAGATGACGCCAAACGTTTCATTGGTGTAAAATTTTCTGTTCGTGGCAGAGATTTGGGAAGTACCTTGTCCGAAGCACAGAAACTGGTTAAAGAAAAAATAAAACTGCCTGATGGTTACAAAATACAATGGAAAGGTGAATTTGAAAATCAGGTTAGGGCCAGCAATCGTTTGGCTCAGGTAGCTCCATTGAGTATAGCCCTCATTTTTGTCCTTCTTTTTATAATGTTTGGCAATGCGAAAGATGCCGGCTATGTACTAATAAATGTTCCGTTTGCTTTAATTGGGGGAATATTAGCTTTACATTTAAGCGGTATTAACTTTGGGATATCTGCAGGTGTGGGTTTTATTGCCCTTTCAGGTATTTGTATACAGAACGGAGTAATTCTCATAGCAGAGATACAAAGACAAATAGCCAAGGCGGAAGATAATCTGACAGATATCATAAAAAAAGCAGTACATATAAGAACCCGACCGGTAATTATGACGGCTTTAATGGCAGCTATAGGTTTGGTTCCTGCTGCTATAAGTACGGGTATTGGTTCCGAAAGTCAAAAACCCCTTGCAATAGTAATTATCGGCGGATCTATTACTGCTACCATATTTACGTTGCTGGTTTTTCCTATTATTTATTATTCAGCAATGAAGAAAAGATACAATCGTTTAAATAAGAAAAAAGTATAGACGTATGAAAAGGACCTCTCCCTCATTCTCTTCTTTTTAAGGTGAGAGAAAACTAGTGAATAAATGAGACGACTTCCTTAACAACTTTCTCTCCCTCGCAGGGAGAGATGCCCACAGGGCAGAGAGGGTATTTATGATCACTTTTCCTTTACGCACAGGTCTTTCCGTCCTCAGTAGCCGGACAGGCCTAGTTCTTTCCCTACAGCTGGAAAGAACCAAAGAGCCGTCATCAATCCCGCTTGTGCCTTCACTCGGTCACCACATAAAAAACAGTTAGCGCTTTATTTTTGCTGGTAGTGTTTTATTA
>PJUE01000146.1_pt1 | contig 82857 bp, 60 predicted proteins | sample 1512171 | NCBI WGS metagenome assembly PJUE01 (sample SAMN08177674, study PRJNA422409) | Feces metagenome, whole genome shotgun sequencing project. | isolation source: Chicken feces (3) enriched on wood chips: alkali lignin treatment | host: Gallus gallus | place: USA: Madison | collected 2015-01-15
AGCACGTTGATGCTCGCCGCGAACTGCCCCCTCCCTTTGCCGAAGGCAAGGGGAGGGTTGGGGAGGGGTGCGGTTGCCTTGGCCTCTCGCTCATGAAATGAGCGTCTGACCTCAAAAGTCAGTAGTGAATCACGACGAGAGCTTCATGCTGGGAGCAGGTGCACGTTCAAAGGCCAAAGCCAAAGCACCCCTCCCCAACCCTCCCCTTCGCTGCGCGAAAGGGAGGGAGCGGTGCATGCAGCACGTTGATGCTCGCCGCGAACGGCCCCCTCCCTTTGCCGAAGGCAAGGGGAGGGTTGGGGAGGGGTGCGGTTGCCTTGGCCTCTCGCTCATGAAATGAGCGTCTGACCTCAAAAGTCAGTGGTGAATCACGACGAGAGCTTGATGCTGGGAGCAGGTGCATGTTCAAAGGCCAAAGCCAAAGCACCCCTCCCCAGCCCTCCCCTTCGCTGCGCGAAAGGGAGGGAGACAAGCGTCGGCTCGGTCAGGAAGACCGTCACTCCACCTTGGTGATCACCGCACAGGCCAGACGTGCGCCGGCATTGCCGGTCGGCTGGGTCTTGTAGTCGTCCGGGTCGGCATGGACGATCAGGCCACGGCCGACGATGTCGAATCCATCGCCCACGCCCACGTTGACGTTGTTCGCCACCGGGCCATCGATATGCGCGTTGCCCTGCGCATCGGCCTTGATGTTGGGCATGTCACCGCCGTGATGTACCGCGGCGCTGATGCTGCCGTGCTCGCTGCTGCCCGGGTTGAAGTGGCCACCGGCGCTGGTCCCGTCCGGCGCGCTGCAATCGCCTTTCTCATGGATGTGGAAGCCGTGCTCGCTGTCCGGCTTCAAACCGGTGATATCGCCACTGGCACGCAGCTGGCCGTCGACCAGGCTGAAGTTGATGGTGCCGGCAACCGTGCTGTCCTTGGTCGGCTGCAGTTGGGCAGTAGCGATGGGCTTGGCCATTTCCGGCGGCGCGGCAGGGTCGGCGGCCGGGGTGGTAGCCACCGGTGCGGCTGCCGTATCGGCCGGTGCCGCATCGGGCTCGGCGCCCTTGTTGCAGGCGCTCAGGGCCAGCGCGCTGGCGAGGAACAAGCTGGTATGGATCAGTCGCATTGGAAGACTCCCTTGCTGGTCTGGTTCAAACAGGATGGGCGCGCTCAGCGCACCACGCGGATCACCGCACAGGCCACCCGCGCACCGGCATTGCCGGCTGGTTGACTGCGGTAGTCGTCAGCCGCGGCATGTACTACCAAGGCACGCCCAGCGACATCGTTTGCAGCACCACCGCCGAGGGTAACGCCGCGAAGATGAACATCCACGTGCACCACGCCTTCGGCATCGGCCTGCAGGTTGTCCATGTCGCCGGCATGGTGCACACCGGCACCGGCACGCCCGTGCGGCTGCTGCGCCGGATTGAAATGGCCGCCAGCGCTGCTCGCGTCCATGGCGCTGCAATCGCCCTTTTCATGCACGTGGAACGCCGCCTGCTGGCCACGCGGCAAGCCGCCGATCACGCCGGTGATATGCACGCCACCGGCTTCCGGCACCAACGCCAGGCGACCACTGACCAAGCTGGCCGAAGCCGGCGCCAGATTGGCTTCGGCCATCTTGGCGGTACTGACCGTGGCCACCGGCGGCGGGGGTGGCGTGGCCTTGGTGGCCGGGCCGGAGCCGCAGGCGGCAAGCAGCACGGTTGCAGCCAGGGCGGTAAGAGGAAGCTGGATGCGCATTGATATCTCCTTGCAACAGAACGAACAGGCCGGTGCCACGCTCAACTACCGCGGCGACGCCCGGGCCCGAGTTTGCGGGTAAGCGTGTTACGGCCAAGTCCGAGCCGGGTAGCGGCATCGGCACGGTGGCCATCGGTGAAATCCAGCGCCACTTCCAGCAGCACGGTATCCAGGCGCTCGCGCGCCTCGGCATGCAGGCCGCTGGCGCCTTCGGCCAGCCGTTGCCGCGCCCAGGCGGCCAGCGCGCGGTCCCAGTGCTGGGGCGCAACTGCCGCCGTGCTGGCTGCCGCGCGACCGCCGCGGTTCAGCGCGGCCTGCACGTCCTCGGCCGATACGGTGTCGGCCACGGCCAGCGCTGCCAGCCGCCAGCAGACGTTTTCCAGCTCACGGACGTTGCCCGGCCAGGTGTGCTCACGCAGGGCTTTGACGGCAGCAGCGGACAGCCGCTTGGCTGGCATGTCCAGGCGGCGGGCGGCGTTGGCCAGGAAGTTCTCGGCCAGCTGCGGCACATCGCCCAGGCGCTCGCGCAGGGGCGGCAGCAGCAGGCGCACCATGTCCAGGCGATGCAGCAGGTCGGCGCGGAAACGGCCTTGCTCAACCAGGGTTTCCAGATCCTGGTGGGTGGCCGCGACCACCCGCACATCGACGCGGATCAACTCACGGCCGCCGACGCGGAAGAACTCGCCCTCGGCCAGCACGCGCAGCAACCGGGTCTGCAGGGCCAGCGGCATGTCGCCGATTTCATCCAGGAACAAGGTGCCGCCATCGGCCTGCTCGAAGCGGCCGATGTGGCGTTTGCTGGCGCCGGTGAAAGCACCGGCCTCGTGGCCGAACAACTCGCTTTCCAGCAGTTCGGCCGGGATCGCGGCGGTGTTGAGGGCGACGAACGGGCCCTTGGCGCGCGGGGATTCCCGGTGCAGCGCATTGGCGACCAGCTCCTTGCCGGTGCCGGTCTCGCCATTGATCAGTACCGACAGCGGCGCCTGCGCCAGACGGCCGATGGCGCGGAACAGCGCGCGCATGGCCGGGGTGTCGCCGATCAGCTGCGGCGGGCCTTCGTCCCTCGCCGCCGGTGTTGGCGGCACCACCGGCGCCGGCAACTCCTCGGCCTCGGGCAGCGCGCGCCGGGCCAGCTCCACCGCATCATCCAGATCGAAGGGTTTGGACAGGAACTCATGCGCGCCGCCACGGAAGGCGCCGGCGGTGCTGGCGACATCGGTATACGCCGACATCACGATCACCGGCAGCTGCGGGTGCGCGGCCTTGAGCTTGTCCAGCAATACCAGGCCGTCATCACCGGGCATGCGCACGTCGGTGAACAGCAGGTCCGGCACCGGTTGCCGCGCCAGGGCGCCCAGCGCCGCAGCCGCACTGTCGAAACCCTCGACCGTATAGCCGGCATCGCGCAGGGCGGTGGTCAGTACGAAGCGCACCGAGCGGTCGTCATCGACCACCCAGACGGTCGCAGCCTGTGTGGACTTATGCATCGCTCACCTCCGGCGCTTCCTCAGCGGCAGGCAGCGGTAACAGCACGGTGAACACGGTGTGGCCGGGGCGCGAGCGGTAGCTCAAGGTGCCGCGATGCTCGCGTGCGACCTGCTGCGCCAGCGCCAGGCCCAGGCCGGTGCCTTCGGCACGGCCGCTGACCAGTGGCAGGAACAGGTGCTCGGCCAGTTCTTCCGGTACGCCGCGACCGTCGTCGGCCACTTCCAGGCGCAGGGCCAGCGCATAAGGCTGCTCGGCAATGCGCAGGCCGTGCTCGACACGGGTGCGCAGGGTGACGCTGGTGGCGCCGGCCTGGATGGCGTTGCGCACCAGGTTCAACAAGGCCTGGGTGAGACGGTCGGCGTCGCCGGGGAACTCGGGAATGCTGGGGTCGTAATCGCGCAGCAGGCGCACCGACCAGCCGGCTTCGTTCTCGACCAGGCGCAGCACCCGCTCCAGTGCGGCATGGATGTTCAGCGGCGCATGCGGGCGCTGCGGTGCCGGCGACAGCAGCTGTTCCAGCAAGGTATTGAGGCGTTCGATCTCGGCGCCGATCAGTTCGATCAACTCGCGCTCGTCGGCATCGCGGCCGCTGGCGCGGCGCGCCAGCAGCTGGGCGGCGCCCTTGAGGCCGGCCAGCGGATTGCGCAGTTCATGGGCCAGGCCTTTCAGCGCCGCGCTGAAGGCACCAGGCAGCACCTGCGCCGGATCGGCGCCCTGGAACTCGTCCACCGGGTGCGCTTCCAGCAGCCAGCCGCCCTGCTCCAGCGCGCTCACCCAGCCATCGGCGAAGCGCGGTGTCTCGCCTGGCAGGGCCAGGGTCAGCCGTGGCAGGCGGCTCATGTCGGTGGCCGGGTTGGCCAGGCGCTGTGCCAGCACCTCACCCTGCGCTTCCAGCGACACCAGCGGCTGGCCAAGCAGGCGCCGCACACTGACCCCCAGCCAGCGGCAGAAGGCCGGGTTCGCCCCCTGGATACGGCCATCCGCGCCACACCAGACCAGTGGGGTGGCCAGCAATTCCGGGGTCGGCGAGAAATCGGCGTCGATCATTGCACCAATATAGTGCAAAGCGGCCGCATCACTGCTTCTGCAACAGCAGGGAATGCAGGATGCGGGCGTCCTCGGCATCGAGCTCGGCCGGCAGCGTGTCGCTGCCGCGGAAGCGGCGGTGGAAGGCACGCGCGGCGGCAGCCCGGTCGTCCAGCGCATAGCCGAAGGCCTGCATCGCCATCCAGCTGTCAAAGCTGGCCGGGGCCGGACCATGCTTGGGGTCCGGCCACAGGCCAAAGCCGGCAGCGGCCAGCTGCTGCCAGGGGAAATAACGGCTGGGGTCGGCCTTGCGGGTCGGCGCCAGGTCGGCATGGCCGATGATCTGGCTGCGCGGGATGTTGAAGCGTGTGCACAGGTCTTCGAGCAGGCGCAGCAGGGTGGCGATCTGCGGTTCGGTGAAGGGGCTGCTGCCGTCGTTGTCGATCTCGATGCCGATCGAGGTGGAGTTGAGATCGGTGAAGCCGCCCCAGCGGCCACCACCGGCATGCCAGGCACGTTCGCCATCGGCCACCAGCTGATAGAGCTCACCATCGCTGCCGACCAGGTAGTGCGAGCTGACCTTGCCGCCGCTGTTGGCACTGCGCAGCGTGTCCAGGCTCTGCTGCACCGAGTTCTGCTCGGTATGGTGCAGCACGATCAACACCGGCTGGCGGTCGTTGTAGTTCGGCGACGGCACCCAGTGCGCGAGCGGATTGCGCTCCGGTGTGGAGGTACAGGCGGTCAGCGTGGCCAACAGGGCGAGCGGCAGCAGCAGTTTGGTCTTCATATGGGCCATTGCACGTTGCCGGGCGTTGCTTTGCAAGTGCATCCAGGCATGGCAAGGCGGATGCGTCGATGTGGACTGCATGCATTGGAGGGCCTGCTCAGGAAGTGGGTACGGCGACCGCGTTCGGCTGCGGATGACTGGCCGTTGTGGCTAGGCTATGCGGACGAAGTGCTGTGATGTCTGCCGGAGCAACCATGCGTGATTCACTGAAACAGAAGATCGTTGCGGTCTGCGATGCGAAGATCGCGGCGAAGGGGCCGACGGTCGGGTTGTCGTTCTATGCGTTCTTCGCCAACCGCAATGACGACCCAGAGTTGTTGATGGAAGCGGCTACGTGGTGGATCTCGATCCAGCGCCTGGATCATTTCGAGAAGGCTGAGAAGGTGAAGGCGCTGGTGCTGGCTGAGGGCTAGCGCAGCGTGGGTTTCTTCGGTTTGGTTCCGGTCGTACGGTGATGCTGCTTCGGCTTACCCTCTCCCCAACCCCTCTCCCGGCGGGAGAGGGGCTTCAGAGCGGTAGTGCCGAGCCATGCTCGGCAGGAGCTTTCCCGTTAACGCCTCAAAAGCTGCCCTCACCCCAACCCCTCTCCCGTGCATGGGAGAGGGGCTTTGAGCAACAGCTTATGCCTCGTAGGCCGATTCGCCGTGGGTGGTGACGTCCAGGCCGGTGCGTTCGGCCTCTTCGCTCACGCGCAGGCCAACCAGCGCGCGGACCACCAGCAGGATGACGGCAGTGACGACGGCCGACCACAACACGGTGAAGCCCACGCTGACCACCTGCACCCACAGCTGGTGGCCGATATCCAGATCAACCTTGGTGCCCCCCAGCGACTGCGCACTGAAAACGCCGGTGAGGATGGCGCCCACAATGCCGCCCACGCCATGCACGCCGAATACATCCGCGGTGTCGTCGGCCTTCAACAGCCGCTTCAAGCCGGTCACGCCCCAGACGCAGACCATGCCGGTGACGAAACCAATCACGATGGCGCCCAACGGCCCCACCGTGCCGCAGGCCGGGGTTACACCGACCAGCCCGGCAACCGCACCCGAGGCCGCGCCCAGTGCCGAGGGGTGGCCCTTGGTGATCGCTTCCACCAGCGTCCAACCCAGCACCGCGGCGGCCGTCGCCAGCACGGTGTTGATGAAGGCCAGCGAGGCCACGGTGTCGGCAGCAGCGGCCGAGCCGGCGTTGAAGCCGAACCAGCCCACCCACAGCAGCATCGCGCCGATCCAGGTCAGCGGCAGGTTGTGCGGCTTCAACGCGGTCTGGCCGTAGCCAAGGCGCTTGCCGACGAACCATGCGGCCACCAGGCCGGCAACACCGGCATTGATGTGCACCACGGTGCCACCGGCAAAGTCGATCGCGCCCATCTCACCGAGATAGCCGCCACCCCAGACGATGTGCGCCATCGGGATATAGCTCAGGGTGAACCACAGCGCGGAGAACAGCAGCACCGCACGGAACTTGATGCGTTCGGCGAAGGCACCGACGATCAGTGCTGTGGTGATGCCGGCGAAGGTCGACTGGAAGGCGACGAACAGGAAGTCCGGCAGGCCAGCGATCGGCGTATTGCCCACCGAGTCCGGGGTGAAGCCCTTGAGGAAGGCAAACTCGGTGAACGAACCAAAGAACTGGTTGCCGGCACTGAACACCGCGCTATAGCCATAGGCCACCCACAGCATCAGCACCAGCGAGAACACCACCAGCACTTGGCTTAGCACGGATAGCACGTTCTTGGCCCGCACCAGGCCGCCATAGAACAGGGCCAGGCCGGGTACGACCATCATCAAGACCAGCAAGGTGGCGGTGAGCATCCACGCCACGTCGCCCTTGTCGAAACTGGGTGCTGCTTCTGCAGCGGCTGCGGGTACGGCCGCTGCCGGTTCGGCCGCCGCTTCCATGGTGCTTGCAGGCTGGGCCTGCGTTTCCTGTGCCCATGCCGTGCTGGAAAACATACCCAGCAGCAGCACGCTGAGCATGAAAGACAGGCACAGGCCTCCGAACCGGGTGTTCAACCCGGTGAAAAATTCCGTTCGCATTGTCGACTCCGGTTGTGGGGGTGGAACCTGCCAGCGACCCGTTGTCACCTGGCGGTCGCTGCCGCCGGAGGACGGGGCGGTGCGGTTCTTACAGCGCGTCTGCGCCTGTTTCGCCGGTGCGGATACGCACCACCTGCTCAAGCGCGGTAACGAAGATCTTGCCGTCACCGATCTTGCCGGTGCCGGCGGCGCCCTGCAGCGCTTCGATCACCGCCTCGACGTTGTCGTCGGTGACGGCGGTCTCGATGCGGATCTTGGGAAGGAAATCGACGACATATTCGGCGCCACGGTACAGCTCGGTGTGGCCTTTCTGCCGCCCAAAGCCCTTGACCTCGGTGACGGTGATGCCGGAAACGCCTGCGGCGCCCAAGGCTTCACGCACTTCGTCGAGCTTGAATGGACGGATGATCGCGGAGATTAATTTCATGCGCATGTCCCGATGTGGAGGAGACCGGCCTGCGGCTGCGGGCCGGCATCGTGTCTTCCACCGGCCGCTATGCGACCGCTGGCTGTTGCGCCGAACGCATCATGGGCCTGGCTGTTGCCTCCGGCAGTGCTGCCGGCCGCTACAACCACGCGGGAGGAAGGACTGGCCCATGCCGCGCGCTCGGATTCTCTTGCCCCTGCAGGTGTGTTGTTGGCGGCTGCATCGCCCTTGTGCTCCCCAGCAACAAAGGCGGCGGCGATGACGCAGATGGGAGGGGGAGGGTCCACGCCACCGCCGCCTAACAACAGCTAGCAACTACACCTGGTGTTGCCGGCGGCCAGCACGCTGTACTGGCCGCCGTTACATCAGCTTGCGTAGTACAGCTGGTATTCCAGCGGATGGGTCGCCGCGCGGAACGCGGTGACTTCCTTCATCTTCAACGCGATGTAGGCATCGATGAAGTCGTCGCTCATCACGCCACCGGCCTTGAGGAACTCGCGGTCCTTGTCCAGTGCTTCCAGTGCCTGGTCCAGCGAGGAGCAGACCTGCGGGATCAGCTTCTCTTCTTCCGGCGGCAGGTCGTACAGATCCTTGTCGCTCGGTGCGCCCGGGTCGATCTGGTTCTTGATGCCGTCCAGGCCGGCCATCATCAGCGCGGTGAAGGTCAGGTAGCCGGACTGGATCGGATCCGGGAAGCGCATTTCGATGCGACGTGCCTTCGGGTTGGACACCCACGGAATGCGGCACGAGGCCGAGCGGTTGCGGGCCGAGTAGGCCAGCATCACCGGTGCCTCGAAGCCCGGCACCAGGCGCTTGTAGCTGTTGGTGCCGGAGTTGGTGAAGGCGTTGATGGCACGAGCGTGCTTGAAGATGCCGCCGATGTACCACAGCGCCATCTGGCTCAGGCCGCCGTAGCCGTCACCGGAGAACAGGTTGGCGCCGCCCTTGGCCAGCGACTGGTGCACGTGCATGCCGCTGCCGTTGTCGCCGACCAGCGGCTTGGGCATGAAGGTCACGGTCTTGCCGTTGCGGTGGGCAACGTTCTTGATGACGTGCTTCATGCGCTGCAGTTCATCGGCCTTGGTGACCAGGGTGTTGAACTTGGCACCGATCTCGCACTGGCCGGCATTGGCCACTTCGTGGTGGTGCACTTCGACTTCGATGCCGACCTTTTCCAGCACCTTGCACATCTCGGCGCGGATATCGTGCAGCGAGTCGGTCGGCGGCACCGGGAAGTAGCCGCCCTTCACGGTCGGGCGGTAGCCGCTGTTGGTGCCGTCGTAGCTCTTGCCGGTATTCCAGGAGCCTTCCTCGGAGTTGATCTTGAAGAAGGTGTGGCCCATGTCGTTGGCGAACTGGACCGAATCGAAGATGAAGAATTCCGGCTCCGGGCCAAAGAAGGCCAGGTCGGCGATACCCGAGGACTTCAGGTACGACTCGGCGCGCTTGGCGATGCCGCGCGGGCAGCGGCCGTAGCCCTGCATGGTGGCCGGGTCCAGCACGTCACAGGTCAGCACCAGGGTCGGGTCGGCGTAGAACGGATCCAGGTAGGCGCTGTCGGCGTCCGGCATCAGCACCATGTCCGACTCGGCGATGCCCTTCCAACCGGCGATGGAGCTGCCATCGAACATCTTGCCTTCCTCGAACAGCGACGGCTCGATGATCGAGACCGGGAAGGTCACGTGCTGCTCGATGCCACGCATGTCGACGAAACGCAGGTCGATGAACTCGATCTGGTTGTCCTTGATCAGCTTCTCAACGTTTTCCAGGGACATCGGGTGAAACCTCGGATGGGTGGTGATGTGCCTGTAATACAGCAAACCCCGTGCCAACTTTCACGACGACGTAACGCATTGTTTTAATTGGGTGAACCCACCAAGTCGCGCAGAATGAATGCACCATGATGGTGCACATATCATACGATCGCACCGTTCGGGTGCGCCGCCCGCAATGCTCTATGCTGTGCCCGCCTCCCAACACGCCGTTCCCATGTCCGACCTGCTCTCCGCCCTGCTCTTGGGCATTCTCGAAGGCCTCACCGAATTCCTGCCCATCTCCAGCACCGGCCATCTGCTGATCGCCCAGCACTGGCTGGGCGCGCGCTCGGATTTCTTCAATATCGTCATCCAGGCCGGCGCCATCCTGGCCGTGCTGCTGGCCTTCCGGCAGCGCCTGTGGTCGCTGGCCACCGGCCTGAACCAGGCCGAGAACCGCGACTATGTGATGAAGCTGGGCGTGGCCTTCCTGGTCACCGCCGTCGTCGGCCTGCCGGTACGTCTGGCCGGCTGGGAGCTGCCCGAAACCGTCACCCCGGTGGCCTGGGCGCTGGTGATCGGCGGCGTCTGGATGCTGGTGGCCGAGCGCTTTGCCAGCCGCCTGCCAGACAGCGCCACCGTCACCTGGAAAGTCGCCGTCGCCGTTGGCCTGGCACAGGTGGTTGCCGGCGTCTTCCCGGGTACCTCACGCTCGGCCGCAGCGATCTTCCTGGCCATGCTGCTGGGCCTGACCCGACGTGCGGCCGCGGCCGAGTTCGTGTTCCTGGTCGGCATTCCCACCATGTTCGCGGCCAGCGGCTATGCCTTGCTGGAAATGTTCAAGAAGGGCCAGCTCGGCAACGAGAACTGGACCGACGTCAGCGTGGCCTTTGTCGCCGCCGCCGTCACAGGTTTTGTCGTGGTGAAGTGGCTGCTCGGCTACATCAAGCGCCGCCCCTTCACCGGCTTTGCGCTATACCGCATTGCCCTGGGTATAGGCCTGCTGTTGTTCTTGCCTGCTGGAAACTGAATGCGACACGACGGTATTGACCCCGGTTCCATCTGCGGACCGTTTATCGCCCCGAACCTTTTCACTCTCGCAAGGAGTTCCACATGAAGCGCATCCTCCTCCTGGCCCTGCCGTTTGCCCTGATGACCGCCTGCAGCAACCCGCCGGCCGCCAAGGACAACACTGCCGCTCCGGCCCCGGCCGCTGCCCCCGCCACTGCGGCCAGCAGCCTTGATGCTGCCCAGCTGACCGCCAACCACTGGCTGCTGGAGAACGCCGTGGACGCCGCCGGCAAGCGCATCGACGGCCTGCTGGTGAACCCGGACAAGCCGGTCACCCTGGACTTCCAGGACGGCCGCCTGTCGGTCAGCAATGCCTGCAACCGCATGGGCGGCAGCTACACCCTGGAAGGCGACAGCCTGAGCCTGGGCAGCATGATGTCGACCAACATGGCCTGCGTGGGCAACCTGATGGACGTGGAACGCCTGATCGGCGAGCGCCTGCAGAACAAGCTGACGGTGCGCGCGCTGGATGCCTCGGCGATGACCCTGGTCGCTGCCAATGGCGACGTGCTGAGCTTCCGCGCCGAGCCGACCGCCGAGACCCGTTATGGCGGCGAAGGCGAGACGGTGTTCATGGAAGTGGACGCCCAGACCAAGCCCTGCCCGCACCCGCTGATGAAGGACGCCACCTGCCTGCAGGTGCGTGAGGTGAAGTACAACGATCAGGGCCTGGAACAGGGCAAGCGTGGTGCCTATGAAAACTTCTACGGCAACATCGAGGGCTACAAGCACGAGCCGGGCGTGCGCAATGTGCTGCGCCTGAAGCGCTACCAGATCAAGAACCCGCCGGCCGACGCCCCGTCGCAGGCCTATGTGCTGGACATGGTGGTGGGTTCGGAAATGGTGAAGTAAGCCCGCAGGGCTTACGCAGACAGAAAGGGCGCCTTGCGGCGCCCTTTCTGTTTTGTAGAGCCGAGCCATGCTCGGCTGGGAAAGCTTCATCTGTAGAGCCGAGCCATGCTCGGCTGGGGCCTTACCGGAAAAACCTCTGCCGAGCACGGCTCGGCACTACACCCCCTCCCTTGCGCCGAAGGCGGAGGGGAGGGTTGGGGAGGGGTTGCTCCTGCCCCTTGCCGAGCACGGCTCGGCACTACCTTGGCATTGCTGGTAAGGCCTCTGCCGAGCATGGCTCGGCACTACAGGGCTAGGCCAGCGCTTTGTTCAACGTGTACGTGCCATGCACCGCTGCTTCGGCCAGCACATGGCCATGCATCGCACGGTGCACGTCGGCAGCCGTGAACGCACCCTCGACCGACAGCCGCTCCACATCCAGCGCGAACAGGCGGAAGAAATAACGGTGCACACGTTCGTCGTTGAACGGCGGGTACGGGCCGTCATAGCCGTAATAGGTGCCGCTCATCTGCGCATTGCCGGCAAACCAGCCGGTGTAATCGTTGATGCCCTGGCGTGCACCGGCCGGGCCGGCCGGCTGCGCCTTGCCATGCGCGGTGAAGCCATCGCTGCAGCTGCCGGCAGCAATCTCACGCAACTCGGCAGGAATATCCACCATCACCCAATGCACGAAGTCGGTGCGCGGCTGGTCCAGCGGGATGCTGACGTCGTCGCGGCCCACCAGCTCGGCAACCGTCGGCACATCCGGGTCCACGCAGATCAGTGCGAACGACTGCGTACCCGCTGGCACATCGGTCCATGCCAGCTGCGGATTGCGGTTGCCGGCAAAGCCGTCGGCCTGGCCCGCGGCAAACTCGGCCGGAATGGGCTGGGCGTTGCTGAAACTCTGGCTGTCCAGTTTCATCGGGTCTCCTGGGATCAGACTTCGGGGTAGCCCAGCCGCACTGCGACCGGGGTGAGGTACAGGAACTCGGCCGACAACACCTTGGCGTACTTGCGCCAATGTCCCGCCTCGATCGTGCGCGGGCCAAGGCTGCGCACCAGCGGGAAGCGCAGGCCGAACGCCTGCTCCAACAATGCCGCCATCGCTGCCGGGTCGTTGGCCACCTCATCGGTGCGCAGAATCAGGTGCGGGTACAGGTCCTTTTCATGCAGGTCGATCACCTGCTCCATCGACCGTGCCAGCCACTGCGCCGCATCCATCGACGAGGCCAGTGCCAGCGGTGCGGGCGAACCCAGCGCCAGCCATTCGACCAGCATGTCGCGCGGATCGCGCACAGCCACCACGATGCGCCCTTCCGGCAGCTGCGGGCGCAGCGCCCACAGCAGCGCGTTGTCCCACCACAGCAGCCAATCGATGATGTTGCCATCCTCGATACCGCGGCTGGGCAACTGCTCGCGCCACTGCTGCACCAACTGCTCGGGGGTGAGCACGTCGGTTGCAAGGCGCTGCAGGGTCAGGAAATTCTGGAATGCATCGGTGGGCGGGGTCGGCCCGAAGCGGTCGCCTCGCAGCACGCGGCTGCCGGCTCCCATCACCGTGGCAACGCGCTCAACGCCCGAGCCCGGTGTGCCCCAAAGGAAAATCGGACGCATGCGGGTGTCTTCGGCCACCTCGCCCAGGGCCGGCCACTCCGCCGGCGCCTTGGCCTGCTGCGGCAGCGGCAGACGGGTGGGGGCCAGCTCACTGTGCACGCGCAGCCAGGTGTCCACCGCGCCTGCCGGATCATCGGCACGGTCCTGGGTGGCACCCAACCAGGTGCGCAGGGAGATGCGTGCCGGTTCCGGGGTCTGCTCCAGCAGCGCCTGGATGTGCGCCACTGCCGCCGCCGGCTCACGCACCAGCAGCGCCTCGACAATGCGCTGCTCGCCGCTGAGCCGACCCGGCTCCAACGCCACGATGCGCCGCGCCAGTGCTTCGGCGTCATCGTGCTGCTGGTTCATGTCGTGCAGGCTCATGCGTGCTTCCAGTGCCGGAACGTGCTCCGGCATTGCCGCCAGCCAGCGCTCCACCACTTCCACCGCTTCCTCGCTGCCCACCTGGGCAATGGCCAGGCGGGCCAGCCACAGGTCATGCAGCTGGGTGTGTTCCTGCAGCACCGCTTCCAGCGTGGTCCGCGCTTCCTCGTCACGGCCCAACCGCTGCCAGGCCACCAGCATCATCTGCAGCACCGCGCGCTCGCCGGGCAGTTCGGCCAGCAGCGGGTGCAGGTAGTCAAGCGCCTGCTGCGGCTGGCCCGAGGCCAACTCCAGTTCGGCGGCCAGCCGGCGCATGCCGGCGGTGTTGCCCTGCGGCGTCGCCAAGACTTCGCGCATCACCTCCGCGGCGCGGTCCAGGTGGCCCTGGCGCAGGGCCAGCTGCACCAGCAGGCCGCGCAGGGAATGATTGTCCGGGCTCAGCTCCAGTACACGGCGGAATGCCTGCTCGGCGAAGGCCACCATCTCCTTGCCCAGGTAGGCAAAGCCCAGCGCATACAGCACGCGCGGGTCGTTGGGCAGCTGCGCGGCGGTAGCCGACAGAACGGCCAGGGCGCGATCTGCATCACCCCGCCGCAATGCCACCATGCCCTGCAGCGCGCCCAGCTCGGGGCTGTCCGGATCCACGCGCTCGGCAAGACGCAGCAGGCGCTCGGCTTCATCCACGTCGTCGCGGCCAAGTGCCAGGTGCGACTGCATGACGTAGGCGGAGAATTCGTTGGGGTTCAACGCGGTGGAACGTTCCAGCGCCTGCCCGGCCTCGCCGATCTGGCGCTGGGCCAGCAGCAGGCCGGCGTGCTGCAGGTGCAGGGCGGCATCGTCCGGCGCCAGCGACAGGGCCTGGGCCAGCGCCGCCTGCGCCGCTTCCAGCTGGCCCTGCTGCTGCAGCGCCAATGCCAGCCAGCGATGGGCCTGGGCCTGCTGCGGCTCGGCGGCGACCCAATCACGGGCCAGGGTCACGGCCTCATCGGCCGCGTTGCGGCGCAGGGCTTCAATGATGGTGTCTTGCATGGCGGTCCAGCGTCAGCGCAAAAAACGCATTGTAGCGGGCGCGGCCGCCCGGCACGGTTCAGCCGGCGACGGCCGCCGCCAGCTGCTGCGCCACCCAGCGCTCGGAGAAGCCATCACCGCGCAGGTTTTCAATGAAGCCGCAGTGGCCACCCCAGCGCGCGATCTGCAGGCTGGCATGGGCCGGCAGCTGCCAATCGTGGAAGGTGGTGAACGGGATCACCGGGTCGTCGGCTGCCATCAGGATGTCGGCCGGCACCTGCAATGCGGCCAGCTTGGTGCCGGCGATTGAATAGCCGTCGAAGTAATCCTGCAGGGTGTTGAAATCGGTATGCCGCTGTACCAGCCAATCGGTGAGCGCGCGGATATCCAGCTTCAGCACGCTGTCGTCGCAGTCGGCCAGCTCCGGGAACAGTGCACGCTTGCGGCGCAGCGAGCCGGTCCATTTGCGGCGGAAATACCAGTCGTACATCACCGGCCCGCGCTCGATGCTGTCCATGGTGATGGCCGGGTCCAGCACCGGGCAGACCGAGGCCACGTGCTGCAGCGGCACTCCGGCCGCCGGTGCGTGCAATGCCAGCCGCAGCACGAAGTTGCCCCCCAGCGAGTAACCGGCGGCAACCATCGGCAGGCCGGGGAAACGGCGGGCAACGTCAGCGGCGGCGTTGACCACTTCCCCGATGCGGCAGGAGTGGAAGATGCCGGGGTTGAGATGGTGGGTGTTGCCATGGTCGCGGAAGTTCAGCCGCACCACCACGAACCCGCGCTCCAGCATGCGCGCGGCAGTCATGCGCATGTAGCTGGACTCGGCGCTGCCTTCCCAGCCATGCAACAACAGCGCCAACCCCTGTGGCGTGCTGCCCGGCACCTGGCTGTGCCAGGCTTGCAGACGCACACCGTCGCCGCCGTCCAGGATCAGTTCGCGGGTCAGCGCGCCGCTGCGCGCCAGCAGCTGTTCACCGCGGCGCAGGCGTACCCGGCTGGAGGCCAGCATCGATTGCAGGTGGGGGCTGCGCAGCCAGCGCGGGGGCTGGTATTCGGCGGCAATCAGCATGACCATGCCGCCGACGGAATCCAAACAACGGTGGCATGCAGCGACGGCATCGCCTCACGGCCCTTCCATCACCGCCACAATGCGCGCACGCGAGGTCTCGGCGATGCGCCGGCGTCCTTCCAGGTCGTGGCTGCCGATCGGCTCGAGGAAGTGCACCTCGGCCCGACGCGCCGGCTCACCCAGCAGCCGCAGGAAGTTGCCGAAGAAGCTTTCGCCTGCCCCGAACGCCACCATGGTCTGTGCATCGCCACGCACGCCATAGCGCAGTGCGACCGGCTGCACCGGCACGTTGGCCTCGACCGCGGCCTGGAAAATGCGCGCGTGGAACGGCCCGACTTCGTGGCCGCCACGGGTGCGTCCTTCCGGGAACACCGCCACCGGCCGCTGCTCGAGCAGGCGCTTGACCATCTCGTCCATCACCCCGCCCAGCGACTCGGTGTTGCCGCGCTGGTGGTAGATGGTATGGCCGCGGGTCGCCAGCCAGCCCACCAGCGGCCAGCCGGCAATCTCGCGCTTGGCCACGAACCCCACCATTTTCTGGCTGTGGATCATGCAGATATCGACCCAGCCCACGTGGTTGGCGACAAACAGCACCGCCCCCGGCAAGGGTTGGCCATAGCGCTGCAGGCGGAAGCCGAAGATCCACATCAGCCAGCCCGACCACCAGCGCACGACACGGTGCTCCAGCGGATCGGCGGCACCCCCCATGCGCCCCATCGGCGGCGTCATCAGCAGCAGGGTCAGGGGCAGAAACAGGACGATGTGAACCAGCAGCAGCGGGACGCGGTACAGGTAGCGGAACACGCGAGCCACACCGCCCTGGCGGGCGGGTCGGGGGGAAGTCATCCGCTCACGATACCGGATGCGGTCAGGCTTCCGCCAGCGCGCCACACCCGGGTCCAGTTTGGGGGCATACTCCGGCAAAAGGTGTACTGGTCCACAGTCTTGGGTAGGAGCGGGGGTTTCTTACCCACATGTTCTGGCTCTTACACCTTTAGTGCCCGCGAAATGTGTAAAACAGGTATCCAACGTTCAGGGGAGCGGAGAAATGGATCGGCAGCCGCTGTTGCCAGCCGAGGACGTGCTGCGGTTCTTCCCGGCTGCGCTGGAGCAGGTCAGCAGCGGGGTGATCCTGTTCGACGACCAGAACACCATCCTGTACTTCAACCGGGCCATGGAGCTGATCTCCGGCTGGCCGCGCGAGCAGGCCTTGGGACGCAACCTGGGCATGCTGGCCCCCGAGGCCATGCGCGCGCGCTACGACACCCGCAACTACCCGGGCGCCAGCAACCGCGTGCAGGAACTGGCAGCCACCCCGCACGACATACAACTGGTGCGCAGGGACGGCAGCACCTGCTGGATCAGCACCACCCTGTCGCAGGTAACCAGTGAGGGCAGCGACCTGCGCATGGTGTTGATCACCGATGTCACCGCCCGGCGCGAAGCACAGGCACGCGAGCGCCTGCTTTCGCTGGGTTTCGACGAGACCCAGAGTGCAGTGTTGATCACCGACCCGGCGGGCTGCATCGAGCACGCCAACAAGGGATTCCGCCGCCTGTTCGGCTTCCTCGACAGCGAAGCCGCCGGCCAGTTCGTGCCCAACCTGCTGGCGCCCGGGCGCTATGAGCCGGAGCAGATCAAGGCCTACCGTGCGCGCCTGCAGGCCGGCCAGCCCATTCGTGCCGACGAGCGCCTGTTCCGCAAGAACGGGCAGCCACTGTGGTGCTCGGTCAGCACCAACCCCATTTTCGATGACTACGGCAAGCTGGTGAACCTGGTCATCGTGTTGATGGACATCACCCGTACCAAGGTGCACGAGGTGCTGCAGCACAAGATGCTCGACGCAATGGTGCGCGAAGTACCTACCGTCGAAGTAATGCAGATGATGTGCACCGAGGTCGAGAAGATCGCCCCGCAGGTGCTGTGCTCGGTGTTGCGGGTGGACGATGGAAAGCTGCGCACGCTGGCCGCCCCCAGCCTGCCGGACAGCTACAACCGCCTGGTCGATGGTGTGCCGGTCGGCCCGCGCACCGGCAGTTGTGGCACCGCCGCCTATACGGGGGAAACGGTGGTGGCACGCGACATCGCCACCGATCCCAACTGGGAGGGCATCAGCGCACTGGCGCTGCAGCACGGCCTGGCAGCGTGCTGGTCGACCCCGATCAAGTCCAACGATGGCCGCGTGCTGGGCACCTTTGCGTTCTATTACCGGCAACCGCACGAGCCGGACAGCTTTCACCGGCGCCTGGTCGAGGTGATCGTGCACCTGTGTGCACTGGCTTTGGAGCGCGAGGAGGCACGCAACCGCATTCGCCGACTGGCGTTCTACGACGATCTCACCGGCCTGCCCAACCGCAGCCTGTTGCACGCACAGGCCGACCAGGCGATCACCGCCGCCGGCCACAACGGGCAACGGCTGGCGGTGTTGTTCATCGACCTGGACCGCTTCAAACAGGTCAACGACTCTTTCGGCCACCCCGGTGGCGATGAGCTGCTGCGCACCGTGGCACGCCGCCTGCAGGAAGAAACCGGACCAATGGACATCGTTGGCCGGCTGTCCGGCGACGAGTTCGTGGTGCTGCTCAACCCCTGCGACATGGCCACCGCCAGCGAACGCAGCGAGAACCTGCTGCGCATGCTGGGCCAGCCCCTGCAGCTGGGCGAGGTGGAGATACGGCCTTCGGCCAGCATCGGCATCAGCGTGTTCCCGCACGACGGCAACAACATGGATGCCCTGCTCCACCACGCCGATGTGGCGATGTACCAGGCCAAGCACAACGGCCGCAACCGGGTGCGTTTCTACAGCAGCGAGATGGACGAGTGCGCGCAGGAACGCATGGCGCTGGAGGCCGCACTGCGCGAGGCACTGGAACAGGGCCAGCTGCAGCTGCACTACCAACCCCAGATCGACATCCAGAATGGTCGCCTGCACAGCGTGGAGGCACTGGCGCGCTGGCATCACCCGCGGCTGGGCAGCGTGCCGCCGATCCGCTTCATTCCATTGGCTGAAGAAGCCGGGTTGATCGGCGACCTGGGCCGGTGGGCGCTGCAGGAAGCCTGCCAGCAGCTGCACCGCTGGCGCCTGGACGGGCTGGAGGTGCCTTCGGTATCGGTCAATCTGTCGCCGACCAACTTCCACAACCCCGGGCTGCCCGACACCATCGCCCAGATCCTTCGCCAACAGGCGCTGCAGGCGTCGGACCTGACCCTGGAGATCACCGAGGACGTCTTGCTCGATGGCGACCCCACTACCCTGCAGGTACTGCGGCAGGTGCATGCACTGGGTGTACGGCTGTCGATGGATGACTTCGGCACCGGTTATTCCAGCCTGAGCTATCTGCGCCAGTTGCCGGTCAGCGAATTGAAACTGGACCGCAGCTTCGTGCATGGCATCGAGGCCGACGAGGTTGCCAGCGCACTCACCCAGGCCATCGCCCATATCGGCCAGAGCCTGCAGCTGAAGGTGGTCGCCGAAGGCGTGGAAAGCGCCGAGCAGCTACGCCTGCTGGGCGCGCAGGGCTACCAGATCGCACAGGGCTTCCACTTCACCCCGGCCTTGCCAGCACCGGCACTGGCGGACTGGGTGCGCGAGCATCTGCCCACAGCGGCAGTGGTTTAAGCAAGCACCGTAGTGCCGAGCCATGCTCGGCATGAGGCTTCACCGGTAATGCCCTTTGCCGACCATGGGTCGGCACTACCACACGGCAATCGCCGCGCGTTGGGCGATAGCCAAGCGCTGACGCACTACTGTAGTGCCGAGCCATGCTCGGCATGAGGCTTCACCGGCAATGCCCATTGCCGACCATGGGTCGGCACTACCACACGGCAATCGCCGCGCGTTGGGCGATAGCCAAGCGCTGACGCACTACTGTAATGCCGAGCCATGCTCGGCAGAAGCTTCACCGGTAATGCCCTTTGCCGACCATGGGTCGGCACTACCACCCGGCAATCGCCACGCATTGGGCGATAGCCGAACGCTGACGCACTACCGTAGTGCCGAGCCATGCTCGGCATGGGGCCTCACCGGTAATGCCCATTGCCGACCATCGGTCGGCACTACCACACGCGGCCACCGCCGCCCGTTGATATCGCCAGCGTCTAGCCCCTGGCCACAACCGCCAACGTCAGCCGCGAAATGCACACCGGCTTGCCCGCCTCGTCCTCGATGCGGATCTCCCACACCTGGGTGGTGCGGCCTACATGCAGCGCGCGCGCGGTGCCGGTCACCACGCCGCTGCGCGCCGCGCGCAGGTGGTTGGCATTGATTTCCAGTCCCACGCACACCTGTTGCGCCGGGTCCACACACAGGTTGCCGGCGCTGCTGCCCAGGGTTTCAGCCAGTACCACCGAGGCGCCACCGTGCAGCAATCCATACGGCTGTTTGGTACGCGCGTCCACCGGCATGGTTGCCTGCAGCCAGTCCTCGCCGGCCGCGGTGAATACGATGCCGAGGTGGTCGATCAATGTATCGCGGCTGAGGGCGTTGACCTGCTGCAGATCAACCGGCTGGCGGAATACTCGTGACATGCGTGCACCTGCGTTGGACGGGGGGATTACAGAATCGGTACCAGGCCTGCACCAAAGGCGGTGAGCATGCGCACCAGCAGCCACTTGGGGCCGACGTCCACTTCCGGGAAGTCGCCTACCGCGCTGTAACAGGCATGGAAGCCCGGGTCCTGCCGGCGCAGCGGCTGCGGGCAGTCTGGGCCCGGCTTGAATTCGTAGTCGGTGGCATAACGCCACGGCCAGAAATCCAGCACCGGCAGCGCCTCGGAGGCCTTGCCGATACTGTAATTGAGCCCCGACAACACCGGCGGCTTCTGCCGCGGGGCCACCACCCAGGAGTTGTCCGGGTGCACATCGCGCAGGATGCTCTGCGCCAGGGCTTCGGCAAACCGCGGGTCATCGATGATCACCGCACCTTCGGTGTTGTAGTTCTCACTGCGCGGATCAAAGTTGTGGGTGCCGATCACCGCGATGCGGCGGTCCACGACCATCGATTTGGCGTGCAGGCCCATGCGCGCACCCTTGCGGGTCACCGGCAATGGTCGGTTGACCGCACGCGTCCCCAGGAAGGACGGACGGGTTTCGGTACGCAGCACATCGCGCTCCACCTCGCTGCCGTTGACCGAGGGCTTGCGGCCGGAACCACTGCCACGCACGTTGCTGCCCGCCGCGCTGCCACCGATCATCCGATTGCGCTCAGGCACGGGCGGCAGGCCATCCAGTGCCGGCGGCAGCAGCTGCCGGTAGTCGATCGGCGCATCCAGCGGAAAGGGCTTGTACTCGTAGATGTTGAAGCCCAGTTCGCGCAGGTTGCGGCGTTTGTACTTGTAGGACAGCGCGTAGACGATGGGGTTGTCGGTAGCCGCCAGGCTGTTTGTCGACACCACCACCCGCGGTGGCTGGTCACGCTTGCGCAGATTCTTGAACAGCTTCTGCGCGGGCTTGGACAACACCAGGTACGGCGTCTGCAACAGCACTTCGCTCTGCGCCGAGGCGATCAGCGCATCCAGGCGCGGCTCGGTCAGGTGCTGGCCAGCGAGCGGTTCTTCGGCGCGCTCACGACGGTGCTTGCGTGGCAGGTCGGCGACATAGCTCACCGATTGCACCGGCAAGGCAGTGGCGACAAAGGCCTGGTTGATGAAGTCCGGATCGGCCGCCTCCTCGTCCACCCGCTCGATGCGCTCCGGGTGCAGGAAGGACGCCTCCGGCAGCGCCGGCACCCCGCCGCGCAGCAACGCCTTGCCCACATCGTTCAGACGTTCGGCCGGCACACTGCGCCGCGCCACCCAGAAGGCCTGGAAATTGGCGGCCATCTCCCTCACTTCCGGGCCAGCCACGATCACGTCACGATCGCGGAAGTTGTATTCCCGATCCCAGTCGTAATAGTCGTCCTGGTAGTTGCGGCCGCCCACCACGCCGAGCACGTCGTCGATCACCAGCAACTTGTTGTGCATGCGCTGGTTGAAGCGCCGGAAGCAGCACAGCACGCTGCCGGCATAGTCCAGGTAGTTGAGCTTGGCCTTGCCGAAGGTGGGGTTGTAGACGCGCAGCTCGAAGTTGGCATGGGCGCCGGACAGGGCGCTGAGCATGTGCACGTCCGAGATCGCCGACAACTGGTCGATCAGCACACGCACCTTGACCCCGCGCGCGGCGGCGGCCAGCAGCTCGTCGATGACCATGCGCGCACTGTCATCGGTATCGAAAATATAGGTCTGCAGGTCGACGCTGCGGGTGGCGCTGCGGATCAGGTTCAAGCGTGCCACCAATGACAGCTCACCCTCGTCCAGGATGGTGGCGTAGTGGCGCGGGGCCTGCGCGGTGGATTCGGCCATGGCCTGCCCGCCCAGCGCGCGCAACGGGGAATCCAGCGCACAGCGGTCGGCGCGGTCGCAGTTGACCTCGGTGGAACGGGCCGCCACGGCAATGCCTTGCGCCTGGTCGCGCTGCTGCTGCGACAACGAGGCACAACCACCGGCCAGCAACAGGGCCAGCACCAACGACAGGCGGACGAAAAAACTCACGGTTTTGGGGCGCTTTTCAGGCGCGTACGCAGTACGAATATCACTCGATCACTCAGGGCCATCTGCCAGGCGTCCATGCCGTACAGGCTCCGGGAAACGGTGCCGCGGCTGACGAGGTCGCAATCATAGCCGGGCCTGTCGCATTCAGGTTTGCCCAGAAACATGGTCTCGCGGCGGCTGATACCGCGGATGGACAACCGCCCCGGCACCGGTCCGCCGGTTGCAGTGATGCCCGGCAGGTAGGGGTCCGAATCGAACTCCACCACCGGATAGCGCGCGGCGTCGAAGAAATCCTCCCCACGCATCCAGCCGGTATAGCGCGGCTTGCCAGGGATCTCGACGTATTCGGCAAACATCCGCAGCCGCACCTGGTGGCGGCCATCGGGCAACTCGGTGATCCAGCCCTCGAAACGCGGGAACTCTCCCTCCACCCGTTGCCCGAAGCGGGTGCGGATCTCGAAGCCAAAACGTGAATGCGCCGGATCGAACGGCAACGGCTCGGCCGCCTGGGCCGAGCCGCAACCTATCAGACCTGCCAGCAGCAGCCCGTACCGCACTGACCGCATGGGTTCAGGGCCACCAGAACGCCGTCAGGCGGGCAATGCCCGGTTCGATACTGGCCTCCATCGGCAGCGACAGCACCGCCACCGACGCCGGCGGCATGCCGCGGTAGTCGCCGGACTGGCCGCTATGCATCAACGCCACCAGTTGCTCCAAGCCGGGGTTGTGGCCCACCACCAGCAAGCGCTCCACCTCGCGGTGCTCGTCCAGCAGGGCCGCCAGGGTGCCCGGGGCGGCCTCGTAGATGCGTTCTTCCAGGCGCTGTTCCACATAGCCGGTGCGTTCCAGCACCGCCTCCAGCGTCTCGCGGGTGCGCCGCGACGGCGAGCACAGCACCCGGTCCGGCACCAGATTGTTCTCCTGTAACCAACGGCCGGCGGCCTCGGCCTCGGCCAGGCCATGCGGTGAGAGGGGCCGGTCGATATCGGCTTGGCCATTGGCCGCCGGTTCGGCATGGGCATGTCGCAGCAGGATCAGTTCACGCATGGTCGGGTAGTACTCCTGTCAGACCTTGTTCAACCACTTGAGCAGCGGCTCCCAGTCCTGCTGGTGCTCGCGTACCTGTGCTGAGTGATAGTCGAACAGGCTGCGCCCAAGCCCGACCATCACCACATAACTCTGGCTGTCGCGCAGCTGCGCGACCACCTCATACGGCCATTCCGCCAGCATCTGCCGGGCCTGCTGCGAAGTCTGCGTCCACGGCTTGGTGCGGTTGAGCACCAGCCCCACCGGCACCGCCCGCGAGTGGATGCGCTTGATCCTGGCCAGGCTGTTGAGGAAGCCGACGATGGCCTCGATGTCCAGCGCCGAGGGCAACACCGGTACCACCAGCGCGTCGGCGATGTCGATGAAACGCTCCAGGTCCTCGCCATAGGCGCCGGCAGGGGCATCGACGATGACCTGTTCGGCACCGTCGGGGATGAGCTTTTCCCAGTTCTTCTTGCGGTGCACGTCCACCGGCAGCACCGCGCTCTCCAGGCTGGAGCGGCGCTGGGCCCAGCGCGTGCTGGAGCCCTGCGGGTCGGCATCGGCAATCACCGTTGCCTTGCCGGACAAGGCCGAATGCGCGGCCAGATGGGTGGCGATGGTGGTCTTGCCGACACCACCTTTGGAGCCGGCTACCAGGATCGTCTTCATGCACGCCTCGTTTACGCGGGTCTTGCCAGCAGCGTACACCGCGACGTGTTGCCAAAGGTAGTCATCAGGTGATGGGCGTGACCGGCAGCCCAGCTTTGCTATCGTGTGCGCCCCGGCGATGGAACGACCATGAGCGAACTGCAGGACCTCACCGCGCTGATCCGCGCCAATACCCCGCTGATCGTCATCGAAACGCCGGATGAGGGCCGTATCGTCGAGCTGTTCCGGCAGGCGCTGATGCACGTCTGGCGGGCCCTGTACCGGTGGAGCATCACCGAGGGTCTGCGCCGCATCGACATGGACCGCGAGGACGAGGCCTTCGGCCCGCCCGATGCCAGCTCTGCCCTGCGCATGATCCAGGACGCCGAGCAGCGCGGCATCTACCTGCTGCTGGATTTCCACCCCTACCTGGGCTACGCCAGCCACCAGCGGCTGCTGCGCGACATCATCCAGCGCCGCCACAGCCAGCCACACGTGCTGGTGCTGATCGGCACCAAGGTGGAGCTGCCGGCCGAGCTGGAAGCCCTGGCCGCCCGCTTCAACCCCCGCCTGCCCGACGCCAATGCCCTGCTGAAGATGCTGCGCGAGGAAGCCAGCGCCTATGCCAGCGAGAATGGCGGCCGGCGGGTGGAGGTGGACCAGGAGGCCGTGCAGCAGATCCTGCGCAACCTTCGCGGGCTCAGCCTGACCGATGCCCGCCGCATTGCCCGCCAGCTGATCCATGCCGATGGCGCGCTGAAGGCCGACGACCTGCCGCAGCTGGCCAAGCTCAAGTTCGAGCTGCTCAACCGCAGCGGCAACCTGCATTACGAATACGACTCGGCCCGCTTTGCCGACGTGGCCGGGGCCCGCCGGCTCAAGCGCTGGATCGAACAGCGGCGGGCGGTGTTCGTGTCCGGCAACGCGCCCCCCGGGCTGGACCCGCCCAAGGGCATGCTGCTGCTGGGCGTGCAGGGCTGCGGCAAGTCGATGCTGGCCAAGGCCACCGCTGCCGGCTTCGGGGTACCGTTGCTGCGGCTGGATTTCGGCAGCCTGTACAACAAGTACCACGGCGAAACCGAGAAGAACCTGCGCGAGGCGCTGGCCTCGGCCGAGCAGCTGGCGCCCTGCGTGCTGTGGATCGACGAGATCGAAAAGGGCCTGGCCAGCAGCGGCGAGGACGGCGGTGTGTCGCGACGGATCCTGGGCTATCTGCTGACCTGGATGGCCGAGCGCAAGGCGCCGGTATTCATCGTCGCCACCGCCAACCAGGTGCAGGAGCTGCCGGCCGAATTGCTGCGCAAGGGCCGTTTCGATGAAATCTTCTTCGTCGACCTGCCCGCGCCGGATGCCCGCGTCGAACTGCTGCAGCTGCACCTCACCCGCCGCCACCTGCAACCGGAACTTTTCACCCTACCCGCCCTGGCCGCAGCCAGTGAGGGTTTTTCCGGCGCCGAGATCGAGCAGGCGGTGGTGGCCGGTCTGTATGCCGCACATGCAGAAGGCAAGCCACTGGACACCGACCTGCTGATGGCCGAGATCCGCAACACGAGGCCGCTGTCGGTACTGATGGCCGAGCAGGTGCAGTCACTGCGCGACTGGGCACGCGAACGCACCGTGCCGGCGGATTGAGCGCCAGCTAGAGGTCGATAGCCCACGCACTCGTAGCCCGGGTAAGCGCAGCGCACCCGGGGAAGCTGACACGTGCGTAGATGGCGAAGCGTGCAAAGCACCAAAGCCGCGGGTATCCCTACGCGTGCAGCACTGCTTGCCACCCGATTTCCCGGGTGCGCTGCGCTTACCCGGGCTACGGGGGCTGCAGCACGCAAGTCTTCTTCATCCGCGATGCAGAAGTTCGCCAACAACGCGGTAGTGCCGAGCCATGCTCGGCAGAGGCTTCGCCAACAATCCAGAAGCCGCCGGAAGATCAACGGCCCTCCAACCCTTGGTAGCCCGGGTAAGCGCAGCGCACCCGGGGAAGCTGACACGTGCGTAGATGGCGAAGCGTGCAAAGCACCAAAGCCGCGGGTATCCCTACGCGTGCAGCGCTGCTTGCTATCTGATTTCCCGGGTGCGCTGCGCTTACCCGGGCTACGGGGCTGCAGCACGCAAGTCTTTTTCATCCGCGATGCAGAAATCCGCGAACAACACGGTAGTGCCGAGCCATGCTCGGCAGAGGCTTCACCAACAATCCGGAAGCCGCCAGAAGATCAGCGGCCCTCGAACCCTTGGTAGCCCGGGTAAGCGCAGCGCACCCGGGGAAGCTGACGCGTGCATAGATGGCGAAACGTGCAAAGCACCAAAGCCGCGGGCATCCCTACGCGTGCAGCACTGCTTGCTATCCGATTTCCCGGGTGCGCTGCGCTTACCCGGGCTACCGGGGCTGCAGCACGCAAGTCTTCTTCATCCGCGATGCAGAAGTTCGCCAACAACGCGGTAGTGCCGAGCCATGCTCGGCAGAGGCTTCGCCAACAATCCAGAAACCGCCAAAAGATCAACAGTCCCGAACCCTTGGTAGCCCGGGTAAGCGCAGCGCACCCGGGGAAGCTGACACCTGCGTAGGTGGCGAAACGTGCAAAGCACCAAAGCCGCGGGCATCCCTACGCGTGCAGCGCTGCTTGCTATCTGATTTCCCCGGGTGCGCTGCACTTACCCGGGCTACCGGGGCTGCAGCACGCAAGTCTTCTTGATCCGCGATGCAGAAATCCGCGAACAACGCGGTAGTGCCGAGCCATGCTCGGCAGGGGCTTTCCCGGCCAACTTGCCCCCCCACCCTATCGCCCGACTGGCCCCTTGGCGGAGCGCCTTATTCAATCTTTGGAGATATCGGCTGCCAGTCTGCCGGTGGCTGCAGCGGCATTCCATGTGCCTGCACCAAGCGCTCGATCGCCGGCAGCTCACCCAGCGTCCTCGTCAATTGCATGTATTCGGACAGGGACAGTTCTGACTGCGCCGGTTCGGAGCTGCCAAGCAACGTGCTGCCCGCCATACTCAACCACTGCAGTTGGCGCCCGCGTGCCTGCCACTGCGCCTTGGATGCGGTGTCGGTCTCCAACCGCTCCAATCGCGCGACACCGATGGACGCAAGCAATAACGAGCCACTGTTGGCCATGGCCTCCAGTACATGGCGACATTGCGCCAACGTTTCCCCGACAGGCGCGTCGCAGCGCTTCAAGATCTCGCGCAACGGAAACGGTACGTGGGCGGCCGCAGCGGAAAACTGTTGCTCAACACGATAGCGCTGCACATCGACCGGCTTGGCGCCTGCTGCCCCCTGCTCCTGGCTTGCGGCGGCCAGGGCAGCCACCGGTTGATCGGCGGTGGCGTCATCAAGCAGCCCGACCAGCGCCATCAAAGGATCCCGGTACTGCGTGGCACGGGCCGCGCGTTGCCACGCCAGATCGGCCGCACGCGGATCCTGGCGCTTGTTTGCCAACTGCACCAACAGCAGTTGGCTGCCGATGTCATCCACATCCGTGGTTTCCAGCGTGGCACGTGCCTGCTCCACGTCACAGTAATCATCCTGCACACAACGACCGATCGCGGCCTGTGCAATCAATGGATCGCCTGCTCCGGTCCGCACCGCGCGCGCAAACCAGGCGTCTGCTTCGGGCGAATAATCAGACTTGCCCGAGCCAAGGTTCACGCTCAGTGGCGCCAACAACCATGCTGCATACAAGCTGCGTGGACGACCGCTGGCAGCGATGGCGCGCCCCAATTGCGTCCTTTCCTGTGCCCAGGCTTCATATTGCGCGTTCGATGGTTGCCCCGCCGCGACATCCTTCGCGACCTGCTGTGCTGCCGTGGCATTCGTTGCCGCCAACAGCGCCAGACCTGCTGCCAGTATCCAAGACCTGTGCATCCTGCCTCCTGATTTTCCGCGGGGACCCACACCCGGCCCTCACCCCATCCTATCCAGAACCCACACCCACGCGGGCAATGTCACCAATGACAGCACGATGCCATAGCCCACCATCGCTGCCGCAAGCCGCGGCGCCAAACGATGTGAAATCGCCAGTGCCGCCGCGGTGATCATGGTCGGCATCGCAGTTTCCAGCACGTTGACCCGCAGCATTTCCCCTTGCAGGCCAAATGCCCAGGACAGCGGCAAGGCGGCGGCCGGCAACACCAGCAACTTGAGCAGCAGCCCCACCCCCAACGGCGTCAGTTCCGCGCGCGACAGCCGCAGCTGGATGGTAAGGCCGACGGCCAACATCACCAACGGCAGCATCGCATCGGCCAGGTTCTTCAGTGCCGATGCAATCCAGCGTGGTGGCTCGGCGGGCATCACCAGCAAGGCGAACACCAGCGCCCATAACGGCGGAAACATCGCAATGCGGCGCAGTATCTGGCCGGCGCTGGGTGGCGTGTCACCGCTGTACCTGGCCAACACGTACAGGCCGAAGGTGGACAGCAATACAAAGGTGCCGAACTGGTCGTAGACCACCGCATAGGGCAAGGCATGGTCACCCAGCAATGCACGCACCATCGGGTAGCCGATGAAACTGGAATTGCACAGCGCCACGCATAGCAGCAACACCGCATGCACGTGGCGCTCGAACTTGAACAGCCGCGTAGCCAGGCTGACCAATGCCAGGGTAAGCAGCATCAGCAACCAGGGCGTCAGCATGATGCCCAGCAGCGACAGATCCAACTGCAGGCGCGGCACATAGGTCAGCACCGCTGCCGGCAGGCAGACGTACAACACCACCCTGTTGAGAACGTCGGCGGCGTTGTCGGGAAATACCCGCAGGCGCGCGAACACCATGCCCAGGGCGAGCATGGCCAGAATCAGTGCAAATGCATCAAAGGCCATGTGCCCAGCATGCCCTGCATGGCGATGGCTGCAAACCACGCAACGTCCCGAACACCCGCCGGCTTGCCCGGCGGGCCTCATTACCTTTGTTTATCAGGGCCACGCCGGTGGGTTGGCAGCCCAGGCCTGCTGGATCTCGGCCAACTGTGCACGCTCACCATCGTTCCATGCGGGCAACAACTGCGCGAAGTTGGCCGCATCGTTCCATTGTTGCGGTTCGGTGCGCACCGCTGCCGCGTACCAGGCCAGTGCCTCATCCTTGCGGCCAAGCTTCCACAGTGCCAGCGCCAGGGTCTGCGGCAACCACGACGGATTGCCGCGGGTACCTTCGGCCGCCTTCAGCCACAGGCCCAGTGCTGCGTCGGCATCGCCCTGGCGGTACAGATCCCAGGCCTGGTTCCAGCGCAGGCTGCGCGCCTGCACCGAGTTTTCCGAAACGCTGGCCAGCGCCTCCTGGTACAGCTTGGCAGCCAATTCAGCACGGCCATCGGCATAGGCGATGCTGGCCAGCTGTGCGGTGGCCTCCGTGCCCTTGCGGCCGCGCTCGCGCAGCTTCATCAGCTGGTCCACGGCATCGGCCTGTTGCGGCGCTACCGCATGGATCGGTTTGGCCGCCACGTCGTCGTCAAAATAGAACTCGTTGATGCCCGGCAGGCTTTGCGCCTGCGCGTTGGAAAACATCAGGCCCGCCAGCACCACAGCGCTGGCAACAATGCGCCTTGTAACCCCCATGACTGCAATCCCCATAAAACAGTTAGCCCCCACCTGGCCCCGATGCTAACCGCTCCGGGCCCTACGCGCGACTGCATGACAGGGTGATGAAACGGCCACTGCTACAATCGGCGGCTGCCACCGGCCCTGCTGGTGGTTACCTGCCGCCAGCCGTTTCCGCAATGGGCCAGCCATGACCAGTACCGCCGAACTTACCTCGCCTGCTTCCGCCAACGATCCGCTGATCGGCGTGCGCGACACCGATTACACGCTCGAGCACAAGTACACGCGCACCGATGGCCGCATCTACCTGAGCGGCGTGCAGGCCCTGGTACGCCTGCCGCTGATGCAGCAGCAGCGCGACCTGGCCGCAGGCTTGAACACCGGCGGCTTCGTCAGTGGCTACCGCGGCTCGCCGCTGGGCGGCTTCGATCTGGAGCTGTGGCGCGCGCGCAAGCACCTGGAAGCAGCCAAGGTGAAGTTCGTGCCCGGCCTCAACGAGGACCTGGGCGCCACCATGGTCTGGGGTACGCAGCAGACCAACCTGTTCCCCGGTGCCAACGTCGATGGCGTGTTCGGCATGTGGTACGGCAAGGGCCCGGGCGTGGACCGCTGCGGTGACGTGTTCAAGCACGCCAATGCCGCCGGCGCGTCAAAGCATGGTGGCGTACTGGCGCTGGCCGCCGACGACCATGCCTGCCGCAGCTCCACCCTGCCCCATGGCAGCGAGGAAGAATTCGTCAGCGCGATGATGCCGGTGCTGAACCCGGCCGGCGTGCAGGACATCCTCGACATGGGCCTGGTTGGCTGGGCGATGAGCCGCTATACCGGCCGCTGGATCGGCTTCAAGACCATTGCCGAGACGGTGGAATCCTCGGCCTCGGTGGACGTCAACCCGTTCGCCCGCCAGATCATCCTGCCGGAAGATTTCGACATGCCGGCCGCCGGCCTCAACATCCGCTGGCCGGACCCGCCGCTGGAGCAGGAAATGCGCCTGCACCGCTATGCGGTAAAGGCCGCGCAGGCCTTTGCCCGTGCCAACGGCATCGACAAGGTGGTGATGGATTCGCCGCAGGCGCGGCTGGGCATCGTCACCACCGGCAAGAGCTACCTGGACGTACTGCAGGCGCTGGAATACCTGGGCCTGGACGAAAAAGCCTGCGCCGACATCGGCATCCGCGTCTACAAGGTGGGCATGACCTGGCCGCTGGAGCCGCAGGGCATCGGTGCCTTCGCCCGCGGCCTGGAAGACATCGTCGTCGTGGAGGAAAAGAAGGCCTTCATCGAGCGGCAGATGAAGGAATACTTCTACAACTGGCCGGCCAACTGGGGGGCGCGCCCGTCCATCGTCGGCAAGTACGACGAGCAGGGCGAGTGGATCCTGCCGTCCACCGGCGAGCTGACCCCGGCCACCATTGCCGGCGTGATCGGCCGCCGCATCCAGCGGTTCTTCAACACCGAATCGATTGAAGAACGCCTGCGCTGGATGGACGTCAAGGAAGCCGAGATGGCCTTGCCGCGCGCGCAGTTCCCGCGCGTGCCGCATTACTGCTCCGGCTGCCCGCACAACACCTCCACCAAGGTGCCGGAAGGCTCGCGTGCGCTGGCCGGCATCGGCTGCCACTACATGGTGACGTGGATGGACCGCGCCACCGACACCTTCACCCACATGGGCGGCGAAGGCGTCACCTGGGCCGGGCAAGCCGCGTTCACCGACACCGAGCACGTGTTCCAGAACCTCGGCGACGGCACCTATTTCCACAGCGGCTCGCTGGCGATCCGCCAGGCCATCGCCGCTGGCGTCAACATCACCTACAAGATCCTCTACAACGACGCGGTGGCGATGACCGGCGGCCAGCCGGTGGACGGCACCCTGACCGTGCCGCAGATCGCCCACCAGATGCGCTCGGAAGGCGTGTACACCATCGTGCTGCTGTCCGACGACATCCAGAAGTGGAAGTCGCGCCGCCACGAGTTCCCCAGCGATGTGGAGTTCCACGACCGCGCCGAGCTCGACGCCGTGCAGCAGCAGCTGCGCACGGTGAAGGGCACCAGCATCCTGATCTACGAACAGACCTGCGCCACCGAGAAGCGCCGCCGCCGCAAGCGCGGCAAGATCGTCGACCCGGCCAAGCGCACCATGATCAACTCGCTGGTCTGCGAAGGCTGCGGTGACTGCGGCGAAAAGAGCTTCTGCGTCTCGGTGCTGCCGAAGGAAACCGAGTTCGGGCGCAAGCGCGACATCGACCAGTCCAACTGCAACAAGGATTTCTCCTGCACCACCGGCTTCTGCCCCAGCTTCGTCACCGTGCACGGCGGCCAGCTGCGCAAGGGCAGCAAGAGCAAGGCCGCCAGCCTGCTCGACAACCTGCCCGCGCCCACCTTCCGCACTGACTTCTCGCAGCCCTGGAACATCCTGATCACCGGCGTCGGCGGCACCGGCGTGGTGACCATCGGTGCGCTGCTGGGCATGGCCGGCCACCTCGAAGGCAAGGGTGCCAGCGTGCTCGACCAGACCGGCCTGGCGCAGAAGGGCGGCGCGGTCACCACCCATATCCGCCTGGCCAACAGCCCGGCCGACATCCACGCCGTGCGCATCGCCGCCGGTGAAGCCGACCTGGTGCTGGGCTGCGACATGGTGGTGGTCAACGACTACTGGGCGCTGTCCAAGGTGCGCGGCGAGCGCTCGCAGGTGGTGTTGAACACCTACGAAGCGATGCCCGGCACCTTCACCACCCACCCGGACATGCAGTTCCCGGCTGCCGACATCATTGCCGGGGTGAAGCTGGCACTGGGCGGACGCGACCCGATCCTGCTCGACGCCACCCAGCTGGCCACCGCCCTGCTCGGCGACGCCATTGCCTCCAACCTGTTCATCCTCGGCTTCGCCTGGCAGCAGGGCCTGGTGCCGCTGTCGCTGGAATCGCTGATGCGCGCGGTGGAGCTCAACGGCGCCGCCGTGACCATGAACCAGACCGCGTTCGCCTGGGGCCGCCTGGCCGCGATCGATCCGCAGGCCGTGCAGCAGGCCGCAGGCCTCATCCAAAACGCACCCACCGATGCCGAGCGCAAACCGGCCGCCCTGCGCGAACTGCCGCCGGGGGAGTGGGAAGGCAGCGAAGCCGGCGCACCGTCGGCACCGCGCAACCCGGACAACGAACCGGACGTGCGTGGCCTGCCCGCCGCCAGCCAGACCAGCGGCGAAGCCGCCTATGCCTCGCTGGACGACGCCCACCTGTCGCGTTCGCTGGATGAGTTGATCGACCGCCGCAGCAGCTTCCTCACCGACTACCAGGACGCCGCCTACGCCAAGCGCTACCGCGCGCTGGTGGATGCAGTGCGCAGCGCCGAGCAGCAGGCCATCCCGGGCAGCACCGCGTTGAGCGAAGCCACCGCGCGCTACTTCTTCAAGCTGATGGCCTACAAGGACGAATACGAAGTGGCCCGCCTGTACACCAGCGGCGACTTCATCAAGCGCGTGAGCGAGCAGTTCGAGGGCGACTACCAGGTACGTTTCCACCTGGCCCCGCCGCTGTTCGCCAAGCGCGACGAGCAGGGCCAACTGCAGAAGAAGGAGTACGGCCCGTGGATGTTCAAGGCCTTCGGCCTGCTGGCCAAGCTCAAGGGCCTGCGCGGCGGCCGCTTCGACGTGTTCGGTTACACAGACGAACGCCGCGGCGAACGCCAGCTGATCAGTGACTACGAAAAGACCCTGCAGGAGCTGATCAGCGGCCTGGATGCGCGTCGTCTCGCACTGGCAGTGGATATCGCCAGCATCCCCGAGCACATCCGCGGCTACGGCCACGTCAAGGAAGCGCACCTGCACGAAGCCAAGGCGCGTGAAGCGACGCTGCTGGCAACTTGGCGCAACCCGAAAGCGCTGCATATCGTGCAGATGGCCTGAGCAGGCAACGGATAGGTTGCCTATGCGCAATGCAACCTCAGCGGGTTGCATTGCGCGACCTGAGCTTCAGCGCCACCGTTGAAGCTCAGGCCGTTACCGACTGAAGCAGCGTCAGTGGATCTCGAAATCCATGGACACCAGGGAGGGCCGAGCTTGCCCGCCTACCTGTGCCGGCGTCCATTGAACGGAAAGAATCACCTGCTTCTCCTGTTCGGTCAGCCCCATTCGCGACGGATAGGAAACCATCGCGTCCTGCGGCTTCCCGGTTTCGTCCAGGACAACCACGACGCAGGTCAGGCTGCTGCCGGAGCGCATCCAGATGCCGCGCGGGAACTGGGGCAGCTTCTCTACCGGCTTCGGTTCCACATCCGCGGTTTTTCCAATCACGTGATCGGGAAGCAGCTTCTGGATTTCAGCCAGAAGGGGCGCTTTTTCGCAGGAGCGGATGGCGCGGTCGCGGGCTTGAGCGCTGTTTGCAGCTAGAAGCGTCACTGCGAAGACTATGATCTTGAGCATGTGATTTGACCTTCCGATGGTTTGGGATCTGCTGAATCTCGTTAGGAACTGAGTTTGGAAACGCGCGGATTCTGTTCGATGTCAGCTTCCGGCCAAAAGCGGACTTTGGATCTGGCGGCAGCATCTTTCGAGAGTTTGATCGCGCATGGAAAGCTGACGCGGTCTTATGCAGGCGCCTGCATCAATTTGATCAAGCGCCTGGCGGTGTCGGTCGACTTATCTGCGTTCTGACGGGCCACGCCGCGGCATACAAGTACCTGCCCTGAGCGAAGGCGATTCTTTAAGATGGCAGGATGAGCGCTCCTGATCCAAACGACCCCGGCGGCGAGGGCGCCGCTGGCGGTACACGACCGCCTCGGCGCGCACCTGGCGCAGGCGAACGAAATGCGATGTTCGGCTACACGCGTCAGTACGCGTCCGCGGCTGCCGCCATCTACCACGGTCTCCAGACCCGGCAGTTGCGCTGGGTGGGGGTGGCGGATCGGTGTGCGGGCATCGCTGACGACGTCGTACTCGGCTTCGACAACGAGGTCATCGGCCATCAGTTCAAGTCCAGTCGCGATCCGGACCCGTTTCGCATCGCTACACTCCTGACCGGTGGGTCGGGTTTGCTGCCCGGGCTGGTGCAAGCCTGGCAGGAGCTGAAAGCCAGCTGCCCCGACGTGCGCATTTGCCTGCGGGTCGTGGTGGACGATACGCCGTCAGACGCTGATCGCGTCGGCACCGGAGGCACGACACGGCAGTTCGTCGCCGAGTGGCAGGCCAATCTGGACCGGTCGCTCGCGCAGTGGCGCGCCACACCGTGGGGCTCGTTCCTGGACGATCTGCTGGCGACCTCCGGGCTGACCGAACCCGAGTTTGAGGAATTCTTCCAGCACTTGGAACTGGTGCACGGTGACCAGCCGAATTTTGCGGCGCTCTACGGCATCACGAGCCGAACGCAGCCACAAGTCGACCGCATCGCCGATCGGCTCCCGCACCTGGTCGCGCGCGTGCCCGAACGTGATCGGTGGACGCGGGCCGAGTTCCTCGAGGAGATGAGCTGGCCCGAGAACGAGCCGCGACATCGCCATCAGTTCCCGGTCGGCGTGGCCGTGCAACGCAACCCCAACACCGAAGCGCAACTACAGCGCGTGGTACGCGACCATCCAAGCGGCTACGTATCGTTGGTCGGCCCGCCCGGTTCAGGCAAGTCGACCTTGCTGCAGATCGCGCTGGAAGCCGAGCCACAACTCGTGGTCGTGCGTTATCTGGCCTACGTGCCCGGCGGAGCACAAGGCATCGGCCGCGGGGAATCGGCCGACTTCCTAGAAGACGTGGCTGCCGGCCTGCGCAATACCGGCCTGCAGGGGGTACGGTTCCTTAGCGAGAACGAGCGCCACCGCCGCGAGGAGATTGAAGCCTTACTGGCTCAGGCCGGCGAGCGTTTTGCCACCGATGGCCTGCGCACCTTGATCATCGTTGATGGTCTGGACCATGTGCCACGCGAAGAACGACCGATGCGGTCGTTCCTGGCCGACTTGCCCTTGCCGGCAGCGGTGCCTGACGGGGTGCTCTTCATCCTGGGTACCCAGCGAGTGGACCTGCCCAACATACCCCCGGCCGTACGCGACCAGGCCAGCGTGGCGGAGCGCCAGGTCGAAATGCAGGGGCTGTCCTTGACGGCCATCGCTGCCATGGCCGATGCACTCGGCGTGCCGACGGAAGTGTCCCGGCCGCGTTTGCGTGAACTGACGCTGGGTCATCCGCTGGCGACACACTACCTGCTACAGGCGTTGGTCGCGGCGGAAGATGACACCACGCGTGATCGGATTCTGCGCGAAGGTTTCGAGTACGTGGGTGACATCGACGCCCTGTACGCGGCCGCCTTGCGCGGCCTGGAAGAAGACAACGAGATGCTCGACATCTTGGGCTTGGTGGCTCGGGCCGAAGCACCGCTGGATCCGCGAGACCTGGAAAGCCTGTATCCATCGGCTGCCATCGAGCGGACCTGGCGTCAAGTTCGCCACCTGCTCAAGCGTTCAGGCCATGCTTGGTCCATCTTCCACAACAGCTTTCGGCTGTTCCTGACCCGGCTCACGCGCACCCGCTACGGACTGCCAGATACAGACGATTCGGCGCGCACCTACCGCCAGCTGGCGGACTTGGCCGCACGGGCGCCCGCGAGTTCGCCACAGCGTTTCCTAGCGGCTCGCTACCTGATGCGAGCCGGCGAGCACAGTGAAGCGCTGGCCTTGGCCACACCGGCACTGTTCCGCGCGCAATACCTGGCCGGGCGCGCTGCGTCGGAGATTCGCGCGGACATTCGCCTCGCGTTTCGTTCCCTCCAGATCGTGGTCGACCCAACCGCTGCCTTCAAGCTCATCCTAGCCGCGGACGAGATGTATCGGCGCGCCGAGGCCTTCGACGAACCGGACGAATCGGTTCGGGCGCTACTGGCGCTGGGACTGCTCGAGGAGGCCGAGGATTTTCTCGACGAAGTTGGGGGCGACGGCTTCCTGGTCGTGGATGGATGGTTGAAGCAGGGCAACCTGGATCGGGCGCGAACCTTGTTCGAGCAGATCGAACCGCTGCACGACCTGGGCAGCGGCCGCATGAGCAACGGACCGTCCATGCGCGTGGACGAGTTTGGCCGGTGGGCCGAACGAGCGAGCGAGTTTCGGTCGCTCGCCGAACTGGCCGCGGGGATCGACCGCGTCGTCCAGGCGCTGCAACGCGAGCCCGCTCCGACCGACGAGCCCGAAGAGGTGGGCATGCAGCTGCGCGAGCGCGCGGCACGGGCCGTGCTCGCGCGCAATCCGTTGGCTGACCGCGATGCGCTGATCGCCGACCTTCGCCTAGAGCCGACGGCACGGGCGCTACTGGCGACCCAAGCGGCACGGCTGTTGCTGGCGGACGGTGCCGACCGGCTCGCGCAGGCGACCGCGGCGCTCGCCGAAGCGGTGGGCGAAGCTGCGGCGCTCGCGCAGGTACCGCGGCGACTTCGTCGCACCACAGCACTGCTCGCGGCGCGGCGCGGCCTCATCGCGCAAGCGCGTGCCCTGTATGACGGCGTGTCGACCCCGGCGCTGAACGAACTGGACAACGCTACAAACTTCGACCAGGCAGGCTACCTCGTCCGCGCTGTCATGGACGCGGCTGAACTGGGTGTGTGGATGGACCTACCCGCGTCGCCGACATCGCCGCCTAGAAAGGCCGTCTTGCGTCCGCTCCAACAATTCACCCTAGATACCGGGCAGCTCGCCGCGCGTAGCCGACGCGAGCCGCAGAACGTCGCCGCTGGCACTGCGGCACAGCTGTGCGCCAGCTTCATGCGCTACGTGTGCCGGGCCGGCACGGGCGGGGTGGACGAGCATTTCGGCGCCATGCAGCTCGACAAGGCGGCCCCCGAGGTGTTGGGTTCCTTGCTCCAGTCGGCCGCACGCGTTGGCGCGTCGGAGTTCGCGGGCACGGTGGCGGCCTTCGATCAGGTGCTCGCCGAATACCCGCGCCAGGGAGATCACCACACGCCGTTGCAGATCCTGGTGGCAAAAGCTATGGCCGGGGTGAGTAACGATGTTGACGGCGCTCAAGCGCGGCTGGACGCCTTGCTGGGTCAGCGCGAGGAAAGTACCCCCAGCCAGTTTCTGGCCAGCACGGCGCGGCTGGCGCAGGCGCTGGCGCGCATTGGACGCCCCGAGCGTGCGCGCGAGCTGCTCGCGCAGCAGCGTGGGGAGACCCTGGGCTACGCCCTGCGGGCTAAGAAGGATCCACAGTACGTCTTCTGGGCGAACTTGCTGCAAGCCGCCAACCGGTCAGACCCGCCTGGTCGGGCGCATCGCGTTCGCGTGCTGACGCGCCAGGCGATCGGGATGAGCGCCACCGAAGGGCGCGATGCAGCGCACCGATTGGCCCATGTCCTCGTAGCCGAGGCCGCCACCGACAGCGCAGCACTAGCGTCCAGCGTTGCCGACGCCTTGCTTGCGAACCAGTTGATCGACTACCCGGCGATGGTCGACGGGTTGATGAAAGGCACCGTGCGCCGCGACCCGTCACGCGTGTTGCCCTGTGTCGAGCTGTGGGTGGCGTTGTGCTTACCCTTCCACCGTGCGGCCTACTACCGAGAATCGGAAGAAGGCGAATTCCTGCACGAGGCCATCCGCCTTGCAGTGCCCGAGCAGCTGGGCCGCGTGCGCGATCGATTGCTTGAGAACATCGAGCGACACGCACTGATCGACGTGCGGCTGGATGCACTGGTGGCCTTGCGCGCTGCGCTGCTCGCACGTCGCGAAGACACCACCTCGGTCGACGGCGCCTTGCAACGCCTGGAAGGCGTTCCCCATCTGCGTCGCCGGATGGGCAACTCGCCAACGCGCTACGACGACGTGTCAGACATGGTGCAACTGATCGCGCGCCTGGATACGGATGGCGCGGGTGGGGAAATCAGCTACGAGGCCTCGATGGCGTTTGTACGCGTGCTACCGGACGCGGACTTCCCGGGGGCACTGGCCCTGTTCGATCGCCATCCCAAGCTGCAGGCCGATTACAAATGTCGCTTCGACCTGGTGGACCGCGCGTTGGCCGCCGGCGATCATGCGGCCGCGACGCGCTTGGTCGCCGCCTATCCGCCGGCCGACGACAGCAGCTCGCGCTGGTCGTGGATGTGGGGTGGCGGGCTGCGCCGCTATTTCGCGGCGCGCCTGCAGCTGGAGGGCGACGCGGTGTTCCCCACGGCCTATGCCAACTTCATCGACACACTGGTGGTGGGGGAAGAGCCGGTCAACGCGCTGCTGTGGGATGTTGACGATATCTGGCCGGTGCTCACCGCGTCACCCGATTGGGCGGCGATGTGGGCCGCGGTAGAGGAACAATTGCCGAGTACGCGCGACTACCGACTTGGCGAGGATGTGAGCGTTGATGGGGTGCTGACAGACGCCACGCTCGCGGCCTCCCTGATCGAACGCATGCTCTCGTTGCCGGTGACCGATGTACGCTGGCATGCCGGCCGCGCGGCGCTTGCGCTCGCGTCCGCCGATCCGCACGCGTTCGCGCACCTGATGCTCACCCTCCTGGTCAGTGACGAGGATGACGTCGTCCTGGACGGCTTACGCCTGATGCACAGTGCGACCCGCGCGGAGCCCGACCCCGAGCTGGTCGCGCTGGTCGTGATCCTCATCGGCCATGCCGACTTTGGCATTCGGGAACTCGCCCGGCGGCTCGCCAGCCACTGGGGGCGCGAAGTTGATCCGCTGACGACGCCGATGCCGGCGTTTTATAACCTCGCGCTTCCGCCCATTGGCGCCCCCGACAGCACCGACCAGTTGCGTGCGCAGCCTTTCGGACCGCCGTCCGTGTCCGACCCCGCGGCGTGGAGCGCGCCGTTTCCGGACGCCATCGAACTGCTCGCCCAGATCGCCGGTGTGTCCGACGACCACGTGCGCCGTCGCGTTCAACAACTGATCGACGGCTGGGGCGGCGTGGAAGTCTTCGGTCAGGCGGGCATCGACCGCTTAAGGGCGCGCCTATCGATGTTTGGTCTGCATAACACGTTTTTCTACCCCCACGTAACGGTGGCGCTGCGCGCCTTGCGGCACGTTGCCGGCGAGTTGGCGGCCACCGGCCGCATCCCGAGCAATCAGGTCGACGAGCTGCTGCACGAGTTGCATTTGGCACCAGCCTGGCTTCGTACCGACGTCGACGCGCGACCGGCGTTCGTCAGGCGTCCGGTCCTGCCCAGGGGAGGCGGCGACGAGACGCCGTGGTTGGAGGGCGTAAACGACGATGTCGCCGATCACGCCGCCGCGGAACTCGTCTTGGGCGAGATCACGTGCTACCGCGGCCGCTCCGTCGATTCCCGGTACGAGTGGAGCCAGTTGCGCTTGCTGGGCGTGCTCATGCCGTCAACGGGAGATCCGACCGAACTGGTGCACAACCTGCCCACCGGTTCGCCGGTCCAGCTGGTGGCGCGGCCCGGGCTGGGCGCGATGCCACGCTGGGAAATGGTCATAAACCCGCATATCGCCGAGCAGTTGCACTGGCGAACGGTCGATCAGATCACGTGGCGTGACATCTATGGCGAACTGGTGGCGACCGCGTACTCCTGGCGGGACGGCGGACCGGATGGTGAGCTGCACGGCGAGTGCTTGGAGGGCGAGGGTGCCGCCATCGTGCTGACCGCGGCCGGCCGCGAACAGTGGAACGCGGTGCGCGGAGGCACGCGCACTGATGTATTGGCGCGACGGGAAAAGCAGCACGGCAGGAACACCTCCGCGCGAAACGCGCGCGCCACGCGTCTTACACCGAACATGAGCGACGGTGAATCATAGGGCGAGCATCCTATCCAGGTAGGCCCGTTGTGGTCCGCTTCGGGTCGCGTGACGCCCTGCGGCCAGAAGCGGACGACCGCTTTGGGTCGGTAGCAGTCTTCGGCCAACAACGGTGGAGCACGCGCCCCTCGCATAGCCGTAGTTGCAACAAGGGATTTACCATGCTCCCATCCCGGCAGCTCCCGGGCGCCATACGCACTTTTTCGTGAAAGCTCTTATCACCGGTAGTTCAGGCCGGATTGGCCGCGCAATCTACAACGCGGTTGCCGCAAACCATGAGGCCGTTGGCCTTGATCGCTCCCCTTTTTCCTGCTCGTCGCTTATTGGTGACTTCACCGACGCCCGGCTGCTGCATCAAGCATTGCAAGGTGTCGATGTGGTCTTCCACACCGCCTCGTACCACGCGCCGCATGTCGGCCTGGTATCTGATCGCGAGTTCGAGCGGGTCAATGTGGCGGGTGTGCAGCAGTTGCTGGAAGCTGCACAGCAGGCGGGGGTGAAGCAGGTGGTCTATACCAGTACCACAGCACTGTATGGCGATGCTGTCGCCGAGCAGGGCTGTACGTGGATCGACGAATCCGTGACGCCGCAGCCCAAGACGGTTTACCACCGCACCAAGTTGGCTGCCGAGCAGATCCTGGCCGATTGGTCCGGTGGTGAGCTCACACGCAGCGTCATCCGCATGTCGCGCTGCTTCCCACAGCCTGCGGATCAGATGTCGGTGCTGCGCCTGCATCGCGGCATTGATGTCCGCGATGTTGCTGATGCGCATGTGGCGGCGTTGGCGCTGCCGGCGGGTTCCTTCAGTCGATTCGTCGTCAGCGGCTCTACGCCGTTCCAGCGCGAGGATCTTGAGCAGTTGGGACGCGATGCGGGCGAAGTCCTGCAGCTGCGCTGTCCGGCGCTGGTCGCCGAGCATGAGCGACGTGGCTGGCCGCTGCCTTCTGTCATTGACCGGGTTTACGACAACGCCGCTATCCGGCAGGCATTGGGTTGGGAGCCTGCGTTTGGCTTCGACGAGGTGTTGGCGCAGGTGGATCGGCGTAGCCTGGAAGTGCTGCCGTATACGCGGGACTTTGTTGACCGGACAGTCGATTGATCCGGCGCGATGTCGTTTCGATTGAGGTCGCTTGCTTCGCGGCTTGCGCCGCTCCTGCAAGCAGCGGCGTTATTTCAGCTGCGAGGGTGACATGCCGAACTGCCGCTTGAACGCAGCACTGAAGCTGCTGGTGTGGGCGTAGCCGGCGATATCAGCGGCTACTTCCACCGGCACGCGCTGCTTCAGCAGTGCTTGTCGCGCACGCTCCAATCGCAGCGTGCGCAGGTAGGCGGCGATGCTGCTGCCGTGTTGCTGCTGGAAGCCGCGCTGCAGGTCCACCGCATTGGTGCCGAGCTGCCGCGCCATCTGGTTGATGCTGAGGCTATCGGCCGCGCCGCTGTGCAGCCATTGCTGCAAGCGTTCCACGCAGCGCTGCAGATGCGCGCCAAGCGCGCGCTCGCGCTGCTCTGCTGCCAGGCCCTGCACTACGCCTGCCGCCAGTTCCAGGGCAAAGCTTTCCTGCTGCAAACGGCGCAGCAAGGGGGGGCTGGAGGGATCGGTTTCAAACAAGCCCGCCGCTCGCCGCAGCAGCGCTGCCGAGGGCTGCCAACGCTGGTTGCGGGCATGGCTGCGGCGCAGGCGGGCAATGCCCGGCGTGGCGACGGCATCGAGCTGCTGGGCCAGCCAGTCGTCGCTGAAGTGCAGGCTGACCTTGGTTTCCTGGCGGCCGGCCTGCCAGTGGCGCAGGAATTGGTCGTCCTCGCGCAGGTGGATAAGCATGGCCGGGTTGCGGTTGTGGCGGCTGTCCAGGCGCAGGCGTTCGTCGCCGATGGCTACGTCGGCCTCGCCCTGCAGCAGGAAGCTGGCGGTCAGGCCCGCCGGCAGGCGGTTGTGGCTGCAGCCGCCCACCATGTCGCGGCTGCGGCTCAGGTACAGCACCAGGCCGGCGTCCACCGCCTGCACCTGCTGCCAGCCGGCCAGCACCGGCATGGCGTCGGGCAGGCCGGACGCGAAGTCCACCTGGCCGCCCAAGGCGTGGGCTGCGTCCATCAGTTCGGCGCAGGTGTAGACCTGCATGCGGGATACCCACGAATGTCGTCGTGACTAAATTTTCCTTCGCCGCGCCTAAACTTTCAATGGTATTGATAACTATTCTTATTTGAGAGGTGGCGTATGGATGCCTCTGCCCCGTATTCAGCGAAGGTCAGTGGCAATGGGTTTGACGATCAAGCAGGCGGCCGTGGTCCGCGCCGTCTTCCACGATGCGGTCAGTGCGGACGAGATCCGCTACTGGCTGCAGCGCGTTGAAGCGTTGATCGTGGCGGCCACGCCGTTCTACTTCATTGCCAGCACGGTGCCCGGCGCCAGCTTCAGTGACGATTACCGCGCCATCCAGGCGGTCTGGTACAAACAGCACAAACCCGCCTTCCGCGTTTACTGCAAGGGGCTGGTGCGCATTGCCAGCAACGCGGCCGAGCAGCAGCGGCTGGATACGCCGGCCCTGCATGCGGCCTGGGGCGTGCCCTATTACGTCACCACCGATGATGCCGACGGCATGCGCTGGGTCGGCCAGCAGCTGGAGCAGGCCGATGCGCACTGAGCGCGCTGCCGTCTCCGGTTTCGGTCTGGGCGTGATCGTGGTGCTGTACATGGCCCATGCGCTGCCGCTGTATTTCTACAACGTGGCGGTGCCGGCCATCCTGCGCAGCCAGGGCGTGGACCTGCGCTGGATCGGCATGTTGTCGCTGCTCTACCTGCCGTGGGCGTTCAAGTTCCTGTGGGCGCCGCTGGTGGACCGCTGGCATCTGCCAGCCCTTGGACGTCGCCGCAGCTGGTTGTGGCTGACCCAGTTGTTGTTGCTGGTCGGCATTCTGGTATTGGCCTTCACCGGGCTGGACCATGGCCTGACCGTGTTCGTGCTGGTCGGCATGTGGATCTCCACCATTGCCGCCACCCAGGACATCGCCATCGATGGCTATACGGTGGAAGCATTGGCACCGGCCGAGCACCGCCTCGGCAGCATGGCGCAGAGCGTGGGCGTGGCGCTGGGCAGCATGGTCGGCGGTGCCGGCGTGCTCTGGCTGTATGAAACGCGCGGCTGGAACGTGGCCCTGCTGAGTCTGGCGGCGATGAGCGCCTTGACCCTGTTTGCCGTGCAGCAGATCAACGAGGTGCCGCGACCGGCCGCCAGCCAGCGGCCGAGTGTGCTGCGTGCACTGCGCCGGCCCGAGCTGCGCTGGGCACTGCTGCTGATCGTGCTGTATCGCATGGTGGAAGCACCGGCGATGGCGATGGTCAATCCGCTGCTGGTCGACCAGCAGTGGAGCCTGACCGAGATCGGCCTGCTGATCTCGGTAGGCGGCGCCGGTGTTGGCATGCTGGCTGCGGTGGGCGCGGCGTGGCTGCTCAAGCAACGCCGCGCCGAACAGTTGCTGATGCACGCCGGTTGGTGGCGCACGCTGCTGTATGTGCTGCTGGCCGCCTTGCTGTACAGCGGTGTGCTTGCCTCATCGCAGTTTGGACTGGGCGCGCTGGTGATTGCCCTGCTGGCGCTGCGCTATGTGGCCATGACCAGCCTGTATGCCTTGTTCATGCGGATCAGCTCACGCGAGCAGGCCGGCACCGATTTCACCTTGCTGGTCTGCTTCGAACTGCTGGTCTTCTTCATCGGTGGCGCCTTGTCCGGCTTCCTCGCCAAGGGCCTGGGCTACCCCGCTTATTACGTGGCGCTGGCGATTGCCTCCGCGCTTGGGCTGCTGTTGTGCCGGCCGCTGCTGCGCCGCTTCGCGCCCTCCCCTTCTTCTCCCTGATACGTTCCGAGGACACCATGCGGCATACCGCAGCAACGCTCCCGCTCGCCCTGCTGAGCCTGGCCATCAGTGGCCAGCTGGCAGCACAGGCCAACGCCCCCAGCGGCACCCGCCAGCTGGATGCCGTCAGCGTCACCGCCGTGCGTGGCGCGCGCAGCGTGGCCGAGATCGCCGGCACCGTGTACGCCATCGAGCGCGAGCAGATCGCCCAGCAGACCGCGGCCGGTCGCAGCACCGCCGACATCCTCGGCCAGCTGGTGCCGTCACTGGCACCGGCCAGCGGCACCACCAGCAACTACGGCATGACCATGCGTGGCCGCAGCGTGCAGGTGATGATCGATGGCGTGCCGCTGACCGGCGCACGCGATGGCTCGCGCCAGCTCAACAGCATCTCGCCGACGATGATCGAGCGCATCGAAGTGATCTCCGGTGCCACCGCGCTGTACGGCGCCGGTGCCAGCGGCGGCATCATCAACATCATCACCCTGCAGCCGGGCGATGCACCGGTGCAGCTGGCCAGCCAGCTCGGCCTGCGCACCCCTTCGGATGTATCCAGCGACAACCTGGCCTGGAATGCCGCGCAGACCATGACCGTGCGCGGTGACACCTTCAGCGGCGCCTTTGGTATCGCCTATGGCCGCCAGGGCGCATCGCTGGACGCGCACGGCCGCCGCATCGGCCCGGAGATCGCCCAGACCGACCGCCAGGACACCGAGACCAAGGAACTCAACGCGCGCCTTGAGTGGGCGCTTAGCCCGGCTCAGCAGCTCAGCGTGGGCCTGCGTTGGTATGACGACCAGCAGGACAGCGACTACGGCCCGGATTACGGGCCGCGCCTGGCGGTGCTGTTCAACCCCGCCTATCAGCCCAGCCATAACGCGGTCGATGGCCTGCAGTTGAACGCCCAGCCGCGCACCCGCCACCAGGGCATCAATACGCAGTACCGCAACCGCGATGTGTTCGGCGGCCAGGAGCTGAGCGTGGAAGCCTATTACCGCAATGAGCAGGGCCGCTGGTTCCCGTCGGTGTCGACACTGGTGCATCCGGCGTTGCCGGGCGGCTATGCCTATGTGGCCATGCAGTCCAATACCGACATCGACGTCTGGGGCCTGCGCAGCGCCCTGCACAAGGGTTTTGATATCGGCGGGCGCAGCCTGCAGCTGTCCTACGGTGTGGACCATGAGCGCGAAGAGGACAGCCAGCGTGGGCAGATGTACGACATCAACACCTTCATCGCCAGCAATGGCCTGAACTACGTGCCGACCGCGCAGTACGCGATGGGTCCGGACGTGCGCGTGGACACCACCGGGCTGTTCCTGCAGGCCGACCATGCGCTGAGCGAGCGCTTCAGCGTGCAGGCCGGCGTGCGCCATCAGATCCTGCGCAACAAGGTGGAGGATTCGCTGCCGTATACCGAAGCGATCACTGCCGACGCGGTGGCCGGCTATCAGCCAAAGCTGCTGGCCGGTGGCCGCGTGCGCCATTCGCAGACGCTGTTCAATGCCGGCGTGGTCTACAAATTCAGCGACGCGCAGCAGCTGTTCGCCAACTTCTCGCAGGGCTTCAGCCTGCCCGATACGCAGCGCATGCTGCGCGACGTACCGGCCAACTTCGTCATCGACAGCCGCAACATCGGGCCGATCAAGGTGGACAACTATGAGCTGGGCTGGCGTTTGAACAATACGCAGCTGCAGAGTGCGGTGACGGCGTTCTATAACCGTTCGGACAAGACCGTGCAGTTCAACCGCGACTACAGCGTGTCGGTGGCCGATACCGATGAGCGCGTGTATGGCGTGGAAGCCAACCTGCGCTATACGCCTACCGCGCAGCTGGAACTGGGCGCGAGCATCGCCAGCACGCGGGGCCAGTACCGTGATGCCGCCGGCCAGTGGCGCGAGCTCAATGCCTTCCGTGTCTCGCCATTGAAGGCCGGTGTGCATTGGCAGTGGCGGTTTGCCAATGACAGCCTGCTGCGTTTGCAGGGGCAGGCCGTGGGTGGCACGGATGATGCGTGGCGTGATGCGCAGGTAGCGGCAGTCAGTCCGACGATCCGCGCGACGCCGGCGGCGAAGATCCGTGGCTATGCGGTATTCGATCTGATTGGCGAACTGCCGCTGGCGGGTGGACGTTTCAGCGTGGGTGTCTACAACCTGGCTGATCGTGACTACAAGACGGTGTATGGGCAGCAGGCGGAAGCGACCTACGGCAAGATTTCCAGCGTGCCGGCGCAGGGAAGGACGTTTGGGGTTGGGTATCGGGTGGAGTATTGAGGCTGGTGCTTTCACTTGAAGCCCCTCTCCTACGGGAGAGGGGTTGGGGAGAGGGAGGCTCTAGCAGCCAGACCCGTTGCCTTAAAACCCTCACTTACCCTGCCCCCGAGCCAGCTTGCTTCGTCCCCTGCCTGCGAAGCCCAGCGGAAAATGTATAGCCTGCAGCATCGCCCGCTCTTTACCCCACCTTGATTCGTGCCGATAAGTACGCGTTCGCCTACATTTAGAAAATGTCTTCGAACGACTACTTTTAGTCGCCAGCACCCACACGATGTTGAGATCAGCTTACTAGTTCCTCACACACCTGAATGTCTTCGAACGACTACATTTGCCCCACTGTAACCGATCGCATACATTTGCCCCATGAGCGTCCTCAAGACCCCTACTGATCTGGGCAATGTGATCCGCCAACGCCGCAAGGCCCTGGGCTGGGATCAGGCCCGGCTTGCCCAGGAAACCGGCGTCAGCCGGCAATGGATCATCGATATTGAGAAGGGCAAACCTCGTGCAGAGCTACAGCTGGTGCTGCGGACGCTCAATGTACTGGGTGTTGAACTTGATGCCTCTGCTCGAGACATCCCTTCGCCTGCCAAGAACGAAAAGCCGACATTGGTACTGCCGAATATTGATGACATCGTCAATAACAACCGCAGTGCACTTTCTTATACAAACATTGCCGCTAACTATCACCAGCTGAAGAGCCTGAGCCACCCACAGAACGTGGCAGATGCAGCACGCGAGCAGATCATGAAGCTGTCCCGCCCTCAAAGTGCCGCTGATGCAGCACGCGAGCAGATCATGAAGCTGACTCGTCCTCAAAGTGCTGCTGATGCAGCACGCGAGCAAATCATGAAACTGACTCGCCCCCAAAGTGCCGCTGATGCAGCACGCGAGCAGATCATGAAGCTGACTCGTCCTCAAAGTGTCGCTGATGCAGCACGCGAGCAGATCATGAAGCTGACTCGTCCTCAAAGTGCCGCTGATGCTGCACACGAGCAGATCATGAAACTGACTCGTCCTCAAAGTGCCGCTGATGCAGCACGCGAGCAGATCATGAAGCTGACTCGTCCTCAAAGTGCCGCTGATGCTGCACATGAGCAGATCATGAAGCTGACTCGTCCTCAGAGCGTCACGGATTCAATCCGTGAATTGGGTGATGGAAAATCAGAGCGCAGGACGGGGGGAAAGAGAAAGCCGCCTCTCTCGACAAAAGGAAAACGATCCCCAGGGAAGGAAAAGTAATGGTGCTCAACATCCTGCTATCCGGCCGCGTCGCAGGTCAGCTTGATGTGGATGGAAATGGGGCTCCGAGGCTTACTTACAGCACCACATGGGCAGATACCATCGGTGCCTACCCGCTATCTCTCAGCCTGCCAATCACTCAACAGATATACCCGGAAACGACAGTCTCGGCGGTGCTGTGGGGTCTCCTGCCAGACAATGAAAACCTGCTGCAACGCTGGGGATCGCGATTCCATGTTTCCCCGCGCAACCCAGCGGCACTTCTTTCGCACGTTGGTGAGGATTGCGCTGGTGCTGTGCAGTTCGTCAGCGACGATCGTCTGGAGGACGTTTTGTCTGGTCGTGATGACCAGATCGAGGCCCTGGACAATGAAGAGTTGGCCACCCGCCTACAGCGCTTGCGTCAGGACAATGGCATGGCGCGTACCGTAGATGATGTCGGGCAATTCAGTTTGGCTGGTGCGCAATCGAAAATTGCTCTACTACGACTGGACGATGGCAGCTGGGCCATTCCTGCCGGACGCATTCCCACCACCCACATCCTGAAACCACCAGGCGGCGACTACGAGGGTTTTGTCGAGAACGAAATTTTTTGCCTGCGTCTGGCGCGCGCGATGGGGCTTCCAGCGGCGGAAGTCGAGAAGATAAGCATTGGTGCGGAAACTGCCATCTGCGTTCATCGCTACGACCGTGTTCAAATACAGGGCGACCTGCACCGCGTGCATCAGGAGGATTTTTGCCAGGCGTTGGGGGTCATGCCGCAAATCAAGTATCAGAGCCAGGGCGGCCCCGGGCCAGCTCAGCTGGCCAAGGTGCTATGGGACCACTCTTCGCAACCCCACACCGACGTGGGAACGCTGTTTCAGGCGCTGGCCTTCAACTACCTGATCGGCGGCACAGATGCGCACGCAAAGAATTACTCCCTGTTGTTCGGCGCAGGCGGCAATGTGCGACTTGCCCCGCTATACGACATCTCCAGCGCGCTGCCCTACCCGCATCTGCAGAAGCGCAAGATCAAGATGGCGATGAAAATCGGCAGTCACTACCGCTGGTGGGACATCCGTCCGGAAGACTGGCAGGCGACCGCAACAGCCATGCGATTGGACCCTGCGTCGGCACTACAAACGTTGGCTGTGATGTGCCTTGCGTTGCCGGACGCCGCACAACAGGTGCAGCAAGGAATGCAGGCCGAGGGCATCGCACACCCCGTGCTTGATCTTCTGGTCCAGGAAATACGCCTTTCCTGCAATCGCTGCATCAGCAAACTCGAAGCCGCATAGCATCCTTGAGTCAATGAGCCAGCGCCCCGGCGGGCGCTGCCATCTTTCCACCAGGGCGATTCAACGCCGCGCCGCCAGAATCCGCGTCAACAGATCCGCCGTCCCTTCGATCCGCCGCAGATGCGGATAGCGCAGGCCTTCGCGGTAATCGATACGCACGGTGCGGAAACTGTCCGCCTGCCGCACGATCAACTCGATCGGTGTGCTGTTCTGCCTTCCGTCCGTCACTGCCTGCTTCAACCGGCCACCGCTGTACGCCAGGCCATTCACCGCAACCACCGTCACGTCCTTGGCCAAGCCTGCCTTGAAGGCCGGGCTGTCCCAGCCCACTGCCTGCAGCACGCCGTCACTGCCAATCTTCAGGCCCAGCGAGTACTGCAGGTCGGTCACGCCATCGGCCTCGCCGTCGGCAATCACCAGGTTCGGCTGATCGTCGTAGTACAGCTCCCAACCCGCAGCTGCCAAGCCATCCGGCGCCTTGCCATCATGTGCGTCCAGGCGGCTGCCGATGAAGGCGTCCCAGTTGCCGGGTTGCACCGCCTCCAGCCCCTGCATCACGTCGGCGCGGTCGTACAGGCGGATCTCGCCCTGCTTGCCGCCCTGGTGGAAACGCTTGGCGAAATCGTCCAGCGTCACCTTGCCCTTCGACAGGCTGCGCAGGCGCGCGTCCACGCCCAGCCACAGCAGCGTGCTCTCGTTGTAGAACTCGAACGCACGCTGCCAGTCGGCCCAGGCCTGCGGCTTGGAATTGAAGTCGAGGATGCCCTGATGCACGGTGTCGTGCAGGTCGCGCCACTGCCGGCCCGGCTGGGTGGCGTAGTTGGCCTGCAGCTGGGCCAGCATCGCCATCGCGTAGTCCGGCTTCCACAGCCCGGAGCGGGCCGCCAGTACCACCGCCCAATACTGGGTCTGGCCTTCGTACATCCACAACTCGTCGTTGTGCATGGGCGCGTTGTAATGCGGCACCCAGGTTGGGCGCGGGCGCCAGGCCTTGCCTACCCAGGCGTGTGCATACTCGTGCGGCAGCAGGTCGTTGTCGAGGAAGGGCCGCTCGCCGCGCAGGTAGCCGTCGTGCATGCCGTTCTCGCTGCTCTGCGCATGCTCTAGGCCGATACCACTGAACACGTCCGACACCGCCAGCAGGAAGTTGTAGCGCGTGTAGGGGCGCGAGCCGAACACGGCGTCTGCCTCGCGCACCAGGGCGCGGTGTGCATCCAGCACCTTGGCGTCAGCCTGCAGGCCTTGCGGGTTCTCGCCCACCACGTCCAGCCACACCGGTTGCCTGGAGGCTTCGTCCAGCGCGAAGCGCTTGAAGTACTGGCCGGCGAATACCGGTGAATCAATCAGGGTCATCAGCGAGACCGGCGTGTAGTGCTCGGTGCCACCGCTGCGCTGGGCCACATCCAGGGCCGTGCCGCTCTGCCAGCCCTCGGGCAGGTGCAGGCTGGGCTTCACCTGGATGCCGCGCGCGTCATAGCCGGCCGGGTACAACAGCACGCGGTGCCATTGCAGGTCGAGCATGTTGGGGGTCATCGCCACCCGGCCCTGGTCGCTGGCAGTGGGGGAGAGGTACTGGAACTCGATATCCAGCACGCTGACACCTTCGGGCACCTGCAGCTTGAAGGCATACATGTCGCCGGAGTCGCGCGTCCATTGCAGTGGCTGGCCGTTGCCACGGATGACCAGCCCGGCCATCTGGTTGATCGGGCCGGTTGGCGCGTGATTGCCTGGGATCCACTGCGGGTACCAAAGCGTCAGCGCGCCAGCCGATACCGGAATGCGCTGGTGCACGCGCTGGATGCGGCGCTGGATGTCACTGGCATCCACCTCCAGCTCGATCACCCCCGGGTAGCTGGCCTGCACCTGCATCGCCGCCGCGCGTGCATCCAGCGGCTGCGCCTGCAGGCCCGCCAGCGGGGCAAAGCCCAGCACCATCGCCACCAACCACTTACGTCCCTGCATCACGCCCTGCCCCTTGCCTGAAGTCATCGCATCCTAGCCCGGCTGGCTTGCGCTGCGCATCCGCCGCCATACCAGGCAGCGGTTGTTGGCCGGCATCGCCACGTCCTCGCACAGTGCCAGCTGCTGGGCCCGCGCCAGTGCATCCACGGCCTCGAAATCGCGGATGCCCGATCTTGGATCGCGCGCCTTCAGCCAGCCGTCGAAGTTGCGGTTGCTGTCGCTGGTGAAGGTACCGTTGTAGTTGAACGGCCCGTAGGCAATGAACAGGGCGTCCGGCGCCATCAGCCTGGGCAGGCCGGCGAACACGGCCTGCACCTGCTCCCAGCCCATGATGTGCAGCGTGTTGGCGGTGAATACGGCATCGAAACCCGCAACGCCCTCATGCACGGGCAAGGCTGGCAAAGGCTGCAGGCCGCCGCCCGCCACCGCCTGCAGTTCCAGCGCTGGCGGGGTGTTGGGCAAACCGGTCTCGTCCAGCCATTGGCCGATGCCGGGCAGGTGGTCGCGGTGGTCGCTGGCCTGCCATCGCAGCCACGGCATTGCTGCGGCAAAGTGCACCGCGTGCTGGCCGGTGCCGCTGCCAATTTCCAGCACGTGGTGGGCCTGGCCCAGGTGCTGCTGCAACACCTGCAGGATGGGAGCGCGGTTGCGCTCGCAGGATTCGGCGTGGGGCTTGGTCATCATCGGGGCTTGTTGAACGCAGGCCGTTGATTGTGCCGCAGGCCCGGTTTTGCGCCATGCATGACCATGGTCACTTGTGCCTGAACCCTTGTCCCACCGAGATTCCAAGGTCTTGTGCGATGCAAGGCATCGCTGGCCCTGGAGTTCCACCGCTCATGCAACGCCGCCAGTTTCTTTCACTTTCCGGCCTCGGTCTTGCCGGGTTCATGCTGCCCAATGCCCAGCTGATCGCGGCCGAGGACCTGCTTGCGCCGGCCGATGTGGCCAAGAAGAAGCTGCTGGCCGACACCGTGCTGGCGCTGGCCAAGCAGGGCGGCGCCAGTTACTGCGATGTGCGCATTGGCCGCTATCTCAACCAGGCCATCGTCACCCGCGAAGACAAGGTGCAGAACGTCACCAACAGCGAATCGGCCGGCGTCGGCATCCGCGTGATCGTCAACGGTGCCTGGGGCTTTGCGGCCAGCAACCAGTCCACCGCGCAGGGCGTGGCCACTGCCGTGGCGCAGGCAATTGCAATTGCCCGCGCCAACGCAAAGATCCAGACCAAATCGGTGCAGCTGGCACCTACCCCGGGCGTGGGCGAGGTGCAGTGGAAGACACCGATCCGCCAGAACGCGATGGCGGTACCGGTCAAGGACAAGGTCGAGCTGCTGCTGTCGATCAATGCGGCGGCGATCAATGCCGGTGCCAATTTCATCAACTCGCAGCTGTTCCTGGTCAACGAGCAGAAGTACTTCGCCTCCAGCGACGGTTCGTGGATCGACCAGGACGTGCACCGCATCTGGCTGCCGTTCACCGCCACCGCCATCGACAAGGCCAGCGGCAAGTTCCGCACCCGCGCGGGGCTATCGGCACCGGCAGGCATGGGCTGGGAATTCCTGGACGGCAACGCCGCCGACAAGCATCAGCTGCCCGGTGGCGTGGTCGGCTACGGCCATACCTACGACCCGGTGGAAGACGCCATCGCCGCGGCCAGGCAGGCGCGCGCCAAGCTCACCGCCCCGTCGGTGAAGCCGGGCAAATATGACCTGGTGCTGGACCCGTCCAACCTGTTCCTGACCATCCACGAAAACGTCGGCCACCCGCTGGAGCTGGACCGCGTGCTTGGCTACGAAGCCAACTACGCCGGCACCAGTTTCGCCACGCTGGACAAGCGCGATGCCGGTTTCCGCTGGGGCAGCGACATCGTCAACTTCACCGCCGACAAGACCGCGCCCTATAGCCTGGGTGCGGTGGGCTACGACGATGAAGGCGTGAAGACGCGCAAGTGGGACTTGGTCAAGGACGGCATCCTGGTCAATTACCAGGCCACCCGCGACGAGGTGCATATCCTCGGCGAGAACGCCTCGCACGGCTGCAGCTATGCCGATTCGTGGAAGAGCGTGCAGTTCCAGCGCATGGCCAATGTGTCGCTGTCACCGGGCAAGACGCCGCTGACCCCGGCGCAGATGGTCAAGGACGTGGAAAACGGCATCTACATCCACGGCCGTGGTTCGTACTCCATCGACCAGCAGCGATACAACGCGCAGTTTGGTGGCCAGCTCTGCTACCAGATCAAGAACGGCGAAATTGCCGGCATGGTCGAGGATGCGGCCTACCAGATCCGCACGCCGGAGTTCTGGAATGCCTGCAGCGCGATCTGCGATGAGCGTGACTTCCGCATGGGAGGTTCGTTCTTTGACGGCAAGGGCCAGCCGGGGCAGGTTTCTGCGGTGTCGCATGGTTCGGCGACGACGCGCTTTGATGGGGTGAACATCATCAATACGGCGCGGTCGTTGGGGTAAGGCATAGAGCTGCCCTCACCCCAACCCCTCTCCCGCAAGCGGGAGAGGGGCTATCAGATCGCAGGCTTGGCCGTGGATTCGCAGATCGCAGGCTTGGCCGTGGACTCCCTTCTCCCGTCTACGGGAGAAGGTGCCCCGAAGGGGCGGATGAGGGAAAGCTTTCAGCGCGTCGTATACCCACCATTGACCAGAATCGTCTGCCCGGTCATCCACCAGCCCTCGGATACCAGGAAGCGCACCCACGGCACGATGTCTTCGATGTCGGTCAGCCCGGTCCTGGAGAACGGCGACAGCGCCGCTGCAGTCTTGTGGTACGCGACCGCATCGGCACCTTCGGCCGGATAGAAGAACGGGGTATCCATCGGCCCCGGGCCAATCGCCGTCACCGATATCCCGCGCTCGCCAAATTCCTTGGCCGCCGCTCGGGTGTAGTGCTCCACCGGCGCCTTGGTGCCGGCATAGCTGGAATAGAACGGCGTGAATGCACCCAGCAAGGACGTCACCAGCGTGCACACCTTGCCGTTGTCGGCGAGGTTGCGGCCGGCTTCCTTGAGGAAGAAGAACGCGGTCTTGTTGTTGACCGCATCCATGGCATCGAACTCGGCCTCGCTGATCTGCGTCATCGGCTTCTTCAGCACCTTGCCGACCGTGTTGATGGCGATATCGATGCGGCCCATGGCCTGCTTGGCGTCATCGAACAGCTGCTCCATCGCCGCAGCCGAGGTCAGGTCGGCCTGGAACAGGTGTGCATTGGTGCCGGCAGCACGCACCGCCTCGGCCGTGGCCTGGGCTTCGCTGCGCGCAGCCTCGCTGTTGTAGTGGATGGCCACGCTGCTGGCCCCTTGCTTGGCGAAGTCGCGGGCCAACAAGCCGCCCAGGTTCTTGCCGCCGCCGGCAATGAGGACGGTCTTGCCGTGGATGCGATGGTCGGTCATTGCGAACTCCTGTGACTTGGGGAATGCCAACAGAGCCTATCGACTTGGATTTTCGGATAAAGCCGATCATTCTGACTTCACTTGTCGGCCTATCCGGACAATCGCCATGGATCGTATCGAGCTGTACCGCGTTTTTGCGCGGGTAGTGGACTGCGCTGGCTTCACCCGCGCAGCCGATCAGCTCAAGCTGCCGCGCTCCACCGTGTCGGAGGCGGTGCGCACGCTGGAACAACGCCTGGGGACGCGCCTGCTCCATCGCACCACCCGCCAGGTCACGCCAACCCAGGATGGGCTGCTTTTCCATGCGCGCTGCCAGCAGCTGATCGCCGATGCGGACGAGGCCGAGCAGTTGTTCCGGCAATCGCCACAGAAGTTGAGCGGGCGGCTCAAGGTGGATGTGCCCGGCCGCATCGGCCGCCTGATCATCGCCCCTGCTTTGCCCGGCTTCCTGCAGGCGCACCCACAGATCGATGTCGAGCTGGGCATGACCGACCGCAGCATCGATCTGGTCGAAGATGGCGTGGATTGCGCGCTGCGGGTTGGGCCGCTGCAGGACTCGCGCCTGGTCGCACGCGGCATAGGCCAATTGCCGCTGATCAATGTGGCCAGCCCCGCCTATGTGGAGCGGCACGGCATGCCCATGCATCCCTCGCAGCTCGGCATGCATTGGGGTGTGCTTTACGCCTCGCCCGGCAATGGCCGGGTCGAGGCCTGGGAATGGCGCGAGAACGGCATTCTGCGCAGCCAGCCCCTGGCCGGGCGCGTCACCGTCAACAGTGCCGAGGCCTATATCGCCTGCTGTATCGCCGGCTTGGGGATGATCCAGATTCCCGCGTACGACGTGCGTGCCGAGCTGGCGGCTGGCAGCCTGCTGGAAGTGATGCCCGGGCATCGCGCCGATCCCATGCCGATGCACCTGCTGTTCCCGCATCGTCGCCATCCTTCCCAACGGCTGCGGGTGTTCGTGGACTGGTTGCAGCAGGTGCTGCTGGAAGTGGTTGGGTGATTGGATGCTTTGCCTGCTTGCCGGCAGGCAAAGCAAAAGCGCAACCCCTCCCCAACCCTCCCCTTCGCTGCGCGAAAGGGAGGGAGCGGTCCGTGCAATCGCGGAACTGCTTACGACCTTTGCTTGTGCCCCCTCCCTTTCGCGCAGCGAAGGGGAGGGTTGGGGAGGGGTGAGCTCCTCGCAGAAATCCCAAATAAATCGCCAGTCCATGCCTAAAGTCACTACCGCTGCAAACACCTGCCCGCAAGAATCGAACAGTTCGCAGACCACCGCGAAGCCATCGTCGTTTGTTGCCGTAGCGCCCGCCTTGCGGGCCTTGCCCCGTGGAGAGCAGCCTTGCAGAGACGTGACTTCCTTGCCCTGACCGGGCTTACCGCTGGCGGCCTGATGGTGCCGTCCTTCTTCGGCAAGGCCATCGCCGCCGAACAACTGCTGACCGCGCTAGACCCGGCCCTGAAGAAACGCCTGGCCGATGACGCGCTGAATGCGGCCAAGGCCGCCGGCGCCACCTATTGCGACGTCCGCATTGGCCGCTACCTGCGCCAGTTCGTGATCACCCGCGAGGACAAGGTCCAGAACGTGGTGAACACCGAGTCCACCGGCACCGGCATCCGCGTCATCGTCAACGGCGCCTGGGGCTTTGCCGCCACCAACGACCTGAGCCCGGCCGGCGTGGTCAAGGCCGCGCAGCAGGCCGCTGCCATCGCCAAGGCCAATGCCAAGGTGCAAACCGCGCCGGTGCAGTTCGCCAAGGCGCCCGGCTACGGTGAGGTCAGCTGGCGCACGCCGATCAAGAAGAACGCGATGGAAGTGCCGATCAAGGACAAGGCCGACCTGCTGCTGGGCGTGAACGCCGCCGCCATCGGCGCCGGCGCCAGCTTCGTCAACTCCATGCTGTTCCTGGTCAACGAGCAGAAGTACTTCGCCTCCACCGACGGCTCCTACATCGACCAGGACGTGCACCGCATCTGGGCGCCGATGACGGTCACCGCCATCGACAAGGCCAGCGGCAAGTTCCGCACCCGCGATGGCCTGTCCTCGCCGATGGGCCTGGGCTTCGAATACCTGGATGGCGAGGCCTCGGGCAAGACCGTGCTGCCCAACGGCGTCATCGTCTACGGCCAGTCCTACGACATGCGCGAAGACGCCATCGCCGCCGCCAAGCAGGCGCAGGAAAAGCTCAAGGCGCCGTCGGTCAAGCCGGGCAAGTACGACCTGGTGCTGGACCCTTCGCACACCTGGCTGACCATCCATGAATCGGTGGGCCATCCGCTGGAACTGGACCGCGTGCTCGGCTACGAAGCCAACTATGCCGGCACCAGCTTCGCCACCCTGGACAAGCGCGAGCAGCACTTCCAGTACGGCAGCGACAAGGTCAACATCTTCGCCGACAAGACCCAGCCCGGCTCGCTGGGCGCGGTGGCCTACGACGACGAAGGCGTCAAGACCAAGCGCTGGCCGCTGATCACCGACGGCAAGCTGGTCGACTACCAGACCATCCGTGACCAGGCGCATATCCTGGGCAAGACCGAATCGGACGGCTGCTGCTATGCCGACTCCTGGTCCAGCGTGCAGTTCCAGCGCATGGCCAATGTGTCGATGGCACCGGGCAAGACCCCGCTGTCGGTGGCCGACATGGTCAAGAACGTCGAGAACGGCATCTACATCATCGGTGACGGTTCGTTCTCCATCGACCAGCAGCGCTACAACGCGCAGTTCGGCGGCCAGCTGTTCTACGAGATCAAGAACGGCCAGATCACCCGCATGCTGGAAGACGTGGCCTACCAGATCCGCACCCCGGAGTTCTGGAACGCCTGCAGCGCCGTGGCCGACGAACGCGACTACCGCCTGGGCGGCTCGTTCTTCGACGGCAAGGGCCAGCCGGGCCAGGTCTCGGCCGTGTCGCACGGCTCGTCCACCGCCCGTTTCGACGGCATCAACGTCATCAATACCGCGCGCAGCCTCGGCTGATCGTCAAGGAGCTTCTGAACCATGAGCATCTTCACCGAACAGGAAGCCAAGGCCATCCTGGACAAGGTCATCGCGCTGTCCAAGGCCGATGAATGCACCGCCACGCTGGCCGGCTCGGTCAGCGGCAACATCCGTTTCGCGCTGAACAACGTCTCCACCAGCGGCATCGTCAGCAATGCCCAGCTGGCCGTGCAGGTAGCTTTTGGCAAGCGCGTGGGCACGGCCTCGATCAACGAGTTCGACGACGCCTCGCTGGAACGCGTGGTCCGCCGCGCCGAGGACCTGGCCAAGCTGGCCCCGGAAAACCCGGAGTTCATGCCGGCCATCGGCAAGCAGGACTACAAGCCCAGCCCGACCTTCAGCCCCTCCACCGCCGCGATCGACCCGGATTTCCGTGCCAAGGTGGCCGCTGACTCGATCACCCCCTGCCGTGGCCACGGCCTGATCGCCGCTGGCTTCCTGGAGGACGGCAATGGCTTTGTCGCCATCGCCAACAGCAACGGCAACTTCGGCTACCAGAAGTCGACCAGCTTCGATTACACCTGCACGGTGCGCACCGAAGACGGCCGTGGTTCGGGCTGGGTGGGTCGCAACCTGAAGGACGCGTCCGACTTCAAGGCCGACCAGGACATCGAGATCGCCAAGCGCAAGGCCACCGAGTCGGCCGAGGCAAAGGCCCTGGAGCCGGGCAAGTACACGGTCATCCTGGAGCCGGCTGCTGCTGCAGGCCTGATCAGCTTCATGATGAATTTCTTCGACGCCCGCTCGGCCGATGAAGGCCGCAGCTTCCTGTCCAAGAAGGGCGGTGGCAACAAGCTGGGCGAACAGGTCTACGACCCCAAGGTGAACCTGTACGCCGACCCGTGGCACCCGGAAGCCCCGGTACTGCCGTGGGATGGCGAGGGCATGGCACGCGAGCGCATGGCCATCATCGAGAACGGCAAGGTCGCCAACCTGGACTACTCCCGCTACTGGGCGCAGAAGCAGGGCAAGACCGCCAGCGCGAACGCAGGCAACCTGCTGATGAGCGGCGGCACCAAGTCGATTGCCGAACTGGTGCGTGGCACCGAGAAGGGCATCCTGGTCACCCGCACCTGGTACATCCGCATGGTCGACCCACAGACCGTGCTGCTGACCGGCCTGACCCGTGACGGCACGTTCTATATCGAAAACGGTCAGATCAAGCACCCGGTGAAGAATTTCCGCTTCAACGAATCGCCGGTGATCATGCTCAACAACATCGACGAGCTGGGCAAGCCGGTGCGTGTTGCTGGTGATGAGTCCAGCTTCGTGATGATGATCCCGCCGATGAAGCTGCGTGACTTTACGTTCACGTCGTTGTCGGATGCGGTGTAAGGGCTCTGCTCTTGGCTTTGGTTTTCGCTTTGGTTTTCGCTTTGGCCTTGGCTTTTAACTTCGGCTTTTAGCTTTGGCTTCTAGCTTCGGCTTTTGCCTTTTGCATTTGAAGTTGCAGTTGCAGTTGCAGTTGCTTCATCCCTTCTCCCGCCTGCGGGAGAAGGTGCCCCGAAGGGGCGGATGAGGGGAAGCTTCTAAAGCTCTTGCTTCAAGGGCTTCAAAAGCGCCCTCACCCCAACCCCTCTCCCGCAAGCGGGAGAGGGGCTTTCAGCACTTTGAGATTGTGGCCTTTGTCCTCACCCCGTCTGACGCGAGCGCAATTCCTTCACCTGCTGCTGGGCGGCGCGGTGAGCGCTGCGTTGCCGGGCATCGCGCGGGCACAGGCCAGCCGCTACGACTTCTGGTTCACCCGCCTGCGCTACGACTCCGGTGACTGGGACGTGGACGCGCGCATGCCGTCCAACCTGATCACCTCGCTGGTCGATTACACCACCCTGCGCGTGGACCCCAAGGAACACTTCATCGCCCTGTCCGACCCGAAGATGCTGGCCGCGCCGTTCTGCTACCTGGCCGGGCACAAGCTGGTCGAATTCAACCCCGAAGAGCGGCGCAACTTCGAGCGCTATGTGCGCAACGGCGGCTTCGTCTTCGTCGATGACTGCAACCACGACATCGACGGCCTGTTCGCCACTTCCTTCGAAGCACAGATGCGCAGCATCTTCGGCGCCAACGCGATGAAGAAGCTGCCCAACACCCACGCCATCTACAACAGCTTCTTCAAGTTCCCCGAAGGCCCACCGGCCACCGGTTTCGAACTCAATGGCTGGGGGGATGACCTGGTCCACGACTACCTCAAGGGCATCGAGATCGATGGCCGGCTGGGCGTGCTCTACAGCAACAAGGACTACGGTTGCGAATGGGATTACGACTGGCGCAACAAACGCTTCCTGGCCGAAGACAACACCAAGTTCGGCGTGAACATCGTGATGTACGCACTGACGCATTGAGCCCATAGGTGACCGCATGACTGCCCCCGATCCCAGCCACGATGTCGATTCCCTGCTGCCGCGCCTGAGCGAGCTGCGCAGCGCGCTCGCACAGGCCGTGGTCGGCCAGCACGCCGTTGTCGAACAACTGCTGATCGGCCTGCTGGCCGGCGGCCACTGCCTGCTGGAAGGCGCACCCGGGCTGGGCAAGACCCTGCTGGTGCGCTCGCTTGGCCAGGCGCTTGAGCTGCAGTTCCGGCGCGTGCAGTTCACCCCCGACCTGATGCCCAGCGACATCCTCGGTACCGAACTGCTGGAAGAAGACCATGGCACCGGCAAGCGCGCGTTCCGCTTCCAGCAGGGCCCGATCTTCACCAACCTGCTGCTGGCCGACGAACTCAACCGCACCCCGCCCAAGACCCAGGCCGCGCTGCTGGAAGCGATGCAGGAACGCACCGTCAGCTACGCCGGCACCACCTACGCCCTGCCCTCGCCATTCTTCGTGCTGGCCACGCAGAACCCGATCGAGCAGGCCGGCACCTATCCGCTGCCAGAAGCCCAGCTCGATCGCTTCCTGCTGCACGTCCGCGTCGACTACCCGAGCGAAGCCGAAGAACGCGACATCCTCGCCCAGACCACCGGCAGCCACAGCGGCACCGTACCCAAGGTGATGGACGCCGAGGCGGTGAAAGCCTTGCAGGCCGCCGTGCGCGATGTGCACATCAGTCCCGACCTGCTCAGCTGGATCACCCACCTGGTGCGCGCCAGCCGCCCTGGCGATGGCGCCCCGGCCGAAGTGAACAACTGGATCAAATGGGGCGCCGGCCCGCGCGCCGGCCAATCGCTTGTATTGGCCGCCAAGGCGCGCGCCCTGTTGCAGGGCCGCTTTGCCGCCACCCGCGAAGATGTGCAGGCCTTGGCTGCACCGGTGATGCGCCATCGCCTGCTGCTGTCCTTCGCCGCCGAGGCCGAGCACAAGAGCGCCGATGACGTGATTGCCGCGCTGCTGCGTGCGGTGCCGTTCCCCGCCTGATACGAACGCTGACGCATGGCTGCCGCCACGCCACCGCTGATCCCCGCCGATGTGCGCAGTCGCCTGCGCAGCCTGCGGCTGTGGCCGCAGCGGGCCAGTGGCAACCGCGGCATCGGTGCGCATGCCAGCCGCAGCCGTGGTGCCGGGCTGGAGTTCGCGCAGTACCGCGCCTACGAGCCCGGCGACGAACTGCGCCAGATCGACTGGAAACTCTATGCGCGCTCGGACCGCTTCTTCGTGCGCGAATCCGAGCGCGAAAGCCCGGTCACCGTCTGGCTGCTGCTCGACTGCAGCGCCTCGATGGGCCAGGCCGACCGCGCACGACCGGATTGGCAGCGGCTGGATGCGGCCAAGGCAGTGCTGGCCTGCGTGGCCGAGCTGGCCCTGCAGCAAGGCGATGCCTTCGGCCTGATCGCACTTGGCGGTGATGGCGTGCAGCTGCTGCCGGCCGGCAACGGCCTGCGCCAGCGCGATCGCCTGCATCTGCAGTTGCATGCGCTGCATGCGGCAGGGCAATGGCCGCCACAGCAGAAGCTGTCGCCCTTGTGGGAACGCATCGCCAGCAATGATCTGGTGGTGATGATCGGCGATGGCTTTGATGCCGCAGGTGTTGAGCTGGCCGAGCGCCTGGCCAAGGCCGGGCGCGATGTGGTGCACCTGCAGTTGCTGACCGTGGAGGAACGGGATTTCCCGTTCCGCGATGGTCACCGCTTCCGCGATCCGGAAACCGGCGACGAGCTGCTCAGCGATGGCGCCGCTGTGCGCGCCGACTACCTTGCCCGCTTCAAGGAAGCACAGCGCGTACTGGATGCGCGCCTGCAGGCAGCCGGCATCCGTCACGACACCGGCTATCTGGATGAGGCCATCGACGCGCCCCTGCAGCGTCTGTTTGGCCGCCGCGCGGGGAGCGGCGCATGAGTCTGCTGTGGCTGTTCCCGGCGGGCTTCGTCGCCTTGGCCACCTTGCTGCTGCCGCTGCTGATCCATCTTGCCCGGCGCAGCGAACATCGCATCATCGATTTCGCTGCACTGCGCTGGCTGTCGGCCAAACCGCGGCCGCGCCGCCGCATCCGCTTTGACGAATGGCCGCTGCTGCTCCTGCGCCTGCTGTTGCTGGCCCTGCTCGTCCTGCTGCTGGCACGGCCGGCACTGACCGGCGTGGCCGACACGCAGGCCCGCGTGGCGGTGCTGCCCGGCCTGGACGTCGCCGCCGCGCAAGCGGCCGTGGCTGCAACCGATGCGCAGTGGCTGTGGTTGGCGCCGGGCTTCCCGCGCATCGACAAGGACAGCGCACCAACGCCGGCGCAGCCTATCGCCAGCCTGCTGCGTGAGCTGGATGCCAGCCTGCCAGCCGACGCCACGCTTACCGTGGTGGTGCCCACCGTGCTGGATGGGCTGGATGCACAACGCGTGCAGCTCTCGCGCACAGTGCGCTGGCAGGTAATCGAACAGGCCCCGGCAACGACCCCGGCAACCGTACCGCCAGCACCGCGCTTGCAGATCCGCCATGACGCGGTCGGCACGCAAGGGCTGCGTTACCTCAACGCGCTGGCCAGCGCCTGGAACAGTGCCAAGCCCGATACGGCGGGCGACGATACCGCGTTCACCGACACACAGGCACTGCACCTCTGGCTATCGGCCAAGCCATTGCCCGCCAGCGTGCGCGCCGAGCTGCAGTCCGGCAACACGCTGCTGGTAGATGCACGCACGCCGGTGCCTGCAGATGCACAACGCACGCCATTGTGGCGCGATGCCGCAGGCACGCTGGTGCTGGAACAGATCAGCAGCGCGCAGGGACAGTGGCTGCGCTGGGCCGCACCACTGCAGGCCTCCACCCTGCCGGTGCTGCTGGAGGCCGACTTCCCCGCGCAGCTGCGCGCCATCGTGCAGCCGCCAAGCATCCCGCAACGTGCCCTGGCGGCCGACATGCAGCCGCAGGCAGGCGCTGCCGCCTACCCGCAGACGGCAACCGAATTGAGCCACTGGCTGCTGCTGGCCATCGCCCTGTTGTTCCTGCTTGAGCGTTGGCTGGCCAGCGCACCGCGCCGTCGGGGCCCGCCATGAAGCCGCGCGAGCTGCTGCGGGCAGCGCAACGCCGCCGCCTGCTGATCACCCTGGTAGCCGGTCTGCCGGTGGCGCTTGCGGTGGCTGCGCTGGTGGCGCGCATGCTTGGGCTGGACGCGGCCTCTATCGTTGGCACCATCGCCGCGTTGCTGGTAGCCGCAGTTGCGATGTGGCGCGCCCGACGCCTGGATACACGCTGGCTGATCAAACGACTGAACGAGCATCCGTGCCTGCAGGACAGCGCCGACCTGCTGTTCGCCGCCAGCGACAAGCTCAATCCGCTGCAACAACGCCAGCGTCGCCACGTCGAGCAACAACTGCAGCGCGATCCACCGGACCTGCGCCCACGCTGGCCGTGGCGCGCGGTGGTGCTGTGCTGGCTGCTTGCCATACTACTGGCCAGCGCCGCCCTGCTATGGCCACGCGCAGCGGGCATGACCGGCACCGATGCCGGCCCCGCAACGACCGAGCGCACGGCACGCGGCACCGCACCGGTACTGCGGGGCAGCTGGCTGCTGGTCACACCGCCGGCCTATAGCGGCCAGGCCGCAAGCGCGGGCGAAAAACTCGATGCGCGTGCCCTGCAAGGTAGCCAGCTGCAATGGCGCCTGCAGTTTTCGCCACAGCCACAGCAGGCATGGCTGCAGTTCCACGATGGCCGCCGCGTGGCCCTGCAACGCGATGGCGACGATTGGCGCGGCAGCGACGTAGTGCAGCGCGCAGGCCTGTACCGCATCCATACCAGCCCGACCATGGCCGAGGCCGGCCGCGCCTATCGGCTGGAGGTGGTGGTGGACCGCCCACCGCAGGTGAAGGTGATCGAGCCCGCGCAGACACTCAACCAGGCCGCACCGCGCCAACGCAGCTGGCAGCTGCGCTTCGAGGCCAGCGACGACTTTGGCGTCAACAACACCGCAACGCTGGATATCACCACCGCCAAAGGCACGGGCGAGAACATCAGCTTCCAGCAACGCCAGCTCAGCCTGAGCGGCAGTGGCCCGGCCACGGCGCGACGTTTCGCCTACAGCGCCGATCTGGCCGCGCTTGGGCTGGAGCCGGGCGACGAAGTCGTCGCACGCCTCACCGTGCGTGACAACCGCAGCCCGCAGCCACAGGAGGCGCGCAGCGCCAGCCTGATCCTACGCCTGCCCAGCGAGCAGCAGGTGCAGGCCAGCGATCTGGAAGGCGCAATCAAGAAGGTGATGCCGGCCTACTTCCGCAGCCAGCGGCAGATCATCATCGACGCCGAAGCGCTGCTGAAACAACGCGGCAGCCTGGACGCCGACACCTACACCAAGCGCGCCGATGCAATCGGCGTGGACCAGCGCATCCTGCGCCTGCGCTACGGCCAGTTCCTCGGCGAGGAAGCCGAAGGCGGTGCCAAGCCACCGCCGACCGGCGACCTGCCCACCGGTGATGCGCCCACCGCCGACAGCCATGCCGATCACGCCGACGATGACGGCCACGACCATGGCGGCAGCAACGGCAGCACGCCGGTATTCGGCAGCGCCACCGACGTGCTGTCCGAGTACGGCCACACCCACGACCACGCCGAAGCCGCCACCCTGCTCGACCCGCAGACCCGCGCCATCCTGAAGTCCGCGCTCGACCAGATGTGGCAGTCCGAGGGCCATCTGCGCCAGGGCCATCCGGATCAGGCGCTGCCCTACGCCTACAAGGCGCTGGGTTTCATCAAACAGGTGCAGCAGGCCGAACGCATCTATCTGGCGCGCGTGGGCAGCGAACTGCCGCCCATCGACATGGCCCGACGCATGACCGGCAAACGCGATGGCCTGGGCAATCGTGGTGTACAGCTGCCGGCACGGCCTGCCGCCGACGGCGTGGTTGCCAGCGCCTGGCAGGCACTGGCCGCGCCCACCCAGGCCGTCGATCTGGATGCACTCACGCGTTGGTTGGATGCCCATCCCGATGCCGTGCCCGATCCGCTGGATGTCGTAGCCGCCATCGATGCATTGCGCCAGCAGCCCGATTGCCAGCGTTGCCGTCAGCAGCTGCGCGACCAGCTGTGGCCGGCATTGCGGCGCGCCGAAGGCCCGCCAGCACGCCGCAACGCCGCCGATGCGGGCGGACGCCGCTACCTTGAAGCACTCGGCACGCCAACGGAGCCCGCCCGATGATGTCCTGGCTGCCCTTGCTGGTGATCGTGCTTGCTGTGCTGCTTGGCAGCCTGCGCTTTGCGCTGGCACCACGCCCGTCCGCGCCCCGATTGGCCGCCCTGCTGGTGCTGCAGCTGCTTGCCGCCGTGCTGCTGTATTTCACCCTGCAGCCACCCGCGCGCCCCGGCCATGCCGGCACCTTGCTGGTGGCCAGCGCTGGCGCGGATGCCGCAGCGCTGGCGTCCGTGCCTGCCGAGGCCGTTGTACGCCTGCCGGAAGCACCGGCACTGCGCGGCGCAACGCCGGTGCCGGACCTGGCAACCGCGTTGCGCCAGCACCCGGGCACACGCGACGTGGTGATCGTCGGCCAGGGCTTGCCCGCACGCGATCGCGATGCGGCCTTGCCGGCGGTGCGCCTCCTGCCGAACGCCGCGCCGCGTGGCCTGGTGGAACTGCAGGCGCCGCCCTTGCTGGCACCGGGTGCCGGCTTCAACGTGCATGCCCGTGTGCAAGGCCTGCCCAGCGCACGCGTGGAACTGCTGGATCCGGCTGGCCATCGCGTCGCCATCGCCGCGCCGGACAAGGCTGGCCGCGTCACGCTCGGCGCCAGTGCGCGCGATGCGGGCGACGTGCTGTTTGCCCTGCGTGTGCTCGATGAGCGCGGCCAGGTGCTGGACCAACTGCCGGTGCCGGTACGCGTGCGCGCCATCACCGCGCCCGCCCTGCGCCTGCTGGCCGGCGCACCCGGGCCAGAACTGAAGTACCTGCAGCGCTGGGCCACCGATATTGGCGCCAACGTACAAACCAGCATGCTGGTAGGTGGTGGTCTTCAACTGGGCGATGCACCGGCGGCGCTGGATGCAGCCACGCTGGCACGCCTTGACCTGCTGGTGCTCGACGAGCGCCGCTTGGCGGCCCTGTCTGCCGCACAACGCAATGCAATCAGCACGGCAGTTCGTGCTGGCCTGGGCGTGCTGGTGCGCACCAGCGGCGCGCTGGATGGCAATGCACGCCGCGCCCTGCGCGAGTGGGGCCTGCAGGCACGCGGTGGCGATCAGACCAGACCGGTAGCCCTGCAAGGCACCACCAATGAAGGACAGGACGCCGCCACGCTCAGCGTCGAGCGCTTCAACATCGACATCAGCAGCCCCGACGTCGTGCCCTTGCTGGTCGCGGCAGATGGCAGCGCGATCGGTGGCTGGCGTGCCCTCGGCCTGGGCCGCGTAGGTCTGCTGCCGATCACCGACAGCTATGCCTTGGTACTGGCCGGGCATGCAGGCGCGCATGCCGAGCTGTGGAATGCAGTGTTGTCAGCCGTGGCAAGGCCAAGCACCAACGCAGCCCCACCGGCGCTACCGGCCTGGGCATGGCGTGGCGAGCGCATCAGCCTGTGTGGCTTGAAGGCCCCGGTAAGCTTGATTGCCGAAGATGAAAGCCGCACTGCGCTGCTGCCCGATCCCGCAGCGGGCGGCTGTGTTGCCGCCTGGCCACAGCACGCCGGTTGGCACCGCATCGAAGCGGCCGGGCAACAGGAAAGCCTGCTGCTATTGGACCCCGCCAAGGCTGCGGCCATGCACGCACAGCAGATGCGCGAAGCCACCCTGGCGTTGAGCGGTGGTGTGACGCGTACCGCGCCGCTGCCCATCCCCGGTCCGCGTTGGCCGTGGTTGTTGAGCTTTGTGATCGTGGCCACTGCGTTGTGGTGGTTTGAGCGCCGACGCACGGTTCAATCCGTATCCGCCTGATTTCTACCTGCACAGCACGCGCACAACGTGCTGTGCAGCTGCGACGCACGTCCACCGAGGGCATGACAGCGATCACTGATTGATGCCGCTCTTCACCCATCGGCAACGTCGCTGCGGTAGAAACACGGGTGCAGGGGGTTCCAAGCTAGGGGTCCTACCGATGATGCACCGTCATACCGCCGTGCTGCTGTCTGCCGTCATCACCAGTGCCGTAGTTGTTCCCGCACTTGCCCAAACCGCCATCAAGGCACCTATCGCCGACACTGAACAGGTGTTGGAGATGCAGTTGAAGATGGAGGAGGCGCGCCTGCTGCCCTTGCGGGCGATGTATGTGCGCTATTTCCAGCAGGCTTACCGCCGCTACCCCAGCATCCCGCGTGGCACGCTGGAATCGCTGGCCTATGTGCAAAGCCGCTGGTCACCCTTGCAACCCGATGCCAGTGACCAGGACCACGCCCATCTGCGCATGCCACCGTCGTGGGGCGTGATGGGCCTGTATGCCGGCGGTGGCTTTGAAGACCAGGTGGGCGAGGCCGCCAATCTGCTGGGCGTTTCCAGCGCCACGGTGCGCACCGATACGGCCACCAACATCCTGGCGGCAGCGGCCTTGCTGGATGCGCAGATCCGCCAGGACCATCCCGCTGCCGCCACCGCCGGCGCGCCGGCGCCGGAGGCCATCCGCGCGGCCCTGATGCGCTATGCCGGCTACGCGCCGCGTGATGCAGGCGTTACCGCGCGCAGCGCGGTCGATGACTATGCGCGCACCAGCTTTGCCTATGACGTGTTGCTGGCCCAGGACCGCGGCGTCAACGACCGTGGCATCATGGTGCCGGAGCGCGCAATCGCTTGGGAGCAGGCCTTCGATGCGCCGCAACTGGTCACGCTGCGCGCACCGATGGTGCGGCTGGATGTCAGCAAGGACCGCGTCGAAACCGATGCCTACCAGGTGGATCCGATCAGCGAGACCTTGCAGGTGCGCAGCGGCAATGCATCAAAGACGTTGGCGACGCCTGCACTGGATGGAGGTATCCAGAGCACCGACTATGGCCCGGCAATCTGGAGCGCAGCCTCGGCGTCCAACTACACTGCCTCGCGCTCGGCGGCGGTAAGCGCGGTGACGATACACACCGCCCAGGGCAGCTATGCCGGCACCATTTCCTGGTTCAAGAACGCATCCGCGCAGGTCAGCGCGCACTACGTGATCCGTTCCTCCGATGGCCAGGTGACGCAGATGGTGCGCAATGCAGATACCGCCTGGCATGTGCGCAACCAGAACAGCTATACGCTGGGCATCGAGCACGAGGGCTACATCGACAACAGCTCGTGGTACACCAATGCCATGTACGAGTCATCAGCGGCGCTGGTGCGCAGCTTCTGCAGCACCTACAGCGCGATCAGCTGCGCCAGCGCCTACAGCGGCGCGTCCAGCAGCGGCATCAACGTGCTGGCCACCAGCGTCAAGATCAAGGGCCACCAGCACTACAGCGGGCAGACCCATACCGACCCGGGCATCAACTGGAACTGGTCCAAGTACTACGCCCTGTTGAATCCGGGCAGTGGCGGCGGCACCGGCACGGTGACCTATCTGGATCGCTTTGAAAGCAGCGTGGGCCATTTCAATACCAGCCCCAGCTACTCGGGCAGCACCACCGGCATCAGCACCGCCTCCACCGCAACGCGCGATTGCACCACGCAGAAAAACGGCAGTTGTTCGTTGCGGGTATTGTTGAAGGACGACACTGCCAGCACTGCGGCATGGGCGGTGCGGCTGTTGTCCGGCAGCGGCACGCCGGCCAGCAATACCGCGTTGACGCGCAGCAATGGCGTGGTGGGCTTCTGGGTGTGGAGTGGCGGCAGCGGTACGTCGGTCGGGGTGGGCATCGACGACAGTGATGGCACCGAGCGTTCGACCAGCAAGGCGATAGCGGCCAATACCTGGACCTACGTGTCGTGGTCGTTGAGCGATGCAGCGCAGTGGAATGCCTGGGTGGATGGCAATGGTGCGATCACCGCCAGCAGCGTGAAGCTGGATGCGATATGGCTGTATCACGCCAATACGGCGTATGACGTCAATGTGTATATCGATGACGTGCAGATAAAGAACTGAGTGGGGTAGTTCGGGTAGGTGTGGATTTGGTGTGCCCGGGGTTCCGCGTGAGGAGCCCCGGGTGCGCTGCGCTTACCCGGGCTACGGTTTGGTGGCTTTGGCAGCTGCTGTTTTGCCCTCCCTTCTTCGCTTGCGTTAAGAACAGGCGGTTACGAGCCAACGGCTCGTGACTGTTCGTACGCCTCGCGCGCTACGCGGGGCAGGGGCGCGGGCGAGGTGCTCGAAGAGCCTTCCCCCGCGAAGGCGGGGGGCGGCGGACGGGGGAAAGCTTTGGCTTTGGCTTTGGCTTTGGCTTTGGCTTTGGCTTTGGCTTTGGCTTTGGCTTTGGCTTTGGCTTTGGCTTTGGCTTTGGCTTTGGCTTTGGCTTTATTCCCTTCTCCCGCTTGCGGGAGAAGGTGCCCCAAAGGGGCGGATGAGGGGGGCTTTTGGTTTTGCGGTAAAGCCTCATGCCGAGCATGGCTCGGCACTACAGTGACCCCCTTGCCGAGCATGGCTCGGCACTACAGTGACCCCTTTGCCGAGCATGGCTCGGCACTACTGTGCCTTATTTGCGGGCGGTGAGGATGGGGGTCAGGTAGTCCGCTTTGCCTTCGATGCGTTCCAGCGACGGGTAGCGCAGGCCGCCGTGGTAGTCGATGCTCAGTGTGCGGTACACGTCCATCTCCTTGACCAGCAGGCGCACCGGCTGCTTGCTGTCCTTGGCCGCACGCACGGCTTCTTCAAGCTCGTCGGCGCTGTACTGCAGGTCATTCACCGCCAGCACCTGCATGCCGGTGCCAACACCGGCGTTGAATGCGGCACTGTCCCAACGCACTTCATTGACGTAGCCGGCCGGGCTCAACGCCACACCCAGCGAGTAGATGAAGTTGGCACCGCGGCCCTTCATCATCGCCTTGAAATAGGCACTGGGCTTGTCCTTGTAAACCAGCTTCCAGCCTGCGGCTTCGATGCCACCGACCAGACCGGCACGATGATCAACACGCTCACGCAGGAACTGCGACCAGTCGCCGGTCGGCTGCACCTGCTCCAGCGTGGCGGCAACGTCCTCGAAGGTATAGGTGTCCGGGCGCTCCCATTGGCCGTCGTTCTGGCCGAAGAAGGCCTTGGCGAAATCGTCCAGGCTGCGCTTGCCGCCACTGAGCGTGCGCAGGCGCACGTCGGCTTCCAGCCACAGCATCTGCCCGCCCTGGTAGTAGTCCTCGCTCATCTGATAGCCGCGATAGGGCTTGGGCTTGCGGCGGGCGATCACCGGGTCGTTGGTGGTGTCACCCAGCGAGCGCCATTCCAGGCCCGGGCGGTTGTCGGCATAAGTAGCCGCCACCATCGCCAGGGCATCGCGCGAGGCCTCCTGCGGTCGGATGCCTGCACGCGCGGTCAGCACATTGCCCCAGTACTGGGTCTGGCCTTCGTACACCCACAGCAGGCTGCCCTGCATCGGCACGTTGTAGTTGAGCGTGGCCAGGTCGGCCGGACGACGGTATTTGCCATCCCAGGAATGTGTGTATTCATGGCCGAGCAGGTCGCTGCTGCCGACCTTGGCGTCCCAGCCACTGAAGTAATCGCGGTCTTCGCTATTCTCGCTGGAACGCTGGTGCTCCAGGCCGATGCCACCGAGCTGGTTGGTCACCGCGAACAGGAAATCGTAGTGGTCGTAATGCTCGGCACCAAACAGCTTGCGGGCCTGCGTCACCAGCGCGCGGTGCTGCTCGATGTGCTCGGGCTTGGCCTCCAGATCCTTGGCGCGGTCGGCAAACACGTTCAGCCGCACCGGCCGGGTACCGGCCGGCGCCAGGTCGAACATGCGGTGGTAGCGGCCGGCAAACACCGGCGAATCCACCAGGATTTCCAGGTTGGTCGGCGCGTAGTTGACGGTGTCACCGTTGCGGCTGGCCACGCTCAGGGCGCTGGCCGCTTCCCAACCCTGCGGGTAACGCGCACTGGCCTGGTAGGTGATGGCGTGCGCGGCGTGCCCGGCCGGGTATAGCAGCATCGCGTTCCACTGCAGGTTGAGCATGTTCGGCGTCATCACCGTGCGGCCCTGCGCCGAATCGGTGGGGCTGAGGAACTGGAAGTCCATGCGCAGCTCGCTCACGCCTTCGGGCACCTGTACGTTGAAGGTGTAGACGTCGAGCGGGTCACGCACCCAGTCCAGGCGCTGGCCGTTGCCACTGATCACCAGTCCAGCCAGCTTCTCGATCTGGCCGGTGGGCGAATGGTTGCCCGGCAACCAGGCCGGGTAGTGGAAGCGTTGCAGGCCGGCCTGCACCGGCACGGTCTGGCGCACCTTGAACACGCGCTGGCCCAGGTCGGTGGCGTCCACCTCCAGGCGGATGGTGCCGGGGTACGCAGCCTCGCTGATCTTGACGCCGCGTGCATCCACGTCCGGCACATCCGGCGCCGCGTTGGCCAAGCCCATGGCGGCCATCAGGGCCAGCCCCAGCACTGCAGGACGGAACACATGCATCACCAACCTCTCGCTTGTCTGAGAGGGCCATCATGCGACAAGCCTGCGCTGCATGACACGGGTCGATGGTCATCAAGGCATCATCGGTTGTGCCGAGCCATGCTCGGCAGGAGCTTTCCAAGCCAACGCCAAAAGCACCCCTCCCCAGCCCTCCCCTCGGCTACACCAAAGGGAGGGGGTGTAGTGCCGCGCCATGCTCGGCAGGGGCTTTCCAAGTCAACGTCAAAAGCACCCCTCCCCAGCCCTCCCCTTGGCTACGCCAAAGGGAGGGGGTGTAGTGCCGCGCCATGCTCGGCAGGGGCTCCATGCACCAAAAAAAACACCGGCAAGCCCCGATTTGTAGGCGCGGCGCAGGCAGCGAAGCCACGAATGCCTGCTGGTCTGGCATTCGTGGCGATTGCTGTTGGCTGGGTTGGATTTGGCTATCCGCTGCTTCGGAAGCAACAGTGGCTTCGCAGCTTGCGCCGCTCCTACAAACAGACCCCAGGCTTACGTGCGGACAAAAATCTCCACGCGCCGATTGAGCTGCCTGCCGCTGGGGTTGTCCTTGCCATTGATCTCATTTGGCGCCACCGGCTGCGATTCACCGTAACCGTGTGCAGCCGCGTCGGTCGCGCTACCACGCTGCCGCAATGCGGCCAGCACGGCCTGTGCACGACGCTCGGACAGGTCCTGGTTGTAATCGTCACTGCCCTTGGCATCGGTATGGCCGCGGATCTCCATTGCGCTGGACGGCACCTTGCCCAGCGCCGTCGCCAGCACATCCAGCACCTTGCCGGCATCCGGACGGATCACGTCCTTGTCGAAATCGAACAGCACCTTGTCATTGAGGGTAATGACATAGCCGCAGGGCGCACCGGAGGGCTTGAACTTGTCCAGCAGCGGGAACTTGCCGGCCGGCGGCAGCGGCGGCAACGGTGCCATCTTCACTTCGCGCGGTACGGCGCCCACGGTACCGGTGCCATCGCCCCGATTTTCAACGATGCCTTCAGGGCCACCAATCCACTTGCCAGAGCCATCGGCGTTGATCTCGATGTTGCCATCGCCACCCACCCAGCTGCCCGAGCCATCACCGTGGTTCTCGATGGTGCCGAAACTTCCCACCCAGCTGCCGGCACCCTTGCCGTCCAGTTCGATATTGCCGTGGGCACCGACATAACTGCCGGAACCATCGGCATTCACCTCGAAGGTACCAGCATCGTTGACGACGCTGCCGCTGCCATCGGGCTTCACTTCCACCACGCCGTCGCCGGTTACCGCCTGGCCACTGCCATCGGCACCGATGTTGAACACGCCGTGGCCGCCGACGCGCTCCAGGTTGCCCTGCGCGTCAACATTGGTGAAGCCGCTTTCATTGACCAGGCCACCATCGGTGGCGCAGTTGGCCGGGCGCACACTGATGCCGGCGACCGGATCGATCAGCGACTGCATCGATTGCTCAAGCCGCTTCTGCGCCGGGCCGCTGCCAACGATGCTGGGCACCATGATGGTCGGGATCACCGGGAACTCGATGCTGCCCGCGGTCAGCACGTCGCTGGCAGCTGCCGCGGGGGCAGCTGCGTCATCGGCCGCCGGTGTGGACGGCGTTGCCGCCTGGTCGTTGGAGGGTCCGCGCCCGCAGGCGCTGGCCAATACAGTGAAACAGGCCAGGGTCAAAACGGCAACACGCATGTAGCAACTCCCTTTGTGCGAAGCGCGCAGTGTTGCCAGGGGTGTGTTCAAGTACCGTGACCATCACCCATTCATGCACGCGCGCTCTCAGGATTCGTCCAGCGCCGCGAACGATGCCGCCAGGTGATCGATGAACAGACGCACCGAGGGCAACAAGCCACGCCGCGAAGGAAACACCGCGTGGATGATCTCCTTCGGCGGCGCCCAGCCCGGCGCGACATTGACCAGTTCGCCGTTATCCAGCGCCTCGCGGATGATCATGGTCGGCAGCTGCGCCACGCCGACGCCGGCCAGCGCGGCGGCACGCAGTGCCAGCATGCCGCGGGTGATCAGGCGGGGGTGATGCGCCACTTCCGCGCTTGCACCGTCCGGGCCGAGCAGGCGCCAGACATGTTCGGCCTGTGGCACGCCAAGCGCGACACTGGGCAACAGCTGCAGATCGGCGGGACCTTGCGCAGGGCCATGGGTTTCCAGCAACGACGGCGCGGCCACCAGGCACTGGGTGCGCTCGGCCAATACCTTGAGCACCAGCTCGCTGTCTTCCAGCGGCGGCGGACGCACGCGGATGGCCACGTCCACGCCTTCGGCGATGACATCGACGCGGCGGTTGGTGGCGTCCAGGTGCACCTCCACGTCCGGGCAGCGCGCCATGAAATCGGCCACCATCGCCGCCACCCGGAAATCCAGCAGCATGGTCGGGCAGCTCACCCGCACCACGCCGCGTGGCTGCGAGCGGGTCAGTTCGATCGACTCGGCCGCAGCTTCCGCCTCCACCAGCATGGCGCGGCAGTGCGCGTAGAAGGTCTGGCCGACCTCGGTGACCGAGAAGTGGCGGGTGGAACGCTGGATCAGGCGCACGCCCAGCCGCTCCTCCAGCAGGGCGATACGCCGGCTCAGCTTGGACTTGGGCTCACCCAGCGCGCGCCCGGCCGGGGCAAAGCCGCCGTGTTCCACCACCTTGGCGTAGTAGTAAAGGTCGTTCAGGTCCTGCATCACTGCCCCAGCGTTCACCAGATAGGACTATGAGACCACTTTTTGCCGTCTACCGGCGCGATCGTCCCAATCCTAATCTTTGCCCCATCGCAGGCGCCCTCCCGGCGCCGCACGAGGAGCAGACAGATGAAGAAGATCAGTGGCCTCTACAGCGCCCCCCGCCCGCACTGGGTGGGTGATGGCTTCCCGGTCCGTTCGTTGTTCTCGTACAACACCCACGGCCGCCAGCTCAGCCCTTTCCTGCTGCTGGACCATGCCGGCCCGGCCGAGTTCACGCCGGCCCAGACCCCGCGTGGCGTCGGCCAGCACCCGCACCGTGGCTTCGAGACCGTCACCATCGTCTACGACGGCGAAGTGGCGCACCGCGATTCCACCGGCGCCGGTGGCGAGATCGGCCCGGGCGACGTGCAGTGGATGACCGCTGCCTCCGGCATCCTGCATGAGGAGTTCCACTCCGAGGCCTTCACCCAGCGCGGTGGCAAGCTGGAGATGGTGCAGCTGTGGGTCAACCTGCCGGCCAAGGACAAGATGGCCGCGCCCGGCTACCAGAACATCAGCAATGCCGATATTCCGGTGGTGCCGCTGGCCGATGGTGCCGGCACGGTGCGGGTGATTGCCGGTGAATTCGGCGGTCAGCGTGGCCCGGCCCGCACGCATACGCCGATGGACGTGTGGGACCTGCGGCTGTCGCGTGACAAGCACACCACGCTGCAGTTCGCGCAAGGCCACACCGTGGCAATGGTGATCCTGCATGGCACCGTGCTGCTCAACGGCAACCAGGTTGCCCGCGAAGGCCAGCTGGTGCTGTTTGACCGCCAGGCCGGCGAAGTGCAGCTGGAGGCCAATGCCGACGCCACCGTGTTGGTACTGGCCGGTGAGCCCATCGACGAACCCATCGCCGGCTACGGCCCGTTCGTGATGAACACGCAGGAAGAAATCCGTCAGGCGATGGATGACTTCAACTCCGGCCGCTTCGGCCAGATCGCTGCGTAATGCTCAAGCCCCTCTCCCCATGGGAGAGGGGTTGGGGTGAGGGCGAACGAAGTCAGTGCCAAGCAAACAACAGCGTAGTCGCCAATGACAGGGCCCACCCCGGTCATCTCTTCCCCGCACCACGGCACTCAGCCCGGTGCGATGCCATCCAGACCAAGAGAGTCTCGCCATGTATACCTTCCCTCACGTTGCCAACTTCAACGGCGCAAAACCCGTCATCGATCCTAACAACGTCGCAATGCTGTTGATCGATCACCAGAGCGGCCTGTTCCAGACCGTGCACGACATGCCGTTCACCACCTTGCGGCGGCTTGCCTCGACGTTGGCCAAGCTGGCCTCGCTGGCGAAGATCCCGGTGATCACCACCGCCTCGGTGCCGCAGGGCCCGAACGGCCCGCTGATTCCGGAAATCCACCAGAACGCGCCGCACGCGAAATACGTGGCGCGCAAGGGCGAGATCAATGCCTGGGACAACGCGGACTTCGTGCAGGCAGTGAAGGACACCGGCAAGAAGCAGCTGATCATCGCCGGCACCATCACCAGCGTGTGCATGGCGTTCCCGTCGATTGCCGCAGTGGCCGACGGCTACCAGGTGTTCGCGGTGATTGATGCCTCCGGCACCTATTCCAAGCAGGCGCAGGAAATCACCCTGGCGCGGATGATGCAGGCCGGCGTCGTGGTCATCGATGTGGCTGCGGTCGCCTCTGAACTGCAGAATACCTGGAACCGCGAAGACGCCGCCGAATGGGCGCAGGCGTACACCAACATCTTCCCCAACTACCAGTTGCTGATCGAGAGCTACAGCAAGGCACAGGAAGTGGTGACCAACCACGAGCAGCTGGATTCGCAGCGCAGCTGAAGCACAAGCAGATCAAGCCCCTCTCCTGTTGCACGGGAGAGGGGTTGGGGTGAGGGCAGAACGAAGCCAGCTCTCGTCAGAACCTCATCCACCTAAACCGCACCGCAACAGCAACGCGCTTCGCGCGCTCCCCTCTTCCGGCCCTTCGGGCCACCTTCTCCCGCAAGGGGAGAAGGGACAAAGCACTTCAAGCTATCGGAGCCTTCCATGAGCAAGCCTTACACCCGCCTCAACAAAGATGACGTTGCCGTCCTGCTGGTCGATCACCAGACCGGCCTGCTGTCACTGGTCCGCGATATCGATCCGGACAAGTTCAAGAACAACGTGTTGGCGCTGGCCGACATCGCCAACTACTTCAAGCTGCCCACCATCCTCACCACCAGCTTCGAAAACGGCCCGAACGGCCCGCTGGTGCCGGAGCTGAAGGCGCTGTTCCCGGATGCGCCTTACATCGCCCGCCCCGGCCAGATCAATGCCTGGGACAACGAGGACTTCGTCAAGGCAGTGAAAGCCACCGGCAAGAAACAGCTGCTGGTTGCCGGTGTGGTCACCGAGGTCTGCGTATCGTTCCCGGTGCTGTCGGCACTGGCCGAGGACTTCGACGTGTTCGTGGTGGCCGATGCCTCCGGCACCTTCAACAGCATGACCCAGCAGGCCGCCTGGAGCCGCATGGAACAGGCCGGCGCACAGCTGATGACCTGGTTCGGCGTGGCCTGCGAGCTGCACCGCGACTGGCGCAACGATGTAGAAGGCCTGGGCGCGCTGTTCTCCAACCACATCCCCGACTACCGCAACCTGATCAACAGCTACACCACCCTCACCGCCGGCAAGTAAGCCAGCGCGGGAAACCCAGGACGCCGCTTGTCCGCAAGCGGCGTCTTTGCATGAATAGGCGCGCACTATCCGAAGGTACAGTTCCGCGCCTGCGCGCCGCCGCGTTACCGTCGAACGGTTGTCCCCACACGGTACCGCCGCATGCACTCCACTCCCCAAGACACCGCTTCGGCGCGCTTTGCCATCCGCTGCGCGCAGTTTGCCGAACGCTGGTTCCCCGACTCCTGGGTGTTCGCCGCCCTCGCCCTTGCCGCAGTCTCATTGGCCGCGCTGTCCATTGGTGCTGCCCCAACTGAAACCGCCAAGGCCTTCGGCGATGGTTTCTGGAGCCTGATCCCCTTCACCATGCAGATGGCCTTCGTGGTGATCGGCGGTTATGTGGTGGCCTCGTCCGGCCCGGCCTCGCGCTTGATCGATCGGTTGGCCCGCGTGCCCAAGAACGGCCGCAGCGCGGTCGCCCTGGTCGCCATCGTGTCGATGCTGGCCTCGTTGTTGAACTGGGGCCTGAGCCTGGTGTTTGCCGGCCTGCTGGTGCGTGCATTGGCTCGCCGCAGCGAGCTGAAGATGGATTACCGCGCTGCTGGTGCGGCGGCGTATCTCGGCCTGGGTGCGGTATGGGCCCTGGGCCTGTCGTCCTCGGCCGCGCAGCTGCAGGCCAACCCGGCCAGCCTGCCGCCGTCGATCCTGTCCATCACCGGCGTCATCCCGTTCACCGAAACCATTTTCCTGTGGCAGTCCGGCGTGCTGCTGGCTGCGCTGGTGGTGGTGTCGCTGATCATTGCCTACGTCACCGCACCGGCCGCCAATTCGGCGCGCGACGCGGCCGACTGCGGCGTGGATGTCAGCGCCGATGCGGCACCGGCCAAATCCAGGCCCACCCGCCCCGGCGAATGGCTGGAACACAGCCCGCTGCTGATCCTGCTGCTGGTGGCACTGGCCGCGGGTTGGTTGATCCACGAGTTCAGCACCAAGCCGGCGATCCAGGCGATCTCAGGCCTCAACACCTACAACCTGCTGTTCCTGATGGCTGGCGCGCTGCTGCACTGGCGCCCGCGCAGCTTCCTGGATGCGGTAGCGCGCGCCGTGCCCTCCACCACCGGTGTGCTGATCCAGTTCCCGCTGTACGGCTCCATCGCCGCCATCATGACCACGGTCAACGGCAGCGAAGGCCATAGCGTGGCCCACATCATCTCCACCTTCTTCACCCAGATCGCCAGCCACGACACCTATGCGCTGCTGATGGGCAGCTATTCGGCGGTGCTGGGCTTTTTCATTCCCTCCGGTGGCGGCAAGTGGATCATCGAGGCGCCGTACGTGATGCAGGTGGCCAATGACCTGAAGTACCACCTGGGCTGGTCGGTGCAGATCTACAACGCCGCCGAGGCGCTGCCCAACCTGATCAACCCGTTCTACATGCTGCCGCTGCTGGGCGTACTCGGCCTGAAGGCCCGCGACCTGATCGGCTTCACCTTCGTGCAGCTGCTGGTGCACACCCCGCTGGTATTGCTGTTGCTGTGGGCGCTGGGTGCAACGCTGGCTTATACCCCCCCGGTAATGCCCTGAAGAAAAAGAGGCCACGCAAACGCGTGGCCTCTTTGCTTGTGTAGTGCCGAGCCATGCTCGGCAACAGCCCCACCCGGCAAGCGCCACCCAAAACCCACATCTACTTCCCAGCCACCTCATCACGCCCGGGTATCGGCGTCTCCGTGCCCAGCGCCTCCATCACATACAGGCGCTTCACCAATACAAAGATCACCACCGTCATCGGCGCGGCCAGGATCACCCCCGGCAGGCCGAACAGGGCGCCAATGCCGAACAGCGAGATCAGCAACAGCGCCGGCGGCAGATCCACCGCCCGCTGCTGGATCAGCGGCTGCAGCACATGGCCTTCGATCTGCTGCATCACCACAAACACCGCCAACGCGCCCAGCGCCACCTGCGGGCTCACCGTGAAGCCCAGCAGCACCGCCGGTATGGCCGCCAGGATCGGCCCGATGATGGGCACGAAATCCAGCAGCGCGGTGATGATGCCCAGCCCGAACGCCACCGGCACACCCAGCGCCCACAGGCCCAGGCCGGTCAGGGTTCCCACCACCACCATCGCCAGCAGCTGCCCACCCAGCCACGCCTGCAACGCCTTGCCGCTGGCATCGAAGGCATCGCCCATCAGCGCGCGCCGGTCCTTGGGGAACAGCTTCAAGGTGCCTTCGCGGTAGATCTTGGGCTGTGCGGCCAGGTAGATGCCACCCACCACCATCAGCACCATGTCGGTCAGGTTGCCCGAGGCCGACATCGCCAGCGCCCCGGCCTTGGCCGCCAGACCGCTCATGCCCGCATGCAGCTGATCGATGCCCTGCTTGGCCATCGGCCCCACCGGGCTGGCGTCCAGCCAGTCCTTGAAATGCGCCCAGGCCTGCGGCAGCGATTGCTTCAGCGACTCCATCTCGCCGGCCACCTGCGCACCGAACATCCACATCAGCAACGCGAAGCCCAGCACCAGCAGCACCAGCACCACGCCCAGCGCGATGCCATCGGACAAGCGGGTGAAGCGGGTGACCAGGCGCACCAGCGAATGCAGCAGCACTGCCACCACCACCGCGCCAAAGATCACCAGCACCAGGTCCGACAACTTCCAGACCAGCACCGCCAGCCCAACCAGGGCCAGCGTGACCAGTACCCGCGCCGCGTAGGGCCGCAATGAAGAACGCGTTTCCATGGTGCATCCCTTCCGGCGACAGGCCGGTCTTCGACTAAGTTAGATTGCGGGTAGCAGTGAATTCGTGACGAGAAGAGTCGTCATCAGACAGCTCCCTCAAATTCCCGGTTTACTCTGCACTTCACTCGGTTTCCCCATGAAGCTCGAAGTGCTTCATTGGTCACAGCCAAGTTCTCATCAATGGGAACCGTCGATTACTCGCACTGTACGTGCCCACGATGGCTGACCGCCGTGACCGCCGTGACCGCAACAAGATAAAAAGAAGCCCTGAGCATTAACTCCAATGTTTGAAGCAACATAGATCTAGTAACGTGGAACCAAAGCGATTCCCGCACCACGAAACACATACGCTCTTACGATCGTTCCCTTGATGAAATGATCACGGTATCGCAACATACCAATGCTGCCCACCAGATTTCGGCACTCAAGAATGGTGGACCCAAGATTTCATGAGAAACATCAGATATATTCTCAGTCTCCTCTATACCCCATCAACCGGTCGAAGAGCTAAGTTCGGAGGTAGTTATCAACATCAGCACCGAAACATTAGAAAGCGCCTTACCCATTGCAGTTGATTATGCGGAAAGAATTGTCGCGAGGATCACAAGCTTCGGAAAAAAGAAGCTTAACAATGCCAAAGAAGATTCGGTCTTCGACACAAAGATGGTACACATTAACTACGCGACCGGGTTAATCAATAATTACACCAAATTAAAGACATTCTTCATTAGAAACGAACCTGTCCCTCTTTACGATTTTTACGTTCCCGCGAAAATCACGACGAATGCAATCAAGACCCCAAAGTCGGTGGGCTATTGGGAGGCTGTGGAAATAGGGTCGCGAGTCGTAGTCACAGGAGTGGGAGGCGCTGGCAAGACGATCTTCATGCGTCACCTTCTTCTAAGCTGCCTTGAATCCTCCGACAGGATCCCAGTCTTTCTCGAGCTAAGAGACGTCCCAGAGGACTTTTCGGACATTCACTCCGCAGTACTGGAATCACTCAAAAATAATGGTCTAGCGCTAGAAAAATGGGCGTACGAGCGTTTAGTTAAAGAAGGTGTCCTAGTATATATTTTCGACGGCTTTGACGAAATCGGCCACAAGGCGAGGGCACAAGTTGAAAAAGAAATCCACAAACTTGGCCGGGGAACAGAATGTCAGATCTGGGTGTCGTCCCGCCCTGATGTAAGATTTCAGGCTTGGCCAGATTTTTCCGTTGCCGAAATTTCGAAACTAGACCTTGATGCAGCCAGCGAACTTATAAAGAAAGTTCCTTTCGATAGATCAACAAAGGAGAAATTTTCGAATGAGCTCAGCAGTGGGCTTTTCGCAAGACACTCCTCCATGTTGTCAAATCCTCTGCTACTGTCAATAATGCTACTAACATATAGTGAAAGCGCCAACATTCCTGGACGACTCACTACCTTCTATCAGCTAGCATATGAAGCATTGTTTCATCGACACGACGCTTTGAAATTCGGTTTTGAGAGGAGCAGAAAAACTGACCTTGATATAACCCAGTTTTCGCTTCTGTTCTCCGCATTTTGCTTGGTTACGTACGATGATCGCAAATTTAAATTTGACCTGGATTACGCCATCACGTCCACGGCGAGAGCATCAAAAGCCGCAAATGTTTATGCCGACCCCAAAGGGTTCGTTGAAGACGCAAAGGAGGCGGTCTGCTTATTTATTGAGGAAGGACTGGAAATCTGCTTCACCCACAGAATGTTCCAAGAATATTTCGCCGCAAAATTCATATACGGGCTACCTAGCGAAGCGCAGAAGAAGCTAATCGAAAAATACTCAAAGCCAAAATCGAGTCGCGTGTCTGCGGATCGAGTTATTGAACTTCTTTACGAACTAAGCCCTCAAACCGTTGAAGATTTTTGGCTCATTCCCGAACTATCAAAGTTATTTTTGAACATTCCGCTAAAATCCGATCTAACCATAAACTCTTGGCATGCCATAACAAAGAACATGTTTGGAAAAATTACTTTGCATGAGCACGGAATTACGGTTGGTAGAGAGTCTTCATTTGACACGATGACTCTTATATCGTTTGTCGCCAAAAACTGCATCCAGAAAGAGAGATGGACTGAAATGACGGGAGATTCAGATGAAATTGAATCACTCGATTTTTCGACCGTTTGGCGAGCCAATGAAACCAAAGAGTTTTTAATTTCGGAACATCGCCCGCAAACACGGTTGATTAGAGACCTCTCTCGCGTCGTTGCTCCCCACTCCCGAGCGGGCCTTAATGCTGTCAGAACCGAATTTCTCGCGATGCTGGAAAGGTCTAAGCAGCGAGAGGATGCACTGGAGTCCATAATCGGCTTTTGATCTTCGCAGGTTCCCATCTCGCCGGGTTCGGTGAAGGTTTTTGCGCAAACGTTACTATTCGGGAGCTTGCCTACCAAAGGTTCGCAAGCTGCCCCTGACAGCCCGCGAACCATAGATGGAAAGTATTTCGTTATAGCTTTTTCTTGAGCAATTGCAGAACACACTAGGCAAAGCCCGCTATCGTAGGTGGCTTCTGCCTGCAGCCCGCCGCGCCCGCCCATGACCCAGTCCGACGTAGAGCCCTCCGCTTCAAAACATGGCAGCTGCGAGAACTGCCGGGCCACGCTGCAGGGCCACTACTGCCACCACTGCGGGCAGTCGGCGCATAACCCGCTGAAGAACTTCGGGCATGCCATCGAGGAAGTATTCGAGTCCTTCTGGCACCTGGACGGGCGCATCTTCCGCACCCTGCGTGACCTGCTGGTGCCGGGCCGGATTGCCGTCAATTTCCTCAGCGGCCAGCGCGTGGGCTATGTGCAGCCCCTGCGGCTGTTCGTCATCCTTACCCTGTTCACCTTCTTCGTCGGCAAGCTGACCCTGCACACCAATGCCGATACGCTGATCAAGTCGAACTCTTCCGCCTTTGCCAGTGCCCAGACCGCCGAGCAGGTGGAGGCGTTGCGGGCGCGCCAGGTTGCCGAGCTGGAACGCGAACTGGGCAGCTCGGCGGGCGCCAGCACCGGCTTTGCCATCGGCATGGCGGCGGTCAACACCGCCGCCGCGCAGCGTCTTTCCGAGCTGGCAAAGCAGGGGAAGATCACCGATGGCAAGGACACGTCCTCGGCCCTGGATCGCGCCGGCAACGCGGCCACCCGCGCCAGCGCGGGCCGCACCGGTCAGTTGTTCAACCAGGATATCAATGGCAAACCCTGGGACCCGGAAACCAATCCTGTTGTGCTCAATGGCTGGCCCGGCTTCGCCAACAAATGGCTCAACCACCGCCTGGACAACGCCAACAACAACATCGCGCGCATGAGCGGCAACGGCGACCTGTTCGTGCAGGCCGTGCTCACGGCATTGCCCGGTGCGCTGTTCTTCCTGATGCCGGTGTTTGCGCTGGTGCTGCGCATCGCCTACGTCCGCCGGCCGATGGGCTACCTGGAACATCTGGTGGTGGCGCTGTACAGCCACTGCTGGCTGATGCTGGTACTGCTGGCCACTTTCCTGATCGCCGCCATCAGCGGCGCCATCGCCAATCCCGTGATCAATGCGATCAGCGATTGGTTGTACGCGCTGCTGTGGCTGGGCGTGCCGGTCTACCTGTTCTGGATGCAGCAGCGTGTCTACGGCGGCAACCCGATCCTGACCTTGCTGCGCTACAGCTTCATCGGCTTCATCTACTTCTTCCTGGTCACCTTCGTGGTGATGTACGCGGTACTGGCCGGCGTTTCGGCGTGAGCGCGGTTTGAAGCTCACTTGAGCAAAACCTGATCGGCCCCTGTAGCCCGGGTAAGCGCAGCGCACCCGGGGCTGTTCGTGCAGGGCAGGCAGGATCGCGTGCGCCCTGTTTCCCGGGTGCGCTGCGCTTCCCCGGGCTACGGTGCTGGTCACCTTCGTGGTGATGTACGCGGTACTGGCCGGCGTCTCGGCGTGAGCGCGGTTTGAAGCTCACTTGAGCAAAACCTGATCAGCCCATGTAGCCCGGGTAAGCGCAGCGCACCCGGGGCTGTTGGCGCATGGCAGGCAGGATCGCGTGTTCCGTGTTTCCCGGGTGCGCGGCGCTTACCCGGGCTACGGTGCAGGTCACCTTCGTGGTGATGTAAGCGGTACGGGCCGGCGTCTCGGCGTGAGCCCGGTTCGAAGCTCACTCGAGCAAAGCCTGATCAGCCCCTGTAGCCCGGGTAAGCGCAGCGCACCCGGGGCTGTTCGTGCGTGGCAGGAAGAATCGCGTGTGGCCTGCTTCCCGGGTGCGCTGCGCTTACCCGGGCTACGG
>PJUE01000147.1_pt1 | contig 81730 bp, 69 predicted proteins | sample 1512171 | NCBI WGS metagenome assembly PJUE01 (sample SAMN08177674, study PRJNA422409) | Feces metagenome, whole genome shotgun sequencing project. | isolation source: Chicken feces (3) enriched on wood chips: alkali lignin treatment | host: Gallus gallus | place: USA: Madison | collected 2015-01-15
GCCGGGCCCAGGTAACGCTCGCCGTTCCACCAGTAGCTCGGGCAGCTGGTCGAGCAGCAGGCGCACAGGATGCACTCGTACAGGCCGTCGAGCTTCTTGCGGTCTTCCGGCGACTGCAGGCGTTCGCGGTCCGGCGGTGCCGGGGTCTGCGTACGGATCCACGGCTTGATCGAGGCGTACTGCGCGTAGAAGTGGGTCAGGTCCGGAACCAGATCCTTGACCACGTCCATGTGCGGCAGCGGGTAGATCGGCACCTCGGCCTTGGCGCAATCGGAGATCGCGCGGGTGCAGGCCAGGGTATTGGTGCCGTCGATGTTCATCGCGCACGAACCGCAGATGCCTTCGCGGCAGGAGCGGCGGAAGGTCAGGGTCGGATCAATCTCGTTCTTGATCTTGATCAGCGCATCCAGAACCATCGGGCCGCACGCATCGAGATCGATCTCGTAGGTGTCGGTACGCGGGTTCTGCTCGTCATCCGGGCTCCAGCGGTAGATCTTGAAGGTGCGCGTGTTCTTGGCACCGCCCTTGACCGGGAAATGCTTGCCCTTGGTGACCTGGGAGTTCTTGGGAAGAGAAAATTCAGCCATGTTCGTAGTTCCCCGGATCAGTAGACGCGCGGCTTCGGCGGCACCACGGACACGTCATCGCTGAGCGTGTACATGTGCACCGGACGGTAATCGAAGCTGCACTTGCCCTTGTCGTCGACAGTGACCAGCGTGTGCTTCTGCCAGTTGACGTCGTCGCGGTCCGGGAAGTCCTCGTGCGCATGCGCACCACGGCTTTCCTTGCGCTGCTCGGCCGAGTTGATGGTGGCAACGGCGTTGAGCAGCAGGTTGTTCAGCTCATAGGTTTCGATCAGGTCCGAGTTCCAGACCAGCGAGCGGTCGGAAACCTTGACGTCCTGGAACGAGTCGAACACTTCGGCCATCTTCTGGCAGCCCTCTTCCAGCGTCTTGCTGGTGCGGAACACGGCGGCATCGGCCTGCATCGTGCGCTGCATGCGGTCACGAATGACGGCAGTCGGGGTGTCACCGTTGGCGTGGCGCAGCTTGTCCAGCAGGCCCAGTGCCTTGTCGCAGGCATCGGACGGCAGGGTCTTGTGCGGCGCACCCGGCTTGATCGTCTCGGCGCAGCGGTTGGCCACGGCACGGCCGAACACCACCAGGTCGAGCAGCGAGTTGGAGCCCAGGCGGTTGGCACCGTGCACCGACACGCAGGCTGCTTCGCCGATGGCGTACAGGCCCGGCACCACCGCATCGGGGTTGTCGCCGACCTTGCGCACCACTTCACCGTGGTAGTTGGTCGGGATGCCGCCCATGTTGTAGTGCACGGTCGGGATCACCGGGATCGGCTGCTTGTGCACGTCGACGCCGGCAAAGATGCGCGCGCTTTCGGCGATACCCGGCAGCTTCTCGTCGATCACGCCCGGGCCCAGGTGGGTCAGGTCGAGCAGGATATGATCCTTGTGCTCGCCGACGCCGCGGCCTTCGCGGATTTCGATGGTCATCGAACGCGACACCACGTCACGCGATGCCAGATCCTTGTAATGCGGTGCATAGCGCTCCATGAAGCGCTCGCCACTGCTGTTGCGCAGGATGCCGCCCTCGCCTCGCACACCTTCGGTGATCAGGCAGCCGGCGCCATAGATGCCGGTCGGGTGGAACTGCACGAATTCCATGTCCTGCAGCGGCAGGCCGGCACGGGCCACCAGGCCGCCGCCGTCACCGGTACAGGTGTGCGCCGAGGTGGCGCTGAAGTAGGCACGGCCGTAGCCGCCGGTTGCCAGCACCACGCCCTGCGAACGGAACAGGTGCAGGGTGCCTTCGGCCATGTCCAGGGCGAGCACGCCGCGGCAGACGCCTTCGTCGTCGAAGATCAGGTCGAGTGCGAAGTACTCGATCATGAACTGCGCGTTGTGCGCCAGCGACTGCTGGTACAGGGTGTGCAGGATGGCGTGGCCGGTACGGTCGGCGGCGGCGCAGGTACGCTGCGCGGACGGGCCTTCACCGTACTTGGTGGTCATGCCACCGAACGGACGCTGGTAGATCTTGCCTTCTTCGGTGCGCGAGAACGGAACGCCGTAGTGCTCCAGCTCGATGATGGCCGGGATGGCCTCGCGGCACATGTACTCGATGGCGTCCTGGTCGCCCAGCCAATCCGACCCCTTGATGGTGTCGTAGAAGTGGTAGCGCCAGTCGTCCTCACCCATGTTGGCCAGCGCGGCGGAGATGCCACCCTGCGCTGCCACGGTGTGCGAGCGGGTCGGGAAGACCTTGGTGATGCAGACGGTCTGCAGGCCCTTCTGGGCCAGGCCGAAGGTCGCACGCAGGCCAGCGCCACCGGCGCCGACGACCACCATGTCGACCTTGTGTTCAGTGATGTTGTAAGCGGACATGTATCAGTTCCCAAGCGCGATGCGGGCGACCGCAAAGATGCTGACGATGGCGCCGAGCACGGCGATGAACTTCACCGTGGTCTGCAAGGCCAGGGCCATCAGCGAGTTGTGGATGTAGTCCTCCAGGACCACCTGCAGGCCAAGCTGGGCGTGCCAGAACATGGCGACCAGGAAGCCAACCAGCAGGATCGCGTTCCACGGCTTGGACACCGTTTCCACCGCGGTGACGTAGTCAGCGCCGATCAGGCTCAGCACCAGGCACAGGAACCAGATGGTCAGTGCGACCAGCGCGGTAGCGGTAAGGCGCTGGTGGATGAAGTGCTCGGTACCGGACTTGGAGCTGCCAAGGCCGCGTGCATTCTTGAGCGGGGTACGGAACTTGCTCATGCGGTCGCTCCCATGCAGACGTAGGCCCAGATCAGCGCAGTGATGACCAGCGAGGCGATCACCGAGATCCAGCTGCTGCGGATGAAGGTCGGCTTGGCGTAGCCGATGGCGAAGTCCTGCACGATGTGGCGGATGCCGTTGCACAGGTGGTAGGCGAAGCACCAGGTCCAGCCGAACAGGATCACCTTGCCGTACCAGGCGCTGGCATGGGTGGTGAAGCAGTTCCAGGACTCAGGGCCCATCATCAGGGCGAGCAAACCGCCTGCGATGATCAGGGCGCCGACAGCCAGAATGATGCCGGTGGCTCGATGCAGGATCGAGGTGGCCATCTGGATCTGCCAGCGATACACCTGCAGGTGCGGAGAAAGGGGGCGGGGTCTGTTCGCCATTCGCTGACTCGTATCTCGGCTGGGCGGCTCAATGCCGCGTTGGCTCAACGCTGCTCAGAAATCGATGCAGCGCCCGTTTTTCTCCCAATCGCCATACCGCACCGGATCAAGTCCGCCGCGGCCGCCTATTTCCTTCTGCTCCGGTACGACCTCGGCAAGCGGTTGCTTGTCGGGGGGCAGCGGGGCTTCAGCTTCGGGCTCGGGAGTGGGGGTTGTTTGGCCTATCATTAGTGGTCTCGCAACGCACAAATTTTAGTCCTCAGCACCGTGTCTGACAACCTCGCCCCTGCTTTCAACGGTTTCCGCACACTTGCGCACGCCCAGGTGATCTCTCTTTCCGGGCCGGATGCGGTCGCTTTCGCCCAGGCCCAATTCACCAACGACGTACCGTCGTTGGCCGACGGACACTGGCAATGGAGCGCCTGGCTGACCGCCAAGGGCCGCGTGCTGTCTATCTTTCAGCTGGTTCGGGTGGACGCAGCCAAGCTGCTGCTGGTCTGCCACGACGGCGGCGCCGAGGCCATGGCCGAGCAGTTGCGGCGCTTCGTATTCCGCCGCAAGGTCGTCATCGCCGTTGCAGGCAGCCTGCCGGTCAGCGGCGCGCTGCACGCGCCGGTTTCCGCGCAGGGCGCGGCAATTGCGCAGCTTGACGGTGGTGTGATCGAACTTGATGTCGGCGCCCCCGCCCTGCCCCGCAGCCTGCACCTGGGTGCCGAAGCCGGCGCTGCCAGCGACACTGAAGCGCTGGCCTGGCGCCAGAGCGACCTGCGCCTGGGCCTGCCGCGGCTGGTGGAGGCGCAGCGTGAGCAATGGACGCCGCAGCAGTTGGGGCTGGACAGATTGGCCGCCTATAGCGTGAAGAAAGGCTGCTATCCGGGCCAGGAAATCGTCGCCCGCACCCACTTCCTGGGCAAGGCCAAGCGCTCGCTGGCGCTGCTGGAATGTGATGGCGAAGCGACGGCTGGCGACAGCGTCGAGCAGGCAGGCATGGCAATCGGCAGCGTAGCCAGTGCCGCCGGCAACCTCGCCCTGGCGGTGTTGCCGCTGGAACTGGCCGAGGGCGAACTGCGGGTCAATGCTGCTGCCACGCGGATCGCCCCGCTGCTGGATGGCCTCGCTCGCTGACCCCATCGGCTGCAGCACCCCAAGCCGCGCAGCTCACGATCTTGCGCCCCCTCCCCTTTGCCGCGCAAAAGGGAGGAAGCAGAAGGAGCTGCGAAACGCGCGACCCGGTCAACGCCAAACCTCCCCGTCGCTACGCAACCGGGAGGCGTGCAAGCGGCGACGGCCGAATACCACGCCAGCTCACGCCGCCTGGCGCTGCGCCTCGATCCGCTCGCCGTTGTCCGCATCAAAGAAATGCAGCGCACTGGACAACGCTTGCACCGCCATCTCCTGCCCGACCGCCGGCAACGCCTGCGGCGCCACCCGCATCACCAGCGCCTGCCCGGCCGCCTGCAGGTTGACGAAAATCTCGTTCCCCACCGGCTCGATGCCTTCGATGCGGGCCATGAACGACGCCTCGCCCTGCCCCGGCTGCAGATGCTCGGGGCGCATGCCAACTGCAATTGCGCCCCCCAACCAGGCCGGATCGACCCCAGCCGAGCCCAGCGGCAACTCGCCCCCATCCGCCAGCCGCAGCACCACGCCCCCACTACCGCGCTGCAGGTTGCCGCGCAGCACATTCATCGCAGGGCTGCCCAGAAAACCGGCAACAAACAGATTGGCCGGGCGCTCATACAAGGCCATGGGCGTATCTATCTGCTGGATACGCCCTTCATTGAGCACGACGATGCGCTGGCCCAGCGTCATTGCCTCCACCTGGTCATGGGTGACGTAGATCATCGTCGTGCCCAGCTTGCGGTGCAGCTGGGCGATCTCGGTCCGCACCGAATGACGCAGTTTGGCGTCCAGATTGGAGAGCGGCTCATCCAGCAGGAACACCGAAGGCTCGCGCACCAGTGCCCGCCCCAGGGCCACACGCTGTCGCTGCCCGCCGGACATGGCGCGCGGCAGCTTGTCCAGCATCGAGGTCAAGCCCAGCGCCTCGGCGGACTGCTGCACCCGCCGCTGCACCTCGGCCTTGTCATGCCCGCGCAGTTTCAGACCGAAGGCAAGGTTCTCGGCCACGGTCATATGCGGGTACAGCGCGTAGTTCTGGAACACCATGGCAATGTCGCGGTCTTTCGGCGCCACGTCGTTGACCACACGCTCGCCGATACGCAGGGTGCCGGCGCTGATCTCCTCCAGCCCCGCCACCATGCGCAGCAGCGTGGATTTGCCACACCCCGAAGGCCCCACCAGCACCATCAACTCGCCATCGGCGATATCGAACGTGGCGCCATGCACGGCCACCTGCCCGTTGTCATAGACCTTCCGTACGCCATCGAACTGCACCTTGGCCATCAACGCCTACCTCATCAGCTTGCCCTGCACGGGCTGCGAACAGCTGGCATTGCCAGCACCGAACACCGGATTGCAATCGTATACATCCGAAACCACACGCACGTTAAGCATATTCATATGGCACCATCCATACTCCCTTCGTGGCATGCCACCCCCGGAACCGGCAGCGGGCCAACGCCCGCCCGGGCCGGCGTTGGCATTGCCATGAAGCAGCCTGCCGGCTGGCAACAGACGGCACCCGCCAGGCACCGCCCGATGTGGGCGAACGCCCCGCATACAAATAATTGACAACGATGTCATCCGCACACGAAACTCGAGCTATGCACGACACCCTTTTCCTGTTCGGTGCCACAGGCGATCTGGCCCAGCGTTACCTGTTCCCGTCCCTGCTCCGCTTGCTTGGCGACGGCCTGCTCCCCGAGGATTTCCGTGTGCGTGCGCTGGCGCTGTCGCCACACGACACCGCGAAATTCCATGACATCCTGCGCCCGCGCTTGGAACAGGCCATGCCGCAAGCCAGCCAGGATGACATCAACAACCTGCTGCGCCGCATCGATTACCGCTCGGTAGATCTGCGCAATGCCGAATCCGTGGCCGAAGCGGTCAAGGACCTGGTGCACCGCAAGTGCGTCAGCTACCTGGCCATTCCGCCCGGCCTGTACATCTCCACCTGCGAGGGCCTGGCCCTCGGCGGCGCCCTGGCCGCCCCCAACCGCCTGATGCTGGAAAAGCCGATCGGCTCGGACAGCGACAGCGCCGAGGAGATCCTGCAGTCCATCGGCAAGCTGATCGACGAAGACCGCGTGTTCCGCCTGGACCACTACCTGGGCAAGGCCGCCGTCCAGAACCTGATGGCGCTGCGCTTCGGCAATACGCTCCTGGAAGCGGTCTGGAACCGCAACTACATCGAATCGGTGCACATCCTCGTGGCCGAGAGCGACGGTGTGGATGGCCGCGACTCGTATTACTCGCGCTCCGGCGCGCTGCGCGACATGGTGCAGAGCCACATCCTGCAGCTGCTGTGCCTGGTGGCGATGGAACCGCCAGCATCGCTGGAAGCCGATCGCATCCGCGATGAAAAGGTGAAGGTGCTGCGTGCGCTGCGCCCGCTGGACGCCAAGCACGCCGCCAAGGACAGCGTGCGCGCGCGCTATACCGCCGGCACCATCAATGGCCAGCCAGCGCAGGCCTACCAGCCGCCGGAAGGCAGCGAGGCCGAAACCTTCGTTGGCGTCACCGCCCATATCGACAACTGGCGCTGGGCCGGCGTGCCGTTCCACCTGGTCACCGGCAAACGCCTGCCGGAACGCACCACCCGCATCGAGGTCAACCTCAAGCCGGTGACGCACTGGCTGTTCGAGCGCCCGGACCGCAGGAATGCAACCCCCAACCGGCTGACCTTCCAGTTGCAGCCGCAGGAAAACATCCAGCTGGGCCTGATGAGCTCGCTGGCCGGCCCGGAATGGGGCGCACTGGAACTGCAGCCGCTGGAGCTGGAACTGTCCGTGCCCACCGGCCTGCACCGCCGCATCGCATACGAGCGCCTGTTCCTGGATGCGTTCAATGGCAACCACGCACTGTTCGTGCGCGATGACGAAGTGCGCGCGGCCTGGGCCTGGATCGACAGCGTCAGCGACGCCTGGAAGGCCGCCAACCTGCCGATGGAACCCTATCCGGCCGGCAGCTGGGGCCCGCAGCAATCCGGACATTTCCTGCCCGCCGCCCTGGCCAATGAAGAAGGTGCGGAGCCGGGCCTGTGAGCCCGGAGGCTGGCTGCGTACTGGTCGCCGACATCGGCGGCACCAACGCCCGCTTTGCACTGGCTGACCTGCGCGCAGCCACCCCGCTGGACCAGGCCAGCATCGACGAATACCCGGTAACGCAGTTTGCGTCACTGGCCGATGCGGCCGCCCATTACCTGCAGGAACGGGGTGCCAGCGCGCACAGTGGCGTGTTCGCCGTCGCCGGCCGCGTCGATGGCGATGAAGCCCGTATCACCAATCATCCGTGGGTCATTTCCAACTCCCGCACGCGCGCCCAGCTCGGCTTCAACGAGCTGCACCTGATCAACGACTTCGTCGCCCAGGCCATGTGCATTGCCCTGCTTGGCAATGACGACGTGGTCCAGGTCGGCGGCGCCAGCTGGCAGCCGGCTGGCAGCGACCAGCCACGCAATTACTGCGTGCTGGGCCCGGGCACCGGCCTGGGCGTGGGTGGGCTGGTGGTGCGCGACGGGCGCAACTACCCACTGGCCACCGAAGGCGGCCATGCCAGCTTCGCCCCGGCCTCGCCGGAGCAGATACGCATCCTGGAGATCCTGTCGGCACAGTTCGGCCGGGTCTCCAACGAGCGCCTGGTCTGCGGCCCCGGCCTGGTCAACATCCATCGCGCACTCAGCGAGATGGCTGGCACCGACCCGGGCCTGCTGCAGCCGTCCGGCGTCACCGCCGCCGCCGCTGAAGGCGACCCGGTGGCGGTACGCGCGGTGGAGGTGTTCCTTGAGATCTTCGGCGCCGTGGCCGGTGATGCGGTACTGGTACAGGGCGCCTGGGATGGTGTGTTCCTCACCGGCGGCCTGGTGCCACGCCTGCTGCAGCAGTTGCAGCACTCCGGCTTCCGCCAACGTTTTGAAAGCAAGGGACGTTTCAGCGCGACCATGTCGCAGATTCCGTCCATGGCTATCGTCCACCCCAACCCCGGCCTGCTGGGTGCCGCCGCCTATGCGCTGGACATGCAACGGGCAAGCCTTGGAGCAACTGCATGACCGCCGCTATTTCCGACCGCGTAACCCTCATCCGCCACGCCGATGACGAGGCCTGGATCGAGGGTGTGGCCGCAGAAATGGCGGGCTTGCTGGAACAGGACATCGCCAACCACGGACGTGCGCGTATGCTGCTGTCCGGTGGCACCACGCCTGCCCCGGCCTACCAGCGCCTGACCGAGCACCCCTTGGAATGGGCACGTGTGGAAGTAGGCCTGGCCGATGAGCGCTGGCTTTCGCCGCAGGACCATGACAGCAATGCCTGGCTGGTACGCGACAGCTTCCTCAACCGTGCCGAGGGCGCGCACTTCGATCCATTGGTGCGCGTCGGCCAGTCGATCGCCGACTGCGTGCATACCGCCAACCTGATGGCCGAGCACTCGCGCCCGCCGTGCCTGGTGGTGCTGGGCATGGGCAACGATGGCCATACCGCTTCGCTGTTCCCCGGGTCCAAGGACCTGCAGCATGCACTGGCCAGCACCCACCCCTACGCCGCGCTGGACGCCACCGGTTGCCCGGTGGCCAAGCACTGGCACCTGCGCATCACCCTGACCCCCGCCGGCCTGGCGCCTATCCCCAACCGCCTGTTGCTGCTGCGTGGCAAGCAGAAGCTGGACGTGCTGGAAACGGTATTGGCCAGCAACGACATCGAGCAGTACCCGGTGCTGGCGGCGATCAACGCCCCCGGCAACCCGTTGCGCGTGCACTGGTGCGCATAAGCACTGCACTTGCCCTCTTTCGCTCCACGGCGGGCCATGCCCGCCCTTCCAATAGCTGACCGCCAATGAGCCTGCATCCGAAAATCCATGCCATCACCGAACGCATCCGCCAGCGCAGCGAAAAATCGCGCGCGGCCTACCTGGCAGGCATTGATGCGGCCGTCCGCCAGGGCCCGTTCCGCTCGCGCCTGAGCTGCGGCAACCTGGCCCATGCCTTTGCCGCTTGCGGGCCAACCGACAAGGACCGCCTGCGCGGCGACGTGACGCCCAACCTGGGCATCATCACCGCCTACAACGACATGCTGTCGGCACACCAGCCGTTCGAGCACTACCCGGAGCTGATCCGCATTGCCGCACGCGAGCTGGGCGCCACCGCGCAGGTGGCCGGCGGCGTGCCTGCGATGTGCGACGGCGTCACCCAGGGCCGCGGCGGCATGGAGCTGTCGCTGTTCTCCCGCGACATCATTGCCCAGTCGACCGCAATTGGCCTGAGCCATGACATGTTCGACGCCACCCTCTACCTGGGCGTGTGCGACAAGATCGTGCCCGGCCTGCTGATCGGTGCGCTGGCGTTCGGTCACCTGCCGGCGGTGTTCGTGCCAGCCGGCCCGATGACCCCGGGCATCCCCAACAAGAAGAAGGCCGAAGTCCGCGAGCGCTATGCCGCTGGCGAGGCCACCCGCGAGGAGCTGCTGGAAGCCGAATCGGCCTCTTACCACGCCCCGGGCACCTGCACTTTCTATGGCACCGCCAACTCCAACCAGGTGCTGCTGGAAGCCATGGGCGTGCAGCTGCCGGGCGCATCGTTCGTCAATCCCGAGCTGCCGCTGCGTGACGCACTGACCCGCGCCGCCACCGCACGTGCGCTGGATATCAGCGCATTGGGCAATGACTTCCGCCCGTTTGGCCACCTGATCGACGAGCGCGCCATCGTCAACGCCGTGGTCGCACTGATGGCAACCGGCGGCTCCACCAACCACACCATCCACTGGATCGCGGTGGCACGTGCCGCCGGCATCGTGCTGACCTGGGACGACATGGACGAGCTGTCGCAGATCGTGCCGCTGCTGGCCCGCGTCTACCCCAACGGCGACGCCGACGTGAACCGCTTTGCCGCCGCCGGCGGCCCCGGCTTCGTGTTCCGCGAGCTGATGGACGCCGGCCTGATGCATGACGATCTGGCCACCATCGCCGAAGGCGGCATGCGCGCCTTCGCACAGGAGCCGCGCCTGACCGACGGCAAGGTCAGCTACGTGCCGGCCGCCGCCGTCAGCGGTGACGAGGACGTGGTGCGCCCGGCAAACAATCCGTTTGAATCACAGGGCGGTCTGCGCCTGTTGCGCGGCAATATCGGCCGTTCGCTGATCAAGCTGTCGGCAGTGAAACCGCAGTACCGCAGCATCGAAGCCCCGGCTGTTGTCGTCGATGCACCGCAGGTATTGAACAAGCTGCACGCCGCCGGCGCGCTGCCGCAGGACTTCGTTGCCGTGGTTCGTTACCAGGGCCCGCGCTCCAACGGCATGCCCGAGCTGCACTCGCTGGCACCGTTGCTGGGCCTGTTGCAGAACCAGGGCCGGCGTGTGGCGCTGGTGACCGACGGACGCCTGTCCGGTGCCTCCGGCAAGATCCCCGCCGCCATCCACGTCACCCCGGAGGCCTCGCGCGGCGGCCCGATCGCCCGCATCCGCGAAGGCGACATCATTCGCCTGGACGGTGAGGCCGGCACCCTGGAAGTACTGGTGGACGCCGCCGAATGGGCTGCACGCGGCATCGCCGCCAACACTGCGCCGGCCGGCACCGACATGGGCCGCAATCTGTTCGCGATGAATCGCCGCATTGTCGGCCCGGCCGACCAGGGCGCGGTGTCGATCTCCTGTGGCCCGATGCACCCGGACGGCAGCCTGTGGGAATACGACGCCGAGTACGACCTGGGCCACGATGCCGCCGCCGCGGCGGCACCGCACGAAGCCAAGGACGCCTGACGATCGGGGATCGGGGGCTACGGGATCAGGGATTCGCGGACGACCGAGGTCGCCGCCCTTGAACCGATGCAACGGAACGGGAAGTCGCATCCGGCTGCGCCAGCGGCTGTCGCGAAACGCCACTTCCGATTCCCCGATGCCCGCGTCAAGGCACTCAAGACCAGATTGATAAAGAGGACACCATGAGTATTGCCAAGCACCAGGACCGCGCCGAACAACTGCTGACCGCCGCAGGCATCCTGCCGGTTGTCACCGTGCACACCCTCGACCAGGCCCGCGCGGTCAGCGCCGCCCTGCTTGAAGGCGGCCTGCCGGCCATCGAGTTGACCCTGCGCACGCCGGTGGCAATGGAAGCACTGGCCATGCTCAAGCGCGAACTGCCCGACGTGGTGGTCGGCGCAGGCACGGTGCTGACCGTGGCACAGATGCAACAGGCCATCGATGCCGGCGCCGATTTCCTGGTAACCCCGGGCACGCCGGCGCATATGGCCGACGCCCTGGCCGAGGCACCGTTGCCGGTGGTACCCGGCGCTGCCTCGCCTACCGAACTGCTGGCGCTGGTTGCCCGCGGCTTCCGGATCTGCAAGCTGTTCCCGGCCACCGCCGTCGGCGGCCTGGCGATGATCAAGGGCGTTGCCGGCCCGATCCCCGAGCTCAAGCTGTGCCCCACCGGCGGCATCACCGAAGCCACCGCCGGCGACTACCTGTCGCAGAAGAACGTGGTCTGCATCGGTGGTTCGTGGATGGTGCAGGATGCGTGGATCCGCAACGGCCAGTGGGACGAGGTGAAAAAGTCCGCGGCTGCGGCGGCTGCCATCGTCAAGGCGGCCCGCGGCGCCTGAGTCCTCTACAAGGGGCTACAGCTGCGCGGCGGGAGGACAAAAGCCTACCCCTCCCCGACCCTCCCCTGCTGCGCAAGGGAGGGAGCAAAGCCTACCCCTCCCCAGCCCTCCCCTGCTGCGCAAGGGAGGGAGCAAAAGCCTACCCCTCCCCAGCCTTCCCCGCTGCGCAAGGGAGGGAGAGAAATATTCAGCGCTTGCTTCGCTCGTTGCGACGCTGGTCTGCCGGCACCTCGATCTCGACCTTCGCCGGCAGGCTGCTGATCCGCAGCTCGTTGCCTTCCCACTGCGCCGGTTCACCGTTGATGCTCGCCGCACCTGGCGCGCCCTCATAAGGCCACGGCAGCACGATGCCGCCGGCCGGCAACTGCAGGCCCTGCGGCACGTCCAGCAGCAGCTGCCGGTCACTGCGCAGCAGCCGATACTTCACCGTGCCATGTGCGCTGTGCAGCCCATCCACCGCGATGCCCTTGCCGCTCAACCATGCCGTTGGTACGCCGGCCGCCAGCACAATGGCATCGTCCACTTCGCGCTGGTAGGCAAACATGTCCAAGGCCGAGCGGACAAAGTCCGACGCCACCCAGGCATGCGGCAGGTCGCCCACGAAGAACGGCGTGCGCGGCGTTGAAGAAACCACCTCCGCCCACTGGTTCCATGCCGGCGGTGCCCGATCCTTGAAGAAGAACTCGGTGGCTTCCCAGGCGCGGCTGCGCCAGCCAAGGCGGATGAAGGCTGCGACGTTGCGCCATTCGTACGGGGTGTAATCCTTCCACTGGCGCTTGCCATCACGGCGCTCGACGAACTGCGTCCAGTAGCGCTCGAAGGTAGTGTTCAAGGCCGGCTGCGGCAACCTGCCCTGTTCGCCCCCCGGTGCCAATGCGATGGTGGTCGAGGTGGCATCAAAGTCGCCCAGTTCCACCGACCCCGGCAGGAAGTCGATGTTGTGCGCCTGCATCGTCGCCAGCAGCGAGTCGTTGAGGTCCTGACGGAACTCATCGCGCGACGCTGCCATCGCTACCGCGTCCTCTTCATGGCCCAGCGCCACCGCGATATCGGCCGCATCCTTGTAACCACGCAGGGCCCAGAAGTCGTCCCAGTACGAATGCACCGGCTTGGCCGAATAGCCTTCGTGGCTGATCGACACCGGCATCATCCCGTAGAAGCCCGGGTGCCGCGCACGGTTTTCCTCGGTACGCTCGCTCAGCCGCAGCTGCTCCATGTAGCGCCATGCGCCCTGCACGTGTGGCCACATGCGCTGCAGGAACTCGATGTCACCGGTGTGCCGCCAGTACTCGGCGATGGTGTAGATCAACTCACCATGGCTGTCGTTTTCCGGCACCGGATCGCTGCCGCGCGCATCCACGCAACACGGCACCATGCCGCTTTCAAACTGGTACGGCGCATACCAGTCCACGTATTGGCGCACCGCATCGCGGCGCCCCATCCGCAACAGCCCTTCGGAAATCATCGCGCCGTCACGGATCCAGCTACGCGCGTAGGAACGCGTGCCCGGCTGCAGGCTGGGGCCCACCCGCGAGATCAGCATATGCGCCAGCGCGGTGCGCAGGGTGTTGGCCAAGGGCTGGCCGGCGTCAGGCAACTGCAGCTGCACCTGGTCCAGCTTCTGCCGCCACATCGCTGCGACCTGCTGCTGTGCCTTGTCGGCATCGAACTGCGCCGGCATCTGCCAGCTGCCGGCCTGTGGCAGCACCAGTACCACCTCGCGGCTCTGCCCCGGCTCCAGCTTCCACTTGTAAACCAGCGCACCGGACGCCAGCCCATCCGCATCACGCGCCTCGTGTGCGGACGGCAGCTGGTTGGCTGCCAGATGGATCACGTCCAACTTGCTGTCGAAACTGCTGGCGAAGACAGCATCCGCAGCCTGCGTGGCATAGACCCGCGGCTGGCCGTTGACAGCGACCTGCTGGGCCTGCACCGCAAGCGTATTGATGGGGCTCACGCCGCCGACGGTATTGAGGAACTGGGTAGGCGGGTTGACCTGGAAAGGCCGCACCGCCAGCGCCAGCTGGTAGTCATGCGCCTGCTTGTCGGTGTTATGCAGGCGATAGCGCGCGACCAGCTGCGACTGCCCCGGGCGTCCCTGCACGAAGCCACTGACCTGCAGTCCCAATGCGTCATGCTGCCAATCCACCGAAGGCATCGGCAGGTAGCCATCCAGCAGGCCCTGCACCGTTTTCACGTCGGCCCAGCTGATCATCTTGCCGTCCAGCAGCACGAACGGCTCGATGCTGAAACCCGACTTCACCGCTTCCAGCGCGCCATCCTCGCTGATCAATGCCTGGTCGCTGCCGCCATCCAGACCCAGCAGGGTCCAATAGGATTGCTCGCCACTGAAACCACGTGGCAACGATCCTCTTGGCAGGTCGGCAGCAACGCTACGGACGAAATCATTGGGAGTGTCGGCAAAATCCAGAGGCTTCAAACTGATATCGCGGATGCCATACCGCCAGTTGGGGCCGTCGATCAGGTCAAAGCGCAGATAGCGCGCTTCGGTTTCAGGCAGGGCCAGCCAATCCTTGCCGCCGGTCCCGGCAGTTACCTCGCGCACCTTCCGCCATTCGCGGCCATCACGCGATGCCTGCACCAGATAGCGCGACGCTTCCAGGCCGGGGACCCATTGCACCACCGCCCCCCCGAATTCGCGCACCTTGCCCAGATCCAGGCTGATGGTCTGCTGCTTGACGCCGCCACTGATCCAGACCGTATCAGGCTTGCCATCGGAAATACGCTGCTGCAGCGCGGTAGCCGTATCGGCGATCACCGAGGTGGTCAGCGCCGAGGCGTCCTCCTTCGGCAGAGGCTGCATTGTCAGCTGGTCGAAACAGACCGTACCGCGTCCGCCCACCTTGCTGTAGATGGTGAACTCCACCGCGGCGCTGCGGCGCAGGGTCTTGTCCGGGTCCGGCCCCCAGGCCTTGTCGATATGCCGCTTGCGATAGGTCACCCGGGTCCAGTTTTTTGGGAACGTGTAGCCGCTGTTGTTGACCCACCACACATTGTCGCCGCTGGCATCGACCAGCTTGAACTGCAGGTCGTTGGCCGGCGAATCACCGCGCAGCTCGAATGACACCTGGTAGTTCTCCGGCCAGCTGACGTCCAGCGGCCGGCGGATACCCGCATAGCCGGAGACCTCATGGAAGTCATAGTCCAGGCACAGGGCGCGGCCACCGTTGCCGTTCACCGGGCGCAGCGATCCACTGACCTGCGGCGAGGTGATCAGCTGCCAGGCATTGACGTCGTCAAACTTGGCGAGCACTGCCGCATATGCCGGTGCGGCCAGGCCACCCAGCAGGGCGGCAATCGCAAGAATGGAGCAACGCTTGATCATTTCCAGGTTCCAATACTGCCGGTGGCAAGCACCGGATTTTCGCAAAGAAGTACCACCTGCAACGCGCTTGGTTGCAGAAGGAAGCAACAGTCAGCCTTTGACACTGCCCAGCAGCAGCCCCTGGATGTAATAGCGCTGCAACACCAGGAACAGCAGCAACACCGGCAGCACCGTAACCACCGCACCGGCCATCATCATTTCCACGTCCATGATGTGCTCGCGTGACAGACTGGCCAGTGCCACCGGCAAGGTGTAGTGCTCCTGATCGGTCAGCACGATCAAAGGCCACATGAAGTCGTTCCACGCACCCATGAAGGTGAAGATCGCCAGCGTCACCAGCACCGGCTTGAGCATGGGCAGCACGATCTGGAAGAAGATCCGCGCCTCGCTGGCACCATCAATGCGCGCAGCCTCCAGCAGTTCATCCGGTATGGAGCGCGCGTACTGGCGCACCAGGAAAATGCCGAACACGCTGGCCAATGCCGGCACCACCACGCCACCAAAGGTATTCACCAGCCCCATCTGCTTCATCAGCAGGAACAAGGGCAGCATCGCCACCTGGGCAGGGATCACCAGCGCGGCCAGCAAGGTCTGGAAGATCCGTTCGCGGCCGGCAAAGCGCAGCTTGGCGAATGCGTAACCGGCCAGGGTATTGAACAGCAATGACCCCAACGTGATGCCAACCGACACCAGCAGACTATTGATGAAGTTGCGGCCCATGCCAGTACGCGCGAACAGCGCGTGGTAATTGGCAAGCGTGGACTGCGAGGGCAGCAGCGGCGGCGGAAACTGCGAAGCCTGGCCGCTGGGCATGAACGACACCGACACCATCCAGGCCAGCGGCGCCAGGCTGACCACCGCCAGCAGTGCCAACCCGGCGTTCACCCACCAGCCATGCCACCGTGACTGGCCGATCTCGCGCCCTGTACGCGCCCGGCTCATACCAGCTCCTTGCGCTTGCCCACGCGCAGCATCACCGTGGTCACCGCCAGGATGATCAGGAACAGCAGGAAGGCCACGGCCGATGCGCGGCCAAGGTTCCACCACTTGAAGCCTTCCTCGAACATGAAGTACAGCACGCTGACCGTACTCTGCAGCGGATCACCACGGGTCATCACATAAGGCTCGGCAAACAACTGGAAATAACCGGACACGGTGATCACGCCGACCACCAGCAGCACCGGCCCCAGCATTGGCAGGGTGATGTGCAGGAACTGCTGCCAGCGCGAGGCGCCGTCGATGCGTGCTGCCTCGTACAGGTCCTTGGGGATCGCCTGCAGGCCTGCCAGGAAGATCACCATGTTGTAGCCAAAATTTTTCCACACCGCGAACAGGATGATGGTGGGCATGGCCCAGCGCGGGTCGCCCAGCCAATCCACCGGATTGATGCCCACCTGCCCCAGCCCCCAGTTCACCAGCCCATAACGGGTGTGGAACAGATAGCGCCAGATCACCGCCACCGCCACCAGCGTGGTCACCACCGGCGCGAACAACGCGGTGCGGAACAAGGCCTTGAACCGGGCCGCCGGCGCATTCAACAGCAACGCCGCGCCCAGCGACAGCGCGATGGACAAGGGCACGCCGATCACCACGAAGTACGCCGTGTTGCCCAGCGACTTCCAGAACATCGGTGTCTGCAGCAGGTCGATGTAGTTGTCCAGGCCGGCGAAGCGCAGGTTGCGGGTGTCGGCCAAGGCATAGAGATCGAAGTCGGTCAGGCTCAGCGCCAAGGCTGACAGCACCGGCACCCCGAAGAACAGGCCGATCACGATCAAGGCCGGTGCCGCGAACACCCAACCTGCCAGCGAACGCTGTTTCATGGGTGGCCCCCGGCAGCCTTGCCAGAGCCTTGTTGTTCGACGATCCAGCGCCGCTTGGCAAGGATGTCGTCCACCTGCTGGTCCAGCTGTTGTACGGCCTTGTCCTGCGGCAAACCACCACGCACCACCTGCTCGGTCACTACCCGCATCTGCTGCGCGATGCGCTCCCACTCCAACACCTTGGGCGTGGGTTTGACCCGCTCCAACTGGTCGGCAAACGCCGCCGTCAGTGGATCACTGGTCAACTCCGCAGACTGCCAGGCACTGCGGCGCGGCGGCAGGTCGCCAATGATCGTGTAGAACCGCTGCTGGATGGCCGGCCGCGACAGGAACTCGATCAGCTTCCAGGCCGCCTGCTTCTGCTGCGAGGAACGCATCACCACCAGGCTGGTACCGCCGGCAATGCCGGCACCGGGACCCTCGGGCCCGGGCAACGGTGCGGTGCCCCACTCGCCTTCCAGCCCGGGAGGTTGGCGCTGGCGGAACTCGCGGATGTTCCAGGGCCCGGACAGATAGAACGCGGTGAAACCACGGAAGAACTCATCCCAGACGTTGGAGATCTGCGTCTCCGACATCTTCGGCGCCCAGCCCTGCTGGAACATGTTGTCGTAGAACGCCAGCGTGCGGCGGAAACCGGCACTGCGGAAATTGCCACGGGTGTCGTGATCGCGCAGCAGGGGATCCTGCTGCTGCAGGGCAAACGAAAGTTGCGGCTCGAACTCATTGAGCGGCATAAGCACCGGATAGCCCCGGTCGCCCATGTGCTGTTTCAAGGCCGCATTGACCTGCTCCCACTCGGCCCAGGTGCGCGGCGGCTGCGAGTACCCCACCGCACGCAGCAGATCCTTGCGGTAGAACAGCAGGCGCGTGTCCACATACCACGGCACACCCACCAGTTGGCCTTCGACCACGTTGGTGTCCCAGATGCCGGCAAAATAGTCCTGCTGCTGCACCGCCTGCGATGCATCCACATACGGCTGCAACGGCTCCAACGCCTGCAAGGTGGCGAACTCGGCAATCCAGGTATTGCCCAGCTGGCAGACATCGGGCAAGCCATCGGCCGCATAGGCGGTGAGCAGCTTTTCATGCGCCGCCGTCCAGGGAATGTTCTGCACCTCGACGCGGACGCCGGGGTTTTCCGCCTCGAACTCGCGGATCAACTCGCCCACCACCTCGGCCTCGCGGCCCATCGCCCAGAACCGCAAGGTGGTGCCCTGCGGTGCCGGCTTGCAACTGGCCAGCAGGATCAGCAGGGCAAACATGGCCAGCAGACGCCTCATCACGGGCTCACTGCTGCTGCGGCCGCGAGCCCGCCGGTTGCTGTGTAGCGGCCTTCTGCTCGGCGGCGGCGGCCGCACGCGATTCGGCAATGCCGGCCGCCCGCGCAGAGGCCGCCTGTTCGTCCTTCTGCAGCGGTTGGAAGCTGCCTTCCGGTGCCAACCAGCCACCGGTGAACCCCGCCCGCTCCAAGCCCTTGCGGATGTACGGGTTCTTTTTCATCACGTCCCAGACGAAATCGTCGCGGTAATTGGCGATGCCGGCGAGGATCGGGCCCTGGTCGATGGCGATGTAGTCGCTTGCGACCCAGCCGCGGTCGGGGATCAAGCGACCGGTCTTCAGCGGAATGTCGTAGTTGAAGCTGGGGTTGAACGAATCCAGGAACCCATAGCTGGAGTACAGGTAGTCGCCGTAGCGCTTGTGCATTTCCACCGTGGTGGGAATGACCACTTCCGGGGCAAATGGCAACGAGGAAATCGCCGCCGACGGCACGATGGTGCCATCGTCGAAGTTCTCGCGCAGGCCGGCGCCACGCGATGAATAGTGGCGGAACTGGCGCTGCTCACCCTTGTATTCCTGGGTGGTGTTCTGCGGGCCATCACCTGCGGTCAGACCCCAGACGTTCTCGCCGTAGTCCTTCCACTGCATCGGGTTTTCGATGGCGTACTCACGCTGGGCCAGCGTGGCGCGACGACTGTTGAGGAAGTAGTCGATACCGCGCTCGCGCATGTACGGGTCCTGGATATCGCGGAAATCGATCCAGACATGGCTGTACTGGTGGCCAAACAAGGGCCCGAACGACAGGTATTCCTGTCCCTGGTATACGCCCCAGTCGTTGTCGTAGGTGCGCGTCCACACCGTCCAGGCATCCGGCTCCAGCGGATGTGACGGCGACCCCAGGGCAAGGATGTACAGCATCATCGCCTCGTTGTAGCCCATCCAGTCATGCTGGATGAAACCACTCTCCGGGAACCAGCCCATCGACACCAGCGGCTTGTTGCGCTGCAGCCACGGCCAGTCGACGCGCTTGTAGATGGTGTCGGCAATCTGCCGGATTTCCTTTTCGCGTGCATCGTCGCCGTCGTAGTACGACTGCGCGAACAACACGCCCATCAGCAACAACGCCGTGTCCACGCTGGACAGTTCCACCCAGCTGTCATAACGGCGGCCTTCCTGCATGTCCAGGAAGTGGTAATAGAAACCCTTGTAGCCGCCCTTGCCGGTGCGTTGCGGGCCGCTGGGCAGGTCACGGAAGAACCTGAGCGTCACCAGCGTGCGGTCTACCGCCTGACTGCGGCTGACCCAACCGTTCTCGATGCCGATCGGATAGGCGGTCAAGGCATAGCCTACCGACGCCACACTGGCGAACGGGCGTGACGGATAGCGATCCGGGGTAAGCCCGTTCTGCTCGTTGGTGGTGTCCCAGAAGAACTGGAAGGTGCGCCGCTCGATGTCATCAAACAGCGGCGGCAGCTCCGGCTTCATCGGGCGTGGTGGCAGATTGGCTTCGATCAGGATCACCTGTGGCAACACCTTGGGCATGGCCGGCTCCGGCGCCTTGCCGCAGCCTCCCAACAACGCCAGCCCCATACCGGCGAGGACACAGGCCAACATCTGCGAGGTACGTGACTTGCTCAAGGCGACATCCATTTTAAGAACCTGATTTCACACCCAAGACCTGTCGGGTGGCGTGCGTGGCAAAACCCCGGCTGCCGTATTGGCAGCCGGGGCTGTCCATTACCAATCCAGACCGAAGGAAAGCTTGAACGTGCGCGTTGGCAGCGAGATCGCGTTCGGCCTGCCCCATGCCGGGTTCTGCGGCTCCCCGGCGCCACCACGCCAGTCTTCATAACCGGAATAGTTGGCCCAGTTGAAAACGTTCAGGACGTCGCCACGGACCCGCAAGCGGATGTCGCTGCCGGTGTCCCACACCTTTTCGACAGCAAGATCGATCTGCTTGAAATCCTCGTCCGGCGTATAGCTTTCAAAATGACAGAATGCCCAAGCCGAGACATTGCAATTCTGGTAGTAACGCGGGGTTGCGTCCGCCCAGGTTCCCTTGCCCGAGAAGGTCAGCCCCCATGGGCCATCCCAGATGCCCGTCAGAACGACACGATTCTCCGGGACCTTGCCCGGGAACCAACCGTAGTCGCGGACATTCTCCGCATTGAACGCGCCGGGCCAGCCATCGATCGGGCTGTTCTGCTCCGAGTCGGTATAGGTATAGGCCAACGTGACGCCCCAACGCGAAGCTTCGGTATAGGGCTTCTCCAGTTTCACGTAGACCGACTTGCTCTTGGTCTCAAGCGCATTCTGGGCAAGGATCAAATTGGAGAACGGCGCAAAACCGGCGCCCCACGGCGGCGGGTCAGTCGCACCGGCAGGCGTCGACGGGAAGAAGCTGCCGTCCGCCAGGCGGTTGCCCAGCACGAAGGCGATACCGTCATGGCTGCGGATATAGGAATACGCGACCTCCGTGTTCCAGTCGTTCCCCAGCATCTCGAACGTGTTGCGCATGCCCAGGCTGAACTGATCGGAGTACGGCACCTCCAACCCATTATTGTTGAGGAACACTTCACGTGAACCCGCCACCGACGATGCGCGCAGGAACTCCGGATCCAGGTACCGCGGATCCCATTCGCGGCAGGTTGCGTCGGTCGCGGTGTTGCATGGATGCAGAGCAGTATTGAAGTTGTAGACGTATTTGCCCCAACTGGCCTTGGACACTTCGTTCTGCAGGTAGTCAAACAGGTTGCGATCGTAGGAACGTCCAGCACCACCAAAAATCACGTGGCGTTCGTCCGCGAACAGGTCGTACGAGAAGCCAACTCGCGGCGCCCAGTTGTTCTTGTCCGCTTTCCGATTGCCACCGGTGCTGATGTAGTCATTGATGTCGATACCGGAACCCGGCAGATTGGCATTGGATGCCTGCAGAGCCGACACAACCGCAGCCGGCGTAACGTAATCCTCGTAGCTCGGGGTCTTTTCATAATCCCAACGCACACCCACGTTGAGCGTCAGGTGCTCATTGACCACCCAATCGTCCTGGATGTAGATCCCGAACTGCTTGTTCTTGGAATCCACAGTGCCATTGCCGAATCCGGCAACCGGGGCTCCGAACTCGACATGGGTCGGATTGGTCAGGCTTTCGTGGATGTCGTAATAGAACTGCGGGTTGTAAGCATTCTGCTCCAACGTCTGCAGGTCCACCTGCTTGTACTTGACACCCATCTTTACCGTATGACCCTCCCACCCGTTGAAGGTCAGATCATCCTGCAGCGACCACCCTTTCTGCCCTTTGTTCTGGTAATTATCCGAGCCACCGGAACGGGCGATGGTGTCCCACCAATTACCGTCGCTCAGAAAATAGCCATTGGCAAAATTGGCGGGCTTTGGGCTCCAGAAGGCATCTTCATAGGTGATGTGCGCATCATTGAGCCAGTTGTACGAGCTGAACTGGTAACGAAGATCCACACGGGTTTCTTCATTGGTGTTCAGCGTCGCAGCGCTTGGCAGACGCTGATCCTGCACCTGGATGGTTTCGCTTTCATCACGGTACTTCGCAGTCAGCTCGAAGTAGTGATTCTGGCCCACTGCCCAATCGATCTTGCCGAAGTACAGGTCTTCCTTGAACGGCGAACTGTAAGTACCGGTGCCATACTCGGCCTGCATGTCCGCAGGCAGGTCGGAGGCTGCGTAGCCACGCCCAAGATTGAACGTGCGCGGTGACAGGTACTCCTTGGCCTCGTAGGCAACAAAGAAGTGCGCGACGTCCTTCAGGATGGGCCCACCAAAGGAAACACCGTATTGTTCTTCCTTGCTGACCGCCTTGGTGGCGCCTTCACGTTCTTCGAAAACACTGCGTGAGCGCCAGTCCGTGCTGGTCCTGTCCCAGAAGAAACTGCCTTCGAATTCATTGGTGCCAGAACGCGTAGCCGCTACGATGGCGGCACTGCTCAGCTGATCATATTCGGCTTTGTAGTTCTGGGTGATGACCTTGTATTCACCAATCGCCGACTGCGGGAACGGATTGCCGCGACTGGTGTCCTGCCCACTGACACCACCCGTCGTTACATAATTCTTCTGGCCGACGCCATCGATGAACACATTGACGGCATTGGCGCTTTGCGCGCCCGATCGCACGCGGGTATTGCCGCTGGCATCGCTCAGGAACTGAACGCCGGGAGCGGTATCGGCGAACGCCAGGAAGTTACGGGTACCTTGCGGCAACGCCTGGATCTGCTTCGGCGTGACATAGGTAGCTATTTCGGATGTCTTCGTCTCGACGGGAGCCTCTGCGGTCACCTGCACCGCATCCAGCGTGGTTGCCGGGCCACCGGCGGTTTCCGCCACGCCACCCACACCCAGGTTGACCGTGGCGGTCTGGCCCACGGCCACGGTGATGTTCTGGGTGGTGGTCTTGCCACCGGCATTCACATCCACCTTGTAGGTGCCCGGCGGCAGGCCGGCCAGCGAATAGCCGCCATTGGCCGTGCTCTGCACGCTGCGGGTCAGGCCGGTGGCGATATTGGTTGCAGTGACCTGCGCCTGCGCGGCGGGGGCCGAGTCCGCCATCACCTGGCCGCGGATGGTGGCGCCGGTGCTTTGTGCGAACACCGGTGCAGCACCCAGCAACAGGCAACTGGCCAGCGCGCAGCTGAGCAGCTTTCGTGTGGGCGTGGATGTCCTGGCAATCTGTTTCATGTTTCACCTCTCCCAAGGTGGCGGCATGGAGCCGTTGAATAACGGGGTTGTCGGTCCGCCCGGTCTGTGCCGGGTTGGCGTGTCTAAACAGGATCGTGCTGGGCCGTGGAGCCCCGCACGACAAGGCTTGGAACCAACATCAGACCCGCCGCATGCGTCGCCTGCGGGTCCTGGATCAATTGCAGCAGATGCGTCATCGCCTGCTCACCAAGCCCTGCGATGCTCACCTGCATCGTCGTCAAGGACGGGTGAACGAACCGTGCCAGCGGGATATCGTCGAAGCCCGCCACCGCCACCTGCGCAGGCACGCGTACGCCCGCCTGCTGCAGTGCATACAGACAACCCAGCGCCATCATGTCGTTGGCGGCAAACACCGCGTCCGGCAACTCCGGCAGCGCCAGCAAGGCCAGCCCGGCCTGGTGGCCGGATGCTTCATCAAACGCACCCGGCAGTTCGATCGCCGTGGCCTGAGGCCCCGCCGCTGCCATCACCTCGCGAAAGCCGCGCAGGCGCTGCTGGGCATCGTGGTTGCGCTCCGGGCCACCGATGAAGGCGATGCGCCGGTAGCCCGATGCCAGCAGGTGCCGGGTCATCGCCATCGCACCGGCATGATCGTCCACGCTGAAAACAGGCAACGCCGCATCGGCCAATGGCGTATTGATCAGCACACAGGGAATATCGGGCAGGTCTTCGACCAGCGCCTCGGTGTCACCGGCATAGGGCGACAGCACCAGCACGCCATCCACGCGGCCACGCATGGCCTGCAGCACCGCGCCGCGCTGCTGCGCATCGCCGTGATAACTGGACACCAGCAGGTGCCAGCGATGGGCGGTTGCCACACCGTCGATGCCGCGCATCAGTTCGGAAAAGAATTCGCCGTAGAGATCCGGCAGCACCACCCCCAGCGTCTGGGTGCTACGGCTGCTCAGGCTGCGGGCAGCCGCGTGCGGGGTATAGCGCAGCCGCTTGGCCACGTCCCGCACCAGTTTGCGCACCGGCTCGGCGACATTGTCGTGGCCGTTGAGCGCACGCGACACGGTGGCAACGGAGACATTCGCCTCCCTGGCAACATCCTTGATGGTGATTGCCGACTTCGCCACCGCCATGCCCTCCGCAATTCGGGGTCGGGCCCGACTGTAAACGTTTTCAGGATGCTGTGTAAACAGTTTGTTACTGGACGATGTCTCAAAAAGACATCGCCTGTCCATTCAGCCTACCCTGCCCGGCCGGTTTCCGTTCAGCCCCGCCCGGCGTGCTCGGCCGGGGTCAATGCACTGATGGACAGGGCATGGATATCGGTCTGCATCATCTCCCCCAACGCCGCATACACCGTACGGTGCCGCGCCAAGGGCGCTTTGCCGGCAAAGGCCTCGCTGACCACTGTCACATTGAAGTGACCGCGCCCATCACGAGCACCGGCATGGCCAGCATGGCGGTGACTGTCGTCCTCGACCTCGAGCAACTGCGGGGCCAGGGCCGCCTCCAGCGCCACCCGGATACGCTCCAGCCGGTTCATGGCAGCACCTTGCGGAACGGCCGCACATCCACCCGGGTATAGACCCCGGCAGCCACATAGGGATCAGCGTCAGCCCAGGCACGGGCAGCGGCCAGGTCGTCGAAGCTGGCGATCACCACGCTGCCGCTGTAACCGGCCTCACCCGGGTCCTCTGCGTCAATGGCAGGACAGGGACCGGCCAAAAGCAGCCTGCCTTCGGCCAATAATGTCTTGAGCCGATCAAGGTGTGCCGCCCTGGCCTGCATGCGCGCAGCCAGTACCTGCTCGCCATCATGGCCTTCAATCACGTACCACACGGGCAAATTCTCCTTGTCCGCTGAATGGAAAGACGACAAGTCTAGCGTCACAACGCTGGACATGGCCCCTACCCGGAGATTACTCTTTACGCCATTGCACGCAGCCGGCCAGTAGCGGCTCGGTGCGACGGCAGGCCCCAGCGCCCCGTCGCTCAACCGACGCAGACCTCTCCCGGACCGCGTAGACGACCTCCTCGTTGGATAGATGTGCCGCGTGTCTGCGGCGCGCCGTGTTGTTGATGTGTGGAAGCGCGCCGGCCAGCGCGCATGGATCGCAATACTCAAGGGCAGGAACCATCCCGGGCCGTAACCCCGGGGCGCGTAAGGCTCGCAATACCAATGTCGACCTGATGACTTCCGAACTCGCGCACGTCGCGAACCCGCCAGCGCCGCCCCATGCCCCGCAGCAGCAGGAAATGCCGCTGGCGATGGTGCATGGTCAGCCGGTACTGCAGATCCCGCAGGATCTTTACATCCCGCCGGATGCACTGGAAGTCATCCTCGACGCCTTCGAAGGCCCGCTTGACCTGCTGCTTTACCTGATCCGCCGGCAGAACCTGGACATCCTGGATATTCCGGTGGCCGAGATCACCAAGCAGTACGTTGAGTACATCAACGTGATGCAGGAGCTGCGCTTCGAGCTGGCCGCCGAATACCTGGTGATGGCCGCGATGCTGGCCGAGATCAAGTCACGCATGCTGTTGCCACGCCCACCCAGCGTGGAGGGTGACGAGGCAGACCCGCGCGCCGAACTGGTGCGCAGGCTGCAGGAGTACGAACGTTTCAAGCAGGCCGCCGAAGACATCGACAGCCTGCCCCGCCAGGACCGGGACACCAGCCTGGCCCATGCCTTCGTGCCCGAGCGCGCCGCGGTGAAGCTGCCGCCGCCGGTGGAACTGAAGGAAATGCTGATGGCGCTGCACGACGTGCTCAAGCGCGCCGAGCTGTTCAGCGGCCACGCCATCAAGCGCGAGGCGCTGAGCGTGCGCCAGCGCATGGGCGAGATGCTCAGCCATCTGGAAGATGGCAGGTTCTACCGTTTCGAATCGCTGTTCAGTGCCGAGGAAGGACGACTCGGCGTGCTGGTGACCTTCCTGGCCATGCTGGAACTGGCCAAGGAGCAGTTGCTGGACATCGTGCAGGAAGCACCGCTTGCCCCGATCTACGTGAAGTCCCTCGCCGCCGGCAACACCAACGCACCGCTGTCGTTCTCCAGCGAGTTCGATGATGCCGACGCCACCGACCCCGCCTGAACAAGCCACAGGACGCATGGATCAACCACTGATCAACCGCATAGTCGAAGGCGCGCTGCTGGCATCCAGCCAGCCGCTGACCCTGGCGCAGTTGCAGGGCCTGTTTCCGGAAGACGAGCCGGCACCGCCGGGCAGCATCGAGCGCGCCCTGGAGCTGCTGCGCGAAGGCTGCAGCGGGCGTGGCGTGGAACTGGTGGAGGTGGCCTCCGGGTTCCGCTTCCAGATCACCAACGAGGTGCACGGCTGGGTGTCCCGGCTGTGGACCGAGCGCAAGACCCGCTACACCCGCGCCACCCTGGAAACCCTGGCGTTGATCGCCTACCGCCAGCCCATCACCCGCGGTGAAATCGAGCAGGTGCGCGGCGTGGCGGTGAGCAGTAACATCATCCAGGCACTGGAAGAGCGCGAATGGATCCGCGTGATTGGCCATCGCGACGTGCCCGGCAAGCCCGCCCTGTTCGGCACCACCAAGGGCTTTCTGGATTACTTCGGGCTCAAGCGCCTGGACGAACTGCCGCCACTGTCCGAACTGCGTGACATCGGCGAGCTGGAACCGCAACTGCCGCTGGACGGCGACGGCCAACCGGCCGCCCCGCTTGCCGCCGGTGCCGCCACGCCCGATGGCGACGACGCCGACACAGCAGACAACCCCGATACCGCCGATACGCCGGAACCCGATGGCTCCGACGAACCGGCCAGCAACACCGCCCTCACGGGCGAACCCGACGCCGCGCCGGGAGAGCGCGCGGCGGAAGTGGAAGACACCGGAAACATCGCCGTCGCGACGACGACCGTGGCTGTTGACGAAGCCGATCCCGAACCTGAGGCCGACGCAGAAAACGCCGGCCGGAGCAAATAGATGAGTGACACCCCCCGCAAGCTGTCGTTGAACAAGCTCTCGCTCAAGCGCGAAGCCAGCACCGAACAGCCCAAGCTTGAAGAACGCCTGCACAAGGTCCTGGCCCAGGCCGGACTGGGCTCGCGCCGTGCGCTGGAACAGCGCATCGCCGACGGTCTGGTCAAGGTCAATGGTGAAACCGCCCAGACCGGCCAGTCGATCAAGAGCGGCGACAAAATCGACCTGGACGGCCGCGCCTTTGTTGCCAGCGCGCTGACCGACCCCTCGCGCGTGCTGATCTACAACAAGCCCGAAGGCGAAGTCACCACGCGTGACGATCCCGAAGGCCGCCCGACCGTGTTCGAAGCGCTGCCGCCGCTCAAGGGCGCACGCTGGATCGCGATCGGCCGCCTGGACATCAACACCACCGGTCTGCTGCTGGCCACCACCGACGGCGAACTCGCCAACGCGATGATGCACCCCTCGTTCGAGGTGGAGCGCGAGTACGTGGTGCGCGTGCGCGCCCCGGAAGGCGAAGAAAAGGTGCCGGACAACATCATTGACCGCCTCGCCCGTGGCGTCGCGCTGGAAGACGGCCCGGCCAAGTTCGACGAGATCGAACGCATCGGCGGCACCGACTCGCACGACTGGTTCCGCGTGGTGGTGAAGGAAGGCCGCAACCGTGAAGTGCGCCGCCTGTGGGAATCGCAGGGCTGCCAGGTCAGCCGCCTGAAGCGCACCCGTTACGGCAAGATCGAACTGCCGCGCGAACTGCTGCGCGGCCAGTCCGTCGAGCTGCCGGCCCAACAGGTGGAGGCGCTGCGCGCCCAGCTGAAGCTGGAAGAAGGCACCCCGTCGGCACTGACCCTGCAGCCGGTGATCGGCCAGCGCCGCGCCGCCAAGACCGCCCTGCGCGTGTCGCGCGAGGGCAGCCGCGGCAATGCCTACGTCAACGGCCACAACACTGCCGACGAAGGCCGCGAACTGCGCCGCTTCGACAACGTCCGCGAAGACCGCGGCCGTGGCCGTGGTGGCAAGGGTGGCGGCTTTAACAAAGGCGGCCTGACGGTCAGCGGTGAAGCCGCAGCCAAGCAGTCGCAGAAGCCGTTCAAGCAGCGCAAGCCCAGCGGCGACCGCAGCCTGCCGGAAGGCAACCCGGCCGCGTTTCGCACCTGGTACGTGCCGGACGGCGTGAGCACCGGCCCGAGCGGCCACCGCAATGCAGGCCCCGGCGCAGGCCGTGGCCCCGGTGGCAACCGCGGCCCGGGCCGCGGCGCCGCGGCTGATGGCCAGGCGCGCCCCTACGGCAAGCCGCGCCCGGGTGGCGCAGCCGGTGCCGGCCGCGGCGGTGCAGGTGGCCAGGGCCGCCCGCAGGGCGGCGGCCAGGGCGCAGGCCAGGGCCAACAGCGCAAGCACCCTTATGGTCATCCGGGCAATGCCCCGAGCTTCCCGTCCGACCACGCCAACCCGGGCTTCAGCCCGTACGGCGCACGTCCGGCCGGCAATCGCCCGAGCGGCGGCAACCGTGGCCCGGGTGCACGCCCGGCCGGCGGCCCGCGCCCGGGTGGCAACCGCCCTGGCGGCACAGGCCGCCCCGGTGGCGGTGGTCGTCCGGGCGGCGGCAACCGCGGCCCGCGCGGCGGCTGATCCACGCCTCTGCTGATGCTTGAGACAACAGAACGCCCGGTGCACTGCACCGGGCGTTCTGCGTTCCAAAGCCTCTCTCCCGCTTACGGGGTGAGAGAAGCAGCTTGCGAACCACTGGTTCGCTGCTCATCGAACGCCCTTGCGCCAGCGCAAGGACTGCGGCGCGGAGCGGGAGTTGGGGGACATGAGCCCCTCTCCCGCTTACGGGGTGAGAGGAGCAGCTTGCGAACCATTGGTTCGCTGCTCATCGAACGCCCTTGCGCCAGCGCAAGGGCTGGGGCGCGGAGCGGGGGTTGGGGTGAGGGCCGCTTTAGGCTTCAAGCTTTGCGCCACGCCTACGACCCAAGTCTCGAAACCCGCACAAACAAACGCAATCCCTGACGCCCCACGCCCCACACCCTCGGCCCCACCCCACCTGAACAATAAATATCCCAAATTTCCCATTTAGAGAAATTTGGGATATTTTCCAAATACCCACCCAAGGACGCTCGCCATGGACCTCTCCCTGAACCTGCTGGACCTGGAAAAGACGCCCGCCAGCGACGTCAAGGCCAAGGGCTGGCCGGAGCTGATGCGCAAGGTCGCCAAACTCGGCGCAGTGGTGGTCACCAACCACAACCATCCGCAGGCAGTGGTGGTCTCGGCAGAGGAATACCAGCGCTTGGTCAGCCAGGCCGCCGGAGCTTCCGAAGCCACCCAACGCGCCCAGTCGCTCAAACAGCTGCAGGCAGAGTTCGATGCCCACCTGAGCGTGCTCAATGATGGCCCCGGCTTGGCCAAGGCATTGGCCCGCCCTGCCCGCCGCGGCATCAAACTCACCCCGGGCAAGTCACTCTAAGCGGTGGCACGGATTCTGGTATTGGCCGGCGTCAACGGCGCCGGCAAGAGCTCGCTGCTGGGCATGCTGCTGCAGCACGATGGCGCCACCTGGTTCAATCCGGATGCATTCACCCGGCAACTGGTGGAACGCGGCTGGCCCCTGCAGGACGCCAACGCTACCGCGTGGCAGGAAGGCACCCACCGCCTGCGCGCGGCCATGGCCGACAACCGGGACTACGCATTCGAAACCACGCTCGGTGCCAACACCATTCCCAAGCTGCTGCGCGAGGCCTGCCAGCAACATGAAGTCACGGTCTGGTTCTGCGGCTTGGAGAGCATTGAGCTGCACCTGCAACGCGTTGCCGAACGTGTCGCCAATGGCGGCCATGACATCCCCGAGGAAAAAATCCGCCAGCGCTACGACAGCTCACGCCTCAACCTGATCGAACTGCTGCCGCACCTCACCACCCTGCACGTCTACGACAATAGCCGCCCGCCGGATGCCGAGGGTCAGGTGGAACCCCTGCTGGTACTGGAAGTGGACCGCGGCCGCATTCTCTGCCCGACCGAACAGGAAGATTTCGCACAGGTGCCCGAATGGGCAAAGCCTGTGGTGTGGGCGGCATTGAAGGCTTTTCCGGTTGCGGAACAGGATTGAAGGCATCTGCTGGGGACACGTGCACCTGGCCAGCAACGATCACCCGCGCCTCGCCTGCGATCCCCTCAAGCCCGTTGAGCCTGACATCGGCATCTGGCGGCTGACGCAGGGCATGCGCAATCACGGGCAGCTTGGCGGTACTTCCTGCGTGGCCGGAACAGGAGCCAGTGGATCGTCAAACACCACACTTCCGCCATCCAGGTCATGGCTCGGCCTGGTTCGCCTGCGAATTCATCCCTACACCCCACACACCAGATTGAAAAACCGAGCAACTGGCGCAGCTCAGTTGTGGAAGCGGGCTTATGCCCGGCGCCATATTGCATGACGCGCACCACCCTGCAACGCTTAACCCACCCCGCAAGGACGCCGCCATGCCCATTCTGCTGCCCGCCTTCCGCCCGTCGTCCCATCTGCGAACAATCGCTGTAGCGACCCTGATCATCATCCTGACCACCGGCAACGCGCTATCCGCCAGCAAACCCCAATCAGGTACAAAGCAGGCAAACCAGCAGGCGGCACTGTTGGAGGCCGAAATAGCACGCCTGCCCCCCCAACGCCCCGGCATCCCCGACATGTACATCCTCGGCATTGCCGGGGACGCAGATGAGGATGTGTTCCGCAATGAGGTGCTCTATCTACGGCAGCTCTCTGCCAAGCGCTGGAATGCCGATGGGCGGATGATCAGCCTGATCACCCCCCCGGCCAGCGCCGATGGCGACGCGCCCATGCCGCTTGCTACGCGCCAGAGCATCGGCCAGTCACTCGACGCACTAGGCAAGGTATTGGACCCGGATGAGGACGTGCTGTTCCTCTACTTGAGCAGCCACGGCCTGGACGACAACAGCGTCTATCTGCACACCGGCCCTGGGCAGGAGGAGTATCTGACGCCGAACGAGCTGGCCCGAATGCTCGACAATGCCGGTATCGGCAACGCCGTAGTGGTGGTATCTGCCTGTTATTCAGGGGCCTTCATCCAGGCCTTGCGCTCGCCAAGGCACACGGTGATTACCGCTGCCCGCCGCGACCGGCCGTCGTTCGGCTGCGGCAATACCGACAGTGCGACATGGTTCGGTCGTGCGTTCCTGGTTGAGGCCTTGAATACAACAACCGATCTCACCCAGGCATTCGACTTGGCAGCCACTACAGTGCGCAGGCGCGAGCGGGAAGAAGGCGAGCGGCCGTCCGTGCCGCAGTTTGAGAGCGGCAAGCAGGTCGAGCAGGTTCTGGCACGCTGGCGAGCCGGCCTACCTGAAACCGCGCCGGTGCCCTACCCATTCGTGCACCCCGTGCACTCGGACAGCTCGAACAACGCCAGCAATCACAAATAGGGCGCTGCCAACGACCAGAATGCTGTGGCCCAGTAACCGAGGATCGAACGGCGCGGCTCTGCACATCACCAGGCACCCGACGCTATTGGAGCCATCGAATCCCCCGCTAGCGTTGTGCTTACCCACGCCAAAGCATTGCTGGAGCAGGCGCACGGTGGGATCACCCCGGTTTCCTGGGCGCGCCATGCCTTACCCGGGGGATAGTGCGATCACTCGGGCCACCTGGAATGCCTCCCCGGAAGGTTCCGGAAAGCACAGCCATCCAGCGTTGTTCAGGGGCTGGCAGTCTGCAGGCGGTAGCGGGTACTGCTCAGGTATTGAACACCGTTCAACACCGCCCGAACTTCCACTTCGTGCTCACCCTCAGCCAGCTTGGTCGGCAACGCCGCGCGCCACAGGTGGCTGGACGGCACAGCTTCCGGCGAGCGGTCGTAGCCGCGCAGTTCCGTGGCCAGGTCGTCGGCGATATTCTCCACCAACAGGCGCGGGTCCGGCTGGCTGACCTGCTTCATCGCTTGCCAGTCACCACCATCCACGCGGAATTCCACCGGCAGGCCGTCGTAGCCCATGAACACATTGGCGTAGATGCCCCACGCCGGATAGGCGCCCTGACGCAGCACCTTGGGCGCATGCAGGGCAATCTGCTGATCCGCCGGCGCGCGGGCAACGCGGTACTCCACGCTGTACTGGCCTTGCGGGCGGATGTTGAGCAGGCCGTAGCCGTTCGGGGTGCCGTCGGCCATGGTGGTATCAGGAATGCCCTGTGCATCCTTCACCCCCGACCAGAACGCGCCGCAGGCCGCGCCGACGTTGTATTCGTGCAGCGGCTTGCCGCCATTCCAGCCATCGCCCGCCGCCCAGAACTTCTGGCTCTGGTTATGGGTGTGGCCGCTGACGATCAAGGGGTGTGGTATTTGCTCGAGCAGCTTGAACAGGCGGGCACGGTCTTCGGCGCGGTAAACATGGTCAAACAAGGGGATGTGGAAGCCCAACACCACCAGTTTGTCTTTCGGAATGGTCGGCAGGTAGGCCTCGAGGAAGGCGAACTGATCCTCGCGCAGGCCGCCGACATAGGCCGGCTTCTGCCCCGGCTGGGCAATGATGTCGTCCAGGCCGATGAACACCATCGACGCTTCTTCCCAGGCATAGGTGTCCGGGCCGAGCTGGCGGTGGAAGCTGGCCAGCGAATCGGCGTCACTGCTGGCGCCCAGATCCATGTCGTGGTTGCCCGGCACATGCAGCCACGGCACGCCCAGCGAGGTGACTGCCCTCGTCAGCGCTGGGTAGAGGCTGGGGTCGTCATTGGTGATATCACCCAGGGTCATACCCAAGCGTGCCTGGTGCTTGCCACGCAGCGGCTCGATGATGTCGCGCTCGAAGTAGCTCACGTCCAGTGCGCTGCTGGTCTGGCTGTCGGCCACCAGCAAGGCCTGGAAGCTGCTGGGGGCTTGCTTGTCGGGCTGCAGCGCAAACGCGCGGCACTGGGCATCACCCTCGCCCACCTGCGGGCGCCAGATATCGGGCAGGCCGTCGCTGCGCTGGCCCGCGCTGTAGCCGGCCGGCTTGATGATGAAGATATTGGGCTGGCTGGAGCCCGGCAGCTGGTAACGGCCATTCTTGCCGGTGCTGACAATGTGTTCGCCGTCGGAGACACGGATGCCGGACAAGGGCTTTTCGCCGGCGTCTTGCCGGCCATTGCCATTGCTGTCGAGGAATACCGCACCCTCGACGCAAGAAGCGGCAGCCGCAAACGGCGCACAGGCCAGCAACAGGGCGGTCAGCAGGGATGGGCGCATGGTGTCCTCGGCGGCGAAAGGCAGGTGGCCATTATCGCCCCGGGATGCTGCAGTGGGGTTGCGCGTGCTGGCGAGCCGTCGCTGGCAGGGATCGCGCTCATCAACCACGGTAGCCCGGGTAAGCGCAGCGCACCCGGGAGCTGTACGAGGAGACCCCCGGGTGCGCTGCGCTTACCCGGGCTACGGTGCTGTGCGGCACCTGTAGCGCCGAGCCATGCTCGGCTGGGCTTTACCGGTAGAGCCTCTGCCGAGCATGGCTCGGCACTACAGGGAATTCTGGGAAGGCCTCTGCCGAGCATGGCTCGGCACTACGGGGAATTCTGGGAGAGCCCCTGCCGAGCATGGCTCGGCACTACAGGGAATTCTGGGAGGGCCCCTGCCGAGCATGGCTCGGCACTACAGTTGCTCAGCTGGCGGCTTTTTCTGCGGCCTTGGCGTGGCGCTCTTCGAGCACAGCGGTGGCGTCGTCCAGCGACAGGCCGCGTGCACGCAGCAGCACGATCAGGTGAAACAGCAGGTCGGCCGATTCGCCCAGCAGCTCGTCGTCACGCTGTACCACGCCGGCCAGCGCGGTTTCCACGCCCTCCTCGCCCACCTTCTGCGCGATATGCCGCGCGCCCTTCTCGAACAGCTTGGTCGTATAGCTGTTGAGCGGGCGGTCGTGCTCGCGCTGCTTGACCAGCGCATCCAGCGCGCCAAGGAAGTTGCCCGGGGCTGCGCTGAAGCAGCTGGTGCTGCCGGTATGGCAGGTGGGGCCGTGCGGGCGCACGGTCACCAGCAAGGTGTCGTTGTCGCAGTCGCTGCGAATGTCGACCAGGTCAAGATGGTTGCCGGAGGTCTCGCCCTTCATCCACAGGCGCTTCTTGCTGCGGCTGAAGAAGGTGACCTTGCCGCTGCTGCGCGTGGTTTCCAGCGCCTGCCGGTCCATATAGCCCAGCATCAGCACGCGCAGCGTGGCTTCGTCCTGGATGATGACCGGGATCAGGCCGTTGACCTTTTCCCAGTCCAGTGCGGCCGGATCAACCGGCTTGAATTCAGTAGACATCCCTAACCTCGATCTGTTGTTCGCGCAGGAACTGCTTCAGTTCCGGAATGGCAATGGCGCCCGAGTGGAACACACTGGCGGCCAAAGCCCCGTCAACGTCAGCCTGTTCAAACACGTCGGCGAAATGCTGCGGCGTACCCGCGCCGCCAGAGGCGATCAGCGGAACCGTGCACAACGCCCGGGCCTGGCGTAACTGGGCAATATCGTACCCCTTGCGCACGCCATCGCTGTCCATGCAGTTCAGCACGATTTCACCTGCACCGCGCTGCTGCACCTCGCGCAGCCAATCCAGGGTCAGCCGGGCCTCGGCGCGGGTCTTGGCCGGGTCGCCGGTGTAGGAGCGCACCCGCCACTGGCCATCGGGCTCACGGATCGAATCCACGCCCACCACCACGCATTGCTGGCCGAAGGCGTCAGCCAGCTCTTCGATCAGCTGCGGGCGCTCCAGTGCCGGCGTATTGATGGAAATCTTGTCGGCACCGGCGTTGAGCACGGCACGCGCGGTTTCCACATCGCGGATGCCGCCCGCCACGCAGAACGGAATATCGATCAGCCGCGCCACGCGCTCGATCCAGGCGCGGTCCACCGAGCGTCCTTCCGGGCTGGCGGAGATGTCATAGAACACCAGCTCGTCGGCGCCCTGGTCGCGGTAGCGCAGCGCCAGCTCGGTGATATCGCCCATGTCGATGTGGTCGCGGAACTTGACGCCCTTGACCACCCGGCCTTCGCGCACGTCAAGGCAGGGAATGATGCGGCGGCTCAGCATGACAAGGCCTCGTCCAGTTGCAGGCGCCCTTCCAACAGCGCCTTCCCCAGCACCGCGCCGCCACAGCCGGCAGCCTTGGCCGCGCGGATGTCGTCGGCATCACGCACGCCGCCCGAAGCCTGCACGGCAACGCCGGGCAGCAGCTTGGCCAGGTGTGCGTACAGTTCGATATTGGGGCCTGAGAGCATGCCGTCGCGGGAGATATCGGTGCACAGCAGATGCTTCATGCCGGCCTGCGCATAGCGGCTGGCCAGTTCGTCCAGGGTCACGTCGGCGGTTTCGGTCCAGCCGTGCACCGGCAGGCGCCACACACCGTCCTCACCCTGACGCGTATCCAGTGCGATGGTCAGCTGCTCGGGGCCAAACTCGGCCAGCCATTCCAGCACCTGCTCGGGCTGGCGCACCGCCAGTGAGCCAATCACCACGCGGCTGGCGCCGGCCTCCAGGATGCGGGCAACATCGTCGCGGCCGCGCACACCGCCGCCGGTCTGCACTTTCAGGGAGGTGGTGGCGGCGATCTGCTGCAGCAATGGCGCCAGCGTGTAACCACCGGCCTTGGCCGCATCCAGATCGACCAGGTGCATCCAACGGGCACCGGTGTTGGCAAACACCTGCGCGCGCGGCAAGGCATCGTCGCCGTAGGTGGTCTGCTTGGCATAGTCGCCCTGCAGCAGGCGCACGACGCGGCCATCACGGATATCCAGCGCGGGGTAGACAGTGAAACTCATGCGGCAATCTCAAGAAAGTTCTGCAGGATGCGTGCGCCCGGCCCAGCCGAACGCTCGGGATGGAACTGCGCGCCACACAAGCGGCCACGCTGTACCACCGCGGTGAACAGGCCGCCGTGATGGCAGGCGGCCACCGTGTCCGAGGTCACCGGTGCGGCGTAGCTGTGCACGAAATAGGCGCTGGAACCCAGCGGTACGCCCGCAAGCAAGGGCGACTCGCGCAGCGCCAACAGCTTGTTCCAGCCCATATGCGGCACGCGCACGCCGACGCCGGGATGCAGGCGGCGGACAATACCGGGCAGCAGGCCCAGGCACTCCACATCGCCCTCTTCCGAGCGCTCGAACAGCAGCTGCATGCCCAGGCAGATTCCCATCAAGGGCACCTGTAGTTCACGCAGCGGCTGCACCAGGCCCTGCGCGTGCAGGCGCTTCATGCCCTCGGCAGCAGCGCCGACGCCGGGCAGGATCACCCGCTCCAGCCCGGCCAGGTCGGCCGGGGCGCGCACCATCTGCACGTCCACCTGCAAGCGCTCCAGCGCATAGCGCACCGAGCCCAGGTTGGCGCCGCCGGCATCAACCAGCCCTACCCTGCTCACAAGGCCCCCTTGGTCGAAGGCAGCTCGGTGCCTTCCTTGCGGATGGCCTGGCGCAGGGCGCGGGCCAGTGCCTTGAAGCAGGCTTCCACCTTGTGATGGTCGTTGTCGCCTTCCACCTTGAGGTTGAGGTTCAGCCCGCCGGCATCGCAAAGCGAGCGGAAGAAATGCGGCACCAGCTCGGTCGGCATATCGCCCACCCGCTCACGCTTGAACTCGCCGTCGAACACAAAGTACGGGCGGCCGCTGAAATCCAGCGCGGCGCTGGCCAGGGTTTCATCCATCGGCAAGGTGAAGCCATAACGACCGATGCCGCGCTTGTCGCCCAGCGCTTCACGCAGCGCCTGGCCCAGCGCAAGGCCAGTGTCCTCGATGGTGTGGTGCTCATCGATGTGCAGGTCGCCCTTGGCTTCCACTTCCAGCGCAAAACCGCCGTGGCGGCCGATCTGGTCCAGCATGTGGTCGAAGAACGGCAGGCCGGTGTTGATCTTCGAGCTCGCCACCTTGTCCAGGTCGACGAACACGCGGATCTGGGTTTCCTTGGTGTCGCGCTGCACCGTGGCGCGGCGCGGGGCGTCAGCCAGCTCGTGGGCGATGGCATCCCAATCCCACTCACCGCCGAACTGTTCGGTGCGCAGCTGGAAACCACGGATCTTCATGTTGTCGGCAAACTGGATATCGGTGGGGCGGTCACCGACCATGCCCGAGCGCGCCCAATCGATGTTGCGGTCCTGCAAATAGCTCACCATCATGCCGATGCCCGGCTTGCGGTTGGGGCTGTTGTCCTGCGGCCAGCTGGGGTCGATCAGCACGTCGCGGAACGTGATGCCCTGGCTGGCGAAGATCTGCAGCATCAAGTCATTGGGGCCGTCGAAACTGGCCTGCGGATAGCCTTCCGTGCCCAGGCCGTCCTGGTTGGAGACGATGACGAACTGGTAACCCGCATCGCGCAGCTTGAGCATGGCCGGGATCACGTTCTTGACGAAGCGGATCTTCTCGTAGGCATCGATCTGGAAATCGGCCGGCTCCTCGATCAGGGTGCCATCGCGATCGACGAACAGAATGGGGGTCATGCGGCAAGCTCCAGCGTGGCAAGTGCGTCCAGGACGCGGTCGTTCTGTTCAGGGGTGCCCAGGGTGATGCGCAGGGCGTCGTGCAATTGCGGTGCGGCGCGCTGGTCGCGCACCACCACGCCGGCCTTCAGCAAGGCCTGGAAGGCTGCCTCGGCGTCGTTGAAACGGACCAGCAGGAAGTTCGCATCCGAGCCGTAAACCTGGCGTACACAGCGCTGCAGCGACAAGGCGATGCGCAGACGGTTGCGTTCGCTGCGCACCATCGCGATGCGGGCGCGGGTCTGCGCCAGCGCGGCATCCTCCAGGCCGGCAAGAGCAAGTACCGAACAGGGCGTGGGAATCGGGTACGGCGCCTGGCAGCGGCGCAGTACCGCGATCAAGGCGGCATCGGCAATCACGCAGCCTATGCGCGCAGCGGCCAGCGCATGTGCCTTGGACAGCGTCCGCAGCACCGCGATGTTGTCAAAGCGTTCCATCAGGCTGGTAGCGGACGGCTCATCGGCAAACTCGGCATAGGCCTCATCCACCACCACCAGCGCCTGCCCGCGCAGCGCTTCGGCCACGGCCTGCACCTGCTGCAGCGGAATGCTCAGGCCGCCCGGATTGGACGGCGAGCACAGGAAAACCAACTTGGCCTTGCCCTGTTTTGCGGTGGCGATGATGGCGTCGATATCGGCCACCAGCCCGGCCTCGGTGTCCAGCAAGGGCACTTCCAGCGCCGGCGCATTCTGCAAGCGGGCACTGACCGCATACATGCCAAATACCGGCGGCGTGTACAGCACCGCGTCGCGGCCCGGCACGCACAGGGCGCGCACCAGCAGGTCGATGGCTTCATCACTGCCGCGGCCGATCAACAGCTGCTCCGGCTGGCAGCCGTACAGGCCGGCCAGGCGCTCACGCAACGCCTGCGGCTGCGGATCCGGGTAACGCCGGCAACTGGCGGCCGGGTCGCCGGGGTTGGCCCAGGCCGATTCATTGGCATTGAGCCATATCTCGCCCTGCAGCTTGGCACTGCGTGCCGACGAGTAGCCGCCGAAGTAACGCAGGTCATCGCGGACAAGGTCCAGCACGGTGCTCACGGCGCAACCCCCAGTCGCAGCGCGACGGCATTGGCGTGGGCGCCCAGGCCTTCGGCGCGGGCCAGGGTCAAGGCACAGGGGCCGATACCGGCAATGCCCTCGCGACTGGCGGCCTGCACGCTGATCTGGTTCTGGTAGCTGGCCACGCTGACGCCGCTATAGGCGCGCGCGGCACCGGCGGTGGGCAGCACGTGGTTGGTGCCGGAGCAGTAATCGCCCAGCGCTTCGGGCGTGTAGTCGCCGAGGAAGACCGAACCTGCCGCTTCCACCTTGTCCAACCACTGGCGTGGCTCACGCAGCGCCAGGATCAGGTGCTCGGGCGCATAACGGTTGGAAATCTCGAAGGCTTGGGCAATCGACGCGACCTTGACCAGCAAGGAGCTGCCCAGCGCCTGCCGTGCGATGGCCTCGCGGGCAAGCTGGGCGACCTGGGCCTCCACTTCGTCCTGCACGGCGGCAATCATCGCCGCGTCGTCGCAGAGCAGCAGCACCTGCGAATCCGGGCCGTGCTCGGCCTGCGACAGCAGGTCGGCGGCGACAAAAGCCGGGTTGGCACCGGCATCGGCAATCACCAGCACTTCCGAGGGGCCCGCCGGCATGTCGATGGCGGCGGCGCCGGCCTGTGCAACCTGCTGCTTGGCTTCGGTCACAAAGCTGTTGCCCGGCCCGAACAGCTTGTCGCAGGAAGGAAGGGTCTCGGTGCCGTAGGCCATGGCGGCAATCGCCTGCGCACCGCCAATCTTGAACACACGGTGCACACCGGTCAGGCGTGCGGCCACCAGGACGGCCGGATCGGCGCTGCCGTCCTTGCGCGGCGGCGTGCACAGCACCACTTCGCGGCACCCTGCCAGCTTGGCCGGCACACCCAGCATCAGCGCCGTCGACGGCAGCGGTGCGCTGCCTGCCGGCACATACAGGCCAACCCGCGCGATCGGGCGGATGACCTTTTCACAGACCACGCCGGGCGCGGTTTCAACGCTGTAAGGCTGGGCCATACCGGCGCGGTGGAAGCGATCGATGCGATCGGCTGCCTGCTGCATGGCGATGCGCAGCTCGGCCGGCACCGCTAGCTCGGCCGCTACGAACTCGGCCTCGCTGACCTCAAACCGCTCCGGCGCGACGCCGTCGAAACGCTCGGTGATCTCGCGCAACGCCGCGTCGCCGCGGCTGCGTACCTGGTCGATCAGTTCGGCAACCGAGGCGCGCGTCTGCGCGGCAACGGTCTGCACCGGACGGGTCAGGGCGCGCGCCTGCGCATCGGCGTCCAACGCATTCCAATCGAGGATGTTCATACCAGCGACTTCTCCACCGCCAATACCATCAAGCCTTGGGCACCGGCGCGTTCCAGCTCTTCCAGCCGCTGCCAGCTGAGTGCGCCGCTGCACATGGTCTGCAGGCGCACGGCATCGCCCTGCCCCGGCAGCCGCAGCAGCGGCTCGGCATCGGGCAGCAGGCGGGCCAGTTCGTCCACCCGGTCTTCGGCAGCGGAGAACATCAGCAGCTTCTGGTCCTGCACCTTGCTCAGGCCATCCAGACGACGCAGCAGCATCGCCATCAGGCCGGCACGGGCGTCGTCCAGCTCGTGCACCGGCCCGGCCAGTACCGCCTCACTCTCCAGCAGCGTCTCCACCGGCTTGAGCTGGTTGGCGGCCAGGGTGGCACCGCTGGAAACCAGATCGCAGATCAGTTCGGCGGTGCCCAGCTTCGGCGCGATTTCAACCGACCCGGATAGCTCCACCACCTGCGCATCCACGCCTTTTTCTTTCAGCCAAGCGGCCAGGATGGCCGGGTAGCTGGTGGCGATGCGCTTGCCCTGCAGCATCTGCACGCCCTGCCAATCCCAGTCTTCCGGCACCGCGATCATCAACCGGCAGGAACCGAAGCCCAGGCCGCGCAGCGGCTGGTAGGCATCGGGCAAGCCGATCTGGCGGCGCGCCTTGGCCTGCTCATCCAGTTCGTTCAGGCCCACCACACCGAGGTCGCAGACACCGTCGGCAATCAGCCCGGGGATGTCGTCGTCACGCACCAGCAGCAGATCCACCGGCAGCGATTCGCCGAAGCAGAACAGCTTGTCGCGGCTCTGCCGCCAGCTCAGGCCACAGGCGGCCAACAGGCTGCGCGCGGGATCGGCCAGGCGGCCGCTCTTCTGGATGGCGATACGCAACCGGTCACGTGCCGGGGCGGTGGTTGAAGCACTCATGGGCTTATCTCAGTTGGATTCGGACTTGCGCGTGGCGAGGCGGTCGATGGCGGCGGCATAGCCACCGGCACCATGCTCGAGCGAGCGCGCGACCCGGCCGATGGTGGTGACGCTCACTCCGGTCAGGTCGTAGATCTCACGGTAAGGAACGCCCTTGCGCAGCAAGGGCACCACCCGCCAACGGTCGGCCATGGCTTCCAGCTCGGCGGGCGTGCACAGGTCGCGCAGGAAGGCCTGCGCCTCCTGCGGCTTGTCGAGGGCAGCAAAGGCCCGTGCCAGCGCTTTCAGCGCAGCATCGGCGGCCTTGTCTCGTTCGGTTTCCTGGCGGGTTTTCATTTGTATCAATGTAATAGCGTGCTAATACATTAGTGCGAAAGCAGCCTTGAGTCAAACCCGTGGTCTGTAGAGCCGAGCCATGCCCAGCAGGGGCTTTACCGGGCAGGCCCTAGCCGAGCATGGCTCGGCTCTACAAGGGCAAACTTCGTGGCGAACCGCCAAGAGCGAACCCCTCCCCAGCCCTCCCCTTCGCTGCGCGAAAGGGAGGGGGCGGTAGTGCCGAGCCATGCTCGGCAGGGGCTTTCTTAGGCAGGCCTCAGCCGAGCATGGCTCGGCTCTACAGGGGCAAGCTCCGTGGCGAACCGCTAAAGCGAACCCCTCCCCGGCCCTCCCCTTCGCTGCGCGAAAGGGAGGGGGGGGGCGGTAGTGCCGAGCCATGCTCGGCAGGGGGCTTTACCGGGCAGGCCTCAGCCGAGCATGGCTCGGCTCTACAGGAGTCGCTGGGGGCTGGCCTCGCTAACACCGGGCATAAAAAAAGCCCCGCTATGCGGGGCCTTTTCCTCAGCGCGCCATGGCGCGGGTCTGTTCCAGCTCCACCTGCAGGGTGGAGGCCAGCTCGTCCCGTGCCACTTCGAACTGCTGTTCACGCAACAGGTCCTTGACCGCCACCACGCCGCGGGCCAACTCATCCTCACCGGCCAACACCACGAAGCGGATGCCCGCCTTGGCGGCGTACTGGAACTGCTTGCCGATCTTCTTCGGCTCCATCTGCACTTCGGTGTTGATACCGCCAGCACGCAGACGCCGGGCAATATCCAGCGACTGCGGCATCGATGCCTCATCCATCAACGCCACCATCGCGTGCACACTGCTCTCGGCAATGCCGTCGATCAGGTTGGCTTCGCGCAGCTGCCAGAACAGGCGGGTCAGGCCGATCGAGATGCCCACGCCCGGCAGCTTGGACTTGGTGTAATGGCTGGCCAGGTCCTCATAGCGTCCGCCCGAGCAGATCGAGCCGATCTGCGGGTGATCCACCAGACTGGTCTCATACACCGTGCCGGTGTAGTAATCCAGGCCACGGGCGATGGAGAAGTTCAGGCAGTAGGCGGTTTCCGGCACACCCAGCGCCTTGACCAGCTCCAACACCTCACGCAGCTCGGCAGCACCGGTACGCAGCGACTCACTGGCCGACTCACCGGCCGCAGCCAGCACCGCATCGATCTGCGCCAGTGCATCGGCATGCGAGCTGGAACGCACCTCGACGAAGGACAGGATGCGCTCGACCGCGTCAGCCGGCAGGCCGAAATCCGGGCCAACCAGGGTCTCACGCACATAGTCAGGCCCGCGCTTGTCGAGCTTGTCGACCTCGCGCAGCACCAGCGCCTGCTGGCCAGCGTCCACCACGCCCTGTGCTTCGAAGAAACCACGCATCAGCTTGCGGTTGTTCAGCTGCACGGCGAAGTTGCCGATGCGCAGCTCCGAGAACACCGCGTGGATCACCGCCAATACTTCGGCGTCGTAACGGATGCTCAGCGCATCCTTGCCGATCACGTCGATGTCGCACTGGTAGAACTCGCGGAAGCGACCGCGCTGGGCACGCTCACCACGGTAGACGCGCTGCATCTGGTAGCGGCGGAACGGGAAGGTCAGGTCGTGCTCGTGCTCGGCCACGTAGCGGGCCAGCGGCACGGTCAGGTCGAAGCGCAGCGCCATTTCCGGCAAACCGCCCTTGTCGGCCGATTCAGCCGCATTGGCCAAGGCGCCGGTGGACTGCACGAAGTACACCTGGCGCTCGGTCTCGCCACCAGACTTGGTCAGCAGCACATCCGACAGCTCGAACACCGGGGTTTCCACCGGCAGGAACCCGAAGCGCTCGTAATTGCGGCGGATGACGTCCAGCATGCGCTGGAACGCAATCTGCTCGCGCGGCAGCAATTCCATGATGCCGGGCGGGGTACGGGGCTTGATCACGGGCGAAACTCCTGCAACTCAATGGGGGAAACGGACGCTAATTCTAGCCGGACACCGCCCTTCTGGCCGCATGAAGTATCATTCACGTTGTTTATCCCCACGTGCCCGCCATGTCCCGGCCAGCCCAAGGCTCCGAGCAATACCCCGCTACGTCCACTGCCGAGGAAGGCAAGGGCGTGCGCGAGTGCCTGCAATGCTCGGTCCGGCACCTGTCGGTGTGTTCGGCGCTGTCCTGCGATGAAGTGCACGCACTGGAGCAGATCACTGTCTCCACGCCCGTAGCGATGGGCTCCACCCTGGCCCGTGCCGGCGAGCCACGCGCTTATGTCTATACAGTGACCGAGGGCGCGCTGCGCCTGGTCCGCACCCTGGCCGATGGCCGCCGCCAGGTGAACGGCTTCGTGCTGCCGGGCGACTACCTGGGCCTGAGCGGCAGCGACCATCATCGCTACGACATCGAGGCCATAGCCGACAGCCGGGTCTGCCGGGTGCCCACCACCCAGATGCGCGACCTGCGCCAGCGTTACCCGCACCTGGAGCGCAAGCTGCTGCAGCGCGCGTGCCAGGAGCTGGACGCGGCCCAGGACAACGCCCTGGCACTGGCACGCCTGCAGCCCCCAGAACGGCTGGCCGATTTCCTGCTGCGCCTGGCTGCCCGTGAGGCCACCCTCAATGGCCACAGCAGCAACCGGGTCTCGCTGCCGATGGGGCGCGGCGATATTGCCGACCACCTGGGCCTGACCATGGAAACGGTGAGCCGCACCTTCACCAAGCTGCGCCAGCAGGGCCTGATCGCCCTGCCCCACCTGAACGTGGTCGAGATCCTGGACTTCGCCGGCCTGCAGAAGCTGGCCAACGACGAGCTCTAAGCCTCACCCGTAGTGCCGAGCCATGCTCGGCACGGGCGGTCACCGAAAAACCCCAGCCGAGCATGGCTCGGCTCTACGCCTGCAGGTGTCTTACAGCAGCTTTTCGCGCAGGGCGCTGTAGTCCGGCGCGCAGGGCTCGGCATGCGCCGGACGCTTGAGCAGTTCGGCCAGTGCCGGCGGCACCTCTACCTCGCGGCCGATCAACGGTTCCACCACCGATTCGAACTTGGCCGGGTGCGCGGTTGCGGCCACCGCCCAATGCTCGTCGGCCGCAGCCTCGCCACTACGGCGCAGCTGCTCCAGCACATGCACCGCCGTGGCCGTATGCGGGCAGAACACCTCGCCAAACTGGCTGTAGCGGGCGGCAATCGTGTCGCGGATCGTCGCATCGTCCACCGCAAACGACTGGAAAGCACCGCGCAGTGCCGTATCGTCCCCGGCATACAGCCAACGCAGGCGCTCGAAGTTGCTGGGCGCGCCCACGTCCATGGCATTGGCCAGGGTGGCGACACTGGCCGTGGGCTGGTACGGGCCACCGGCGAAGTAATCGGGCAGCACCCGGTTGGCATTGGTCGCCAGCACTATGCGGCCCAACGGCACGCCCAGCGCCCGCGCCATGATCGCCGCCATCGCGTTGCCAAGGTTGCCGGTAGGAATGACGAAATTCAGCAGCCCGCCATGCGCCGCACGGTGGCTGAGCGCGGCGTGCGCGTAATAGCTCATCTGCGGCAGCAGACGGCCCAGGCTGATGCTGTTGGCCGAACTCAAGGGCACCTGCGCCTGCAGGTCGGCATCGCCGAGCGCCTGCTTGGCCATGGCCTGGCAATCGTCGAACGAGCCGGCCACCCGCAAGGCGCGGATATTGCCCCCCAGGCAGCCGAGCTGATGTGCCTGGCGCGGCGATACCCGCCCGTCCGGGTACAACACCACCACCTGCAGATTGGGCTGGTTGTGGAAGGCGGCGGCTACCGCTGCGCCGGTGTCGCCCGAAGTGGCCACCACGATGGTCAGCGGCCGCGCCTGGCCTGCGCGCAGACGCGACAGGCTGGCGGCAAGGAAGCGCGCGCCAAAATCCTTGAACGCGGCGGTTGGGCCGTGGAAGAGCTCCAGCACATGGTCATTGGAGGTAGCCAGCGCCTGCAGCGGCGCCGGGAAATCAAATGCCTCCGCGCAGATCGCCGGCAACGCCTGGGCCAGGCCATCGCCTGCGAAAAAGGGCTGCAACAACGCCGCGGCGGTTTCTGCCAGGCTTGCGCCCGGCTGCAGCTCACGCGCCGCCGGCAACTGCTCCGGAACGTACAGGCCGCCGTCAGGTGCCAGCCCTGCAGCGATGGCCTGGCTCAGGGTGGCGACGGGGGACGCATTACGGGTGGAAATGAAGTTCATTCGAAAATCCGCAAAGTTGAAAGGTGATGCCATGGCCTGCGGCAGGAGGGGCAATCACCGCCCCTCCTACGGACAAGCGGTGGATTCAGAGCAGGCGCGCGCCCGGGCTGTTGACCGGGGTAACCCAGCTTTGGCTGCCAAAGCCGGCTGCGGCGAACGCGGCCTGCACCTTGGGTGCGGCCGCCAGCGCCGCGTCGCGGTCCTCGAACCAGGCAAACACGCTAGGGCCGGCACCGGAGATGCTGGCGCCCATTGCCCCGGCCGCCAATGCCGCCTGCTTGGCGGCATCGAAACCGACGATCAGCGGTGCGCGACGTGGCTCGACCAGCACATCGGCCAAGCCCGCCCGCACCAGCCCGGCGTCGCCGGCATGGCAGCCTGCCAGCACCAGCGCCAGATTGCTGCTCTGCGCGACAAACTCCTTCAGCCCATAGCTCCCCTGCAGCGCCTCGCGTGCACGGCGGGTTTCCAGCAGGGCATCGGGATGCACCAACAGGCTGTGCCACTGCGCCGGCACCGGCACCGGCACCAATCGTTCCAAGGTGCAAAGCACCAGCCCCCCGAGGAACATCGGCCCGAGGTTGTCGCCATGGCGACTGCCGCTGGCCACCGCCTCCCCGTCCAGCGCGAACGGATACAACTGCTCACGGCTCAGCGGCACATCCAACAAGGCGTTGGCCGCGACCAGCGCGGCCACGCATGACGCCGCCGAGCCGCCCATCCCGGAGCTGAGCGGAATGCCCTTGTCGATCTCCAGCTCGAAGCCGTAAGGCAGCTGCAAGGCCTCGCGCAGCGCGATCAATGCCGCCCCTGCGGTATTGCGGGGCGCATCCAGCGGCAGTTCGATCGCGGTGCCACGGATGGCGCCGATACGGACTTCGGGGGCATCAATGCGCCGCACCGTCACCGTATCGCCCACATCGGGTACTGCATAACCGAGCAGGTCAAAGCCAACTGCCACGTTCGCCACCGAGGCCGGCGAGAACGCCCGCGCCTGTCGTCCCATCACCGCCTCACTCACAATCGCGCTCCCTCGCCCGCTGCCACCCGCAGCACATCGGCAAACACACCCGCCGCCGTCACTTCCGGGCCCGCACCCGGGCCCTGCACCACCAACGGGTTGTCGCAATACCGGCGGGTGGTGAACTGCACCACGTTGTCGGTCAGGCGCAGGTTGGCAAAGGCATGGTCGCCCGGCAGTTCCACCAGGCCCACGCTGGGCTGCTCACCGGGCTTGAACTGCGCCACATAACGCAGGACGTTGCCGCGCGCCCGTGCATCGGCCAGGCGCTGGGCAAAGCTGGCATCCACCTCGTGCAGGCGCGCCATGAAGTCGTCGACGCTGGCGCCCTGCAGTGCCGCCGGCACCAGGCTCTCCACCGCCACGTCTTCCAGGCTCAGCTCGTAACCGGCCTCACGGGCAAGGATGACCAGCTTGCGCGCCACGTCCACGCCGGACAGGTCGTCGCGTGGGTCCGGCTCGGTGTAGCCCATGCCACGTGCCTGCGTCACCAGTTCGGCGAACGGCACGCTGCCGTCGTATTTGTTGAACAGCCAGGCCAGGGTGCCGGAGAAGATGCCGGCAATGGCGGTCACCTCGTCACCGGTATCCACCAGGTCGCGCAGGGTGGTGATCACCGGCAGGCCGGCACCCACCGTGGCTTCATAGCGGAAACGCGCACCGGTGGCCGCGGCCGCCTCGCGAATGGCCTGGTAACGCGCCAGCGGACCGGAACCGGCCTGCTTGTTCGGGGTCACCACGTGGATACCGGCCGCCAGCCAACCGGCATAGCGGTCGGCAACCTCGGCACTGCCACTGCAGTCGATGATCAAGGTGTGCGGCAAGCGTGCCGACAGCAGGTGATCGGTGAACTGGTCCAGATCGCTCGGCAACGAAGCATTCTCGAATGCCGCCTTCCAGTTGCCGTGGATACCGCGCTGGTCCAGCACCATGCGGTTGCGCGAGGTCACCGCACGCAGGCGCAGATCCAGCTTGGCCTTGGCCAGCAGAGAGGCCTCGGAGGCATACAGCTGCTCCAGCAGGGCCGCGCCCACATTGCCCGGCCCGATCACGCCGACCGAGAAGGTCTGCGGCGACAGCCAGAAACCGGCATGCGCGGCGCGCAGCGCCTTGGTGGCATCACAGCCATCGATCGCCACCGAGATATTGCGCTCGGACGAGCCCTGCGCGATCGCCAGGATATTGACCTGGGCCCGACCCAGCGATTCGAACAGACGAGCGGCCACACCCGGCTGCCCGGCCATGCCATCGCCCACCGCTGCCAGCACGCTGACATTGGGCTTGAGCTGCACGCGCTGCACCTGCCCGGCCGCCAATTCGTGCGAGAACGCCTGGGTCAGCGCGGCGCGAGCACGCTCGGCCTCGGCCTGCTTCACCACGCAGCAGATGGAATGTTCGGAGGAGCCCTGCGAGATCATCACCACCGACACATGCGCATTGCGCAGCGCCGAGAACACGCGCTCGGCCGTACCCGGCACGCCGATCAGGCCGGTGCCTTCGACGTTGACCACGGCCAGGTCCGGACTCAGGGTCAGGCCCTTGATCGGGCCGCTGCTGGAGCTGTCCGAGGTGATGCGGGTACCCGGATGGTCGGGCTGGAAGGTATTGCGGATGATGATCGGCAGGCCGCGCTCGATGGCCGGCGACATGGTCTGCGGGTGCACCACCTTTGCGCCGAAATAAGCCAGTTCGCAGGCCTCGTCGTAGCTCAGTGCGTCCAGCTGCACGGCTTCGGGCACCACCCGCGGGTCGGCCGACAACACGCCGTCGACATCGGTCCAGATATGCAGCTCATCGGCCGCGAACAGGGCCGCAAAGATCGCGCCGGAAAAGTCACTGCCATTGCGGCCAAGGGTGGTGATATTGCCCTTGCGGTCGCGGGCCACGAAGCCGGTTACCACCAGCCGCCGCGCCGGATGCGACTGCCGCCACAGCGCCAGCTTGGCCGCGCTCGACTTCCAGTCCACGTCCACGCCCAGCTCGCCGTGGTTGACCACCAATACATCGCGGGCGTCCAGCACATCGGCGTCCTCGCCCAGCGCCTGCAGGTGGTGGCCCAGCAGGTGCGCGGAGAACACTTCGCCCAGCCCCTGCACGCGGTCCAGCACTTCCTGCGGCAGCTCGCCGATCACCGCCAACGCCGCGAGGATCTCGCGCAGGCGTTCGAAACGTGCGTCCAGCCATTCGATGGTGGTGCCGGAGTGCTCGCCCAGCAGCGCCGCAGCGGCAGCGCGGTGGCGCGCACGCAGCTCGTGCCAACGATCATCCCAGCCCGGGTCGGCCTTGGCAGCCGCCCTGGCCAGGTCGATCAGCGCATCGGTCACGCCCTTCATCGCCGATACGACGGTGACCTGCACCACCTCATCGCGGGCCAGCAGCAGCTGCGCCACATGGCGGTAACGGTCGGCATCGGCAACGGAGGTGCCGCCGAATTTATGTACGACGGTGCGGACGGCAGCGTCCGTGGCGAGATCGGCGGGTGAAGCAGCAACTGACGACATCGGAAGAACCTCGGCTGGAGGCCCCGACACGCATCTGGATGGAGTTCCCCCGCATCCTGATCCGGGTGCGGGGCCGTGGTTTTCGGAAATTACGCGAAGACGACGGGCCGCACCGGGCTAATGGTGACGGTAATAGTGGTGGTAATGGCGCCGCCGATCCGGCGCGCATCCGCGCCGCCGGAGGGCGGTTGCGATGCGTTGGCGGTGGGCTGCTGGCGGCTCATGCAACCAAGAGACACCAGCCGATGCGGGGCTGTCAAGTGCTGCGCCGCAAAAAGGTGTTTGAAGGCAACGTCGGCGAAGCTGCCGCTAAAAGTTGCAAATGTCATCAAGCGACAACGTCGGGCATCTAACACCCAAGCATCCACCATCAACGCGCCAACGCTCGTCCCAACGCCAGCGACGCCCCCGTCATCGAGCTGGCCTTGCCGCAAATCGAAAGTGCCAGCCAGCAGGCACTTTCGACAGCTGACTGCGCAACCCGTCTCAGGCCGATTCCGCTGCGTGCGCCTGCGGACGATGCGCAGCCGCACTCCAGACCACCCCGGCCACCAGGCAGACGGCCGCCAACATCTCCACCGGCAACGGCCAGCGCTGCTGCCACAGGAAACCATAGAGCAGCCCGAACAGGGTCTCGAATACGATCATCTGCCCGCCCAGGGTCAGCGGCAGCGCGCGACTGGCGCGGTTCCAGCAGGCATTACCCAGGATCGAGGCAAATACCGCAACCGCGGCCGCCATCGCCCAGAACCCTGCCCACTCACTCCCCGAATGCCCGTGCCCGCCGCCGGCAAACGCAAACGGCGCCAGCAGCAGCGCCAGTCCACCGGTGGCGACACCGGTCAACAGCGACCAATCATGCCCGGACACCTCCGGCACCTTGGCCAACCAGCGGGTGTTGCCCACCGAATAGGCCGTCCACGACAGAAGCGCACCCACGCCGCACAGCAGCCCGATCAGACGCTGGCCCGGGCTGCCCTGCACATGGCTGGAACCCATGGCTTCCACCCCCATCAGCACCACGCCGGCCACGCACAGCACCAACGCCGGGGCCAAGCGGGTCAACGGGACCGCCCCTGGCTCGCGGGCGCCGACCACCGCCACCAGCACCGGCACCATGCCAACGATCAGCGCCGCCGCTGCACCACCGCTCCATTGCACGCATAGCGACAGCAGCACGAAGTAGATCAGATTGCCGAGCAGGCTCAGCCAGGTCAGCGCCGTCCATTCAATTTTGCCGATGCGCGCACGCAGCGCCGGCCAGCGCGGCACCAGCAATACAATCGCGATCAATCCATAAACGAGGTAGCGCGCCGCGGCCAGTTGCAACGGGGAGAAATCCGACAGCACCGCAGGCGCCAGAAATACCAGACCCCACAGTGCGCCCGAGGCCACGCCATTGGCGATACCACCCGCCATCCGATCTTTCATCAAACCACCCACGTCCTGAGCAACCGCCACAGCTTCCGATGGCTGCAGCCCTGTGTATTGACCGTACCTTCGCCGTTTTTGGCCCAGGCTACGCCTGCAGCTGGCGACGGTAGTGTCCCGGGGTGACGCCAAACTCACGGCGCATGGCCCGGGTAAGCGCGCTCTGGTCGGAATAGCCAGCTTGCTGTGCAATCCGTGCCAGCGGTAGTAGACCTTCGGCGAGCCGTTGCTGCGCCCATTCCAGCCGTTGCCGCTGCAGCCATTGGGCCGGGCTGCAGTCCAACTCGCGACGAAATGCCGCGTGCAGCGCGGTCAGCCCCAGCCCGGCCTCGCTGGCCATGCGTGCCAGCGGCCAGTCTTGCCCCGGTGCAAGCCTGATCCGTTCACACAAGCGCTGCAAACGCCCCTCCCGGCGTTGCCGGCCCGGCGCGAGCGCCGCGTCCAGCAGCAATGGCAGCACCTGCCGCGTCACGGCTGGCACCAGCTGCGCCCGCCCCTGCGCCATGTGTTCCACATACGCCAGCAGATGCCTCGCTGCGGGAGGCAGCGCAAAGAATGGATGTTGCCGCCCGGCTTCCAGCTGCGCCTCGTCCAGCCGCGACGCATCGCAGTCCAGGATCACGAAGCGATTGCGGCCCTGCGCCTGCTGTACGTGCAGAGCACCGGGCGCAACAAGCGCCGCACGCTGCAGGTCCAGCCGCCCACCGCGCCCCTCTATCTCCAGCTCGAGCATGCCGTGCAGCGGCAGGACCAACTGCACGTGCGCATGACGGTGGCCATGACCGGTACCGCCATAGCTGCGAAAGCTCAGGGAATCGTCGGCATGCATAGTAGGCACCGCGAAACAGGCAGTGCGGCCCTGGGCCGTCGGCCATACGAGGGTGGTGGCCCCGACACGATTCGAACGTGCGACCTGTCCCTTAGGAGGGGACCGCTCTATCCAGCTGAGCTACGGGGCCAAAACGGGGGACAAGAGTACAGGCTAAGGCCTGCCATCACCAGCGCCACCAGGACCCAATCCACCAGCGAAAAAGAAAGGACCGGTGGCGATCACCCCCACCGGCCACACCTGCAGCCGGGTCAGGCGATATCCAGCACCGGGAACGACTTGACCAGTTCATCCAGCGCCTTGATCTGCGCCAGGAAGGGCTCCAGCACGTCCAGCGGCAGCGCGCTGGGGCCATCGCAACGCGCGTTGTCCGGGTCCGGGTGGGCTTCCAGGAACAGGCCGGCGATGCCAACCGCCATGCCGGCACGCGCCAGTTCCACCACCTGGCGGCGACGGCCGCCGGACGCTTCGCTACCCGCGTCACGGCGCTGCAGGCTGTGGGTGACGTCAAAGATCGCCGGCAGGCCGCCAGTGGCTTCGATCATCTCGCGGAAGCCGAGCATGTCCACCACCAGGTTGTCGTAGCCGAACTGGGCGCCGCGCTCGCACAGGATGATCTGCTCATTGCCCGCCTCACGGATCTTGCTGACGATGTGCTTGATCTGGGTGGGGCTGAGGAATTGCGGCTTCTTGATGTTGACCGCGCGGCCGGTACGGGCGATGGCGGTGACCAGATCGGTCTGGCGCGCCAGGAAGGCCGGGATCTGCAGCACGTCCACCACTTCGGCCACCGGTGCAGCCTGGGCCACTTCGTGCACGTCGGTGATCACCGGCACGCCGAAACGCTGCTTGACCTGCTCGAAGATGCGCAGCCCTTCTTCCAGGCCAACACCACGGAAGGAATTGATCGAGGACCGGTTCGCCTTGTCGAACGACGCCTTGAACACATACGGGATGCCCAGCTTGCCGGTGACCTGTACGTAGCGCTCGGCGGCATACAGGGTGGAGTCCAGGTCCTCCAGCACGTTCAGCCCGCCAAACAGCACGAAGGGCAGGTTGTTACCAACCACTACCGCATCGGAAATCGTCACGTTCATCTGTCTATCCTGTTGAATCCGGGGAAACCCCCTGCCAAGGGTGGCGAATATGGCCGAAAAACGCCCAAAGCGACAGCGTTTCCCTGCACCCCCGCCCCATCCGCACAGCTGCTGCGCCCAGCACAAGCTGTCCTATCGGCCAGACCAACCCCGGCGAGGCCCATCGGTTCACTCTGATACTATGTGGTACTCATTCCGTCGCCCCACCCGCAGTTCCCGACGGCGCCAAAATCACGTTAAGAAACAGGAGTTTGAATGTCTTCCGAGCTGCTCAAGGCCTTGGCTCTGGATGCCACCAACGCTGGCACCTACATGGGTAACGGGGAATGGTCCGCCGCAACTGGCGCGGGCGTCCTCAAGCCGCAGAACCCGACCACCGGCGAAGTGATCGCCGAGGTCCAGGCCACCACCGAGGCTGATTACGAAACCGTCATCGCCCGTGCGCAGGAAGCCTACAAGGTATGGCGCACCACCCCGGCCCCGCGCCGTGGCGAAGCCGTGCGCCTGTGCGGTGAAGCACTGCGCAAGCACAAGGACGCACTGGGCTCGCTGGTCGCGCTGGAAATGGGCAAGTCCAAGCCGGAAGGCGACGGTGAAGTGCAGGAGATGATCGACATCGCCGACTTCGCGCTGGGCCAGAGCCGCATGCTGTACGGCTACACCATGCATTCCGAACGTCCCGGCCACCGCATGTACGAGCAGTACCACCCGCTGGGTCTGGTCGGCATCATCTCGGCCTTCAACTTCCCGGTCGCGGTGTGGAGCTGGAACGCGTTCCTGGCCGCCATTTGCGGCGACATCTGCATCTGGAAGCCGTCCAACAAGACCCCGCTGACCGCCATTGCCACGATGAAGATCTGCAATGACGCGCTGAAGGACGGCGGCTTCCCGGACCTGTTCTTCCTGATCAACGACGCCGGCACCGCGCTGTCGGAAAAGATGGTCGACGACCGCCGCGTGCCGCTTATCTCCTTCACCGGTTCCACCCAGGTCGGCCGCACCGTCAACCAGAAGGTTGCCCAGCGCCTGGGCCGCTGCCTGCTGGAACTGGGCGGCAACAACGCCATCATCATGGACGAGACCGCCGACCAGAAGCTGGCCGTGCCGGGCATCGTGTTCGGCGCCGTCGGCACCGCCGGCCAGCGCTGCACCACCACCCGTCGCCTGATCGTGCACGAATCGATCTACGACAACGTGCTGGCCACGCTGGTCAAGGCCTACAAGCAGGTCGAAGGCAAGATCGGCGACCCGACCGACGCCGCCAACCTGATGGGCCCGCTGAACAGCCCGGAAGCCGTGCAGCAGTTCCTGGCCTCGATCGCCAAGGCCAAGGCTGCCGGCGGCACCGTCGAGACCGGCGGCACCGCCATCGACCGCGCCGGCAACTTCGTGCTGCCGGCGATTGTCACCGGTCTGAAGAACAGCGATGAGATCGTCCAGCACGAGACCTTCGCGCCGATCCTGTACGTGATGAAGTACAAGACCCTGGACGAAGCCATCGACATGCAGAACGGCGTGCCGCAGGGCCTGTCCTCGTCGATCTTCACCCAGAACCTGAAGACCGCCGAGAAGTTCCTGTCGGCAGCCGGCAGCGACTGCGGCATCGCCAACATCAACATCGGCACGTCCGGTGCGGAGATCGGTGGCGCCTTCGGTGGCGAGAAGGACACCGGCGGTGGCCGTGAGTCCGGCTCGGATGCGTGGAAGGTCTATATGCGCCGCCAGACCAACACCATCAACTACTCCGACTCGCTGCCGCTGGCCCAGGGCATCAAGTTCGACCTGTAATGGTGCAACCCCGGCCTTGACCGGGGCGACGCATGGGCAGGCAGCTCAAGGGCTGCCCCCAACCCACCCCTCTCCGGTTTGTGCGAGAGGGGCTTTCCACAGTTGAAAAGGAGTTCCCGATGAGCGTACCCGCCCCCCGCCAGACCAGCAGCTATGCAGTCGTCGCCCTGGTCGCCGGCATCCTGGGCTGGACCCTGCTGCCCTTCCTGGGCAGCCTTGCCGCCATCATCTTCGGCCACATGGGCCGTGCCGAGATCCGCCGCAGCAACGGCCAGCTCGATGGCGACGGCCTCGCCGTCACCGGCCTGGTGCTGGGTTGGCTGTCGGTAGCGATGTGGGTATTGATGGTCGTGGTGTTCATCGTGTTCTTTGGTGGCCTGGCGTGGATCGCCGCCTTGAACTCGTGAGCGCCGCATGAGCCGGCTCGACGCCACCCACCGCTTCAGCAGCCGCGTTGCCAACTACGTGCGGTACCGGCCGGGTTATCCGCCCGCATTGATCGACTGGCTGCACCATGACATCGGCGTAGGCGCCGATGCCCTGGTCGCGGATGTCGGCGCCGGCACCGGCATTTCCACCCGCATGTTTCTTGAAGCCGGCCATCCGGTGATCGCCATCGAGCCCAACGCGCCGATGCGCGAGGCCGCAGCGCACTGGCTGCTGCCGCAGTTCCCGCAGTTGCAGTTGCTGGATGGCACCGCCGAGCACACCACCCTGCCCGACCACAGCGTGGATCTGGTCAGCGCCGCACAGGCCTTCCATTGGTTCGACACGGCGGCGGTGCACCAGGAATGGGCACGCGCCCTGCGCCCCGGTGGCTTGGCGTTGGTCTACTGGAACTCGCGTCTGCTGCAGGGCTCGGCCTTCCTGGAAGCGTATGAGCGCTTGCTGATCGATTACGGCACCGACTACACCGAGGTCGCCGAGCGCTACCAGAGCGACGAGGAAATGCGCACCTGGTTCGGCAATGGGCTGCGCGGCATCGCCAGTTTTCCCAACGTGCAGTACCTTGACCACGACGGCTTGCAGGGCCGCCTGCTGTCCTCCTCGTATGCGCCGCAGGCCGGCCATCCCCGTCACGCCGCGATGCTGGAGGCATTGCGCCAGTTGTTTGCCGACCATGCCGTGGATGGCAAGGTCGCATTTGCGTACCAGACCCGCGCCTTCATCGGCACGCTGACTTGAGCTCTATGTATTCGATAGCCCGCCCCTTCCTCTTCACCCTGGATGCCGAGCGCGCGCATGGCCTGGGTCTTTCCGCGCTGGACCTGGCCTGGCGCACCGGCACCACGCCGTTGCTGGCCGGTCGCATCACGCCGCTGCCGACCAAGGCCTTTGGCCTGGATTTCCCCAACCCGGTTGGCCTGGCCGCTGGCCTGGACAAGAACGGCGAGCACATCGAGGGGCTGTTCGCGCTGGGCTTCGGCTACGTCGAAATCGGCACCATCACCCCGCGTCCGCAGGCCGGCAGCCCCAAGCCGCGCCTGTTCCGCCTGCCGGCACACGGCGCCATCATCAACCGCATGGGTTTCAACAACCTGGGCGTGGATGCGCTGGTGAAGAATGTCGAAGCGGTCAAACGTCGCCCCGGCCCGCTGGGCATCAACATCGGCAAGAACAAGGACACGCCCAACGAGGATGCGCTGTCCGATTACCTGATCTGCATGGAAAAGGTCTATCCGCTGGCCGACTACATCACCGTCAACATCTCCTCGCCCAATACCGCCGGCCTGCGTGAACTGCAGGAAGAACAGGCCCTGCGGCGCCTGGTGGCGGGCTTGCGTGAAGCACAGGAGCAGCTGGCGGCCAAGCATGGCAAGCGCGTGCCGATGCTGGTCAAGGTGGCACCGGACCTGAGCGATCGTGACATCGACGCCGCCGCCCGCGTGCTGGGTGAGCTGGGCGTGGACGGTGTCATTGCCACCAACACCACCATCGCCCGCCCGGGCGTGGACGCCCACCCGGTCGCCAAGGAGATCGGCGGCCTGTCCGGGGCACCGCTGCTTGGCCAATCCACCCTGGTGCTGCGCCGCCTGCGTGCGCGCTTGCCCGAGTCGGTGCCACTGATCGGCGTGGGCGGCATCAACTCCGGTGCCGACGCCGTGGCCAAGATGGCCGCCGGCGCCTCGCTGGTGCAGGTGTACAGCGGCCTGATCTACCGTGGCCCAAGCCTGATCGGCGACTGCGTGGACGCCATCCGCCGCCGCCGTGAATCGCCGTCGGGAGGCGCCGTCGCCCCGCTATGACCACTGTTGTCCCCGCTTGGTCCCTGACTGAAAACGCCGCACTGCAGCCGCTCAATACCTTCCACGTCCCCGCGCATGCCCGGCGTCTGCTGCACATCAACGACGCCAACGCGCTGCCCGAAGCACTGGCCGCCGTTGCCGCTGCGCCATTGCTGGTGCTGGGCAGCGGCAGCAATGTGTTGTTGGCCGCCGACCCCGAGGACGTGGTACTGGTGTTCAACAACCGCCAGATCACCGCACTGGAACACCGCGCCGATCACACCCTGGTGCGCGCCGGTGCCGGCGTTGTCTGGCACGAGTTTGTGATGTGGTCGTTGCGCGAAGGCCTGTCCGGGCTGGAAAACCTGGCGCTGATCCCTGGCACGGTAGGTGCCGCCCCCATCCAGAACATTGGTGCCTATGGCGCCCAGGTGGGGGAATTCATCCAGACCGTCGAGGCCTGGGACCAGCACACGCAACAATGGGTGCGGCTGGACCACGCGGCCTGCAACTTTGCCTACCGCGACAGCCTGTTCAAGCATGAGCCCGATCGCTACCTGATCACCGCCGTGGAGTTCCGCCTGCCGCTGCTGCATGCCCTGCGCCTGGACTATGCCGGCATTGGCGAGGAGCTGACCGCGATGGGCATCGAGCAGCCGGTGGCGGCCGATGTGGCCAACGCGGTGATCGCCATCCGCCGCCGCAAACTGCCTGACCCGGATGTACTGGGCAATGCGGGCAGCTTCTTCAAGAACCCGATCCTGCCCAACGAGCAGGTGGACGTGCTGTTGCAGCACTACCCCGCCCTGCCGGTGTTTCCGGCCGATGATGACCGCCACCGCAAGGTGTCGGCGGCATGGATGATCGAGGCCGCCGGTTTCAAGGGGCAGCGCGACGGCGATGCCGGGGTGTCACCGAACCATGCACTGGTGCTGGTCAACTACGGCAATGCCAGCGGTGCTGAACTTCTGGCGTTCGCGCGCAAGGTCTCGGCGGCCGTGCTGGAGAAGTTCGGCGTGCCGATCGAGCCGGAGCCGCGCCTGATCGGCGCCCGCTGGTGAACGCAGCCCCCGCCCCGGTCAGCTCGGTCGCCATGCGCGCGGCGCTGCTGATGTTCGGCAGCGCCATGGCCTTTGGCCTGATGGCGGTGGCCATCCGCCTTGCCACCCGCTATGTCCCCACCCAGGAAGTCGCGTTCTTCCGCAACAGCTTCGGCCTGCTGGCACTGTTGCCGATGCTGGTCCGGCCCGGCCATGCGCCACTACGCACCCAGCAGCTGCCGCGCTACCTGCTGCGCAGTGCGATCGGTCTGGCATCGATGCTGTGCGGGTTCTGGGCGGTGGGCCACCTGCCCTTGTCGCAGGCCATTTCGCTGTCTTATTCCACTCCCTTGTTCGTCACCATTGCCGCAGTGCTGTGGCTGGGCGAGAAGGTGCGCTTCCGGCGCTGGGCAGCGGTGATTGCCGGCTTCATCGGCGTGCTGGTCATCGTGCGCCCCGGTTCGGATGGCTTCGAGGCCGGTAGCCTGATCGCGGTGCTGGCGGCGGTGCTCAGTGCGCTGGTGGCAATCCAGATCAAACAGCTCACCCGCGTGGATGGCCCGGACACCGTGGTGTTCTACACCTATGTTTTCTGGGTGCCGCTGTCGCTGATCCCGGCCTTGTTCGTCTGGGTGTGGCCGACCGGTATCGCCTGGTTGTGGCTGGTGGCTACCGGCGTGCTGGGCACCATCGGCCAGCTGCTGTGGACACGCGCCCTGAAGCTGGGCGAGGTCTCCGCGCTCACCCCGATCAGCTTCACCCAGCTGCCGCTGGTGGTGGTGATGGGCTGGCTGCTGTTCGGCGAAACCCTGGACCGCTGGACGGTGATAGGTGCGTTGATCATCCTTGCCTCCAATGCCTACATCGCCCACCGTGAAGCGGTGTTGTCACGCAAGGCGGCCACCCATGCGCCGGTGTCCGCCGCCAAGCCCGGCGAATAACGCCGCCGCTACAGCAGCGCCGCCAACAAGGGCGCTGCTGCCACGTTCAACAAGCCGGCCATCACCATCACCAGGCCGGCGATGGCGCCTTCGCTTTCACCCAGTTCGCGCGCCTTGGCCACGCCCATGCCATGGGCCCCCATGCCGAACAGGGCACCGCGCGCCATCGCGCTGCGTACCGGCAACAGCTTGAGCAGGATCTGGCCGCACAACGAGCCACAGATGCCGGTGATGATGACGAATACCGCCGTCAACTCGGGAATGCCGCCAATGCGACCGGATACATCCATTGCGAACGGCGTGGTCACCGAGCGCGGCGCCAGGCTCAGGCGCAACTCCGGCGAAAGATGCAGTGCGCTGGCCATCAACCAGGCCGCGAGGATGGCCGTGCCACTGCCAACCAGAACCCCGGCACCCAGCACTTTCCAATGGCGGGCGATCAGCGCCCGCTGCTGGTAAATGGGTACCGCGAAGGCCACCGTGGCCGGGCCCAGCATGGCCATCAACCAGTGCGTGCCGCGCAGGTAGTCGTGGTAGTTGGCATGCAGCAGCAAGGCCAGCAGCAGCAGCGCCAACGGCGCAGTGATCAGTGGCGATGCCCAGCCACGACGCACGCGCAGATACGCCTGCTTGGCCAGCACATAGGCAGCCACCGTGACCACCGCCCAGAACACCGGCCACAGCACCTGCGTCGGATGGGTGATGAGGGCTTCAACGTTCATGCAGCTGGCTCCTGCGGAACAGCCATTCCACCGTGAGCGCGGTCGCCGCCATCACCAGCACGGTGCCGCCCACCACCACTGCCAGCAGCTTGACCCCCAACCAGCCGAACATCTGCCGGTTGTCCAGCAGGATCATCGCCGCCGGCACGAAGAACAGCAGCATCTCGGCCAGCAACCACTGCGCACCCTGCGCGAAGGAGCGCGGCGACAGCCAGTGCAGGGCAAACGCCAGCAACAGCACGAACAGGCCCACGATGCCGCCCGGCACCGGCACGCCCAGGTAGCGCATCAGCGTATCGGCCAGCAGCCATACCGCCACCAGCAGGCCGATCTGCAACCACGTACTGCGCCGCAACCACCGCTTGAGGTTCAGGCGGCTGCGACGCAGGGAGAGCAGGAACATTTCCATGCCTCCTATGTACGCCGCCCCGATCCATTATTAAAATGAATTCATTTCATCCAATGGATTCCAGAACAGAATGGATATCCGACAACTACGCATGCTGGTCGAGGTGGTGCGACACGACGGCTTTTCTGCGGCGGCCGAAGCCGTCTACGCCACCCAACCCACCCTCAGCAAAGCCGTGCGGCAACTGGAAGACGAACTGGGTGAGGTGCTGCTGGAGCGCTCGCGCCATGGCGTGCGCCTGACCCCTGCCGGCCAGATCGTCTATCGCCGTGCGTTGGCCCTGCTGGGCGAACGCGAGGACATGCTGCGCGAACTGCAGGAACTGCGCGGCCTGCAACGCGGCGAACTGCACCTGGGCCTGGCGTCGCTGGGCAGCGATGTACTGTTCGCGCCGGTATTCGCCCGGTTCAGGCAACGCTACCCGCAGATCGAGCTGCATGTACTCGAGCGCGGCAGCGAAGACCTGGAGGAAAGCCTGCGCGCTGGCGAGATCGAGCTGGCCGCCAGCCTGCTGCCGGTGGCCAACGACCTGGACTGGCAACCGGTCCGCACCGAGCCCCTGGTCGCCCTGCTACCCGCCGGGCATCCTTTGGCCGGCCGGCCCCACCTGCACCTGCAGGACCTGGCCGAGGTCCCGTTCGTGCTGTTTGAAAAGGGTTTCATGCTCAACCGGCGCATCATCCAGGCCTGCATGGCCCGCGGCTTCACCCCGCGCGAGGCCAGCCGCAGCGCGCAACCGGACTTCATCGTGGCGCTGGTAGCTGCCGGCCTGGGGGTTGCGATGCTGCCACGGATGATTGCCCAGGCGCGGCGCCGCCCTGATGTGGTGCTGGTCCCTCTGGACGAACCGGAACTGGACTGGAAAATGGCACTGGCCTGGCGCCGTGGCGGCTTTCTATCGGCCGCTGCCCAAGCCTGGCTGGCGCTGGTTGCCGAGCAGCACGCCGCAGGCGTGCCGTCGCCCTAGGCCAGCCATGCCCGGCGCGGCCGCTGCAGCCGCTGCGCAACCTGCTGGGCGTCCACCGCGCGGTCATACAGAAAGCCCTGGCCCACGCAGTAACCCGCATCCAGCAACATCTCACGCTGCCCTGGGTTTTCCACGCCCTCGGCCACCAGTTCCAGTTGCAGGCTGATCGCCAGCTTGGCCACCGCTTCGACGATGCTGCGGATGGACGGTTCGGCCACCATGCGCGCGACGAAACTGCGGTCTATCTTCAACACATCGATCGGATAGTCACGCAGATGGGCCAACGACGAATGCCCGGTACCAAAATCGTCCAGCGCAATGCGCACACCGGCCGCCTTCAACATACCCAGTGCACGCGCGACAAAGGCCGAGCCCCGGTCGGTCAATACCTGCTCGGTGACTTCCAGCTCCACCAGTGCCGGATCCACCTCGAAGCGGTGCAGCTTGTCGAGCAGCTTTTCGGCGAAATCATCACGCAGGAACTCCACCGGTGCCACGTTGATCGCCACCGGCAGCACCTGCAGGCCCTGCGCCTGCCACAGTGCGATATCGCTGAGCACCTGTTCATGCATCAACTCGGCCAGCCGCGAGGCCAGTTCGTAGTCACGGAAGGCCTCGTCCAGCCGGCAATCCTCTCCAACCTCCGCACCACTGATGCGCGACCAGCGCAGCAGGGCTTCATAGCCCACCGTACTGCCGTCCTGCAGGTTCACCTTGGGCTGGTAGTGCGGCACCACCCCGCCCTCGCTGACCAGCTGCCGCGCCATCAGGCGCTGGCTGGCCGCACGCTCGGCGATGGCCATCAAGCGCCGGCTGAACTGCTTCACCCCGCCGCGACCATTGGCCTTGAGGTCATTGAGCGCGGTATCGGCGGCCTTCAGCAGATCGGCCGTATCGCGGGCATCGCCGGGAAACTGGGCGCAGCCGATGCTCATGCCGGTGTTGATCACCTGCCCGGCATAGCTCACCGTGCAGTCGGTCAAGGTGCTGATGCGCAGTGCCTCCCCCTCCAGTGCCTGCGCGTCGACCATGTCCTCCAGCACGATGGCGAATTCATCGCCGCCCAGCCGGGCTACCAGCGTGCCTTCGGGCACCAGTTGCGACAAGCGCTTGGCCAGTACCCGCAGCAGGTGATCACCGGCCGGATGCCCCAACGTGTCGTTGACGTGCTTGAAGTGATCCAGGTCGATGATCATCAAGCCCAGCAAGCCGTCACGCAGCCGGTGACGCTGCAGGCTGGTGCGCAGGCGCCGATTGAAGGAGCGTCGGTTGGGCAGGCCGGTCAGCTCATCGATCTCCGAGGCAACACGCAGACGTTGTTCGGCCTCCTGCTGGCGGGTGATATCGCGCGATACGCACAGGATGGCACTTACTTCGCCAGTGCTGTCCAGCATCGGCGTCAGGATATTGTCCCAGAACTGCGGGCTCTGCCCATGCAGCAGGCTCTTGCCAGCGAAGCGCGCAGGCTGCCCGCGGCCAGCCTGCAACAACGCTCTTCGCCCCCTGGCACGGTTGTCGGCAGGCAACAGTTCCAGCCATTGCATGCCGAACTCGCGTTCGTCTACCGGCACCCCCAGGGCAAGGCAGCCGGCACGATTCATGTGTTGCAGCGTACCGTCCAGATTGATCAGCTTGATGCAATCCGAGCTCGCGTCCAGCATGCGGTCCTGTTGATGCAGGCTGTGCTCCATGCGCTGCCGCAGCTGGTGGCGGTCGCTGACATCGGTCATGGTCACCGCACGCAACGGCACCTTGGTGCCAGGGCTGCCCAGGCGGATCTCGAACCACCGATCTGTGCCGGTGTCATCGCGCAGGCGGCACTCGAATGCAGGCACGTGCCCCAGGTCCAGAAAGCTGCGCCATTGCGCCAGGGCCAAGGCCCGGTCTTCCGCGTGCACCCGCATCAGCCAATCCAGCGAGCTCTCCAGCACCGCCTCACCGCCAAAGAACTGCCGCCACAAAGCATTGACCTGTACCGGCACGCCGTCGTGCACCATCGCCGCCATCTGCGGCAACGCATCCAGTACTGCCTGCAACTGCACGTACAGATCCGCCAAACGCTCGGTTTGCCCTGTCCGAAACCCATCGTCCCTATGCATCCGACCACCCCCGATTACTGCACGGTCGCCAATCCGGCTGGCATGGCCATCATGCCCCAGCTGTCGCAGCACGGAAGTGAAAAACGGCTACCGGCGGTCGCCGCTTGGCTACCGCTGGCCGGGGGCTGATCGTAAGAGCAATTCACATGGGCAGCGTCGCCTGTAGTGAGCCACGCCAAACAGGTCGCGCCGCCGCATGCCAGCCGTCCCCTTGAGCAGGCATCTCCACTTCGCCCGCAAGGCAAGGTAGCGGCCGAACGGGCCAACACTGTCGGTTTCCTGCAGCAACCGCATTCGCTGCAGGAGCGACGCCAACGCCGCCTGGCCGGCGTCTTGAGAAACCCACCAGGAAATCCGAGTCGACGCACGGCCGCGTCCCGATGCCACACGCAACAAGGGCGCCGAAAGGCGCCCTTGTTGTTCAATTCATTCCCACTCGATCGTCGCCGGCGGCTTGCCGGAGATGTCGTAGACCACGCGCGAGACGCCGCGCAGCTCGTTGATGATGCGGTTGGAGACGCGGCCGAGGAAGTCGTATGGCAGGTGCGCCCAATGCGCGGTCATGAAGTCGATGGTCTCGACCGCACGCAGTGCGATCACCCACTCATAGGCACGTGCATCGCCCACCACGCCCACCGACTTGACCGGCAGGAACACGGCAAACGCCTGGCTGGTCTTGTCGTACAGATCGGCAGCACGCAGCTCCTCGATGAAGATCGCATCGGCCTTGCCCAGCAGCTCGGCGTACTCACGCTTCACTTCGCCGAGGATGCGCACGCCCAGGCCCGGGCCCGGGAACGGATGGCGGTAGACCATGGTGCGCGGCAGGCCGAGCTCGACGCCGAGGCGACGCACTTCATCCTTGAACAGCTCTCGCAGCGGCTCGACCAGCTTGAGCTTCATGTCTTCCGGCAGGCCGCCCACATTGTGGTGGCTCTTGATGACGTGGGCCTTGCCGGTCTTGCTGCCGGCCGACTCGATCACGTCCGGATAGATGGTGCCCTGTGCCAGCCACTTGGCGTTGCTGAGCTTGTTCGACTCTTCGTCGAAGATCTCGACGAACAGGTTGCCGATGATCTTGCGCTTGGCTTCCGGATCGCTGACGCCTTCCAGGGCCTTGAAGTAACGGTCGGCCGCGTTCACGCGCACGACCTTGACGCCCATGTTCTCGGCCATCATCTGCATGACCTGGTCGCCTTCCTGGAAGCGCAGCAGGCCGGTGTCGACGAACACACAGGTCAGCTGAGTACCGATGGCCTTGTGCAGCAGCGCTGCGACCACCGAGGAATCGACGCCGCCGGACAGGCCCAGGATCACCTCATCGCTGCCAACCTGCTCGCGCACGCGGGCGATCTGGTCGTCGATGATGTTGGCGGCAGTCCACAGCGTGGCGCAGCCGCAGATATCGGTGACGAAGCGCTTGAGCAGAGCCGAGCCCTGCTTGGTGTGGGTTACTTCCGGGTGGAACTGCACGCCGTACCAACGCTTGTCTTCGTTGGCCATCGCGGCCACCGGGATGCGGTCGGTGACGGCGGTGATGGTGAAGCCCGGCGGCACGTGGGTGACGTGGTCGCCGTGGCTCATCCACACATCCAGGCGCGGCTCGCCGTTGTGGTCGGACAGGCCGCCGAGCAGCGCGTCGTTACCCTGCAGCTTCACCTCGGCATGACCGAATTCACGCTGGTCAGCAGCTTCGGTGCCGCCGCCCAGCTGCTTGGCCATGGTCTGCAGGCCGTAGCAGATGCCCAGCAGCGGCAAGCCGCTGTCGAACACTTCCTGCGGCGCCGCCGGTGCGCCGGGCAGCGTGGTGGTTTCCGGGCCGCCGGACAGGATGATGCCCTTGGCGCCGAACGCGGCGATCTCCGCCGGATCGTGGTCCCATGCCCAGATTTCGCAGTACACACCGAACTCGCGGATGCGACGCGCGATCAGCTGCGTGTACTGTGCGCCGAAATCGAGGATGAGGATCTTGTCGTTATGGATGTTGGTCATGGGGCCCGGCAAGTGATCAATGAAAACGGGAGTCGATGCAAAACGAAGGGCGGATAGAGAAAGAGGAACGGGACCAGGTCCACGTTCCTCTTCTGCTTACCGCATCAAGCGCGGTAGTTCGGCGGCTCTTTGGTGATCTGCACGTCATGGACGTGGCTCTCACGTTGGCCGGCGCCGCTGATCTTGACGAAGTTCGGCTTGGTGCGCATTTCTTCGATGGTGGCGCACCCCACGTAACCCATGGTGGCGCGCAGGCCGCCGATGAGCTGGTGGATGATGCCGCCGACCGGGCCGCGGTACGGCACACGGCCTTCGATGCCTTCCGGCACCAGCTTGTCGGCGGTGGCGGCGTCCTGGAAATAACGGTCCTTGGAACCCTTTTCCATCGCAGCCAACGAGCCCATGCCACGGTAGCTCTTGTAGGAGCGGCCCTGGAACAGTTCGGTTTCGCCCGGCGATTCTTCGGTACCGGCAAGCAGGCCACCGATCATCACCGTCGATGCGCCGGCGGCCAGTGCCTTGCCGATATCACCGGAGTAACGGATGCCACCGTCGGCGATCAGCGGGATGCGGTCCTGCAGCGCTTCGGCAACCAGGTCGATCGCGGTGATCTGCGGCACGCCGACACCGGCGACCACGCGGGTGGTGCAGATCGAGCCCGGGCCGATACCGACCTTGACCGCATCGGCGCCGCAATCCAGCAGGGCCAGTGCCGCTTCGCCGGTGCAGATATTGCCGCCAACGACCTGCACGTTCGGGAAGTTGCTCTTCACCCAACGCACGCGGTCCAGCACGCCCTGCGAGTGGCCGTGGGCGGTATCAACCACCAGCACGTCCACGCCGGCAGCCACCAGCGCCTCGACGCGACGGTCGGTGTCGCCACCGACGCCCACCGCAGCACCGACCAGCAGGCGCGTTGCGGCGTCCTTGGCGGCATTGGGGTTGTCGGTCTTCTTCTGGATGTCCTTGACCGTGATCAGGCCGCGCAGTTCGAACGCGTCATTGACCACCAGCACCTTCTCGATGCGGTTCTTGTGCAGCAGCGACAGGACTTCGTCCGACGCCGCGCCCTCCTTCACCGTGACCAGGCGATCCTTCTTGGTCATGATGTGGCGGACCGGATCGTCCAGCTCGGTTTCAAAGCGCATGTCGCGATGGGTGACGATGCCGGCCAGCTGGCCGTCGCCGCCCACCACCGGTACGCCGGAGATATTGTGCGCGCGGGTCAGCGCCAGCACGTCGCGGATGGTGGTTTCCGGGCCAACGGTGATCGGGTCGCGGATCACGCCGGACTCGAATTTCTTGACCTTGGCCACTTCGGCGGCCTGCTGCTCGACGGTCAGATTCTTGTGCAGAATGCCGATGCCGCCGATCTGTGCCATAGCGATGGCAAGACGGGCTTCGGTGACAGTGTCCATGGCAGCCGAGACGATCGGCAGCTTCAACCGCAGGTCGCGGGTCAACCGCGTCCCGAGGTCGACGTCCTTCGGCAGGACGATGGAATGAGCGGGGACGAGGGAAACGTCGTCGTACGTTAGTGCTTCAGCCTGGATGCGCAGCATCGGCGTGCCCGGTATATGTGGGGAAGCGCGACATTTTACCCTTATCCGGCGGCCAATGTCAGGGGGCACCTGCGACGCTGTGTCGCGTTGGCGTGGAGGCATTCAGGGATGCCGCCCCCTGTAGTGCCGAGCCATGCTCGGCAGGGGCTTTACCTGCAATGCGGCTGCCGAGCATGGCTCGGCACTACCACCTGCTCCCTCCCTTTGGCGCAGCCAAGGGGAGGGTTGGGGAGGGGGCGCTCTTCAGCTTTTCAGCCGCACACCCTACCCCGCCACCTCGACCTTCAGCGCGCCGCTTCGGCTGCCTCGATGGTGTTCTGCATCAAGGTCGCGACCGTCATCGGGCCGACGCCACCCGGCACCGGGGTGATCCAGCTGGCGCGCTGGGCGGCAGCCTCGAAGCCGACATCGCCGACCAGGCGGCCGTCGTCCAGGCGGTTGATACCCACGTCGATCACCACGGCACCCGGCTTCACCCATTCACCCGGGATCAGCTGCGGAATACCGACCGCCACCACCAGGATGTCGGCATTGCGCACGGCCTGCTCGAGCACGTCCTTGGGAGTGAACTTGTGGCAGCTGGTGACGGTGCAGCCAGCAATCAACAGCTCCAGCCCCATCGGCCGGCCGACATGGTTGCTGACGCCGACAATGGTGGCATTGCGGCCACGCACCGGTTGGTCGGTATGACCGAGCAAGGTGGTGATGCCGCGCGGCGTGCAGGGGCGCAAGCCGAATTCGCGCAGCACCAGATGACCTACGTTCTGCGGGTGGAAACCGTCCACGTCCTTGCGCGGGTCGATGCGCTGGATCAGCCGGTTGGCATCGGGAATGCCCGGCAACGGCAGCTGGATCAGGATGCCGTGGATCTTGGGGTCGGCGTTGAGCTGGTCGATCAGGTCCAGCAGTTCAGCCTCGCTGGTGCCGGCCGGCAGGTCGTAGTCGAACGCCTCGATGCCAACCTTTTCGGCGGCACGGCGCTTGTTGCGCACATACACCGCCGACGCCGGGTCGCCCCCCACCAGTACCACCGCCAGACCCGGGCGGCTATCGCCAGCGGCCAGGCGTGCGTCGACGCGCACCTTCAAATCGTCGAGCAGTTCCTCTGCGATACGGCGGCCATCGAGGATGCGGGAGGTCTGGGCGGAGGCGTCGGCAAGGACAGTCATGGGGCGTGGCGGTGAATGCGGGGGCCGCTATTGTCCCTGATAACGGCCAGCGCCACACCTTGCCCTGGTCAGGAAGGCCCGGAACCGGGCACCGCCCCCTCTTCCGCACCCGCAATCGCATCGGGATTGAGCGGACGGGATTCACGCCGGGGGGGCGTGAAGGGCGTCGGGTGGGGCGCGCCTGCGGTATTGCCGTAGAGCATGCCGGTGCCGGCCTGCAGGCCACCGCCTGCCATCTCCAGCTCGAAACGCTCCGCATCACGGCGGCGTATCTCGCGCGCCACCACCTCGGCCTCGTCCTCGTCCACACCCAGCTGCAGCAGCGCCGCGCGCCCGAACTCCACCGCCGATTCGAAGGTTTCGCGGATCTGGAAGTCGACCCCGGCATGGATCAGCGCCAGCGAATGCTCGCGGTCGTACGAGCGCACCAGCAGCTTGGCCTGCGGAAACTCGTGGTGCACCAGTTCGACGATGCGATCGGCGGCGCCGCGGTCATCCACGCAGACCGCGATGGCGCGGGCGGTTTCCGCGCCCGAGGCGCGCAGTACGTCCAGACGGGTACCGTCGCCGTAATAGATCTTGAACCCGAAACGCGCCGCACTGCGGATCATCTCGATGTCGTTGTCGATGATGGTCACGTCCACATCACGCGCCAGCAGGGATTGACTCGAGACCTGGCCAAAGCGGCCAAACCCGATCACCAGCACACTGCCGCTGAGGCCATCGGCGGCATCCACGCCATCGGCAGATACCTCGGCTTCGCTCACCAGCAGGCGGTAGACCAGCATGCACAGCGGGGTCAGCGCCATCGACAGCACCACCACGGCGGTGAGATTGGCATTGACCTTGGCATCGATGACGCCGGCACTTGCCGCCGCGGCAAACAAAACAAAGGCGAACTCGCCGCCCTGCGCCATCAATACACCACGATCCAGCGCCTGCCGATGATCACTGCCCATCACCCGCGCTACCGCGTAGATGCACAGTGCCTTGGCCAGCATCATGGCCGGCACCAGCAGCGCGATCAGCGTCCAGTTGGCCGCCACCACCGACAGATCCAGCGCCATTCCCACGCTGAGGAAGAACAGCCCCAGCAGGATGCCGCGGAAGGGCTCGATGTCGGCCTCGATCTGATGCCGGAAGGTGGACTCGGACAGCAGCACGCCAGCCAGGAAGGCGCCCATCGCCATCGACAAGCCACCCAGTTGCATCAGCAAGGCCGCCCCCAACACCACCAGCAAGGCAGCGGCCGTCATCACCTCGCGCGCCTTGGCGGCAGCAAGGATGCGGAACAGCGGGTTGAGCAGATAGCGCCCCACCAGCACCAGGCCGACAATCGCCCCCGCACCGATGGCGATGCTCAACCAGCGCGAGCCCTCGTGCGTACCCGCCTGGGCCGGTGCCATCCACGCCACCACCGCCAGCAGCGGCACGATCAGCAGGTCCTCGAACAACAGGATGGAAACGATCTTCTGCCCCGATGGCAGGGTTAGGTCACCGCGTTCGCCCAGCAGCTGCATCACCACCGCGGTGGAGGTCAGCACGAAACCGGCAGCGGCAATGAAAGCGATCTGCGGGCGGTAGCCAAACAGCATCGCCACCCCGGTCAGCACCAGCGCACAGGTCACGATCTGCGCGGTGCCCAGCCCGAAAATCTCGCCGCGCAGGCTCCACAGATGCGAGGGCCGCATCTCCAACCCGATCACGAACAGGAACATCACCACACCCAGCTCGGCCACATGCAGGATGGCCTGCGGATCGGAGAACCAGCCAAAGCCGAACGGGCCGATGGCCAGGCCGGCAACGAAGTAGCCCAGCACCGAACCCAGCCCCAGTCGCCGGAACAGCGGCACGGCCACCACAGCGGCGCCGAGCAGCGCCACCACCTTTACCAGTTCCGTCGAGGACTCCGCCGACATGTCGCACCACCTTGTGATCGTCTAGCCGCACGATAAAACAAAAACCGTGCAGATCCGGTCACCGGCAGCGGCTGCCCGCTCAGGCGCTGTGTGAACAGAACGCCGCGTAGTCGATGTACCCCGGAAATGACCGGTCCGGCGCACATAACGGGCAGCTCGGGTCCGGGCTGATGCGGGTCTCGCGGAAACGCATCTGCAATGCGTCGAAACGCAGCAGGCGCCCGACCAGGGGTTCGCCGATGCCCAACAACAGCTTGAGCACCTCGGTTGCCTGCATCACCCCCGCCAGGCCGGGCAACACACCGAGCACACCGGCCTCGGAGCAATTGGGCGCGAACTCCGGCGGCGGTGGCTCCGGGAAAAGGCAGCGATAGCACGGCGCCACACCGCGCTGCCGACCGGCATCGAACACGCTCACCTGACCATCGAAGCGCTCGATGGCCGCGTACACCAAGGGCTTGGCGTGCTGGATGCAGGCATCGTTGAGCAGGTAGCGCAGCGGAAAGTTGTCCGAACCGTCCAGCACCACATCCACGCCCTGCAACAGGGCATCCACATTGGCCGAGCTGACCCGTTCGGCGATTGCCTCGACCTGGATGTGTGGATTCAAGGCCAGCAGGCGCTCGCGGGCCGACGCCACCTTGCGCGTACCCAATGCCGCGTCGGCATGGATGATCTGCCGTTGCAGGTTGCTGCGCTCGACGACATCATCATCGACGATGCGCAGCCGCCCTACCCCGGCCGCGGCCAGGTAGAACGCCGCCGGTGCCCCCAGGCCACCCGCCCCCACCACCAGCACGGTGGCCGCCTGCAGCCGACGCTGGCCAGCCTCGCCCACCTGCGGCAACAGCAGATGCCGTGAATAGCGGTCGTAGAAATCGCGGTCGGCAGCATCCAGCAGCGGTTGGACCAGGGGCAGTCGCGCAGCTCGCCAGGCGACAGTGCCGCCGACCACCGAAGCCAGATGGCTGTAACCAGCCACCTGCAGCGCCTGCGCCGCATCGGCCGAACGCTTGCCGCTCTGGCAGATCAGCACGATCTCGCGCGTGTGGGAGGGCAGATGCTGGGCGGGGGCGGCCAGCAACGCTGCCTTGGCAATGCCGATGGCGCCCTCGGCCATACCCCCGGCGCGCTCGTGCGCCTCCCGCACGTCGATCAACACGGCGCCTTCAGCGTGGCGTGCACGGGCCTGTTCCGGTGTGAGTTCGCGGATGCTCATGCGCTGATTATCGACCAAACAGGAACCAAAGACAGAAGGCCTTTGCCTTTGCCTTTGCCTTTGCCTTTGCCTTTGCCTTCGCCTTTGGCTATCGCTCCTTATGCCCGTCATTCCCGCGCAGGCGGGAATCGCTCTGGCCTTGGCTCTGGCCTTGGCTCTTGCCTCGGCTCTGGCCTTGACCTTGACCTTGGCTTTGGCTCTGGCCTTGGCCCTGGCTCTGACCATGACCCGGCTTTGACCGCCACCTCCGCTCCATCCAATGGCTGCCGCACCGCACCGTTGGGAGCAAGAGCAATTTCCGCCTGCGCGGGAATGACGCAACTGTTTCCTGGGAGCCTTGAGCAGATCGAACGCCATGACCGCCCAAAGCGCAAAACGCACAAAAAGCAAAAGCGGCCCTTCGGCCGCTTTTGCTTGCACCATTCAGCACATTTGAACCGCGCCCCGGGCGAGAATCACTTCCTGCCCTTGACATGCTTCATCAAGCGCCGCTTGGCCTTGACCTGGCGGTCGGTCAACACGTTTTTCTTGCCCTCGTAGGGGTTGGCACCCTCACGGAACAGGAAGGTCACCGGCGTACCCACCAGCTTGAAACGCTTGCGGAAGAAGTTTTCCAGGTAGCGCTTGTACGAATCCGGCAGCTCCTTCAAGCGCGTACCGTGCACGATGAAGGTCGGCGGATTGCTGCCACCCGGGTGCACGTAACGCAGCTTGGACACATGCCCGCGGATGCTCGGTGGCGGGTTGGCCTCGTAGGCGATTTCCAGCGCCTTGTTGACCTCGGCGGTACTGAATTCGTGGTTGGCCGAAGCATGTGCACGGTGCACGGCGCGGAACAGCTCACGCAGGCCCGAGCCATGCATGGCCGAGATGCGCACGTTCTCCGCCCACGGCACGAAGCCCAGCTTCAGCGACAGCAGGGTTTCGGCCTGCTCCTTCTGGTACTCGCTCAGGCCGTCCCACTTGTTGATCGCGATGACCAGCGCCCGGCCCGCGTCGAGCACGGCGCCCAGCACACTGGCGTCCTGATCGGTCACGCCTTCATGCGCGTCCAGCATCAGCACCGCCACCTGGCACTGTTCGATCGAGCGCAGCGTCTTGACCACGCTGAACTTCTCCACCACCTCGTCCACGCGCGACTTGCGGCGCAGGCCGGCGGTGTCGATCAGGCGATAGAGGTGACCGTCGCGTTCCAGATCCACCGCGATCGAATCGCGGGTGGTGCCGGGTACTTCGGAGGCAATCATCCGCTCCTCGCCCAGGATACGGTTCACCAGCGTCGACTTGCCCACGTTGGGGCGGCCGACAAAGGCAATGCGGATACGGTCCGGGTCGTTGTCCAGCGTCTCGGCCGTGCCTTCTTCCGGCAGTCGCTCGACGATCTCATCAACCAGGTCATCGATACCCTGCCGGTGCGCGGCAGAGATCATCAGCATCTCGCTGAAACCATAACGGGCAAATTCGGAACGAACGGCATGCTCGTCCGTACCGTCGATCTTGTTGATCAACAGCAGCGTCGGCCGCGCAAGCTTGCGCAGCCAAGACAGGATCTCGTCATCCAGGGCCGACGTGCCATCACGCGCGTCAACAACAAATACGATCAGATCCGCCTCACCGGCGGCGGCTCGGGCCTGGCGCGCAGTGGCGCCGGCCAGCCCTTCCTCTTCACCGGCAATACCGCCGGTATCCACGAGCAGGAAGGGATTGTCCTCGTCCGTGCGGCAGACGCCGTAGTTGCGATCGCGGGTAACCCCGGGCTGGTCGTGGACCAGCGCATCGCGCGTACGCGTAAGCGCATTGAAAATCGTGGACTTGCCGACGTTCGGCCGTCCAACCAGGGCGACCAAAGGCAGCATCGCGTTAACTCCTTATTGGGCCAACCGGAATGCGGTCAGCTTCCCATCTACGTTCTGCACCAGCAGGATGCCGTCGGCGACGACCGGCTGCGCCAGCAGAGCATCACCACCGCTCTTCTCACGCGCCGCCAATTCACCATCGCTCAACCGCAGCCAATGCAGATATCCCTTGTAATCGCCAACCACGGCGTAGTCGCCCTGGATGGCAGCACCGGTCAGCGAGCGGCGCGCCAGCGCCTGCTGCGACCACATTGCCGAGCCGGAGGTCTTGTCCAGCCCGTACACAACACCCTTGCCGTCGGTCACCACCACATTGCCGGACGACACCGCCACACCACCGGCGCCGCCGTGGTCACGTGTCCACATCGGGCGACCGGTCGGGCCTTCGATGGCCATGGTCTGGTTCTTGAAGCTGCTCACGTACAGCGAGTTGCCTTCCAGCACCGGCGCACCGTCGATGTCGGCCATGCGCTCCAACTCGGTACGGCCTTCCGGCGTACCCACCATCTGTTCCCACAACGGACGGCCGTCCTGCATGGCCAGCGCGCTGAGGGTGCCGTCGTCGTTGCCGATGAACAGCACGCCCGGGCCAGCCACCACCGGTGCATTGCCGCGCACCGTCAGTGAAGGCAGTTCCTGGCTGTTGAACCAGCGCTGCTCGCCGGTGGCTGCGTCCAGGGCCGTGGTACGGCCATCGTTGCTGCGCACGAACACCAGGCCCTGGGCAATGGCGGGCGCAGCGATCACTTCGCCCGGCACCTTGGCCTTCCACTTTTCAGCGCCATTGCTGGCATCCAGGGCGATCACCTGGCCGTCCAGCGTACCAATCACCACCAGGCCTTCACCCACCCCCGGACCACCGGACAGGCGCAGCTTGGGCTTCTTCTTTTCCTTGGCGGGGCTGTATTCCCACACCTGCTTGCCGGTCTGCAGGTCCAGCGCATGCACGCCACCGAGCAGTGCCGCCGCGTAGACGCGACCATCGGCAACCGCCGGACCCTGGCGCACGCCGACACGGCCTTCGCCCTTGCCGACGTTGGCCGACCACAGCTTGCTGACGTTCACGGTCGGCTCGAACTTGACCAGCTCGGCCGGCTCCAGCGCTTTCTTCGCCTCGGCATCCTTACCGGCAAACCAACCCTTGACGGTTGAACAACCGGTCAGGGCCATCGCCACCAGCACAACGCCTGCTACTTGCTTGAGCTTCATTACTTGTTCTCCGCTGCAGGGTCGGCCACGGTGCCGCCGGCATCCATCAATTTGGTTTCCAGCAGACGGCGCTGCGGTGCTGCCACATCCAGCTTGGCCAACGCTTGGCTATAGGAGTCGCGGGCCTCATCGCGCTTGCCCAACGCCAGCTGCGCGTCCCCGCGCACTTCCAGCCCGGCGCTGTCGTCTGCCGAACCCAGCAGCGCCAGTGCGTCCTGCGGCTTGCCGGTTTCGATGAACAAGCGCGCGATGCGCTGATCGATCAGGGCCTTGAACTCGCCCTCGGTCTTCAGCGCCTGCAGCGTCTTGATGGCGTCTTCGCTCTTGCCCGCCTCAACCTGGGCCTTGGCCAGCTCAAGCGACGCCAGGTCGGCATAAATACCGGCCTTGCCGCCTTCCAGCGCCGCGACCTCCTTGGCCGCCTCGTCCAGCTTCTTGGACTGCAGGCTGCGCGAGACCGCCTCGTAGCGGGCGTTGGCTTCAGCCAGCTTGCCTACCTGCTCTTTCTGCCACCACTGCCAGCCGGCGATGGCACCAATACCGAGGACTATTCCGCCGAAGATACCGGCGCCATTCTTGCGCAGCCACGTGCGGACACGTTCGCCTTGTTCGTGCTCGTCGAGCAGGTCGTCAATCGCCATGCGTACTCTCGCTCCGCCCTGCGGGGAGCCTTGTTGTATTGATCAACGCCTTGTTTCAGTGTGAAACCGGCGCCACGGAACCGTCAGAGGATACCGTAAAGCGGGCTACATTGCCGCGCTTGTACGGGGCCAGATCCACCGCCCCGGAGGCCTGTTTAACCTCCACTTCAGCTGCATTGCCCAGCACCATGCTGCCAACCTGCCCTGCGATGAAACTGCGGCTTTCGCCAGCGCGGACCAGCGCCTTTTCTACCGTGGCACCGTCCGGCGCCAGGATATTGACCCAGCTGTCGCCCTTGAAATCCAGGACCAGGGCCGCGCCAGGAGTTGCCGGGGCAGCCACCGGCCGGGCCGGCGCCATGGACGCCAGATAGGGGCCGTTGTCGGCAGGTGCCGTGCGCTGCGGCACATTTGCAGGCGCCGCTGCCGGCTGGACATCAGCCACCGGGGCCGGTACTTCATCCAGGGAGGCAGTGCTCGGCGGCTGGCTGTTGGAATTGCCACTGATCACGTACCACACCGGCACGGCCAACACCGCGGTGATGACCACATAGACCGCGCGGCGGCCGAGGCTCTCGGCAACCCGCCGTGCCCGCGGCGTATGGGTATGACTGACCAGGGTTGGCGGCACCACCGGGGCGATACCGGCCTGGGCCAGCAGGTCACCCAGATCGACCTTGAGCAAGCGCGCGTAACTGCGCAGCTGCCCGCGCACGAACACCGGCGCCCCCAGTCGATCCCAGTGCTCGGCCTCCAGCGCCACCACCACCTGTACTGGCATGCGCAGTTGCGAGGCCACCTGCTCCAGCGACAAACCTGCCGCTTCGCGGGCCTTGCGCAGCTGCTCGCCGCATCCCACCGCACCATCTAAAGCATTTACACCCGGATCATTGATCACAATGCGTCAGCCTTGGGGATTCAAGGTCGCGCCCGAGGGAAACTCCTCGCGCAACCGCTGTTGGAATCGACCGGCTGCCGTCCTGTCGCCGAGTCGCTCTTCAATCTGAATGGCAAGTTGTAACACGGAAACCGTGGCCGGCGCAGCCGCCAGGCGCCGCTGATAAAAGGCCCGGGCCTCGAAATAGCGCCCATGCAGAACCTCGTTGCGGGCCATCGATTCCAATGCATAGGCATTGTCCGGCGCAAGGTCCAGCGCCTCCCGCAGGTTCTGCTCGGCACGTTCGTTCTGGCCGGCATCCAGTGCACAGCCGCCGGCATTGGCCAGCGAAGCCGCCCGCGCATTGCTCTGCGGGTCGGCCAGCGCCCGGTCAAACCAGACCAGGGATTCGGCCGGATGGCCATTGCCACACAACCAGGCACCATAATTGCTCAGCACATCGGCACGCTGCGGCGCCAGCTCGGCAGCTTTCCGGTACAGCGTTCCGGCGGCTGCGGCATTCCCGCCCGTACCCTCGATCACCGCCTGCATGGTGAAAGCGTCCGGCGAGCGCGAATCCAGCTTCTCCGCCGAGCGGGCGAATTTCATGGCCTCGACCAGATCATTCTTGCCAACGCGATCACCGGCCAGCCGCAGGTACTCGCGGTACTGCATCCGCGCACGCGCCTTCGGGTCATCGCGCAGGCTGTAGTCAGGGCCAACTTTCTCTTCACCCTTGATACCGCCAATACGGATATCCCGCCTGCACCCAACCACCAGCAGGCACAGCACAACCAACAGCAGCAGGTACTTAGACCAGCGCATCCCCGGCATCCAATGATTTGAGGGTTTTGTTGAACTCGGCCTGGCGACGGGTGCGATCCATCACCTGCCCCTTGAGCTGGCCGCAGGCGGCGTCGATATCGTCGCCGCGGGTACGCCGTACCATGGTCAGCACCTGCGAGTCGAGCAGGATCTTCTGGAAGGCACGGATCTGTTCCTCGTCCGAGCGCTCATAGCGCGTGCCCGGGAACGGGTTGAACGGGATCAGGTTGACCTTGCCCGAGTCCTTGGCCTGCACCGCGTTGTCGAACTGACGCATCAGCCGCGCCAACTGGCGGGCGTGCTCGGGCTGGTCATTGATGCCCTTCATCAAGGTGTATTCAAAGGTCACCGAGTCGCGCTTCTTGTTGCCACGCAGGTAGCGTGCACAGGAAGCCATCAACTCGGCAATCGGATATTTCTTGTTCAACGGCACCAGCGTCTCGCGCAGCTCGTCGTTCGGCGCATGCAGCGACACCGCCAGCGACACATCGCTCTCGACCGACAGGCGATCGATCTGCGGCACCAGGCCGGAGGTGGACAGGGTCACGCGCTTGTTGGCCAGGCCGTAGCCCAGGTCATCGCGCATGATGCTCATCGCGCGGATGACGTTGTCGAAGTTCATCAGGGGCTCGCCCATGCCCATCATCACCACATTGGTGAGGCGGCGCATCTGGTGCGGCACATTGCCCAGATGGCGAGCAGCGATCCACACCTGGCCGATGATCTCGGCAGTGCTGAGGTTGCGATTGAAGCCCTGGGTTGCGGTTGAGCAAAACGTGCAATTCAACGCACAACCAACCTGCGAGGACACGCACAGCGTGCCGCGGGTCTTGTCCGGGATGTAGACGGTTTCGATGGCGTTCTTGCCATCCACGCCCATCGCCAGCAACCACTTGTGGGTGCCGTCGGCGGAGGGCTTGTCAAACACGATGTTCGGGACGACGACCTCGGCATGCTGCTGCAGCTTGGCGCGCAGCGACTTGCCGAGGTCGGTCATCTGATCGAAATCGGTGACGTAGCGATGGTGGATCCACTTCATCACCTGATGGGCACGGAATTTCTGCTCGCCGAGGGTTTCGACGAAGAACTTTTCCAGGCCCGCGCGATCAAGGTCGAGCAGGTTCTGCTTGCCAGCGGTGGCTGCCGTTTTCGGCAACGGCTGGATGGCGGGTGACTGTACGACCTCGTTCACGACTTCAACCTCTACTTAGCGCGAAACCACTTCGGTGGCGGCGAAGAAGTAGGCCACTTCGATGGCTGCGTTCTCGACCGAATCCGAACCGTGCGCGGCGTTGGCGTCGATCGAATCAGCGAAATCGGCGCGAATGGTGCCCGGAGCAGCGTCCTTCGGGTTGGTGGCGCCCAGCAGGTCGCGGTGGGCCAGCACGGCGTTCTCGCCTTCCAGGGCCTGGATCATCACCGGGCCGGAGATCATGAACTCGACCAGGGCGTTGAAGAACGGACGCTCGCGGTGCACGGCGTAGAAGCCTTCGGCTTCACGGCGCGAGAGCTGCTTGTACTTGGCAGCCACGACCTTCAGGCCGGCCTTTTCGAAGCGGGCGTAGATTTCGCCGATCACGTTCTTGGCAACGGCGTCGGGCTTGATGATGGAAAGGGTGCGCTCCAGCGCCATGGGAATTCTCCGGTAAAGGGCCGGCTGGCCCGAGGGTACATTAAAAAAACCCGCGTGCGGACGCGGGCTTAGCCTGAATTGCGGTGGCTAATTCTACCGGGTGACCCCGGCCTTTGCACAGCGCCAGATGAATGATGCTGCATAGCAGCATGACCTGAACGAGATGACGGGCGTAGGATCCAAACAATCGTTTGATTGATTGAGCCAGCCATGGGCAAACCCGCCAGCTTCTCCACCAAGGACCGCATCCTCGGCGCGGCCGAGGAACTGTTCGCCCAGTACGGCTTTGCCGGCACCTCGCTGCGCCAGGTGACCAGTCACGCGGACGTAAACATCGCCGCGGTCAACTACCACTTCGGGTCCAAGGACAACCTGGTCAATGAAGTGTTCCGCCGCCGCATGGACGAGATGACCGCCGCCCGCCTGGGCCAGCTGGAACAGGCCCGCAGCACCCAGCCCGGCGACCTGCGCGCTGTGCTGGCCGCCTTCGTCGAGCCGGCCCTGGCACTGGCCCAGGACCGCCAGAGCGGCGGTGCCTTCGTGCGCGTCATCGCCCGCGCCTATGCCGAAAAGAACGACAACCTGCGCAAGTTCCTGTCCGACCACTACGGCCACGTGCTGCGCGAGTTCGGCAAGGCCATCGGCGCCTGTGTGCCGGGCCTGAGCAAGGAAGAGCTGTACTGGCGCCTGGACTTCCTGGCCGGTTCGCTGACCTACGCCATGGCCGATTTCGGGCTGATCAAGCGCCCACACAACATCAGCGAGGCCGAGCACCGCCGCAAGGCCGCGCAGGAATTGATCCATTTCGCCGAAGCCGGGTTCCGCGCCAGCGTGCGCACCCCGACCTCCCCCACCGTTCCCTGATCCAACCGTCATCGCAGACCAAAGGTTTATCGATATGTCCAATTCCCTGCTTGTCCGCCGCGCCGCCGTCCTGGGCGCAGGCGTCATGGGTGCGCAGATCGCCGCCCACCTGACCAATGCTGGCGTCGACACGGTGTTGTTCGACCTGGCCGCCAAGGAAGGTCCTGCCGACGGCATCGTGCTCAAGGCCATTGCCAACCTGGGCAAGCTGAGCCCGGCCCCGCTGGCCAGCAAGGCACTTGCCGAAGCCATCACCCCGGCCAATTACGACTCCGGCCTGGAACAGCTGCGCGACTGCGACCTGATCATCGAAGCCATCGCTGAACGGATGGACTGGAAGCAGGACCTGTACAAGAAGATCGCGCCGTTCGTGAACGAACACGCGGTACTGGCTTCCAACACCTCGGGCCTGGGCATCAACAAGCTGGCCGACGTGCTGCCGGAAGAGCTGCGCCACCGCTTCAGCGGCGTGCACTTCTTCAATCCGCCGCGCTACATGCACCTGGCCGAGCTGATCCCGGCCAAGACCACCGACAAGTCGGTGCTGGAAGGCCTGGAAACCTTCCTGACCACCAACCTGGGCAAGGGCGTGGTCTACGCCAAGGACACCCCGAACTTCATCGGCAACCGCATCGGCGTGTTCTCGATCCTGTCCACCATCCACCACACCCAGCAGTTCGGCCTGGGCTTTGACGAAGTGGACGGCCTGACCGGCCCGCTGGTCGGCCGCCCGAAGTCAGCCACCTACCGCACCTCCGACGTGGTCGGCCTGGACACCATGGCCCACGTCATCAAGACCATGGGCGACACCCTGCCTGACGACCCGTGGCACAAGTACTTCAATGCACCGGCATGGCTGGGCGCGCTGATCAGCAAGGGCGCACTGGGACAGAAGACCGGCGCCGGCATCTTCCGCAAGGTTGGCAAGGACATCATGGTCCTCGACCTTGAGAAGCAGGACTATCGGGCAGCTGATCGCGTCGCTGCGCCGGAAGTGGTCGAGATCCTGAAGATCAAGAACCCGGCCGAGAAGTTCGCCAAGCTGCGCGAAAGCCAGCACCCGCACGCACAGTTCCTGTGGGCGACCTTCCGCGACCTGTTCCATTACAGCGCCTACCACCTGGCCGATATCGCCGAAACCGCGCGCGATGTCGACCTGGCCATCCGCTGGGGCTACGGCTGGTCCTTGGGCCCGTTCGAAACCTGGCAGGCCGCTGGCTGGAAGCAGGTGGCACAGTGGATCGCCGACGACATCGCCGCCGGCAAGAGCATGAGCAATGCCCCGCTGCCGGCCTGGGTGCTGGACGGCCGTGATGGCGTGCACGCCGCCGAAGGCAGCTACAGCCCGACGCAAAATGCCCTGGTGCCGCGCTCCTCGCTGCCGGTGTACCAGCGCCAGCGCTTCCCGGATGCACTGCTGGGCGAGAAGTTCGCGCAGGGCGAAACCGTGTTCGAGAACGACGGCATCCGCTTGTGGACCGACGGTGACGGTATCGGCGTCATCAGCTTCAAGACCAAGATGAACACCGTCTCCGACCAGGTGCTGGACGGCATCCAGCACGCGATCGGCCTGGCCGAGAAGCAGTTCAAGGGCGTGGTGATCTGGCAGAACAAGGAGCCCTTCTCTGCCGGCGCCGATCTGTCCGGCGCACTGGGCGCGCTGAAGGCCGGCAAGTTCGCCGAGTTCGAGGCGATGGTGGCCAACTTCCAGCGCACCAGCCAGCGCATCAAGTACGCCACGGTGCCGGTGGTAACCGCCGTGCGCGGCCTGGCGCTGGGTGGCGGCTGCGAATTCCAGATGCATGCGGCCAAGTCGGTGGCGGCGCTGGAAAGCTATATCGGCCTGGTCGAAGCCGGCGTCGGCCTGCTGCCGGCCGGTGGTGGCCTGAAGGAACTGGCCGTGCGTGCCTCGCAGGCAGCTGGCGCGGACGGCGACGTGTTCGCCGAGCTGAAGAAGACCTTTGAAACCGTGGCCATGGCCAAGGTCTCCAACTCGGCGGTCAACGCCAAGGAACTGGGCCTGATGCGCGGCACCGACAAGGTGGTGTTCAACAGCTTCGAGCTGCTGCACATCGCCAAGGCCGAGGTCACCGCACTGGCCGAAGGCGGCTACCGTCCGCCGCTGCCGGCACGCCGCATCCGCGTGGCCGGTGACGTTGGCATCGCCACCTTCAAGATGATGCTGGTCAACATGCTGGAAGGCCGTTTCATCAGCCCCTACGACTACGAGATCGCCGAACGCATCGCCACCGTGCTGTGCGGCGGCAAGGTTGATCGCAACACCGTGGTCGACGAGGAGTGGCTGCTGACCCTGGAGCGCAAGCACTTCGTCGAACTGGCACAGCAGGAAAAGACCCAGGCCCGCATCGCGCACATGCTGACCACCGGCAAGCCGCTGCGGAACTGAGCTGCCCCGTTACTGAGATTCGTTATTGGGGATTGGGGATTCGCAACCGCGACTCCCCTATTCCTTGAAAATTCCCAAATCCACCGGGCAAGAAGCATTCGGAAACAAGGCGTCGCTTTTGCGAATCCCGAATCCCGAATCCCCAATCCCGGCCTCCGGAGAAGACCATGAAACAAATCCAGGATGCCTACATCGTCGCCGCCACCCGCACCCCGGTTGGCAAGGCGCCCAAGGGCATGTTCCGCAACACCCGTCCGGACGACATGCTCGCCCACGTGCTCCGTTCCGTGGTCGCACAGGCCCCGGGCGTGGACGTCAACCGCATCGATGACGCCATCATCGGCTGCGCCATGCCCGAAGCCGAGCAAGGCATGAACGTGGCGCGCATCGGCGTGCTGCTGGCCGGCCTGCCCAACACCATCGCCGCGCAGACGGTGAACCGCTTCTGCTCGTCCGGCCTGCAGGCCGTGGCGATGGCGGCTGACCAGATCCGCCTGGGCAACAGCGACCTGATGCTGGCCGGCGGCACCGAATCGATGTCGATGGTGCCGATGATGGGCAACAAGATCGCGATGGCACCGAGCGTGTTCGACAACGACCACGTCGCCATTGCCTACGGCATGGGCATCACCGCCGAAAAGGTCGCCGAGGAATGGAAGGTCTCGCGCGAGGAGCAGGACGCGTTCGCCCTGGCCTCGCACCAGAAGGCCATCGCTGCGATCCAGAACGGCGAGTTCAAGGACGAAATCAGCCCCTACGACATCATCTCGCACCTGCCTGACCTGGCCGATGGCAAGCGCATCATCACCCGCAACAAGATTGTCGACACCGACGAAGGCCCGCGCCTGGATTCGTCGGCTGAAGGCTTGGCCAAGCTGCGCCCGGTGTTCCGCAATGGCCAGTTCGGCGGCTCCGTCACGGCAGGCAACTCCTCGCAGATGAGCGACGGTGCCGGTGCAGTGCTGCTGGCCTCCGAGCAAGCGATCAAGGACTACGGCCTGACCCCGCTGGCCCGCTTCGTCAGCTTCTCGGTCGCCGGCGTGCGCCCGGAAGTGATGGGCATTGGCCCGATCGCAGCAATTCCGAAGGCATTGAAGCAGGCTGGTTTGAGCCAGGACCAGCTGGACTGGATCGAGCTCAACGAAGCCTTTGCCGCGCAGTCGCTGGCGGTGATCCGCGATTGCGGTCTGGATCCGTCCAAGGTCAACCCGCTGGGCGGCGCCATCGCCCTGGGCCACCCGCTAGGTGCTACCGGCGCGATCCGTACGGCTACCCTGTTGCACGGCCTGCGCCGTCGCCAGCAGAAGTACGGCATGGTGAC